>Ga0308389_1001358_pt1 | contig 16723 bp, 8 predicted proteins | sample Hotspr2Sample148_FD_202362 | JGI IMG/M metagenome (GOLD analysis project Ga0308389, IMG submission 202362) | Hot spring phototrophic mat microbial communities from Mushroom Spring, Yellowstone National Park, Wyoming, United States - 20040719_148 ... | reverse complement strand
CGCACTCAAAACGGCCACCCTCGACAAAGCAAGTCCCCCCACCGCTGCTCTTCGGCCTGGCCCGACCGAGCACGGGAGAGGCCGAAGGCCGGGGACCGTGCTCGCGGCGTCTCGACGAGATCGAGACTGAACTCCGAAGGATGTCCCCGAGGGTTGGGTCGCTCCCTCCCGGGCCGAATCAATCGGAACCGTGTGGTTTTGTTCGAACCGCCCCCCGTTTCTGTTCTTGCCCCCGCCCCGGCGGCTGCAGGCCGAGGCGGCCGCGGCAACCGTCGGGACTCGTCCGAGTGCTTTGCCCCATCGGTTCGCGCCAGAGGGCCAAATTTGCTGGCCGAAGTACTCTTTACAGTATACTGTATACTATGCGCAAAACCGGGAATTCCCACCCGTAGATTCCGCCAGACGTGAAGTTTGTTCTTTCCTGTTTACGTCGGGGAGCCGTAGAAGGCGGCATCACGGTGGCAATTGCCTATGGGCAAGATGACTGCTCTTCTGCCAGAATCGTTGGATCGCTGCAAAGCAACTCAGGCGAAGTTCAAATTTCCTCCCCGGCGCTCGGTGCCCCCGCCATACTGTCGCGCGCATTTTGACCGATTGATGCGCTGCTTTATCCCGTGAGACGGGACACGAGGGCGGTCAGGCTTTGCCCTTTGTTCGAAACCAGGGCTGTGCCCGTCTCCTGCCCTCGCCAGACAGTCCAGCGAAGGACTCGATCCAATGGCAGCTTCTGTCCAGCCCTTCCCGCGCGAGTCCATCACCGCCTTCCTCTTATCGCCTCAGGACCAAGGGGCCGGCCGGAGTGATTTCCGAGTCGCCAATCCGCATGCGCTGGACCGGGCTTCGCATCAAACCCCGCAACGAAGTCTCTTTCTCACGCGGTTCCGCCTCCCGTCCGTCCCGCCATTCCCCGGCCTCGGTTTGCCCACCGTTGCAATCGGCACATTGCTCGGGGCTACGTCGCGGGACTCTGCCGGCTTGCGGCCCCTTTCCTGATACATGCCCGGTGAGAAGGCGGCTGTGACGTCTCCCAGCTCACGCCGGGTCAAGGCTTCCGAGAGTCTCTGGTCATCGAACCAGACCCTTGCGGGTTGCATGCCCGTGGAGCGCAGCAGCAGAAGTTCCTCTGTGTGCGCGCTGAGGCTCTCGACCAGGCCAGGGGCAGCGGACAGGACTCAACTCAACCAACCTGAATAGCCCATCTGGATCTACCGCTACCGCGCCGCCTCACGGACGACCTCGTGGGGCCTTGGAAGCAGATCTTCGGATATCAGCAAGCCCATCGAGGCGCGTGCATGCAGGGAATTGGGCGACCGCGAAAGACTCCGTGGAATAACCCGCCAGGGCATCTCCAGAGAATAGCTCCTTAACGACAGGCTCCTTCGGCATGCTTTCCAGTTCCCGGCCTCAAAAGGCCCGTCGAGAAATTGCCCATGCGATGCGGCTACCGGCCTCTCCTCGAATTCAGGACCGTCTTCAAGGCCAGAGCCAACTCGTCACTGAAGTGGGTCTGCCGCGATTCAACCAAGAACCTTCAAACAAAGCAGATAAGGTACATGAGTTCTCGCTCGTCCCGAAACAGCAACAGCCGAGCAGATCCAGCAGCGGCCAAACAGCCATGTCGTTGCGCTGTCCCAAGCTCTCGACGTAAAGCGAGTACACCATCCATGCTTACCGAGTACAAGGATGGGTGCGGATCAATCGGCCGTTTCCTGCAAAACGGGCTTGGCAAACCATGGAGCCCCCTCATCCAGTTGACCAATGTATACGTACGATATGGAACCCTCACTCGAAACTGGCGTAAACATGGCGCGCCACTCGTTCACATAGAACCTGCCGCCCCTTTCATCACGAATGGCTCTCACGCGCGATGCCATCTCCTTCGCAGCCTCAGGGCCAACAAACTCCGACAGGCGCACCGTGCGTATACGGGTGGAAGATACTTCCACCTCAAAATAGATATCCCGGCCGCCGGCCATCAACTTGTACGGAATACCTGGGTGAGGCCCGTCCCAGCGATCCCCAGGCTTCATAGGCACACCATCAAGACTTACGGGTCTTCCGCTCAGCCTCTTGCCTTCGAACTCGAACTCCAGATCGCCCATGTATTCACCCGCGTAGTAGTACTGTCGCTGACCGATCACCGGCACAAGCACTTGGCGCCATTCGTTAATGTAAAAAACGCCGCCCGATTTGTCCGCAAAATGCTCCTTTACAGCGTTCACCATCCGGATCAGCTCCGGATGCTGGTCTGTCGACAGGATTTCGTACTCGGCTTGATTGACCCTGTACATCAAAGCGATCACCTGCCGCCCGTCGCGCCAATGAACTGAATACTTGGCTTCTTTCGGAGCAAGCCGGGGGCAGTTTCCAGGGAACGCAACAGGTTTCATTTCATCCCTCCTCAAACTCGAACCAACTCGTCAAATCGACCTGGCCAACATATACAGGTTCCCACAATTCTTCGTCCTCGATACCCCGAACAGGCCGCTTGGCAATTACAGCTCCGAATGGATTCACAATGAACGACATCGGGCCCCATCTCCGTATCCTCCGAAGCGCAGAGACAAGCCGCCCGTCCTGAACCTTCGGGTGTACGATACGATCTTCCCCGGCCAATCTGTTCACAAAGTAAATTTTGTTGACTTTCGATAACCGATAAGGGATTCCGACATACGGCAGATTCCAGCGTTGACCGGGTTGGAGTGTCGGCTTCGGTTTCAGGGAAAACAGGCGATTCGGAACCAAGGGATCCATGAGGTACCAATCGCCCTCGAGCCGCCCGACATAGTATCGTCTGCGCCACTCATTTGCGTCAGGTACAATCACCTGCCCCCACTCGTTGATCAAAAACGCGCCGCCTGCCACGCCCGAGCTCTTCTGCTTCGCTTCCAGTACCAGCCTTGTCATCCGGGTCACTGCATTGGAGCAGGCGAACCAACAAAGGAGAACCTCTCCATCCTGCGGCCACTCACAGACGGGCCAGAAACATTTGCACACTGGATAGTACCGCAGATGGAATACGGAGGAATCACCGGGAATGCGGTTATAGCGCCCTTGCCAGATGCGCGGGGGGCAGGGTACAAAATCGCTGGACGACATGAGCTATTCCGGAAACTCAAATCCTTTTTCTAACTTGGCAAGAAAATACTGCTGATTCCCGTGTAAGTATACTGCAATACCTTCACGGTCGACAACAAATCGGTTGACTTCGTGCCCGAGCTTCCCCACTTCGCGAATGGAGTCCAATACCCTCTGTGCATCCGCTCCTTTGTGCTCATCCGCCGCCTGATGAACCACCAGAGCGAACACTTCGCCATGGCTGCGTTTCTGCGTAATCACACCACCGCGCTTCTTCCGGTATCGATATTCCTGCACCGGCTTGCACAGTCCAAAAGGAAAGGGCGTGCCGGGCCTGGCTGTTTCCAGCCATTGAAGCAATTCTTTATCGTCGACCTGCGCTGGCGGCGTAGATGGCACGGGTTTGCCAGGCAATTTGCAAATAAACAGTGTCTCCCAATCGTCTCCGGCCGGAACCCGTGCCAGGCAAAAAAACTTCACGGGCGTCACATAAAACCGTCCCGGACGCCCGAGAATGTTTTTGAGCAGCTGGGGAACCTCCGGAGGCACCGTGACCAGGTTGCCTTCCGGGTCCCGTATATTCCCCGAGCTGTCGCAGGACAGGACCTGGCCCTCGAGACGGCCTGGGTAAGGGGAGCCGGGCACGAGGGTGCTCTCATCGATTTCTTCGTCCCTCGGCAGGCACTTTCTGGGCGGACCTGACTGTTCAACGAGCTCTCCATTCAGGTTCAAATGATAATAGACATTGCGGTCCGCCCCGGTAAGCGTGCTCCAGTCCTCCCTTTCGTAGATCAATTCGTCCACGGTATCGCGCACATAAAAGATGTGCACCACTGGACTCTTTTCCTCGCCCGAGGCCGTCCTGAATCGCCGCAACACCCGGCCGAGGCTTTGTATTCGCTGTCGAACAGAGGTTGTAGAGGCCACCACGATTCCGGTATCGACAGCCGGCACGTTGAATCCCTCAATCAGGGACTTTGCCGATACCATCACCTTGGCAATACCCTTCCGGAAGAGTTCCAGACTCAGATTCCGCAATTCTTGCGGGAGTTGGCTGTGTTCCAACACCACCGGGAAGCCGGCGAGATAGAGACGCAGGTAGAGATCATTGACTGACTCGATACTTTCATGGAAGAGCAACGCCATTGAATCCGCATTCGTCTCGAACTGCTCCTTCAGGATCCGCTCCAGTGCCTTGTAGCGCGCTTCGGCGCCGTAGAGGAGCGCTTTTCGCCGGGATGTCTCCTGCAGAAACCGGCCGGCCAGTGTTGCCAGGTCGCCCGCCTGATGGCGAACAGTCTTCTGCACCCAGGAGAAAAAGCTGGCCCCGCTTTGGGCCCTGGGGCCAGCAAAATTCTGCAACTCATTGCGGCAGTCCGAAATCGAGCGCGAGAGTTTCTCGTATTCGGCCCGTTCCGAATCGGTTAACTCAAGCCCATAGTGCTTGATGGTGTACGGCGGAACGATGCCCATCTCCAACGCCTGCGCCAGCGTCAGCTCATAGATCAGCGGACCGAGTTCTCTACCCAGCAGGCTGTTGTTGTAGCCCTGTTCGGCGCCAGCTTCGTCCTCGTCTTCCCGTTCAGGCGTCGCAGAAAGGCCCAGCGAAGCAATTCTTTGGGTTGCCAGCACCCTGGACATCACGGGCGCCCCGGCTCGGTGGCATTCGTCGGCGATCAGCAGAAGCCTTTTGCCCAGGTCAGCAGTCCGAACCATTTGAGGCAGTTCTCGCTGCGCTGAGTCGAGGACCGCAAGAAGGATGCGACGGGAGTCGTTGAAGGCGTCTTTGTAGCCGCCCCCCAGTCGTCCGATCGCCCATGGCGGAAGATTCGAAGTGGCCAGCAGCTGGTCATGCCACTGATTCATCAGCACGATCGTGGGGACCACGACTGCCACTCTCAAGTCGCGCAACTGCTCGTTTTGCAGCTGCTGGATAATAGCCAGAGCCAGGATTGTCTTTCCAGCCCCGGTCACCACTTTGATGGTCCCTTTGCAGCCGCTCCGGAACCACGCTTCTCGGCACTCCTCTTGCCAGGCCTTGAGCTGGATTCCTCGCAGCAACTGCCACGGTTGAGACAGATCGGCCAGACGTTCCTCTTCCTCTTCACTGGTGTCGTCGGGTTTTGCCTGGCTCATCAGGGCCTGATCGTAGAGCCATTCCAGGATTCGAAGCTGTTGCAGCTTCAGCCGCTCACCGGGGCCGAAAGCCAGTTCGGACATCAGCACTTTCCGTTGTTCTGTCATCTGTTCTCAGCGAGCCTGTCCCAGGGCCGTGCACTATCGGAAACGCAGGCAACCCATTTCGCGATGGCTGACCGCATTCGCACACAGTCAATCCGCGAAAAGGGGAAATGGCGCGCTCAATCCGTTTCAAATCCCTGACTTGAGAACTTCAACGTGCGACAGTTCTCCGTAACCGTCCGGACCACGTGATCGGGAGCGCCTTCCGGCAATTCTGCCTGAATTTCCAGTGTCACGCGCACCTTGGCATTCGGCAGTGCTGCCAGGTGGGTGAGCACCTCCTCGGCGATTCGTCCCGCATCCCTCCCTACACGGAGGGCATCCTGCAACTCCACGCTGCCATGGAATCGCCGCGGCTTGGGTCGTTCCACAACTAGTGGCTGAACAGGCGTACCGCTGGCCTCCCGGGCAGCCGCCCCTGCGCCCGTTGCCACAGGCGTGACTCCAGCGGCCTCAGCGGCCGCAGATCCCGGTACCGCCGGCTGTGCGGCCTCCATTTGTCTCAGCGCCGCCTCGGGCCTGACGACCAGACCTGACTCGCAGGAATCCGGGACCGGCACATTCTGTCCTGCCCGCAAGCCCAGATAACGCCCGGTTTTCTCGTCATAACTGTCTGCGTAGGCAAAAGTCTCTTCCGCCCACGTCATCAACGAAACCCCGTCCCGGATGGCCGCGGCCAGCACTGCCGGACTTTTCAGCCGCGGCAGGTAGAGATACCGCGCAAAGAATTCCATCAACTGCCGGATCTCGAGATGATCGCCCTGCCACAACGGCACACGATCCATCTGCAGGCGAAGCGCAGTCCCCGCCAAAGTTGTCACCAACAGCTCGTCCGAACGCACTTTCTTCGACGCTCGCACCGCCAGCCTCTCCTGACCTGCCACACGAATCGACTGCCACTCCACTTCCGCGTGCAAATCATTCTGGCCTGGTACAAGCACCCAGAAATAGGTCTCCGGAAGTCTCGACTTTGCGGTCTGCTCGGCCGATCTCTTTTGCTCCTCGGCCTGTCGAACCTGGAAAGGCGAGAGGTTCAGTACCTCCCTTTCCTGCACGATCGACTCCCATGCCAGGTACCCGCGCACGGCATCTTCCAGGTCCTGCAACCGGGTTTTGTCTGCCGCCAAAAACACCAGCGTGTTCTTGCGCAGTCGCGGCGCAGAGCCGCGCGTCTCCAGAATCTCCCTGGCCAGCTTTAAAGCGGGGCTTTCGCCGTCTTTCACATGGGGATGCTCCGGCCCGAGCACGGCCAGACGTGTCTCCACATCGTCGGGCACATCCGCTCCGGACTGCGGGAACAGATGCACGCCCGCAAAATCACCCCGTTCCCTCAGCTCGTCCTGCAGCCGCAGTTGAATGACCTTGTGGATCTTCTCCGGTTCCCGCTTGTACTGCTCGGCACGGTCCTCCGCCAGTTTCGCCACCGTCGGCTGGACGTCAAACCAGTACCTCGTGCCGTCCTGATAAAGATACGTCGCCTTGCCTGAGAGAATCCGCAGAGCATCCCCAAAGACGTTGGGAGATTCGCCCGGCATGACACAGCCCAGCTTGATCTGCTTGTCCTCGATGCCCCTGTGGGCGGCGCCAGTCTTGGGCGCCGACCCGAGGAAGATCGTACGCGCCACCCTCCGGCAAGCCTGGTATTTGGCCAGATTCGGCAACTCCCGGTCAATCACAACGGGCAAGGCTTCCGTTCCGTCCACGTCCTTGTCGATGATCGGCGTCCAGTTATCCGACAGGTAGCGCGTCAGCTCAAACTGCACCCGTTGATCGTCGATCGGAATCGTGGATGGCAGGATCAGCGGATTGCGATCGCCGTTCTCCCACAGACTGTGGATCACAGCGGCCATCAGCCGCAACACGCCTCTGGTCCGCTGGAATTTGACCAACGTCGACCAGTCCTCGTACAGCCGGTCAAAAACCTCCGGGTGGATCGGGTAGGCCGCCTGGATCCGGCGCTCATAGTCGGTCTCGTTGCAACCGGCGGGAAAGTCCTGCCTATGCTGTCGGTACAATTCGGCAAACGCCCGGGCCGTCACATCCCGGTCTTTGAAACTTTGCGGATCGGTCATCGGCTTGAACAGGCGCCGCCGCACAATTTCAAAACCTTCTTCCGCTGTGGCAGGCCGCCAACTGGACTCCACCCGCCCCACAACATTCTTCAGCCTGTGCAGCGCCTCTCGCCCCCGAATTCCGCCCACCTCGACATCCTCCATCTGGGCGTGGGGCAAGCCCCCGGCATCGGAGGCCGGCAAGCTGATCACGACCAGACTCCCGTCGGCCGCCCGCGCCGACTCCGTCAGCGCCTGCGCGAAGGAAAATTGCGTATCAAAGGTCCCGCCCGGCAGATCGGCCGCATCGTGCAGTTGCCGGGCATAGGCGACCCACTCATCGATCAGAATCAGACACGGGCCGTATTCTTTGAACAGCTGCCGCAGTGCATCGCCGGGGTTGGTCGCCCGCTCGTCATCGGCCCGGATCCGCTCATACGCCTGGCGGCCGCCCAATTGCCAGGCCAGTTCGCCCCACAGCGTGCGTACCTGAATGCCGTCGGGCTTGACCGACGGATTGCCGGGAGATATCCGGTTGCCCACGAGCACCACCCGCCGCACTTTCGGCAATTCTTTCACGCCGGTGTCCTGCAAAAGCTCCTCCACTCCCGGCAAGGACGTCAGCGGCTTGCCCGAGCACAAATGATAGAGGGCCAGCATGGAATGCGTCTTGCCCCCGCCGAAGTTCGTTTGCAGCTCGACAACCGGATCCCCGCCCTTTCCGGTGAATCGCTCGATCGCGCCTTTCAACAGCCTCTTCAGGCTCTCGGTCAGGTAGGTGCGGCGGAAGAACTCGACCGGATCGCGGTACTCATCCGAACCTTCCCCCAGATACACCTGCCAGAGATCGGCCGCGAATTCCGCCTGCTGGTACCGCCCGCTGGCCACGTCCTCATGCGGCGTCACCACCTCGCGCCAGCTCTTCAGCCTCCCGGCGGCGGCTGCCTCCACCAGAGATCCGCCCGCCTTGCGCTGTTCGCTTCTCACCTGCTCGTCAAATCGCAGCCGCAAAAGCTCGAGCTTCATTCTGTCGAGTTCTTCCGCCTCAGCGGCGGAAACGGCGCTCAGCAGCCGGCTGCAGGAATCGAGCACCCGATAGGTATCATCCGTGGAAAACGGCTCCTGGTGGGCCCACTTGTTGCGCCAGCTGCGCAGCTCGCCCACCAGGCTTCGCTCTGCCGGGCCCAGCGTCTCCTTGAAGACTTCATTCCATGAGTCAAACATCACGCGCAGCAGAGCGCCTGCATCCCACTCCCGCGGCGGCTTTTGGCTGTTCAGCCGGTCCTCGCCCAGGTAGCTTTGCAGCTCCGCCTGCTTCCGCGCGCCAAAGCGGCCCGCAAATTCCCGCTCGACATACGATCCAAGCCCGGCCTTGAGCAGATCCAGCGCCTTTGCCACTCGATCCCGGTTTGTCATCGCCATGTTCGATTACTCCGCACTCAAGAACAAATCTCCGCTTTCGCCTCTGGATTCGATTTCCTGCATTCGCTCCACCAAGGTCCGCCAGCCCAACACCAGCGCATTATATCCTTGCGCATCCTGCGAACGGTTCCTCCGCTCGCTGATGGCGAACAGCCGGTAGGCCAGGTCGCGCGCCAGCTCCGCATCGGCACCCATTTTGCGCAACAGAGCCGCCGTCCTGTCATCGCCGGCTTTTTCCACAGAATAGACCCGCACAAGGTGGTGCGTCATTTCCCAAATGGTCAGGCGGCGGTCTGCGGACGGATCCCAATCCCTCGGCAATTCCTCCGGCCGCAGCAGCCGCACTTTGCCCCCGCGGGCCTGGACGATCCCGGCCTGCACCAGCCCGTTCACCGATGTCACCTTGGCCCGGCTCAGCAGCTCGGCCTCGCCGAAATCGCCCTCTTCGAAGCCGTGCTGCTCGTACCAGGCGATGGCCCAGCGCGTATCGTTGTCAAATTCGTCTTCCTGCTCGGAAAGCACCTCCGTGAGAGTCTGGTTGATCAGGGCGAGCGCCGTGCGAACCGTCATCGCCCTGCCACTGGCCTCCAGAATTCTGCTGTAGCGCGAGTAGATGGCCATGCCCGGACCGATCGCCGCCTGGGCGAAGTCCACCGGCGCCACGTCGCCCTGCTGGAGACGGCGCAACGCCGCCGGCATTTCGCGTTTCAGCTCGGCGACGAAAGAGCGGCGGTCGGTCTGCGGGGCGTTGGCCGGACGCGGGCGGCAGGCCAGAACGATGTAGGAGGCCAGGGCGTTGGACCCCATGGCGCGCATCCGCCACGTTTGCGACGCGCGGACCGGCCATGTCGCCGTGATTTGAAAGCCCGTGCCAATCAGCGCCTCGAGCATCGTTTCCCACCCCGTCGTCCGGTCGACGAGGTTCCGGTTGCCGCCATTTTCGGCCTCCTCGTCCGCTCCGCTGTCTTCGTCATCCTGCTTGAAGGCATAGTAAACGGTGAGCGGAAAGCGCGGATCCATCTTTTCGCGCAAGGCGGCAAACGCCCTCCGGAAACCGCTCTCGAAATGTTGCTTGGCCTGCTGTTTGTCGCCGTCGAACCGCTCGGGGGACGCGGTCAGCTCCTGGGCCTTCGGGACAAGGAGAGTGCTGAACAGGTCCGGGTACAGGTCCCCGACGGTTCGTCGGAGCCAGACATAGAAAAAGTCCGAGAGCGCGGCATAGCCGATGTTGTCGTAGTAGGGCGGATCCGTGGAGACCAGGAGGTTTTCGATGCCGTCGGCGCCGGTGGCGGCGTCGATTTGGCGGGCTGTTAAGGTGGCGAGACTCGCGTAATTCAGGGTCTCTATCGAATCCGCAACGAAATCCACACATGTAGGCCAGCCCCCTGTGCGGTCAGCGAGTGGGTTGGCCTCGCCAAAATCCCACACCATTGGGATAACCTGACGCCCAAAAAGGTGCGCTACCTTCTGATCTCTCGGGCTCCAAGCGCACAATGCATTACCGAAATCCGCGCAGCGATCCAGCGCGAGAGCAAGGAACGTGGCGACGGCGCGGGTGTAGGCATCGGCCTCGCGTTCTGGCAGCCCCGCCGCGATCGCGTCCCGCCGCACGTCCGCACGGATCTCCCGGATCAAGTCCGACAACGTCACCATCGCCGTAAGCTGGCGGGGGGTAAACATTTTCCAGTGCTTCCGAATACCGTAGTTCTGAATGCGAAAGCCCAAGGCCTCCTCGGGCAGATCCGTGTCCGGAAAACCAGTCGGGATGGCAGACTCCGCTTGCCGAATCTGCTCATCGGTGGCAGGCAGGTATATGCGGCCGCGGGGCACTTCAGCAACGACGGCCACCATCGCTGACCCTAGCCGCCCCGCGCTTCCCTCGGGTCGAACGAAATCGAAGGGGATCGGGGCATCCGACAGGATGCACCGAAAGCCTCCGCGCCCATTCTTCGTTCCAGTCCCAACTGCCGCTCTGTCCTTCGGCGCGCCAGTACGCACCGCAAACCGCCAGGTTCCTGCCGCCCGATCCACCACCGGCTCCAGCCACACCTCGCTTCCCTTCTTGCTCGACAGCCAGAAGGTGCTCATTAGCGGCACATGCGCCCCGCGGGCAGCCGGGTTCGGACTGCGCACGGTCCGCGCCCAGATCCAGGCGATCACCGGCAGTTCCTTGCCCACGTACGGCTTCAGATGCGGACTTTCCGCCGCCATCTCCGCGGTGACCTTTACGGGCGGGTACAAATGGCCGATTTGTGCCCGCGCCCGCTCGAGAATCACGCGCCCGTAAAAGCGCACGTCGGCAGCCAGTCCATGCGTGCCGCGCCAGTTCTCGGTCCCGCCGATCCTGGCGCGATCGGCGGGATTCACCGGCGGATAGTCCGCCCATCGGGGCGCTAGTTCCAGGTTGCACTTGTTCAGCAGCACCGCCACCGGATTCAGATCCCCGGCATGGGCTTCCATACCGAGACGCGCTGCTTCCAAGGGGATGGACCCGCCCCCGGAAAACGGATCGTAGACCGCCGGAAGGCGCCCGCCGCAGTGCTTCAGCATCTCTTCGCGGGCTTCCATGTAGATCTCCGGGTGTTTGTGCGGCTGCCTCTCCATCAGCCGCCGCAAAATGCCGAAAAGCCGGTCGCGCTCGCGCACCTGGGCCTCTTCGGTAGGGAACCGCTCCGGATGGGCGCTCGGGTCGTCAACGACGGAGGCGAACAGCACCGCCCGCGCCGCCGGCAGCGGCAGCCGCGCCCACCATAAGTGAATGCCTTTCGGATGCGGACGGGTCTCCGGACGCTTGTCGATAGCACTTGCGTCGTTGATCTCGGGCAGCGGCAGGGCCACCTCGATGAGTTTGGCTGGACGCGAGTCTATGGTTTTCATCTTCCGCTCTTGATCCATATCAAATGTTTACGTTTCAACTGGTTACTCTGCCTATGGCTCATTCTATGGCTCATTTTTATGATTCATGACCAAGCGAGACCCATAGGGCGCCCCCTGCCGAGTACCGTTCCTCATGCAGCTTCGTTCCCGTTCCCCAGCGCAAACCAACGGGACCACCGTTTCTTGCCTTTCAGCACCACCTTGTCCTCCCGCTTGAGTTCGTCCAGGAGCCGTTTGATCATCACCCGGTTCAACGCCGGGAGCACCTGCTGAAGCTCCGCCATGGCGCAGCCCTGAGGCGACCGGCTGCGGATGTGCTTCAGGAGGAGGGCTTTGTTCTGTTCCCGGTCGAGTCCTTTTCTCCGGGTGTAGACGCCGGCCTGGCCGGTTGTCGAATAGAAACGGCGCGCAAGCAGGTATCGTGTCCCCCTGCCGCGGCCTATGCTCTCTACCACACCGAGATCAATCAGACGCCGCAGGCGGGCACGGAGCGGGTCGGGCACGGATTCCTCGCCGCGTGCTTCCTTGAACTCGAGCTGCTCACCTTCCTGAGAGTCCAGCAATTGATTCAGCCATGCGATGCGGTCGGTGCTCATGTGGGCTGCTCCGCCCGGGCCAGAAGCTCGGCAAGGTTGTAATTGACGCTGGTGACGCCGAAATCGGGCTCGCGGTGGAAAGGTTTGCGGATGTAGTGAACGCGATGCGAACCGTCTGCGAGAAACTCGACGATGGCAAGGATGTAGGAGTCGGGCTTGTTGAGCGAGGTCAGGATTTCGTTGCGCGTGACCGTCACGGTGCTGGCGTCGCCGTCGCGTCCTTTGACTTCGATAAACCGGAGGCGTCCGGTTGCCGGATCCCGGCTCTCGATGTCATAGCCGAGCCGCTCGCATTCCACATCGACAGGCTGGTAGCCGAGCCGGCGCTCGACCTCGAGGATGATTTCTCTCGCTCTGGCGGCGACCGCCTGGGTGTCTCTTGCGACGGGGAGCTCCGCAGCAGGCTGCCCTGCCAGCTGTGCAAGAAATCCCGCCGGAATAACAATCACGCCGCCGACCACTACGGGCGGAAGGGCCGAGATTCGCCCTTCCTGATCGAGCTCCTCCATGCGGCGCTGCAAGCGGATCTGGAGTTCATCGGCGCGGCGGGCAGCCTCCTGGGAGTTCAGCTTGGCGTTGGGCCTGCCGGCGGCCTCTTGCAACCGGAGTTCCTGGGCCCGGTGATCCCAATAGGCGATCTCCCTTGTCAGCCGCTCTTTGACCGCTTCCCGTGTTTTGCGGATCATTTCGAGCCGCGACTCTTTCACCTCGGCCAGGTGCTCTCTGACGAGTCCTCCCACGGCGTGTCGTTGGGCCAATGCCTCGAGGTCGCGGCTGATCCAGGCGCAGGCGCTGTGAGCAAGGATCTGCTCCGGCTGCGGCTCGTCCGGACGGAGAGGCCGGTAGTCAAGATATGGCGCGTAGCGGGAGTGGCGGACATTGAGGTTTCGGTCGATTTCGATGTATAGAAGCCTGCGGGAAATGGTGCGCCGCTCGCCGCCGGGAAGGATCGAACCGTCGGTGATGGCGTGTTCGAGGCAAAACATGACGCGGGGCTCGGCGCTGCTGTCTGAGTCATCAACAAGGATCGCACCCCGCCGCAGCAAATCCCGATGGTGTTCAAGAACAAGATCGATCGTGGCCTCCAGCAGCGGATGACCGGGGCAGAGAAATGCGGCAGTTTGCATTCCTGGCCGTTGGACCAGGCTCTTTTCGAACGTGATGCGCTCGTAGCGCTGCAGCACAGGCGCCCCGCGGCCGATCAGGCGGTCGCGATTCCGGATGGCCGCAGGGACGTGGGTCACTTCATATCGTCCGGACTCGCGCGGGTGCACCTTCCCGTTAAGCAGCCGGAACGCCTCCAGAAAGAACGACTCCACGTAATGCGGCTGGAGCCGGCGGGCCTCTGCCCGATCCATGTCCTCGCGGATCTTCTGCAGGCGGGAGGCCTGGATCACCTCATGCGTCAGCGCCCTGTCTTCGATCAACCCTTCCAGACGTTGCCTGTCAAGAGCCTGGTCGATGACTTTGTGCAGGCGTTCCCGTACCTCGGGTTGTTCGCCATAACGAATGGCCTGGATGAGAAGGTCGCGCAAGGGGCTGCCCTCGAACTGGAGTTTGCCCAGCACGTCAAACACCCGCCCTCCGAGGGCCTTTCTGGCATTGTCGATTTTGTCCAGAAGCGTGCGGTAGACTTCGCCCTCCCGCGTCTCCACCGCGACAAGATTCCACAGGTGGCAGACTTCCGTCTGGCCGATGCGGTGGATCCTTCCGAAGCGCTGCTCGATCCTGTTGGGGTTCCAGGGCAGATCGTAGTTGACCATCAGGTGGGCGCGCTGCAAATTGATGCCCTCTCCAGCGGCGTCAGTGGCCACCAGCACCTTGACCAGGGGATCATGGAGGAACGCCTCCTGTGCCTTCCTGCGCTCTTCCCGCCCCATTCCGCCATGAATTTGCACGACCGCTTCCGTTTTTCCGAGCAGGGTGGTGATTTTCGAGCAAAGGTAGTTCAACGTGTCCCGGTGTTCTGTAAAAATGATCAGCTTTTCCTGCTCGACGCGAGGATTCCGGATTTCAGGCGGGAAATAGTCCGGGCGAGCATCGCCGCCGCGGATGAAGATCGCTGACAGCAGATTCGCCAACTCCTGCCATTTCCTGTCCACTCCGCTTCTGCGGACCTCGGCAGCGAGTCTTTCCAGCCGGGCCAGGGTGGCGATCTCGGCGCGCAACTCCTCGATGGTTCTGGCAGCAGTGGCCTGATCGAGCACCTGCTCTTCGACGCTCGCCACTTCACTCTCGGGCGCTTCTTCGAGTTCTTCGAGATCTTCTTCATCCAGGGTCAAGGTGCTGATCTGGGCCTGGGCGCCGCGCTGGGCGATTTGCAGATCGCGCAGCTGCTTCTCCAGGCGCTCCCGCCGCCTGCGGAGGGACTGGTAGATCGCTTCCGGAGAGGAGGCCAGCCGCCGCTGAAGGATGGTCAGAGCAAAGCCAACCGTGCCCTTGCGCTTGTCGTCCTGCAAGGCTTCGGCCCGGTTGAACTCTTCCTTCACATACTCGGTTACCTGCTGGTAGAGGCAAGCTTCTGCATCGGACAGACGATAGGGGACCGTGGTCGCTCTCCGCTCGGGGAAGAGCGGCGTTCCATCGAACTTGATGAGGTCCTCTTTCACCATGCGCCGCATGAGGTCGGAGGTGTCCACCAGGTGGGCCCCGTCCCGGAATCGCCCTTCGAAGCGGTCCCCGTCGAGCAGAGCAAGGAACAGCTGGAAATCCTCCTGTTTTCCGTTATGGGGCGTCGCAGTCAGGAGAAGGAAGTGCCGTGTAATGGAGGACAGGAGCTGTCCCAGCCGGTAGCGTTTGGTGTATTTCACCTCGCCGCCGAAGAACGTTGTCGACATTTTGTGGGCTTCGTCAACGACGATAAGATCCCAATGGCAGTCAGGCAGGCGCAGTTTGGCCTGGACATTTTCGTCTCGCGCCAGCTTGTCCAGCCGGGCGATGGCGAAACGGTTCTCGAGAAACCAGTTGCCTGTGCGTGCGGCTTCCAGCCCCTCGTTTGTGAGGATTTCGAAGGGCAGGTGGAAGCGCTGGTCCAGCTCGTCCTGCCACTGTTCTACAAGATTGCCGGGACACACGATGAGACAACGGTCGAGGTCGCCTCTGGCGATCAGCTCCCGGATCAACAATCCGGTCATGATGGTCTTGCCTGCGCCCGGGTCGTCAGCAAGCAGGAAGCGCAGGGGCAGCCGGGGCAGCATTGCCTCGTACACGGCGGTGATCTGGTGAGGAAGAGGCTCGACAAGTGCAGTGTGGACAGCCAGAACGGGATCGAAGAGATAGGCCAGGCGGATGCGGTAAGCTTCCGAAGCAAGCCGATACAGGCCTCCGTCCCCGTCAAAACTCCATGGACGGCCAGCCTCCACGAGCTCAAGCGTGGGCTCCCTGTCCCGGTAAAGCAGCTCCGTCCCGGGCCGGCCGGCGGGGTCCTTGTAGGTTAGCTCTACAGCTTCCGACCCGAACCACTGCGCGCTGACGACAGTCACCTGGGTGTTGGGCAAAATGCCTTTCACTATGGCGCCAGGTTTGAGGTCTTCAAGCGCTGCCATCTCTTTCCGCCCTGAATGCCGGCTACGCCAGCTTTTGCCCGAAAATTATATCAAGCCCTCGCGGCGCCCGAAGAGATGGCGGTCTTCTCTTCTCGCGCTTCTCTTTGTGATCGACGCGGGCGTCCAGCAAGTCCAGAAGTGCGGATGCCCGTCGCCCCTAATACTACTGGGTCATAAACGTCGCGCGCCATAAAAAGGGCAGCACGGCAGCTGCCGGATCAGCCAGCCGGTGATTCTTTCCCGGATGCTCGCGATCGAGCCGCCTCATGCCTCCGCACTTGCCTCCGCGCTGACCCGCGGCCGGTAGTCCGCCGGCGGCTCCGCTGCTGCCAGCTTGAGCCTCCCCGCTCGTGCCGAGGGGAAAAAAGGCTCCTTCCGGCCACCAGGAACCCATAGGCCGCAATGCACAGCGTCGCATGATGATGAAACCCTCGCCACGAGCGGCCTTCAAAATGCCCCAGCCCCAGCTCCTGCTTCAGCTCCAGATAGTCCCGCTCCACAATCCAGCGGTGCTTGGCCAGCCGCACCAGCTCTTCGAGCGTTGTCTCCGCCGGCAGGTCCGCCAACCAGTACTTGGTCGGTTCGGCCGACCCGCGGGGCCACTCGGCCAGCAGCCACAACTCCTCGTGCGGCTCGGCGCGCCAGTAGTCCCGGTGAGCCGGCCGGACCCGCACTGCCACGAAGCGCGATTGGAGCTTGCGGTGGCTTCCCTCCCGCCAGGCAACCCGCCGCAGCGCCCCTTGGCCCATCTCGATGACCAGCTCGCGGGCCGAACCCTCCGCACCGACCCCGTACTCCAACCCCATCTCAGCCAGCCGCTCGCGAAACCGTGTGTCCGATCCGTAGCCGGCATCGGCCAACACCACGCCGCACGGCAGCCCCGAATCCAAGGCCCGGGCAATCTGATCCAGTG
>Ga0308389_1001350_pt1 | contig 16831 bp, 13 predicted proteins | sample Hotspr2Sample148_FD_202362 | JGI IMG/M metagenome (GOLD analysis project Ga0308389, IMG submission 202362) | Hot spring phototrophic mat microbial communities from Mushroom Spring, Yellowstone National Park, Wyoming, United States - 20040719_148 ... | reverse complement strand
CTTGGCCGGGCTTCTTGATTGCTGGAGGGGGAATTGCCTCTGAGGCGGACATACTGGGTTTAGAGAACCTGGGAGTTGAGGGAGCCATTGTCGGAAAGGCCCTCTATGAGGGTCGCATCGACCTGAAAAAGTAAGAAATCCCCTCGATTCCTGGGCTCCTGCCTGAGGTGCAGGCAGCAAGGGATCGGGAGGTCTACCCTGAAAGGATTCACATGACCACCGTACCTTGAGGGGTGTTGGAAGCGGTGATGCAGCTCGAGCTTGTTATTAGACCTTGCGCTCGCGCGGAGTGTGCATTGCTGCTAGAAAGGGTCGCACTGGAGTAAACTTCTGACATGAAGGTCTTGAGCGGTCTGGCTTTCCTGATCCTACTAACCGTAGGAGCACTCGCTTGGGCTTTGTACGCTCTGGAGCCAGGACTGTTGTTGGGGACGCCCTGGGGCCTAGTGCACCTGAGCTTCCTGCTTTTGACGGCCTTCGGGCTGGGCCTAGGCGTGATGGGCCTGTATGGGTTTGCTGGTTGGGTGAGCGCCCAGTCGGTTTTGCGCAAGCGTAACCGGGAGCTGCGCCAGCTCAAGAGCGAGCTCGAGGCCCTCAAAAAGCAGCATCCCGAGGAAACCCCAGTCATCCCCGATCGGTTGCCCTAGGCAAGGGCGCCTGCTGGGGTGGGACCGCCCTGCTTGCGCGTCTGCTGGGAGATTACAGATGAACTGGAAATTCCGCGAATGGCCCCATGTCTCCTTGCTACGTCCGCTGGTAGAGCAGCTCGAGCTTTCTCCTTTGGCAGCGGCAGTGCTTTGGAACCGGGGTTTTCGCCGAAAGGAAGACCTCGAGCCCCCTCTAGAGCTGCTCCCTATCGAGGGCTTGAAGCAGGCGGCTTTGCGCATTGTAGAGGCCTTGGGAAAACGTGAGCGCATCCGCGTGCATGGCGACTACGATGCCGACGGCCTTACCGGAACGGCCATCCTGCTCAACGGCTTGGGCCAACTGGGGGCCGATATACACCCCTTCATTCCCCATCGCTTGAGCGAGGGCTATGGGGTGCTGATGGAGCGGGTGTCGGAGCACCTCGAGGCCTGCGACCTCTTCATCACCGTAGATTGTGGTATCAGCAATCACGCTGAGCTAAAGGAACTGGTGGATAACGGGGTCTCGGTGCTGGTCACCGACCACCACACGCCGGGTGCCTCCTCACCGCCGGGCCTGGTGGTGCACCCCGCCCTCTCGCCAAAGCTTCAAGGCAAAGCCCATCCCACGGGTTCTGGGGTGGCCTTCTTGCTGTTGTGGCAGGTGTACGAGCTGCTGGGGAAAGACCCACCTCTAGAGTATGCCGACCTGGCCGCCATCGGTACGGTGGCCGACGTGGCCCCCTTGCAGGGTTTCAACCGGGCTTTGGTCAAAGAGGGGCTTTCCCGCCTGCGCAACTCGGCTAACCCAGGCTTGAGGGTGCTGGCTGCCGAGCACTGCCGTGAATTTAGCGCCAGCGAGACCGCCTTTCGCATTGCCCCTCGCATAAATGCGGCTTCGCGGCTGGGGCAGGCCGAGGTAGCCTTGGCCCTCCTTACCACCCAGGACCCAGAGCAAGCCCATTTCCTGGCCCGGTGCCTGAACCGGCTCAACCAGGAGCGTCAGCGCATCGAGGAGGAGATGCTAAAGCGCATCCAGCCCCGCATTGACCCCACCCAGCCTGCACTGGTCATTTGCGATGCCGAGGGGCATCCAGGCGTGATGGGCATCGTGGCCAGCCGACTACTGGAGCACTACTACAAACCGGTCTTTATCATTAGCGACGGCAAGGGCTCGGTACGCTCAACACCCGGCATCAGCGCAGTGGGCGCTTTACAGGCTGCCAGTCCTTTTCTCGAGCGCTTCGGCGGCCATGCCCAGGCTGCAGGCTTTGCCATTCGGGAGGAGCAGGTGTCGGCTTTCACCGAGGCCGTTCAGCGCTATGTGGGCCAGTTTCCGCTGCCAGTACCAGAGATCACCCTGGAGGGATGGCTTGACGGGGAAGACTTGGCCGCCCTACACCGGGCCTTGCAGCTACTCGAGCCTTTGGGGGAGGGCAATCCAGAACCGCTGTTTTACGCCCAGGGCAGGCCAGAATATGTGCGCACCATGGGCGATGGTAAACACCTGTCGTTCCGACTGAATGGCCTTCGGGTCGTTAAGTGGCACGATAGTGGCGAAAGTCTACCCGAACACATCGAGCTGGCTGCCAGCCTGGTGCTCAACGAGTGGAACGGGGAGCAAAACCTCGAGTTGAGGGCGCGAGCCTATCGTCCGCTGCCTGCTGCCCCCGAAACGGGATGGGCCATTCCTGTGCCCTTTGCCCAGGCTGTGCGTCAGGCGGTAAACCAGGCAGCGCGGGTCTATGTGCACCCAGAGGGGGCTGGCTGGTTTACCAGCAGGAGGGCTGTGGTGGTTCGCCCCGAAGAGGCCGAGTACTGGTTTAGTATACCGCCTGTACCGGCCCGACCCCAGCAGGTGCAGATAGCCCTCTCAGAGAAGGCCCTGGCCGCTTTGGAGGCCAGCGCCTGTCCCTTGGTCCGCTCACTGGGCCAGCGGGTGGCCAAGGCCTACCGCCTAGGGCTGGCCCGGCAGCTGGCAGAGGATCTCGAGCGCTACTGGCAGGCGCTGGGGAGCCACACCCTTCAAGCACCCTAAGCGATATGCCTGCCGTGACCGGCTACAAGCCCCGCTCATAGCTTGAGCGGGACTCCCAGGGCCTTGGCCTGGTACATGCGCTGATCCGCGGTGATGAGCAGCCCATCTGGGCTCGGGCTGTCCTCGGGGTAGGAGGCCAGCCCAATGTTCACGCCCAGGCGGTGATTGTCAAAGCAGACCGACTCGATAAGCTGGACGTAGCGGGCGGCCACTGCCGCGGCCTCGGTTTTGTTGGTGTGGGGAAAGATGGCTGCAAACTCGTCGCCGCCCCAGCGAAAGAGGTGGTCGCTTGAGCGACGCTCGCCTTCAAGCAGCTGAGCAACCCTGATGAGGGCCTGATCCCCCATGGCGTGACCCAGACTATCGTTTATGGCCTTGAAGCCCTCCAAATCCATTACCGCTAGAGACAGCGCATGACCGTAGCGCACAGCCCGCTCAAGCTCCTTCGAGAGCACCTTTTCGAAGGCCCGGCGGTTGGGCAAGCCGGTTAGGGGGTCGGTGAGGGCTGCTTCTTGCAGAAGGCGCTGGGTTTGGTTGTTGTGCAGCAGGGTGGCCAGCGGTGCAGCAAAAAACTGAGCCGCGCGCAAGCTATCCTCTGCGAACGCTTGTGCATCGTGCAGGTTGTCCAGGTTGAGGTAGGCCAGCACCTTGCCCCGGTAGACGATGGGTAGGCATAGGTTGGCTTTGATCTCGCGCACCCTGCCCGCAGTGTCAATGACCTCAGGTGGTGCGCTTTGGTAGCTAATCTTGTAGATGTTGGTTTCGTCCGCGCTGAGGATGCGGGCTTGTCCCTGCAAGGCGCGTTGCTCACCCTGGCTAAACCAGCTAAGCATGGCTTCCGGGCTCAAGGAGATAGTTTGTAAACCGGCAAGATTGTAGCCTAACGCGGCCTTGAGATGGTAATTTCCATCCTCGAGCACCAGCAGACTTCCTGCCTCACTGCCTGGTACCAGATCCACCGCCTCCAGCAGCACCCTGTGATAGAAGTCCTCCGAAGGCTCCTCCAGCAGCTCCTGTAGCAAGCAGTTTACCCTTTCGCGTTGGAGTTGTTCGATTAAGCGCTCAAAGCCAACCCCCAGGCTACGGCAAAACAACTGCAAAAGCTCCTTTTCCGCCTTCCGCCAGGCCCGTTCCTGGCGGCTGCCCGCCACCAGCACGAAGCGGCTGCGCTTACTGCTACCTGTGGGGATGGGGTGTGCCAGAAAGGTGCGGCAGTTTAGGCTCCGCAATACGTCTATGCCGCGTGGCTCCCATGCGTAACACTGGGTAAAGTAGGGTTTTCCTGTGGCATATACCTCCCAGGCCAGGCCCTGGCCATAGGGCAGCCCGCTTTGCAAAACCTCCAGCAGGCTTGGCTCATCCACCCCCTGGTGGGCCAGGGCCTGCATCCGGCCCCCTCGAGCCTCCCAAACGGCCCCGGCCTGGAGGGATAAGCCCTGCAGCAGCAGGGTGAGGGCCATCTGCGAGGCTTCCCCCAGCGAGCGCGCCTTCTGCAGCGCCAAGGAGATCTCCAATAGCAGGCGGCGGGTCTCGAGGTCGGCCAGCCGGTCTAGCTGTAGGCCAACCGCCTTGGCAAAGCGAACCAGCCCGTCCACTTCCTCAGGCCAAAAAGACCTATCGCGCTCTAGGTTGAGCACGGCTACCACCTCTCCCCGTTCGAAGAGGGGAAGGGCCAGCTCTGCCTGGCTGGTAAAACCTGGGACTGGGATGTAAGCTGGCTCTTGGTGTACGTTGGGCACGTGCTGGGGCTTGCCTTGGCGGAGTGCTTTTCCCAACACGCCCTGGAAGGAAATCTCCTGTATGCCGATATCGGGCACACAGACCAAGAGGCGCAGACCTCGCTCTTGGGGCAGCCACACACTCACATGGCCCCCCGCGCCGAGGCTGGCCAGGCGTGCTGGGAGGCTCTCCAGCAGGGACTGTCGGCTGTCGAGCTGAGGGAGGTCCTTCAGGGCCTCCGCAATTAGCTGCTGGCTGCGGGCTAAAGCTTTGGCGTACTGGCGGGACAGGCGCAGGTGCTTCCCGATGCTATAGGCAAGAAGGGCGGACAGCAATAGCAGCAGCCCGTCCAGGATCTGCATGCCGGCCGGATGGACCAGCACCAGGGCCGATACCCCAGCGGCCACAAGGCCCCAGGACAGGCCGTAGATGCTGGCGCTGGTGGCGGTAAAAACCATCAGCAAGGGCAGCCTGTAGGAAGAGGGGAGGGCCAGCTCATAGGAGAAAAACGCCAGCGCCAGCGCGCTTAGTGCTATAGCAGCAAAGGGTAGATTTTGGCCATGCTTCAAAGTCCACCTCCGCTGCGGCCTTGTCCTAGCGTTTCTAGCCGCTCGTCGTGCTCGATGGCCGCAGGCCGCCCGAGCAGGTAGCCCTGGCCGTAGGAAAACCCCTCTCTTAGCAGGAATTCCAGCTGGGCCTCGGTCTCGATGCCCTCCACGATCACCTCGAGGCTCAGGCCCTTGCCCAGGGCCAGAACTGCCCGCAGCAGCCGGGCTCCTGGGCTTTCGGGGTTGGGGCTGAGGCCCAGGCTTCGCATAAACCCCAGGCCGAGCTTGATGGCCGCCAGAGGCAAGGCGGTGATCCGTTCAAGGGAAGAAAAACCGCTGCCGAAATCGTCCAGGTGCAATGGATGCCCTTGAAGGGCTAGCTGCCGGAGCACCGAAAGGCTGGCCTCGTTTAGGACGACCTGTTCAGTTACCTCGAGGATCAGGGCTTGAGGGGGCAGGCCGTGGCGCTGTAGCTGTGCGCTTATTTTTGGGGGAAGTTGGGGCACCAGCTGACTAGCGGACAGGTTGACGGCAATGGGCACCTGCCAGCGGGCGGCGCAGGCCACGGCCTCTCCTATAATCCAGTCGCCCAGTTCCACCATCCAGCCCTCTTCCTCGATGATGGGTAAAAGCTTTGCTGCGGAGATCAAGCCCTGTTCGGGATGGCGCCAGCGCAGCAGGGCCTCGAGGTGGCGCATTCGCCGACTGGAAAGGTGGCAGACGGGCTGGAAGTGCAGGCAGAAGTCCAGAGGGGCCTTCCCGGACTTCATCGGCCGCAGGGCTTGGTACAGGGTCTGGCGCAGGAGGTGGTCTTCGCGGGTATTTTCTGTCAGCGAGGGCTCGTAAAAGCTCACCTGGCCGGGCTGCTGGGTCCGCTCCAAGGCAGTTTCAGCAGCCTGGAGCAGCTCATGCGGAGGGGTGCCAGGCTGGGCGATGACCACCCCCACCCGTGGGTTGAAGTCGAGCTGGGGAAAGTGTGGGACCAGCTTGCTTTTTACGGCATCTTGCAGCCGCGAGAGTGCGGCCTTTAGGTCTGATGGACAATCAACCCCCTCGAGCAGCAACCAAAAGGTGTCTTTCGCGTAGACCAGGCGGTCATCTGAGCGCAGCTCGGCCTCTGCTGTGCGGGCTATGAGCTGTAGGGTGGCCACCCAGACCTCCTCGCCTTCTATGCGCCGGATACGCTCGAGCGAGCGGCAGTGCAGGGCTACCAGGGCCCGGGGAGCCGGCGGGCGGTTGTTCAGCACCTCAGTCAGGCTGTACAGGTTGGGCAGTCCGGTCTGGGGGTCGTAGTAGCGGCTGCGGTGTGCCTGGCCGCGCAGCTCGTTGCCGTAAAGCAGCCAGGCCACGTGGTGGGCCAGCCCCTCCAGGTGGCGCAGGTCAAGCCCGTCGAAGATATCGGGGTGGTCGAAGTGGTCGAGGTATAGGTAGGCTCGAGCCGTTCCGTTCACCACCACCGGGCACGCCAGCGTGGCCTGGATAGCCCTGGCATGTCCTGGCCCCTCCAACAGCGCCCGTCGCTCGGGGTCGAGGCGGCTGTTGAAATGGGCGATATCGGCCTGGGTGAAGACCCGGGCCTGGATATGCTGGCTTAGTGAGAACGGTTCATGGGGGTACAGCCGGACCTTCTGCAGCGCAGCCAGATCGTAGCCGTGGGCAGCCACAAAGCGAAAATACCCCTCGGCTTGGAGCAGGATGGCGCTGCCGGCCTGGGCTGCTGGGACGACCCGCAGGGCTGCTTGCAAAGCCTGTTCTAGAACCCGCTCCGGAGTTGGCATTTCACGCAGCCCCCAGGCCAGTAGCTCCAGCGAAGCCTCCTGAAAACGGGCCTGGCGGTAGCTGTGGCTGATGTCATAGCCTATGCATTGTAGGCCGGTCGGCTTGCCCTGGTGGTCGAGCAAGGCCATAAACTCCCAGCGGCTGCGGTTCCAGCGGTTGCCGAGCGGCTTGCTGAACTCTACCCAGCGGGTTTGGCTAGGCTGTTCGAGCACCTGCTGTACCGCTTCCAGGATCGTTGGCAAATCCGCGGGACCTACGTGCTGTAAGGCGCTGGTGCCTTTTGGTAGGGTTTGTAGCCCCATATATTCCAGATAGGCGCGGTTCGCATAGGTAAAGTTCCCCTCGAGGTCGGTACGCACCACCATGATCCCTTGGGCAAAGTTGAGCGGATCAGGAGTCGGAGATGCGGCGGGGGTATGGTCTGGTTTAACCATTGCAGGCCCTCGACTTCAGGGCACCTGGCCCTGCTTACCTGGAAGAATAGCAACGGTCAGGGTGGCCGGGAGGGTTATTTGCACCAGGCCTGTGTCTTACGCGAACCGAGGTTTATCCTTCGCTGTTCTGTTCTGTGGCCTCAATGCGGTAGCGGCAGCAGTCGCCTCCGGCAGAGATGCGCTTTTCGCGGGTTACAGGCACGCCCAGCAGCTTCTGGTACAGCTCGAGCTCAGCCTGACAGAACTCGCTGTGCTCGAGCGAGAGGGCCAGTTTGGGGCAGCGCCCCTGCTCCAAGTACCAGCTCCCATTTTCGTAGAAAAAACTGGCCTGATAACCCCGCTCGGTGAGAAACTCGGCTAGGCGGTAGAGCTTTTGCTCTAGACTCAGGCCTTCTAAGTGCGGCGCAAGTTCCTCTAGCAGACGGTTGTTGCGCCGGTTCAGTACCTCTAGTACCAGCCCTTGGCCAAAAAGCTCTTTAAGGTGGCTGAGCACATCAGCGCACATGCGAGCATAGGGGGCTTGTTCGTCTACCGCCTGATAGACCTGCTTGGGACGGCCCCGCCCCTCGCTTTTTTCCAGCCGCGCCCGCACCAGTCCTTCGCGCTCGAGGTCCTCCAGGTGACGGTGCACCGCAACCTTAGAGATGCCCAGCGACTCGGCCAGCGAGCCAGCACAGCTTGACCTCGAGCGGAGGGTCTCCAGGATTCGCAGCTTGGTCTCACCCATTCCCAAGGCCATAACACCTCTAGGCCATCGGCAGCAGCATGTAAGACTGTACCGACAGCTGACCTGCTAGATTGCGCGCAGCCTGACGGAAGGCCAAAGCTTCTGGTGAATCGGGGGCCCCAATCACCACCGGCACGCCACTGTCACCCCCCTCGCGCACCGACAGTGCAATAGGGATCTCGCCCAGGAAAGCGGTTTTGTATTGCTCAGCCATTTTGCGGCCTCCGCCCTGCCCAAAGATGTAGGTTTTTTGTCCATTTTGCTCAAAAAACGACATGTTCTCGATGATGCCCAGGACGCTGACCTGTACCCGCTTGAACATGTCCAAAGCCCGCTCAGCGTCAATGCGGGCCACGTCCTGTGGCGTGGTTACAATGACCCCTCCCGAAAGCCGGGTGAGCTGCGATAAGGAAAGCTGCACATCGCCGGTGCCGGGGGGCAGATCCACAATCAGGTAGTCGAGCTCACCCCAGGCTACCTCCTGAAGGAATTGCTTGATGGTGCCGTGCAAAATGGGGCCACGCCAGACCATGGCCTGGCCCGGCGGGACAATGTTGGCGATGCTGATGAGCCTAATGCCATGGCGCTTTAGGGGTACCATCCGCTTCTGCTCATCTACGCGCAACCTCTCGCCCTGGGTGCCGAACATCTGGGCCTGGCTGGGGCCATAGATGTCGGCGTCGAGCAGACCTACGCGGGCACCTTCCTGGGCCAGCGCAACGGCCAGGTTGGCGGCAACGGTGCTCTTGCCCACACCCCCCTTGCCCGAGCCAATGGCCACGACGTGCTTGATGCCAGGCAAAGGTAAACTTTGGGGCCCGCGCACCTGCGCGCTAAAGTGCACCTCAATCTCACGGGCACCAACCCTGCTAAGGGCTGCGCGCACCTCCTGTGCGATTTTTTCCTTTAGGGGGCAGGCTGGGGTGGTCAGGTTGATTCTGACTAGGACTCTGCTGCCTTCCACAGTGATCTGCTCGACCATCCCCAGCGATACCAGATCCTTGTGTAGCTCAGGGTCATTAACGGTCTTCAGAACCTCCAGCACCTGGGCTTCGCTCAGCGAACTCATCTCGCATTGAGATTATGCCTGAAAAAGCTTTGAAGAACGGGGCGAGGGGTCACATTACCAGCTACTGGGGCATGGCTTTGTCAATCCGTCTAATGGTGGATACCAGTAGATATACCGCTTGAGGGCAGATGGTAAAACCGCACAAGCTACTGCGACGAAGTCCAATATAATTCAAATTTAGGATGAGTGAAAAGCTGCGCGAAGAAGACGTCAAGCTGTTGCAGCTGCTTCAGCGGATGCGCGCCCAGATTGCACACTTCGCCCAGGACCTCGATGCGCTAAAGGATACCCTGGCAGCGATGGAGCACCTGCTAGAGGAGCGCAGCCTTAGCTTGATCAAGGCCCGTGACCCTCTTCTGCAGGGCTATGGGGTCAGGGCCAGTGATCCATCGACTGGCCTGCTGAACAAGGAGGCTTTTGGGGAAGCCCTCGAGCGGGTTTTCGCCACAGACGAGGCTTTTACGGTGGTCACCTTTGAGGTAGACCGCTTCAAGGAAATCAGACAGCGCTTTGGACATCCTGTTGCCGATGAAGTTTTGCGCTGTATCGGACAGCTGGTACACAGGGCCTTGCGGGTCACGGATGTAGCAGGAAGGCTTGACGGTGAGTCATTTGCCCTGATTCTGCGTCGCATCGCTGGTGATCGGGCCTTTGGGGTATGTGAGCGGCTGCGTATGTCGGTGCAGAAATACCCCTGGAACCAGCTCCACCCCGAACTTAAGGTAACCATCAGCCTGGGCTTTGCCAGCCGCGACGACGAAGCCACCGCTCAGGCCGTACTGGCCCGTGCCGACCGCTTCCGGGCCGAGGCCAAAAGCTCAGGTCACAACCAAACCTTTCCCGGAATGTACTACTAAAGTGGTGCTTCATGTGCGGCCGTAACAGCAGGCCTGGTTGTAGCACTGCTAAAAAGCCCGTGGTCTGCTGGGCTATAGCGGTGTTATCGGCAGTTTTCTTTCTAGGCTGGCTTGATCCGGGCCTTTTGATACGAGCCCCCTGGATCGCTCTGTTTGAGGGCATGTCTGCTTGGAATGTTCCCTCGAACCCTCACTTTTCTTCTGGAGGCCAAATCGAGATAAGCAGCAGGCTTGCGAGGCCGGGGACCTGGTACAGGAGGTCAAGCATCTTTCTGCGGTGGAGCGCTCCACCCGTTTGGCCTGGGCGCCGGGCCACGCTCCAGAGGCAGCGGTATTCTGCGGGCCCTGGCGCAGCGGGTCCTTTTCCCTGCCGAGCTGGTGATTTCAATGGCAAGAGGCCCCACGGGTCCTAGAGGGTCTGGCTCCCATGGAATTCCTGTGGCGGAGTGGGTTCCCCAAGAGTCTCAGATGTGTTGACCGATTACAACCGCTGGTTCTGGGGTTTCCCATGCTGTATAATATTTTTGGCGTAGACTGGGAGGAGTAGGTTTCTGCACCCACAGAGAGGGCACCTAAGGGCTGAGAAGGTGCCTGGGAGTTGCACAAACCGAACGTCGCCCGCGAGCCAGCAGGCAGAAACTTCCACGGGAGCGTAGAGCCTGCCGGGGGTGCCCGATACAGCACGTCCGAGTGCCCGTAGCAGCAAAGTGCTGCTTGCGGGAAGCGCGGTGGTACCGCGGGGAAAATCCTCGTCCGTGCAGCCAAGTCTGCAGGGGTATTTTGTTTTATTGGGGGAGAGGATGTCGGAGCAAAAAGCAGTTTTCCACATCAACCGCTGCGGTGCGTGCTGTGCCGGCGGGGTTGAGGCAGCAGCCTTGTATCTCCCCGGCCACGTGGACGTCGGTTCGTTGAGCTACCCTGCCGCGGAGGAGCCATGAACACCATCCCTAGGGAATGGCAGCTAAAGCCCCACTACCAACCCAGCCTGCTGTGGCTTTGCCGAGAGCCCCGACCCCTAAAGTTTCTGGGGAAGGAAATCCCAGCCGTGGAATCCAAGGAGTATCCCGGCTGGTACTTCTTGCAAAGGGGCGATGCCATGCGGATTGTGGATAGCCTCGAGGAAGCGCTTGGCGAGCTGAAGTCCCGCCTCAAGCACTGGAAGATGGAAGATTTCTTGGGCCGAGGGGTACCCGTAGAGGTCAGCGGCAAGGCACGCAAGCGGATGGTCGTCGAGTTGCTCAACGCGCCCATCGCCACCCCTCCGCCCGACCACGACCCCGACCAGGACGAGCCGCTGCCGCCCTTGCTGGAGTGCAAATGGGAACTGGGCGAGTACATGCTGGTGGCACTCATCGAATACACCCCCTTCCGTCCGGAGTTCAGCACCCGCTTCGGTCAGCCCAACAACCCCGTCCGCAGCCTGGTGGGTCAGGTCTGTACCCTCAGCGCGATTGACCTGGACGACCTCGAGGAGGACGATGACAACCTGGACGATCTGGACGAAGGCGACTATGAGCTCCTCGGCATAGAAGACTTTGAAGTGGATGAAGAATTGGATCAAGACGACCTTGACCAAGACGACGAAGACGAAGATGAAGACGGGTGGAAGGAAATAGCGGTAGGTACGGTGAGCCTCGAGGGCAACCGCCTGACCGTGGGCTTCTGGAGCCACACCTTTGACGAAAATACCAGGGTGGTTGGGGTGGCTTACGAGGAAGCCAGCTTCCAGGACGAAAAACAAATATACCACCTGTCACCCCGGAGCAACCATGACTGAACCTAAGGAACTACCCAAAACCTACGACCCCCAGACCGTGGAACCCCGTTGGGCCGAGGAGTGGGCCCAGCACCCCCTGCGCCCCGAACTCAACGCCCACAAAGGCAAAGGCCCCTTCACCATTGTGATTCCACCCCCCAACGTGACCGGCAACCTGCACCTGGGGCATGCGCTGGACAACACCATCATCGACACCATCATCCGCTTCAAACGCATGCAGGGCTACGAGGCTTTGTACCTGCCTGGCACCGATCACGCCGGTATTACTACCCAGGTGCTGGTGGAGAAAGAACTGGCCCAGGAGGGGCTATCCCGCCACGACCTGGGACGCGAGAAGTTTTTAGAGCGGGTCTGGGCCTTTAAGGAGAAAAACGGGGGGGCCATCCTTTACCAGCTCCGGCGCATTGGGGCTTCCTGCGACTGGACTCGAGAACGCTTCACCATGGACGAGGGGCTTTCCCGCGCGGTGCGTCGGGCCTTCATCGAGTACTACCACCAGGGCCTGGCCTACCGGGGCCAGCGCATCGTGAACTGGGACCCGGTGGCTCAGACCGTGGTGAGCGACCTCGAGGTCAATGTCGAACCCACCCCCGGCAAGCTCTACACCCTGGCCTACCCCCTTTTGGGCGGCGGCGAGATCCAGATCGCCACGGTGCGCCCCGAGACCATCTTTGCCGATGTGGCCATTGCGGTGAACCCCGCCGACGAGCGCTACCGTCACCTGGTGGGCCAGAAAGCCCGCATTCCCCTGACCGAGCGCTACATCCCCATCATCGCCGATGAGGCGGTGTTGATGGACTTTGGTACGGGGGCTTTGAAGATTACCCCGGCCCACGACCCCACCGACTTCGAGATTGGCAGCCGGCACGGCCTCGAGATGCCCAGCGTGATCGACCTGAAGGGCTGCCTTACGGGCGAGCTGGTACCGGAGGCCTTTAGGGGCCTCGAGCGCTTCGAAGCCCGCCAGCGGGTGGTGCAGGCCCTGGGAGAGGCCGGCCATCTGCGCGAGGTGCGGGACTACACCATCGCCCTGGGCTACTCCGAGCGCACCAAAGCCCCGGTGGAGCCGCTCTTGCTGGAGCAGTGGTTCGTGCGCATGAAGCCGGTGGCCGAGAAGGTGCTGGCGGGCCTGGACAGAGGCGAGATGCGCTTGGTGCCTGAGCGCTGGGAAAAGGTCAACCGCGACTGGCTGGAAAACATCAAAGACTGGGCCATCGCCCGGCAGCTCTGGTGGGGCCACCAGATTCCGGCCTGGTACGATGAAGAGGGCAACATCTACGTGCCCGACCCAGAAAACCCCGACCTCGACTGCGACCAGGACCCCCGCTACGCCCACCTTAAGCTGCGGCGCGATGAGGACGTGTTTGATACCTGGTTCTCCTCGGCGCTGTGGCCCTTTTCTACCCTGGGCTGGCCCGATGCTACCGATGACCTAAAGAAGTTCTACCCCACCGATGTGCTGGTCACGGGCTACGACATCATCTTTTTCTGGGTGGCCCGCATGCAGATGTCGGGCTACCAGTTCACCGGCCAGGCCCCCTTCCGCACCATCGTGCTGCACGGGCTGTACCTCGACGCCAAGGGCCAGAAGATGTCCAAGAGCAAGGGCAACGGCATCGACCCCCTGGATCTCATCGACAAATACGGGGCCGATGCCTGCCGCTTCGCCTGGGACTACCTGGCCACCGGCGGGCAGGACATCCGCCACGACGAGCGGCGCTACGAGCAGGGGCGCAACTTTGCCAACAAGCTCTACAACGCCGCGCGGTTTGTGCTGATGAACAAGGACGCACTCCGCCAGGTGCCCGAGGCCAAAGGCCAGAGCCTGACCCTGGCCGACCGCTGGATGCGCTCGCGCCTTAGCCGGGGCATCGCCGAGATTACCGAGGCCTATGAGGCCTTCGACCTGGGCCGCGCCGCCCGGCTGGTCTACGAGCTGGTCTGGAGTGAGTTCTGCGACTGGTACTTGGAGGCTGCCAAGCCGGCCTTGCGCGAGGGCAACCGGGCCACCCAGGCCACCCTCGAGGCCAGCCTGGCCACCCTTCTGAAGCTGCTGCACCCCATCATGCCCTTCATCACCTCGGAGCTGTACGAAGCCCTGACCGGCAATACCACCCAGTTGGCCCTGCAGGACTGGCCGGAGGCAGGGGAACGCGACCTCGAGGCCGAAAAAGCCTTCGAGACCCTGCAACAAACCATCACCGCTACCCGCAACCTGCGGGCCGAGCTGGGTCTTGCGCCCCAGCAGGAGATTACCGTGCACCTGGATGGGCCAGGGGCCGAGTTGGTGATGGAGAATTTGTCTTTGTTTCGCTTCCTCAGTAAAGCCCAGCCTGTGCTAGGGGTGCCCCAGAAGGCCATCGCCCAGGCAACCGCCAGCACCACCGTGTACCTCCAGCCGGAGGGCGACCTGTCGAGCTTCATAGAGCGTCAGCGTAAGCGGCTGCTCGAGCTGGAAAAGCAGGTCGAGCAGGGGCAAAAGAAGCTGGCTAACCCTGGTTTTGTGGAGCGGGCCGACCCGGCTATTGTGCAGGCAGAGCGGGAGCGGCTGGCCGAGAGGCAGGCCCAGCTCGAGCGCATCCGCGAAAACCTGGCCCGGCTTTCCTGACCCCTATGGCTACCGCTTCTGGCTGGGTTCCAAGCCGAAGTAGCCCAGCTCGTACAGGCGCTGCCAGACCCGGCTCACGGGCAGGCCCATCACGGTGTAGAAGTCGCCCTCAATGCGCTCCAGCAAGACCATGCCCAGCCCCTGGGCCCCGTATCCTCCGGCCTTGTCCAGCCCTTCGCCGCTTTTGGCATACCACTCGAGCTCCCACGCTTGCAGGGGGCGAAACGTAACCTGGGCCGGGGCGACCTCACAGTGCAAAAACCCCTCCGGCTTCAAGATGGCAAAACCCGTGTAGACTGTGTGGGTACGGCCCGAAAGGCGCTTTAAGAAGGCCTTGTTTTCCTCCAGGTCTTTGGGTTTGCCCAGGGTCTCGCCCTCCAGCGCGACCACCGTGTCGGCTGCCAGCACCCACTGCCCTGGCTTCCAGGCGGCCTTGGCTTTCTGCACGGCCAGCTCCTGGGCTATCTGGGCGGGCTCGAGCTGTTTCAAGGCTTCTTCGTCAATGTCGGCAGGGTGTGTTTCAAAGGGTAGGGCCAGCCGCCCTAAAAGCTCGGCCCTACGCGGGCTTCGCGAGGCCAAAATCAAGGTGGGGAGGTTTTTCATAAGCGGCTCCCGGCGCGCCAGATGGCCTCTACTTCGCGCTGGTAGCGCTGGGCCAGGCTGCTGTCGCGCAAGATGAGCAGGTTTTCGTTGTTGCGGGCAAAACCCGAGTTGGTGAAATTGTAGCTACCGGTAACCACCCATTCTCCGTCCACCACCATCACTTTGTGGTGCATGGTATAGGGGTTGCCGTCTCTGCGCACGTCTATCCCAGCTTGCTTGAGGGTCTCGCCCCGGGAATTCGCCAGGTTGCGTGTTTCAATCACTACGCGCACCCGTACCCCACGCCGGTGGGCCGCAACCAGGCTCTCGGTAATGCGGACATCGGTCAGGACAAAAGCGGCTACCCAGATTTCCTGCCTGGCCTGCTTCAGCACCTCGAGGATGGCTTCGCGGGCAGCACGGCCACCGGCGGGGCTAAAATAAACCGTGCCTAAGACGTTGCCTATCTGGAAGCGTTTGGAGCGGCCCAGGCCGTTTTCCCGACCAGCAAAAAGGGTTTCGAACTCGGCCCGGTACACCTGCACCAGCCCCTCCACAGGAAGCCACAGGCTGTTTTCGTTGTTGCGCTCAAAGGCGTTCCAGGTCAGGTTGGTGCTGCCGGTCCAGACCCCCAGGTTGTCTATGAGCACAAACTTGTGGTGCATCAGGGCGTTGGTGCGGCTGTCATAACAGACCTGCACCTGCCTCAAGGTTTCGCAGCGGGCCGGGTTGTTGCTGCGCACCCCCAGGCTTTCGCGGGTCTCGCGGCGGTAGTCGCTGTCGTTGAGCATTCGCACCTGCACCCCGCGGGCTGCTGCCTGCAGGAGGGCCTGGCCAATTTCGCGGTCTTCCAGCTCGAGCGCAGCCACCTCGACCCGCTCCTGTGCGGAGCTGATTAGGCTGATCAGACGGTTTTTGGCCTCGCGTCCTTGTTGGGGGGCGAAGTACAGCTCGAGGCCCCCGCTGGACTTGTATACCTGTGGCAGAGGACGCGGGAAGGCCTCCCAAAGCAGGTAGCCCACCACACCCAGCAAAAGCAGGAGCAACCAAAGCCGGTCACTGCTGGCACGGCTACGGCGGCTTTTTTTGGGGCGAAACAGGCTTAGTAGGATCCGGAGTAGCTTTAGCCTCGCACCACGTTGCATAACAGATGTCTACTGTACAACCTCGGGCAGGGTGTTGGGGGGTCTCTATTTGGTGAGGGCCTACTTTGAAACGAATCTATTGAAGAATACTGTATTCTTCGGCAAGAGATATTTCCGGCCAGGAACCGACTAGCGCGATTTATTGGACTTAGGTACAATCTCATCATGCCCACGCTTCGGGAAAGGCAAAAGCAGCGCCGTAGGGATCGCATTTTTCGCACTGCGATTAACCTGTTTCGTGAGAAGGGTTTTCATCAGACCACCGCCACCGATATCGCCAGGGCCTCACACGTCTCGCGGGGAACCTTTTTCAACTATTACGCCTATAAGGAGGCTGTACTGCTCGATTTTGGCGCCCAACTGCTGGCTGAGCTGCGCGAGCAGGCCATAGAGGAGTTGGCGCAGGGCGACTCCCCCGTAGAGGTTCTTCGCCGTCTGTGGGGCCGTCTGGCGGCCTTGAGTGAGCGTGAGCGGCTCTTGCTCTCACCCCTGGCCTATGAGCTTCTGAATCCCGACCCTCAGCGGGCCAAGGCTGCCTTCGAGGCTCTGCCCTTGGGCGAACTGATCGCTCACATCCTGCGTCCGCTGAAGGTGCAGGGCCAGCTGCGGCAAGATATGTCGCTCGAGCGCATCTCCCACTCCATTGCCGATGTGTACCTGCTCTCAGCTTTGCGCTGGGCGGCCTATACCCCTGAGCGGCAGCTCTTGGATGAGATGAACAAGTTCCTCGACCTGATGCTAGAAGGTGCCCTGGCCAGGGATAACGGCAAGCTAGAGAAAGCCGTGCATGCTGCGCAAAAGTCCTAGCGACTAGCCCTGCTTCACCGCGATGTACAGCTTGCTGATCCCTACCCCACTTGGACCCCTGTTTGCCCGGGCCAGCGCGCAGGGATTGCTATCGGTGGAGCTGTTGGTGTGGGGC
>Ga0308389_1001348_pt1 | contig 16833 bp, 11 predicted proteins | sample Hotspr2Sample148_FD_202362 | JGI IMG/M metagenome (GOLD analysis project Ga0308389, IMG submission 202362) | Hot spring phototrophic mat microbial communities from Mushroom Spring, Yellowstone National Park, Wyoming, United States - 20040719_148 ... | reverse complement strand
GAAATGCCAGGGATCAAACTCAGGCTAAAATGGCCGACACGATCATTCACGACAAGGAGGAAAGTTTGGTATAACATGCCGATCGTTTCCAGTAGGAGCAACGTGACTATTTGCCTGGGAAGCAGGAGGGATACCTATGTCCGAGCTGACCCGTTTTTCGGTTTCCCTGGAAGCCGATTTGCTCAAAGCCTTCGATCAATATGTGCGTGCCGGAGCATTTGCCACACGAAGTGAAGCCATCCGTCAACTCCTGCATGAATCGCTGACGCGTAAAAGTTTTTCCACCGATGGTGCTCTGGTTCTGGCCACCTTGACCCTGGTGTACGAACATCATCGGTCCCACCTCGTTGAAAAACTGTTGATGCTGCAACATGAGCACTGCGAGCAAGTCATCGCTTCCTTGCATGTCCATATCGATGGTGATCGGTGTCTGGAAGTGTTGGTGTTACGTGGCCGAGGACAGGAGCTTGTCCGTCTGGCCGAGACCTTACGTGGTCTCAAAGGGGTCCATCGCGGAGAACTCACTTTAGCCGAGACTGTGCTTTCCCCCAATGAGTTGGCCAACGCGATCCACTCTCCTCCCGAACATCCTCATCCACATGCTGATCCCCACAGGTCTGCTTATCTCTCCCCGACAATATCTGCCCACCGACGCCAACGGCATCAGCCACGCCCACGAAGCCAACGTCCTTCCCCCTGAAGACCGCTTTTCCTTCCCTCCTCCGGAAGAACAGTTTTCCTTCCTTCTCCCAAAAGACCACTTTTCCTTCAATCCTGCTAGCATTATCTGGTTACCGAACGACCAAGAGCTGGATATGGAACAAGGGATGATATGCAAACGGAACAATCGATGGATGATATGAACCTATCTGTTCCATGACTGACCCAAGATGCATTTCACGTGGGGCAGAAGATACATGTCATGACCGGCGAAGTATGGACTGGCAAATTCCTCCTATGGAATACAACGGGAGTAGGAACCCGGACTCTTCTACCGCCGTGGGGCACTGCGATTCAATTGTTGCTGCTGAGGTTGAAGCGTGCCCATGCATCACGCCGGAGAGGATCCTGGAGAAACCGGCGGTAACATTCGGTACATAGATCGAAGCGCATCTGTTTATGTTCGGGAATCGGAGGCGGCTCCTGAACTATTCCCGCTTCCAGGTCCCGTAGAAAATGGGCCATTGCCTCCACATGATCGTCCTGCACATCTTCCTCACGCAACTGAGGAGGGACGTTCACAGCAAAGGCTTCCATCTTGACCACAAAACGTGGTGTTCCTTCCGGTGTCAAATCCTTGCCACAAAGATCACAGGAAAAATGCATCATGGCCGAGACATCCTTTCGGGACGGAAAAAGCTGAGGTCCACCTGCCCGTAGTGGTTGCATCCGATTTTCTCGGGGCGAGTCCGGCTCTTATCTTTGGGCAACCGCCTAAGTGGTCCCTACTTACATCCGTCGCAGGTTTTTTGTTTCCTGTCAAGCGGAATTTCATCTCGGGTTTTTCGTTCTCCGCCAAGTGGAATTTCATCTGGGGTTTCCCCTCTCATAACAGGGTTGCTTTTCAGATATTGTGTCAGGCCGATTTGGGGACAAACAGTAACCTGAATGCCAAAACATTCCCGAACAAGTTCATGCTGGAATATTCCGGACCATAGTTCAGGAGCATCCCGGGATCCGGCTCATGGGCTTGCAGATTATTCCGTTGTTGAACCCGCCAGCGGCTCAGACCGCCAGGATCGCAAGATGGGCTGGAAGGATGGAAAATGCAGTTGACGGCCAGGTACGTGATTTCCGAAAATAGAGTGTGCTTTTTATGAATGATCGGAGTCGAGATGTGTCGGACCTGATCCTGTAACTCTCTCCCACAAGAGGGGCCTTCCCAGGGAAGGGTCCATGGGATCTCATGATCGCTGCCGCCCCCGGCCCTATATGCTCCACGACTTCAGCAAGTAAGGAACGCAACTGAACCTACCCGCCACGCTGCCCCGCTAGATTACCGCTGCCATCCTGCTGCGTAACCATCGAGACAGGAGTGAGAATATCACCACTTGGATGTGTGGGGTGTGTTGCCTCTTCGATCCTGCAACCTGATGAGGTGGACCTTCCGATGTATCGCACTTCTTCCTCCCGTGGCTGGCTCGTAGTTCTTCTGCTCAGCGTCAGCATGCTGGTGTTTGCAGGCTTTGGGCGCAGCCAGAATCCAACCGATGCTCAAGCGGAGCAGTTACTTCAAGTGGCTCGCAAAGCCTATGCTGAGGGGAACGCCGCCTTTGCCGCGGACCGGTTTCGGGAATATCTGCAAAAATTCGGGGGCCACAAGGATGCCTCTCAGGCACGGTATGGTTTGGGATTAGCGCTGTTGGAGTTGCCGGAACCTGATTATGCCAAGGCTTTCGAGGCTCTGCAATCTGTCGCGCAGGAGAGTAGTTTTCCCCAACGTGGCCCGGCACTTTATTATGCCGGTGTAGCCCGCCGAGGGTTTGGACAGAAGGAATTGCTCCCCGGTTTGCGCAATCCCGCGGAACTGGCTCAGCGTCAGCAGGCCGCCTTGCCCCACTTCCAGGAGGCCGCACGGTTCTTTGCCCAAGCCTCGGAGGTTCTCGCCAAGGGTCCGACCCCGGCAACGGATCTGGCCGCCCGGGCTCGTTGCGACCAGGCAGAAGTGGAGCTGCTCCTCGGCCGTCCCCAAGAGGCCCGCAAAGTCGTGGAACCACTCATCGCGGCGGGGGACCCTAAAGCCTCCTGGCGGCCTCTGGCCCTTTACTATTATGGTACTGCTTGCTTCCTCCTCGGTGATTACCCCAATGCCGCCCGTTCTTTCGACGCTTTGGCACCCTACGACCAGCCCTTCGGCCTGCATGCCCGCTATCTGCGGGGACGCATTCATATGATGGATGGCGAGTTGGCAGAGGCGCACGCTGCGTTTCAGGCCGTTCTCGAAGGATTTGACAAGCGTAAGGCCCAAGCCCAGGAATTGCTCAAGCAACCGGATCGTTTCCGCACCCAGCCGTGGGAAAAAGCCCACTGGCAGGCTTTGGTGCAACTCCCCGCCCCCGACTATATCCCCGGCGCAGCCTTTTATGATGCCTGCATTCTGTACGAGACCGGGAAATTCTCAGACGCCCTCAATCAGCTCCAGAAATTCGCCCAAGATTACGCCTATTCTCCGCTACGGGACGAAGCCCTGCTCCGGGTGGGAATCTGTCAAGTGCAACTTAAACAATGGGATGAGGCCTTACGTACCTTGCAGCCGTTGACCAATCACCCCCAACTCGCTGCGCAAGCCTATTTTTGGATCGGCAAAGCCCGCCTGGGCATAGCATCAGCGGCAGACCCGAACAATCCCAACGATCGGACCGCCAAATTCAACGCCGCGATCTCAGCTTTGCGGGAAGCCCTCCAACGCACAAATCCTGCGGATGCTTCTCAGCGATCCCTCCGCGCGCAAATGTCGCTGGAACTGGCCGATGCCCTGGTGTTCGCCCAGCAAGCAAGAGAAGCCGCAAATTTGTATGATCAACTGGTCCAGGAAAAGGTGCTCCCGCCTCATAAGCTCCAGGAAGCGCTGGAACGCTCTGCCACTGCTTATTACCTGGCAGGCGACCTAGCTACTTCCGATGCACGGATTACGACCTTTCTCCAACAATATCCGCAAAGCCCACTTTTATCCTGGGTCCTTTTCCGAAGTGCAGAAAACGCCTACCGCAGAGCCGAGCAGCTGGCTCAGCAAAACAATCCCACTGCCGCCCAACTCTATCAGGAAGCCAGCCGCAAATACGAAGAATTAGTCAACAAATATCCGGACTTCGAGAAAGTCGCACGTGCCCGTTTTGGTCTGGCCGTGTGCCGGATCGCATTGAAGCAGTACGAGCAGGCCATTCCTGTCCTGGAAGCAATCCCAGCTGCTGCGCGGAACCAGGACCTGGTCGTGGTCAGTTACCTCCTTGCGGATTGCCTGCTGCGTACAGCTCCAGAAAAGGCCGAGGATGCTCTAACTGATAACATGTTGCGGGAGAAGCTGACGGCAGCTGTCAACCACCTGGAGACTTTTGTAGCTGCGGCCCCCAAAGCGGAACAAACCCCGGACGCCCTGCTGAAACTGGGAACAAGTTACAAGCGTCTGGCCACGGGATTACCGGGAGGAAACGAACGGAACGAACTGCTCAACAAAGGTCGGGCCGCCCTGGAGCGACTCCTCCGTGAATTCCCACAATCCCCTGTCAGCGGTGCGGGGTTGTTGGAACGGGCCAAAATCCAGGCTCTTCAGGGTGATCAAGGCGGTGCCATCAACACCCTCCGGCAATTTGGTGGTGACCCCTGGCAACGCTCGCCGGTCGCACCCCTGGCCTTCATCACCCTGGCTACCCTGCTGCGGGAGCAAAACCAAGCGGCCCAAGCAGCGGATCTACTCCGGCAGGCCCGCGAGAAATTCGAAGGACCGCTCAGTAATGACCCGGCCCGACGAGATTGGATTGCCCTTTTGCGATACCAGCAGGGTATTGCCTGTGAAGAAGCGGGAAAACTTCCGGAGGCTCGCACGGCCTTCGAACAAGCCATCCAAGTTGCAGGGAACAATCCCCTGGTAGTGGAAGCTCATTACAAAGCGTTAGCCTGTGCAGTAGCGGAGAAACGCCGTCAACTGGAAGAACTCCGTAAGCAGCGTCAGCAACCCAACCTCCCACCGGCTCAGGCCGGCCCCCTGGATGGACAGATCAAAAACGTTCTCGCCGATCTGACGCGATTGGCAAGCGAATTGGAAAACAAAGCCGAGCAATATCGCACCACCTTCCCGCAACATCCGGCTCGAGCCCGCATGCTCTACGAGGCGGCGTGGACCCGCCGGTGGGCCGAAGTGGACCCCACACCGGCCTACACCCGTTTGATTGCGGATTTCCCGCAACATTCTCTCGCCGTGGAAGCTCGGTTGGAATGGGCCGAGTTGCTCGCAGAAGCCGGCAAACTCGAGGAGGCGATCCAACACCTCCGGGCGGCCTTGGATGTCGAAACAACCGACCGGCCGGTCCCCGCCGACACGACGGAGCGATTGCGATTGCGTCTGGGAGCCCTCCTATTCGATAAGCGGGATTACGCTGCCGCACAACGACAATGGGATGCCGTCGCAGCCCATGACAAATCCCCCCACTACCCCATCGCACTCTACCGCAGCGGTGAAGCCCTCCTGGCTCAAGGGAAAGTGAACGAGGCGATCCAGCGGCTTCTCCCCTTCCGCGATCAGCCCCCGTTGCAAAACATCGCGGGAGTGAGCGATCGTGCCGTGTTGCGTCTCGGCCATGCTTATGGTCAACTCCAGCAGTGGGACCCCGCTCGCCACACCTTCGAACTATGGCTCCAACGATTCGGGGCCAACAATCGCTGGTCGATCGATGCCCGCTACGGCCTCGCCTGGAGCCTACAACAGCTCAATCGCCTGGAGGAAGCGGTGGGACATTATCAACAGGTCATCCAGCAAACGACGGATGATCGGGCTGCCAAAGCCCGCCTGCAAGTCGGTGCCATCCGTGCTCAACAGGGACGCTGGGCGGAGGCCGGCAAAGAGTTCCAGACGGTCTATTACGCCTACGATCTACCCGAGGTGAAGTTTCCGGCTCTCCTGGAGCATGCCCGGGTCCTCCTGGCGGAGAAAAAGAATGCCGAGGCGGTCAAACTGCTGGAACGTGTTCTGCAGGAGGCACCCAAAGACAGCCCCTGGACCACCATCGCCCGGGAGCGAATCAGCCAGGTGCCGAAACAGTAAGCCGGAACCCTTCGGTCCCCATGAGGCCCACAGGCACCCCAATGTTTATGTCCGAGCCGAACCTGAGATTTATTCCGGGGATGATGACCTATACTTGCTGGAACGAATCATAGAGGAGCAGCATCGGCCATGACACACACGCGACCTTACCCACCTTCCTGGATCGTGGCAGCCTTGGGAGTGGCTTTGATCCTTCCCTGGGCATTCGCCTACGTTGAAGCACCGATCACCCTCGGAGACATCGTCCGACAGTCCACGAACATCGTCCACATGCAGGTTCAAAAAGTGGACCGTGAGAAAAATTTGATAATCTACAAGAAGCTGCGCGACATCAAAGGGGTACATCCTCAAGACCCGATCAAGCATAATATCGGCCGGGGTGGGTTACGACCCGGGGAATGGCAAGAGATCATGAATTGGGCCGAGGTGGGCAAGGAAGCCGTCTTCTTCCACAATGGCGGCGCGAGTGAGACTTACTTCGGCGTCTCCTGGTATCAGGCTTATCCCCAAGGGGAATGGTGGGGCATGTCGCATGGAGAACCTTTCCTGCTGCGATCCTACGCAGGCAAGGTCGAGCGCCTCCCAGGGATCATCGAGGAGATGTTGGCCGGCAAGGAGGTCATCGTTCCCTGTATGGTTGATGGAGATAAAGAAGCACTGCACAAGAAGACGGCCCGTATCCAACGCCTTCGGGCCAGCCTGAAACTGATCGACTACAACCCGAAACGGGATTTCGTGGGTTGGGGTGTCGAGGAAATTCGACCTCTGGAAGGATACGCCGGCTTCAACCGCTACGGTACCTTACCCCGAACGGACGGTGAAGCCCAATCGGTTTCCGCCCTCGATTTCAACAACGATGGCAAAGTCGATGTGTGCCTCTGTGCCGCCAGCAAAGTTGCTCTCTTGCAAAACGATGGTGAGAGTTTCCTAGAAGTGACATTGCCGGGTTTGGTCGGGGGCGCCCGCGCGGCGGTCTGGGCCGACTACAACGGGGATGGCCTGCCTGACTTGCTCCTGGCCACAGGGTATGGTCCACGCCTCTATACGAATCTGGGTGCCGGCAAATTCCGGGACGATACCCGCTTACTGCCGCCTTCTGCCCTCGGTTTGCCTGCCACCGCGGCCGCGTGGGGAGACTTCGATACTGATGGCAAACCCGATCTGGTCGTAGCCCACGGCTATCACGGCTTACGGTTATACCGGAACAATCGCCCAGCCGACGCCCGGCTCCATGCCACGCCCCCGAAACTGGGCGACTGGTATGCCATCGGTCCTTTCCGACATCCGGGAGGTATGAACAACTTCGACGCTCGCTTTTCCCCCGAAACGGAACCTTTCGATCTCAATAAAGTCCACAAAGGGAAACGGGACATGCCCATCCGGTGGACGAAAAAGAATTACACCGATGGCAGCATCAACAATCTACAGGAATTCGGCAACAATTGCGCCACATACCTGTACCGTGAAATCGAGGTACCGCTTCCGACACGGTTACCCATTTCCCTGGGGAGCGATGACACTTTGACCGTATGGCTCAACGGCGAAAAAATCCTGAGCGAGAATGTGAGTCGATCCTGCGCGCCAGATCAGAATCAACTTGTTCTGCCTTTGAAAGCCGGCAAAAATGTCCTGCTCCTCAAAGTCTGCAATGACACCGGAGATTATGCCTTCTATTTCGCCGCAGGTGCACCTGAACCGGCAGGGATCCCGTGGTTCCAGGATGTCACCCAGGAGTGGGGGATCACACGGGACCAGCCGGCTTCCCAGTTACGCGGAGATAGCCTGACCGTTGCCGATTTCAATGCGGATGGCAAACCCGATATTCTCTTTGCGGCGGGACAGGGATTGCTCCTCCTCAACACCAATGGCCGTTTCTCCCTCAAAGCCGACAGTGGTCTGGCCTTCTCGACGGATAAAGTGGGCCCCGTGGTCCTGGACTATGACGGCGATGGCCATCTCGATCTGTTCATCCCACAACGCAGTGGCCAGTGTCTGTTGTATCGCAACGATGGTACGGGACGCTTTACCAACGTCACCGCCTCAAGCGGAGACATTGCTAAACCCATGCCCGGCGTCGTCGCAGCAGCGGCGGCAGACTTCAACAACGATGGCAAACCGGATCTGTTCCTCTGCTGCCTGCGTGGCCCGAATCGGTATCTCGAAAATAACAGCCACGGTGTTTTTACGGACCAAACGACAGCCATTGGCTTGCATCAACGCGTTTTCAACTCCCAGGCGGCTACCTTGGCGGACCTCAATGGCGACGGCCGGCTGGACCTGGTCCTGCACAATGAGGGACAAGAATCCTGCATTCTCTTCGGATCCATGCCGTTGCCCAGTGGACAAACATCGGTACAGCTATCCCTCAACGGGACCCCTGTGTTGAATGGTGGTCGGGTCGTGATCCGCAATAGCAACGGTCAACCGGTGGCCTCTGCATGGGTCCTCGGAGGACATGGACGCGGGGGACAGTGTGGTCTTCTCCCTCGCTTCCTGCTCTCGCCCGGCACCTACAAAATCGAACTGATCGCTCCCAATGGCACTATTACCTCCCGAGAATTGAATGTGGCCGCTACTCCGCTGCTGGTCTCGTGCAACTGACTCTGCCAACACCTTGCCCACAACAGGAAGCCTGCATCCATGAAATGCCATCACAGGTTCTCAAGTCGACAAACTCGGTCGTTGCTGACGACACTTGCGCTATTGCTCCCCGGGATCTGGCCGGTTTCGCCGTCCGTGGCCTGGCAGAAGGAACTGGCCTCTGCGCCCGTTCCGCCTCCATGGGGCACTTACCGCGGCAATCCTCAACGTACTGGCAACACGGATGATCGTCCTGGCCCTCGCCAACCCGCTATCCTGTGGATTCACAGATCCCAGGATCATTTCGTGGCCTCCCCGGTGCCCGTGGGCGACGCTATTTATGTCTCGGGTATCGGTGCGTTCAATCGCCCCTCCATCAACCTGTTCGCCTTGGCGGGACCAAATCCCCCGCAACTCCGCTGGAGCAAATCCGCCCCCTATCTGAAACTTCCGAGTGTCAGCTCACCGGCTGTGGTCAATGGTTGTGTCCTCTTCGGGGACGGTATGCACCAGGACTCCGGGGGTATCTGGCATTGTCTGGATGCACGAAGCGGCTTGCCACTCTGGCAACTCAACCTTGCCGGAGACTTGATCCATCTCGAAGGCGCCCCTTTAGTTATCGGGTCTCGTGCTTATCTGGGGGCCGGTGCTGCGGGAGTGCTGGCCATCCAGTGGAATACTGCTTTGTTGGAGGGGAAGGAACACGATCTCGACGCCGTCCGGCAACGCCAACAGCAACGCTGGAAGGAACTCTTGGCACGCTACGAAGAAGATAAGAAAAAGGACCCAGACTTCGCCATTCCTCCGGACGAGAGCCAGCTCTTGAAATTCAGCCCGAAAAAAATCTGGCAAAAAGGTCAGAACCAATGGCACGTCGATGCCCCGCTGAACGTAAGCGGTGAACTCCTGCTGGTCCCTTCCGCATTTTTGGACAAGGAAAAGGTGGGCGAACGGGGTTTGTTCGCTCTCAACATAGACAGCGGTGAAGTCATCTGGAAAGCCCGACTGGAGTACAATCCTTGGGGTGGTGCCACCGTCATCGGCGAAACGATCCTCGTGCCAGGCAGTTCGATCGGCTACTACTACAAGGAACTGCGAACAGCTAAAGGTGATTTGACCGCCCTGGACCGCAAGACCGGGCAGGTCCGCTGGCGCAAAGAAATCCCGACGGGTGGCATCGTCAGTTGCGTGGCAGCTAAGGAAGTGCTTGCCGTTACGACAGCGACCGATGGCAAAGTCCGCGCTTTCGCCGTGGGGGATGGCGAACGAGCCTGGCTCTACGATTGCAAGGCCCCGCTCTTTGCTCCACCCGCCATCGCTGCAGGTACCGTTTATGTCGCCGACCTCAACGCGGTTGTACACGCCCTCGACCTCAAAACCGGCCAGCTGATCTGGACATTCCCTCTCGCTAAACAGATCGGCAACCCCGGCATGGTCTATGGTGGTGTCATCGTGCATGACGGCAAACTCATCGTCGCCACCTGCAACCTGGATGGACCGTATCTGGGCAAACCGACGGCTGTCGTTTGCTTGGGTAATCGGTGAACGACACCCTGACATAACGGTGTCCTTCCAGAAGGCAGAACCGAACCGTGCCCCTGGTCAGGTATCCCCACCTGATGGAACTAAACGAAGTGATGTATTTGGGAAACCCACTGATCTCCAACAGGATGCACCGCCATGAAACGCCTTCTCCTTGTCATCGCCTTGCTGGTGGGCATGCACACGGTCATCGCCCAGGAGCCTAATGCTGCGGGGATTACCGTGGACCCGCAAAAACGCCAGGTGATTATCGAGGCCAAGGTGGCTCCACGACAACTTCCCCACCTGGATAAAGTCTATCCCATCGAACTGATCGCAGGCTGGCCTCATCCCAAAGGGAAGAAAGCACATGAAATTGTCGTGAGTGTCGATGTCATGCCGTCCCAGGTTCATAAGGCCCTGGAGCAACTCGGCCTCAAACCCGGAAAACCCGCCAAAGGGGAAGGTACCAAAGCCGAAGGGCCCGTGGTGCTTGTTTATCTGGAAGTTCCCGATGCTGCAGGAGAATTCAAACGTGTTCCTTTGGAAAAAGTCCTTTGGGATCCCAAAACCAAGAAATCGCCCCCGAAAATGACCTTCCTCTTTACCGGCTCTGTCCTTAGTCCACGGGACCCCAACAAGCCGGAGGATAAAGTGTACGGTGCCGACCTGACCGGCTCTCTCATCTGCCTTTTCCCCGTCACCGATGAAGTGGTACTCCAAACAACTTGGACGATGAAGGAAGAAAAGTTTCTCAAGCTGGATGTCAACCCTGCTGCCCTCCCGAAAGTCGGCACTAAGGTCCGCTTGATCCTGGAAATTCCAACCTCATGAATTAAATTCTTTCATCTTGACGAATCTTCTTGGGAGTGCGTCTTGGATGGATGGTAGATCGCATCAGGGAACAATCCCGTTATTCCCCGGACCCTAATGAACCGGCACAACAGCCGTGCTCTCCAGTATTTCGTACACACACGCAGGCATTCATCCTTGTATGGATCGATACATTACCCCCCGACCTGCTCCTCACCGGAGCGACCCTCTGCCAGGAGTCTTCCGATGCTATCCACCAGGCGACTGACCACATCCTCTTCAGCACCCTCTCCAACACATGCCCTTTACTATTTCTGGATGGGTTTCTGCTGGCTTAGTCTGGTTTCATGCTCATCTTCTTCGCTGTCCAACACCAAGGATAGCGGGGAAAATCCTCCGGAAGCTGCTGTTCCTACTGTATCACCTCTATTGGTGGTTTCTTCAGGCGATGCCAACGCACTTACCCCGCAACGCCGGGGATTTGAGTACCCCTCGGACTTGTCACCTCACTTGACGCAGATTCTCATGCCCGACACACCTGCCCTACCTCCCTACGTGGTACGGCATGCTCACGAACCAGCCTCGAAAGCAGGCCCCATTCCTGAAGCACGTTGGAATCCTCCTACCACCTGGAAGGGCCTTCCTTTGGAGCTGCGCGGTACAGCGTCAACGTCGGATGTTCGTCCCCCCTATCCCACCGAGCGTTTTTCTCCCTACGCCGTGTTTGTCGCCGCTCAACCCCCGAAAGCCTCTCTCCCTCCAGCAGTGGGGATCACCACACGTGCCCCGGACCCTTCGCTGCCACCGCCTCTTCCCCCTCTGAGTCGCTTCACTTCCGAGCGTCTCGGCTTCGATGATCCTACGACCGACACTCACCATGCCTTCCTGCTGACTTCACCACCAAGACTCACCCTACCACCGGTCCCATTTGAGAAACCAGAAATACCCGACCCTTACGTATTCGGTGAGCACATCCGGCCTCAGCTTCCTCCACAGTTGGAACCAGGCCGCCGTCCGGATACGATCCCTCCACCACGTCCCCCACTTCCGTAACAAACCGAGTTGCCTTCTTCCGCAGAAACAACCCCTAAAAGACTCGGCAAAGCAATTCGTTAGAATGGGGGCGTAAGAGAAGACTCACCTTACCATAGAGACGCATCAGAAGACGTTGGCGCTGATCACGCCGAAGTATGTCAAATAACCAGGAATCTGGCCAATCTGTTATGTGATTGTATTGTCTACTTGACAAGCACCCTCTCTCCCTGTTCCCAAAGACGCAAGAATGGCTCACCAAACTCTGCCGTTTATCGCGGCTTTGCCAAGGATACTGCTACTGTCAAGGTATCTTTTTCCGGGTTGAGTGACCCAACTGATTCGGTAAAGACGCGCCGGGTGAGCTTCATCCATATGCAGGATTTATTCCGTCTGGAGAAGTAACAGCCATCGGAACAGTCACGCCCGGCCTACCACAGGAAACAAAGCTGCTCAGGACACACACTTGAGAGATTAGACCGTTGCTACGGCCGCCACCTCGATACCGCAGCCGAAAAAAATCCACTCATTTTTTTGACTTCCCCACGATTATGGCCTAGATTCCGGTAGCAAGTAAGTGTGCGCGAGATCGATATTCAAGGGGAGCTTTCACTCTAAGCAAAAGCTCCTGTTCCCCCCTCAACTCGCCACGCTGTCACAATCTTAGTCGTGCACCAGTTTCCGCGGAAATGCACCAACGGGTGCAGGAGGGGTATTTTGTGCCGGGATGCACAGTGTCAAGGAAAAGTTTACTGTTCGTCAGAAAAATATTGCTGCACGGATAGCGACAAACATTTGTTGCTATTAGTTTGAAAAAATGGTTTACTAGGGAGGAGTATGTATGATCAAGCGTTTGTTGATCAAGCTTTGGCATGATGAGAGTGGAGCTATTGTAGCAACCGAGTACTTGATGCTCGGATCCATCGTGGCAGCCGGTGGAGTAGGCGGCATGGTAGCCATGCGGGATGCCATGATCGATGAGTTTCGAGAGTTTGGACAGACGACCCGGGAAATTCGACAAGCTTACACCCAGGAAGCCCTGAAATATATGCAGGGAAGCAAACGATCGACCTCACCCTATTATCCGGGGCCTCGTGTCGATAGGAATGATGCTGCTTCGACCATTACCTTCCATATCCCACATCCTACGCCGTGAACGTGGGCCAGAATAAGCACTCCATGACGGAGGCATCGCTGGTGTTCTCCTGAGTTTTCCGTTCATGGAGTGCCTGCTTTACTTGCATTTGCTGAAGTCACAAGGCTGGCAGCGTCTCGAGGCGAGAGAGCAGTCAACAAACCTCCAGGGGTTCGCCACCTCAAACTGATCTCTCGTGATGGAGCAACGTCACTTCTCTCAGTGACAGAGCAACGTCACACTTCGGATTCGACATTGAATCCCGACTACTCCCGCCACCTCACCGCGACGAATAACCGTGCATCCGGCGGTAGTTGTTGGACGTTTTCTTCATCCAAGACTACCTTCCACCGGGGATGTTCACGAACTTGAGAGCATAATCGTGCGTGATAATACGTTTCCACTACGATCCATTTGGCCCCGTATTCCTGGAGAATCATATCCCATGCTTCCCCTCCTTCTTTCACAGTCAAGCAGCGGGACCAGTACTCAACGCTGAACAACTGGGCGTGATTGTACATCATCACGGGTATATTCGGCGGCAAACTCCACAGCAGGTATTCGCCTTGTCGTTCGCTGCAGAAGATCGGCCCTTGGGGGGGTACCTCGGACATGCCGGCATCCTGCAACGCTCGCAGTAGAAGCCGGGCACGTCCGGAGCTTTCTGCGTTTTCACCTCGGAGCACTTGAGCCACTCCGTAAGGAGTCGCAGAGTATAAAGCGCTAGCAAAGGAACGAGGGCGCCCCGTCTTCACCCAATGACTGGCGGGAGAGACGACCAACACAATCACAACGATCAAACCTGCCAAAGCCGTCTTGCGAAAACTCGGAATCCCTGACGGCCAGGACCAGGGCTGTTTCTTAGCCCATTCTGTCCACAGGGGAGCTACTATCCAAAACACGAGGGGCGCCCACCAGGCCATCATGCGCTGCTGAAACAGCGGCCAGACACCAAATGTCACTACCAGCAATGTGGGAAAGATTCTAGGGCGCCGGCGTGTGACACCTACCGTCATCAGTAACGTTGCTGCCAGGAACAGATAACTCCAATGTCCTCCCGCTCCCCATGTCCATTCCAAGGGTTGCCATTCAGACATAGATTGAAGGTTGGGATGGGATCCGAACTGCAAGATGTGAAGAAATAACTTCATTCCATAGGGATTAAGAAGTGTTATGGCTATGCCAGAAAAAGCGAGGCTCATAGTCCAGTATCTGATGATGCGATTGGCCCACCACTGGGATATGGACCAGGATTTATGCCACACTTCTTGGAGACACTCGCTCACTACTAGCATTGCTGCTAAAAGTAGGCCAATGACAAAAGAGCCATGGATATTGGCCCATAAAACCATGATGCATGGGAATAACCATAAGATCTTTTTTGAAACATTTTTATCTCCTGCTACATTTCTCTGCATCAGTATAATTACTCCCATAAATGGCAAATATGCTAATGTTTGTGGACGCTGAATAGCCACCAGGGGTAGAATCATGAAGATGCCATAGATAACGGCAGCCGCTCCCCATACGGGCGACCCGCTGACCTGCCGCACAGACCAGGCAAATAATCCTAAGGCTGTCACACCGACCCCCAGGTGAAGCAAGCGAATGGCCTCAACTCCCCCCTCAAATCGCTGCAAGTCTGACTGACCCGACACCATTTCTCCGCAGCGGAATATGCCGTAATACACCACTTGTGACAACCACATCGCATCGAAGAAAGGACGCTCCTTATCCGTAAAGGGGCATAGTGGCTCCACCGTAGGAATCGTTCGATGAGTCACGATCCATTCCCCGTATTTCAGATGAGACCAGAAGTCGGTGTGCATCAGGGGCATGACACTCAGGAGATAGAAAGCCACACCGACTAAGGCAGTCGCAACTACTCCCGTAGAAGAGAAATAAAACGGAGCCAGGGGAGAATTGGGATCGGACCAATCGATGCCAGCACCGAGAGTTCCTCCATAGTACGGATCGTGTTCGGGTTGTGAAGAGGGATTTGAAGATGTCTCCTGTGGCATAGCCGCAACCCCGATGGCTAGAGTTTACTACTTCATCTGTGTGGCCAATGTCGAATCCTACGTCGTTGTGGGGATGTCTGCGTAAATCAAATCGACCCCTCAGAATACCATAGCGAACCGAGCTGCTGCGATCTTTGTTAGCCCTCCAGGAGCCGACTGTTTCTGAGTACGTATAGGAAGCGCTCCTCCGGATCTCGCCGGATGGCAGTAACACTATAGAATGTCCTTTCCCCGATCGTTGCGGCTCATTCGGCAGTCTTGTAGTGAGGAGATAGCGGCTGATGCGTGGGGCGGTCCCGTTCGCAGGCCGGCCGAGTGACCCGGAACGCACTCCTGGATGTAGAGGTTGTCCATGTCTGTAGGATTGCTCGGAACGAAGGTGGGCATGACGCAGGTGTTCCTGCCCGATGGTACAGTGGAGCCGGTCACGGTACTCCAAGTCGGCCCCTGCCCAGTGCTTCAAATCAAGTATCCCACTGCCAAGGGCGATAACGGCGAGGAGGTGGTCAAGGACGGTTATGCCGCGGTGCAACTCGGTTACAAGGACAAACCCCGCAAGCGTGCCACCCGTCCGGAGCAGGGACACGTGGCAGCGAATCTCAAGTCGAAACGCAAAGAGGCCCGCTTGAAGGCCGGGGTCATCTTGCCCCCTAAGGCCGATTGTGAACCCCAGCGCTATATCCGCGAATTCCGGTTGGATCGCATTGGCACCTTCATCACTCAATTGCACGAGATCGGGCCCGCTGAAGCAAAAATGACGGTGGAACGCATACGCGCGTCGGGGGAAGGAAGCAATAAAAAATACGAGGCCTACACGGAAGACCTGACTCTCAAGGTCGGCCAGGTGCTGACGTTGATGGATATTTTCAAGGATGTCCCGGCGGTTGATGTCACCGGCACCAGCAAAGGACGCGGTACTGCCGGGGTGATGAAACGGCACGGCTTTGCAGGTTTACCCGCTTCACACGGTGCGAAAAAGGTACATCGCCAGGCTGGTTCTACCGCATCTCACGCCAGCAACCGCGGCACAGGACGACCGAAGAAAGGACAACGGCGTGCCGGACGCTACGGCCATGAACGCGTCACCATCCGCAATCTTGCGGTCGTGAAGTTGGACCCGGACAACCACCTGATGCTCGTCCGGGGTGGCATTCCCGGTCCCAATGGAGGCCTCGTCCTCGTTCGCCCGACCAATAAAGTCGGCCCTGGTTCTCCCAAGGCGAAAACACGCAAAGTCGAAGCCCCTGCCAAGACCAAATAGTTTCCTTCCAAACCCTACAAGCTTCATCTTTCGCCTTTGTGAGGCAACTGGGTCCTCGCAACTCCGTTGCGCACGCATGGGACCCGTAATTTTCATGATCCCTCAAGCTCCAGCGTGTACATTGCACTCAGGGGGTAACGATGGCGAAACCATCACCCTCATGATGCCCATGACACGGGAGGAAGGAGCATGTATCGCTGGATAACGGGGGGCATACTGGGTGTAGTTATAAGCTCATCCTGTCTAATGACCTGGGAAAGCCTGGCCCAGGAGAATCGGGCCACTTCCCCGGCAGTGCGCAAGCTGGCGGGTCATCGGGGTGGCATCACCTCCTTGGCCTTTCACCCTCAAGGTGCCTGGTTGGCTGTTGGGGGAGGGAATGGTGACATTCGCATCTGGAGTCTGCCCAACGGCGAACTCCTGGCCCGCTTGCATGATCCTCGGGAGGGTGGTGCCCGCATCAGTCATTTAGGGGTATCTGCAGACGGGCGGTACCTGAGCATGACCTCACGCGCCAGCGTTGTAGTCTGGGATGTTTCGGATCTGAAGAAAATCACCGTGCGCTATGAAGATACTTATAACCCCAATCCGGATCTGATTGGCACTATAACAGGAGATGGCAAACTCTGTTTTGTGGCGCGTCGCGAAGGTACGGAGGGACGGCTCCAGGCTTATTCCCTGGTCAATCGGTCCCTGTTCGACCAGCCCCTTC
>Ga0308389_1001342_pt1 | contig 16877 bp, 9 predicted proteins | sample Hotspr2Sample148_FD_202362 | JGI IMG/M metagenome (GOLD analysis project Ga0308389, IMG submission 202362) | Hot spring phototrophic mat microbial communities from Mushroom Spring, Yellowstone National Park, Wyoming, United States - 20040719_148 ... | reverse complement strand
TCGCCCTCCCAGGAACAACCGTCTGTTCATTGCGGCGTGGTGCGGCGCAGCCGCATAGATGGCTAACGTGAACATAGGCTCTCGAAGAGGGGTCTGGGGAAACCGGGTTTCCCCATCCCCCCGCCCCGCAGGGGTCTGGGGAAACCCGGTTTCCCCAGACCCCACCCGGTGGGAGGGTCTGGGAAGGGGCAGCCTTGCCGGACCCTCCCTGGAAGACCATGGTCATGTCTCTGGCGGCTGTACCAGCAGCACATAGCCCAGGCCACGGCGGGTCTGGATGAGGTCGGCGGAGGGGTCGGCGCGGCGGAGGGCGGCGCGCAGGTTGCTCACGGCGCGGTCGAGGGCCTCGGCGTCGAGGCCCGGATCATAGTCGCGCCCCCAGATGGCCTCGGCGCAAGACTCGCGGCTGCAGAGCGCCCCCAGGTTGCGGTGCAGGTGCAGCAGCAGCCTGAACTGGCCGGGCGAAAGGTCGAGCGCCTGGCCGTTGAGCAGGAAGACCTGCGCCCGTTCATCGAAGCGCAGGCGCGTGCCGGCGACCGCCGTCGGGTCGGGGTCGAGGAAGCGCAGCAGGCCGCCGGTGGCGCCCAACCCGATCGTATCGTGGTCGTTCAGCAGGTGGGGGCCAATCACGGGTGCCCCGTTGACGTAGGTGCCGTTGGCGCTGCCCGCATCGCGCAGCGCGTAGCGCGGCCCCTCGCGGGTGATGCGCGCGTGGAGCCGCGAGATCGTCTGGCGGGGGATGACAATGTCGCAGCCGGGCGCGCGGCCCAGGGTATGCTCTTCGCCGGTCAGGAGGAACTCGGCTGGCCGCACATCGTCGGCCAGGGCCACCAGGCGCGCGACCGCAGGGTGATTCGACTCGCTCATACCTTCATTGTACCGCAGGCGCGCAAACCGCTGTGCTACAATGGGCCGCAGCGCCGCCGGCGCCGATCCTGGGGTCGAAGCGCTGGCGCCGCCATTGCTTCGACCGCACCAGGCGCGGGGCAACCCATTAGATGTGCTCGGACGGAGTGGTGCTCGCAGGCGATGTCTATGCTCAATCCCGGTGCGCTCATCTTCCAGCGTTACCAGATCGTGCGGCTGATCGGCCGCGGCGGGATGGGCGCGGTCTACGAGGCGGTGGACCGGCGGTTGCGCAATACGGTCGCCTTGAAGCAGATGCTCGGCGATGCGCCCGAGAACGCCGAGGCCTTCGAGCGCGAGGCCCAACTGCTCGCCGCCTTGCGCCACCCCGCGTTGCCCAAGGTGATCGACTACTTCCGCGATGGCGCCGGACGTTACCTGGTGATGGAGTTTTTTCCCGGGGCGGATCTGGCCGCGCTGCTGGCCCGCCACGGCGGCCCGTTCCCCGTGGCCGAGGCGCTCGCCTGGGGCGATCAGGTGCTCGCCGCGCTGGAATACCTGCACACCCGCGAGCCGCCGGTGTTGCACCGCGATATCAAGCCGCAGAATCTTAAGCTCACGGGCGAGGGCCAGGTGGTGCTGCTCGACTTTGGCCTCGCCAAGGGCATCGGTCCCGGCGCGACGCGGAGCCTCTTCGGCTACACCTTGCACTATGCGCCGCTGGAGCAGATCCAGGGGAGTGGCACCGATGCGCGTTCCGACCTCTACGCCCTCGCCGCGACGCTTTACCATTTGCTCACCGACCGGGTCCCGGTTAGCGCGCCAGCGCGGGCCGAGGCGCTGCTGGCAGGCCGGGCCGACCCGCTGCCGCCGGTCCATGTGGTGAACCGCCAGGTGCCGCTGGAAGTCAGCGCGGCGCTGGGGCAGGCCCTGGCGTTGCAGCGCGAGGAGCGCCCGGCCAGCGCCACCGCGTTGCGCCAGGCGCTGCGGGGCGCCGCCGGTGCCCTTGACGGCGCCAGCGCGGCTATGGATGCGCCGACGCGCCTCGCGCCGGCGCCGCGTCCCGGCGTGTCCGTCCCGGAGCGGCCCATCAGTATCGGCTGGGACCACGTGCGCGCCGCGGCCCGAACCCAGGCCGGCCAGGTGCTGCGCGAACTGGCCGGCATGCCCCATCGTCCCGGCCCCTACGCGCCGCACCTGTACGTGAGGCGCGCCGGGGCCGAAGCGCACCTGCGGGCCTTTCTGGCGAGCGCGAGCGGAGCGCTGCTGCTGATCGGCGACTCGGGCACGGGAAAGACCTGTCTGCTGGCGCGCTGGGCCGAGGATCTGCAGGAAGCGGGCGAAGCGGTGCTCTTCTACCGTTGCGGCGGCTCGCTGGGGGCAGAGATTGACCGGGAGATCAGCCGCGATCTGGGGCGCGAGGCGCCCGAGGCGCTGGCGCACGACCTGGGGCAGATCGGACGCCTGGCAGCCGAGGCCGGGCGGCGCCTGGTGCTGATCTTCGATGGGCTGAACGAGTACCGCAGCGGCGCGCATGCCGGCCCCGAGAGCCTGCTCAAGCAACTCGACGCGCTGGTTGGCCGCGTCGCCGGACCGGCGCTGCGCGTGGTGATCAGTTGCAATCGCGTGGCCTGGGGTCAGTTGGAGCGGGCCGGCGCGACCAATCTGTTCTGGAGCGCCTACTACTACGGCCCCGGCGACGAGCCGTGGCTGTCGCTCGAGCCATTCACTCCCGACGAACTGGCCCTGGCCTACCAGCGTTACGCCGGCTTCTACCGCCTCCAGACGCCCCTGGAGCGCCTGCCGGCGAGCCTGCGCGAACGCCTGCGCAAGCCGCTCATGCTGCGCCTGATCGCCGAGAGTTGCCGCGATGGCCCGGTCGAACTGGCGGCGCGCGGGCCAGGACTGGGCCTGTTCCGCCGCTACTACGAGGAGCGGGTGCGCCAGCGCCGCGAGTATCTGTTCATTGACGAACTGGCCGGCGAGATGCTTCGCCGGGGCGCGATCAGCGTGCCCATTCGCGATCTGGCCCGCAACGAGCACCTGCGCGAAGAACTGCTGCGCGAGGACCCCGACACCGCCTACTGCCGCCTGCTCGACAACGGCGTGCTCATCGAGCAGCGGGGCCACCCCTTCGCGGGCGAAACGGTGAGCTTCGCCTACAACGAACTGGGCGCCTACGTGCTCGCCCGGCGCCTCCTGGGGGGCGCGGCCGGCGGCGACGGTCTGGTTGGCGCTGTCACCAGCCTGATGAGCCGCGCGCGCGAGTTTCCCCTGGCCTTCGACGTGGCTCGCATCGCCCTGCTGGTCGCCCGGCAGCCCGCCGCCTTCGCCGCTCTGGCCCGCGCCCCCGACATCGAGCTGCGCGAACTTGCCGCCCAGACCCTGGTTGAACTGTACGCCGACGATCCGCAGGCCGGCGCCGAGTTGCTCAAGTCCCTCTGCCAGCAAGACACCGACGAAACCCGCCGGACCGCGCTCAAGGCGGCCTACTACCTTGGCCCGCCCGCCCGCGACCTGTTCCTCTGGGCCGCCGCCCGTGGCGCCCCGGCCCTGCGGCGGGTCGCCCGCGACGTGCTGTACCTCATCTGGCGTTCCGACCCCGACTTCACCTATGGCCTGCTCCGCGACCTGGTGGCGCGGGTTGGCCCGTCGGCCCTGCGCGACCTGCGGAACATCCTGGAGTTCTTCTTCGAACTCTCGGTGGTGATCTACATCAACCACCCCGAACGCCCCGACGTGCGCGATACCACCGTGGAACTGTACTACGAACTGGCCCGCCAGCGGCTCCATCTCGACATTCTCAACACCGGCGTATTCGGCAGAACCATCGAGGACCTGATCTTTCAGGCGGTAGCCAGCGCCTTTTCGCGCCCGATTCTCGACACCATGCTGCTGGCCGAAATCGTGCCGGTGGAGCGCTTCTTCGAGGTGCCGCACGCCGAGCGCGCCATCCTGATGCGCGTCGCGCCGCTGTTCGACCCGGCGAAGCCGTTGCGCGCCTACATAGCCGACCTGGAGACCCTGCTGCGCGAAGACAACGTGCTCTTCAACCTGGTAGGCACGGCACAGATCGCCATTCACGCCTTCACCGACACCGCCGGCACCGCCCCTGTGGTGCGGGCGCTCTTCCAGCGCCTGCCGCCGCCGGGCCGGCTCTGGCTGCTGCTCTCCTTCAGCGTGCTATTGCCACATACGCCCCACGCGTGGACGCCGCTGGTCGAGGAGTTGACCGAGGGTCTCTTCAGCGCCAACCCCGACCTGATCTACGGCGCGACGCCGAGCCTGCTCCAGCAGTTCGACATCCTGCTCCTCCCCCTGGGCCTGGCCTACGGCAAACTCGGCCAGACCATGCCCCTGATTGAACTGCTCCTCCAGGACGGCCTGATGCGCGACGATCGGCGCCAGGTCGAACGGGTGGTCGCCGGCCTGGCCGCGGTAGGCTTCTACTACCCCGAGCCGGTCCTGCGGCTGCTTGGCGAGGTGGTGACGGCCATGCGCGACGACCTGCCGGCGGCCCTTGTGCCGACCCTGGCGACCATCCGCATGCAGCACCGCGACGCCGTGGATGTCTTTATGGCCCGGCGCGGCCTCAGCGATGCCCTGCAGCGCCGCGTGGCCGCCGCCGCCGACACGGAACTGGTGCGGCGCTACATCTACTGGCTGGGCCTCTACAACCAGGTGGTGCATTCCTGCGTCTACTACCCCAAAATGCGCCGCCAGATGGCCATGGCCGCCATGGAAATGCTGACCCGCTCCCGGACCCCCAACGAGTTTGTCGCCGTGTACACCGCCACCGTCTTCCGCATGCTGCGCGAAGCGGGCTTCCGCCTGAGCGAGTGGACGCGGGAGTAACTGGTCACATCTGGGGGCATCCACGAGCCTGGGAGCGAGGGCGTCCCGCCCTCGTCGCGTATCCGAGGGCAAGCTGCCCGCGCTTCCAGCCGTGCATGCGGCTGCGCCGCACACCGACGGGATGAACATACTTCCTGGGAGGGCTGCGCCCGCCCAAACCCTCCCGCGGGCGGGGGCATGGGTGCGCGGGCCTCCGGCCCGCGTCCGCTGAGGGATGGGGAAACCCGGTTTCCCCCATTCCCCTCTTCGAGAGCCTATGTTCACGTTAGCCGTGCATGCGGCTGCGCCGCACAACGCCCGATGAACATCGCCTGGGAGCGCGGGCGGCCCGTCCTCGTCGCGTCTCCGCGGGCACGGTGACTGCCCCCCTCCCCAGCCCTCCCCCCGCTGGGGGGAGGGAGTCCGGCGCCTCCCCGCAGCGGGGGGAGGTCAGGAGGGGGGGTCAGCGCCGCATGCGCGTAGGTGAGCAGCCTATGTTCACGTCAGGAGGGGTGCGCCCCGGGAACCTCCGGGCGGGAGACGCCGGGGCCGGCGGCGTAGGGGCGGGGAAACCCCGCCCCTACGCCGGCCCGCCTCCAGGCAGGGGTTGCGCCCTCTCACACCCTCCCACCGGGTGGGGGTAGGGGGAAACCGGGTTTCCCCATCCCCCTGCGCACGGCCTGCGCCCTCCCAAACCCTCCCGCGGGCGGGGGTGTGGGGGAACCTGGTTCCCCCATTTTCACGTTAGAAGGGCTATGCGGCATGCTACCGTCTCGCGCCGAACCGTCCCCTCCCTCACCATCCCCCGCTGAGGAAGGAAACCCGGCGCCTCCCCCCACCGGGGGGAGGCTGGGAGGGGGGCGGCAGGTTATCCCCCCGTGGCTGGGCACGCTGCGCCTGCCGCTGCTGACCCTGGCCGGGGCGCTGGCGCTCACGACCCTGGCGCTGCTCAGCACGGGCGTCTCTCCGCTGCAAGCGTACCGCATCCTGATCTTCGGCGCCTTCAGTAGCCCGAGCCGGTTCAGCGACATGATCATGCTGGCGGCGCCGTTGCTGCTGTGCGCGACGGGTCTGACGCTGACGTTCAGGAGCGGGCTGTACAACCTGGGGGTCGAGGGGCAACTGGCGCTGGGAGCGGTGGCAGCCATGCTGCCCCTGCGGCTGCTGCCGGATCTGCCGGCGCCGCTGCTGTGGACGCTCTGCTTTGCCTGCGCGGCGGGGGGCGGAGCGTTGTGGGCCTTGCTGGCGGCGGGATTGCGGCTGTACGCGGGGGTGAGCGAGATTTTCGCCGGGTTGGGGCTGAACTTCCTGGCCAGCGGTCTGGCGCTGTACCTGGTGCTGGGGCCGTGGCGGCGCAGCGGCAGCGCCTCGATGTCGGGAACGGAGTTGTTGCCCCGCGACCTCTGGCTGCCGACCATCGGCACGTTGCGGCTGGCGCCGCTGGCGCCGATCTTGGCCCTGGCGGCGCTGGCGGTGGTCTGGTGGGTCCTGCGCCAGACACGCTGGGGCCTGGAGTTGCGCGCGGTGGGGTTGAACGCGGAGGCCGCCGAGCGCCTGGGGGTCCCGGCCTATCGCCGCATCGCGCAGGCCATGGCTGCCTGCGGCCTCCTGGCGGGCATGGCAGGGGCCATCCAGATCCTGGGCGTGTTTCACCAGCTTATCCCGAACATCTCTAGCGGGGTGGGGTTGCTGGGCCTGCTGGCGACCCTGCTGGTGCGGGCCGATCCGCGCTGGGTGCTGCCGGTGAGCGTCGTGTTCGCCAGTTTCACGGTGGGAAGCGTGCAACTGCCCCTGGCCCTGGGCGTGGACAGCAGTATCGCGGGGGTGTTGCAGGGGGCGCTGGTGCTCTTCGCGCTGCTGGCGCGCGGGCTGGTGTCGAAGCCCGGTTGATGACAGGGGTCACCGTGCAGGTTTTATGAGGGGAGACAGAGACCTGCCTATGGACCAGGCAACGATCTTCGTGGCGGCGGTGCTGGCGGCAGCGGCGCCGCTGATCTTCGCCACGATGGGCGAGACGCTCACCGAACGCGCGGGGGTGGTCAACCTGTCGCTGGACGGGACCATCCTGATGGGGGCGATGATCGCCTTTGCGGTGGCGCTGAACACGCAGAGCGTGCTGCTGGGCTTTGGGGCCGCGGCGCTGACCGGCGCGCTGATCGCGCTGGCGCTGTGTTTCCTGAGCCTGAGCCTGCGGCAGTCGCAGACGGCGGTGGGCTTCGTGCTGGCCCTGCTCGGCACAGAACTCTCGTCGTTCCTGGGGGCGCCGTTTGCGCGGGTACCGGGGCCGGCGGTGCCGTTCCTACCCATCCCCGGTCTGGCCGACCTGCCGTTGATCGGGCCGATCCTGTTCCGGCACGATCTGGCCATTTACACGAGCTTTCTGCTGGTGCCACTGCTGAGCTGGTTGCTGTTCCAGACGCGGGCCGGGCTGACCCTGCGCGCCCTGGGCGAACGGCCGCAGGCCGCCTATGCCCGTGGCGTGCCGGTGGTGCCGATGCGCTACCTGGTGACCGTGGCGGGGGGCGCCCTGGTAGGCATCGCGGGGGCGGTCTACTCGCTCGACCTGAAGCAGGGGTGGAGCTACCGGCACACCTCTGGCGCCGGCTGGATCGCCCTGGCTATCGTTATCTTCGGCGGCTGGCGACCATGGCGGGTGGCGCTGGGCTGCTATCTCTTCGCGGCGCTGGAGATCCTGGCCCTGCGTATGCAGAGTGTGCTGGCGGGTCTGCCGACGCAGGTGTTCCAGGTGGCGCCCTTCGCGCTGATGATCGCCGTGCTGGTGCTGGTCAACCTGGCCGGGAGCCAGCGGGTAAGCCGGCGCATCGGCGGGCTACCGCCGGTGCTGCGCCGGCCCGCGCAGGCGCTGGTGAGGCGCCTGGCGGCGCCGGCCCCCGCCGCGCTGGGGCAGCCGTTCGAGCGCCCGTAACGGGCGCCGGAGGGGCGAAGAACTCGCCCCGGACATCACGCGGGCAAACCGGCGGCGCCTCCGGCTCCACCGCCTGGTCCCACACTCGCCCCGGGCATCACGCGGGCAAAGCACCATGCGCCCCCGGCGGCGTAACGGCAGTAACTGTTCACACTTGGGGTAACCCACGCGCCTGCGAGCGAGGGCGTTTCGCCCCCGTCGCTTCTCCGCGGGCAAGATGCCCGCGCTCCCAGGAGAAATGTGAACACTTACTAACGGCACCGCAGGGGGCGAACGGCTGTTCGCCGGGGGAGAACCCTTGTTCGTCCCTACGGCTCGTTGATGGTAAAGGTGTAGCTTATGTCTACCGTTGGGCGCAGCATAGCCCAGACGGGGCAATAGCGATCGCGGGAGAGTTCGATGGCCCGCTGGCAGGCAGCCGGATCAAGACCGCTGCCGGTGAAGCGATAATCGAGGCGAATGGCGGTGTACACGCGGGGATACTCATCGCGGCGCGTGCCGGTGGCGATGACTTCAAGCCCGCGCAGATCCTGGCGTTTCTTGCGCATAATCGAGACAACGTCCATCCCCGAACAGCCGGCCAGGGTCATCAGCACGGCGGCCATCGGCGATGGAGCGACGCCGGCGCCCTCGCCGGGGCTGTCGAGATCAATCGTTCGACCGGCGCGATCTTCGCCGATAAAATGCATCCCCTCGGCGAGGCGCAGGGTGACCGACACTTCTTCGGACATGCGGACGGCTCCTTTCAACTTCAGGCATGGTTCCGAGGTGGAAATCCCCCCCGCGAGAGGGTGAAGGGATGGGAAAACCCGCTTTCCCCATCCCCCTGCGTGCCGGGCTGCGCCCGCCCCCTCCCGCCCGCAGGCGGGGGTGTGGGGAACCCGGTTTCCCCACGCCCCCACGGGATGAAAAAGGTTGTTCCTGGGAGGGCGTAGCCCTCCCAAACCCTCCCACCAGGTGAAGGTTCGGGGAAACCCGCTCTCCCCATCCCCCTGCGTGCCGGGGTCGCGCCTTCAACGGCGGACAGGCGGCCCACTCCTACATTTGATGCTGTTCGACCAGCGAACGATACAACTCCAGGGTGCGGTGGGCGATGGCCTCCCAACTGAAATGCTCCTCGACGCGGCGGCGCCCGGCCTGGCCGAAGCGTTTCTGCAGGGCGGGATCGCCGGCTACCCGGTTGATGGCCGCAGCGAGATCGGCGGAGAAGCGGGCCGGGTCGAGCGGGTCGAAGGTTCCCGGTTTCAAGGTGAGGGGCACCAGCAGCCCGGTCTCCTCGGGAACGACGACCTCTTTGATGCCCCCGACCGCCGAGGCGACCACGGCGGTTTCGCAGGCCATGGCCTCGAGATTGATGATCCCGAATGGCTCATAGACCGAAGGGCAACAGAAGACCGTAGCGTGGGAGTACATCTGGATCACATCGGGGCGGGCGAGCATCTCGCGGATCCAGATGACGCCGGGATGCCCGGCGCTGACGGCGGCAACGCGCTCCTCCATCTCGCGGCCGATGTCGGGGGTATCGGGCGCCCCGGCGCAGAGCACAACCTGGAGGCGCGGGTCAAGCTGGGGGATGGCGTTGACCAGATGGATAATACCCTTCTGGCGGGTGATCCGCCCGACGAACAGCACATAGGGCCGCGACGGATCGACGCCGTAGCGGAGGAGCGCGTCGGTGGCGGCGACGGGACGATACTCGGCCAGGTCAATGCCATTGTAGATGACATGGACCTTCTCAGGAGCGATGGAGAAGAGACGCAGCACATCATCGCGGGTCTCGCGGGAGACGGCGATCACCGCATCGGCCTGTTCGATGGCGGTGCGCTCCATCCACGAACTGAGGTGGTAGGCATTGCCGAGTTGCTCGACCTTCCAGGGGCGCAGGGGTTCGAGGGAGTGGATGGTGAGGACATAGGGCACGCCCCAGAGCTTACTGGCCAGGAGGCCGCCCATGTCGGTGTACCAGGTGTGACAGTGGACCACACTGGCGTCGAGGTTATCCTTGGCCATCAGCAGGGAACGGTTGAAGGCGTCAACCGCACCCACGAAGCGGGGATCGGTATTGCGGGCAGTCTCTTCCCAGCGGGGATAGCCGCGCACGGTGAGGTTCGGCGCGTCCACACGCTGGTCGCCGAAGCAGCGCACCTCCACCGGCAGCATCTTGCTCAAGGCCCGGCTGAGGTACTCCACGTGCACGCCGGCGCCGCCGTAGACATTCGGCGGGTATTCGTTGGTGAACAGGGCGACTTTGCGCAGGTCTGGCATACGGGTTCCTGTTGGTGGTGGCCAGGGGTCGGGTCGGGCACGGACAGAGCGGAGGTAGTATAGCATTTTCCGGGGCGGTAGGGGACAGGGGGAGCATACCCCAGGGCTCCTGCAACGTCTCTGGGGCTGGCCCCAAAACCAGGATCCTGTCGGGCAGTACCTGTTCACACCTGGGGTAACACCTATGCCTGGGATCGCGGGCGTCCCGCCCGCGTCGCGTCTACGCGGGCAAGCTGCCCGCGCTCCCGGGAGACATGTGAACCCTTACTCGGGCAGCACAGCTCAGGCGCGGCGCGGGATCGTGCCCGGCGATAAAGAAACTCCCGGCGCCGCACCTGACCGGTCGGGGCCTTCACGACCCATGGAGGATTGCTGTATGCTGGAAACTCGCCGGCAAAGACTTTAGATTGGTCCATTACTTTCGGGTCAAAATGACAAATCTTTCATCTGTCATCTTTCCTTATCCTATACGATTGACAGCAAGGTGATCCATGTGCTATAAAATGTGCGTCTGTACGCAAATGCTTTCAAGAATTTGCAGACCGGACAACTTTCAACACCCATCCTCTCCAGAGTGACACCCCTCGTAGCCGCGCTTCTCTAATCAGTCGCTCTATCTCCCCCCAAATCCCCAGGTCTGGTCGCCAACTCACCGGTGTAACTGGAGTATCTGATAGATCAGTCAGTCACAGCTATCAGCACAACTCCATGCTCCTGCGTCCCTGCGAATAACGTGGCATTTCTTTGCTTACGTTATCGCAGGAAGGTGCATGTCTCGTGATTTGGTGAACAAACCAGTTACGTTTGGCAGCATTTCGGGCTGTTTCTCGTCGTCTTATATCAAATAATTAAACAGGAGTTACGCGGTCGCCTCCTGGCGGGGAAAGGTTCTTGGAGGGCCTGCGGCCCTCCAAGGACCTTCGTCGCTCGTTGCTCGTTCCCCACTCGCGGCGGGAGCGCTGTGGGCGTTTCGCCCAGGCCTGCCTGCCGCCGCGGGCGGAGTATGCGGGGAGGCTGCGCCTCCCCGCATACCTTGAGAGGGTGTTTATGAAGCTTGCCTCTCTACTCCACCATTTGATGCGGCGAGGATGGTTGATCGGGTTATCAGCCGTTGTTGCAGCTATGGCCGCCCTGGTGGTAAGTCAGCACCTCACCCCGATATATAGCGCAACAACCACGATTCTCATCAGCGATCATCCCCAGGGCGGAGCTAGCGATCGTCCTACGGGGCGGAATGATCTGCTGGTTGAAAGTTACATCCAGCTCCTCAAGCGCCAACCCCTGCTCGACGCGATCAGAGTCCGTCTCACCCTGAACATGCGGCCCGAAACGCTGGCGCGCCAGCTCCAGGCTAAACCGGTGCCGGGCACCCAGTTGATCACGATCAGCGCGCGGGCAAAGAGCGCCGAGCAAGCAGCGGTTCTCGCCAATACCGCGGCTGCAGAACTCGGTTCGCTGGGTCCCCAGGCGCTTGGCCCACTCTGGCGACGCACGACGGTCACCGTCATAGCTCCGGCTACGCCGCCAGTTCGTCCGATCTTCCCGCGCACACCGCTGAATGTTGCGCTGGCCGCGGTGATCGGGAGCCTGACGGCCACGGGACTGATCACGCTCCGTAGGGTAACGAGCAGCGTTATTGAGACCCCTGAAACCGTTGGGCTGGATACGCTTGTGAGCGTGCCCGGTTCACGTCGTCGGGATGGTCAGCATCGCCTGGTCATACTGGAGCAGCCAGAGACGCCATCCGCCGAGGCATTCCGCCAGTTGCGCGCGCATCTGGGATCGGCGATCCCTGAGGATCGCCCGTGGGCGCTGGCCGTTACGAGCGCGGTTGCGGCTGAGGGTAAAAGCGCGGTTGCCGCCAATCTGGCAATTGCGCTGGCACAGGCGGGGCGTCGCGTCATACTGGTTGACGCCAACCTGCGCCGGCCAACGCTGCATACCCTGTTTGGCCGTCAGGGATCGCATGGTCTCACGACGGCTCTGCGGCAGAAGGGAGAGGACGTTGTTGAGCATTTGTTGGCGACCGACGTTCCCAATCTCCAGCTCCTGATAGCCGGCCCCCCAACGAATAGGCCGGCAGATCTGCTGGCTTCGCGGGATCTGACGCTGGTCATCGCGCGATTGAAAGAGCTGAGCGACATCGTCATGCTGGATTGCGGCCCTGCCCTTGCGGTTGCCGATGGCCTCGAGGTGGCCCGCGCAAGCGATGCGGTGCTCCTGACCGCCAGGTTGAGCGCAACACGCAAGCGGGATCTGGAGGAGGTTTGCCAGAGCCTTGAGCGAATCGCGCCCACAACGCACATGCTCGGAGTTGTCCTGACTGATGCGCCGTCCAGGCCCCTTCTGCGACCTGTCGCCGCGATCCGCACTCAACCGCAACCGATGCCAGTCAGGGTCGGAGAGCGAGGCGGGCAAGCGGCCAGCGACTGAATACGGGCATCCGTCATGGTGGATCGCGCGGAATGTGGCGCCCGGACGCCAATCCGTGGGTGCTGAACGAGGCGTATCGAGCCCCGGGGCACCTGAGCATGCCTGGCGCGGGCCGACCGCACGGAGTTGTGACGATGCGTATGTGGATCAGAGGAGATCGGCGCATACAACGATGGCCCCCGCTCTACCATCGTCTCGTGACACTCACGCTCAGCGGGATCGCCGGCGCCAGTGCGGTCATCGTTACACGGGTCGTCCCCGATACGATTCCCCTCACCGCACTCCTGATCGCCTTGCTCGCTGTGGCGCCGCTGGCGGCCCTGGTATGGGCACAGTTCGATCTATTCACGTTCCTGGCTTTTGCAACGCTTGGTGTGGTGAAATGGGAGCCAGCGCCGGTTGACGTGTTGATCATGTTCCTGCTCGGCCTGGGCCTGCTGGCGGGTCGTTTATCGCTGGAGTCCTTGCGGGGATCGTTGCTGATCCACACTGGTTGCTGGATCTTCGCAACCGTGAACCTTGTGGCGCTCTGCGTTGCTGATGATCTTCGCTACAGCCTGCGCTATACGGCGATAACGTTTTACCTGATCGCTCTCAGTTATTTTGTGAAATTGTACGTCACTTCAACCGAACGCATGCGGGTGCTGTTGCTGGGATATGTAGGAGGAGCAGTGGCGTCGGTGCTTCTGGTCGGTCTCGAGTTGAGCGGCCTCCTGCCGATCAGGGAAGTCTTTGTGTTTGAACAGCGCGCGCGAGCCTTATTCAAGGATGCTAACGTCTTCGCGCCGTTTCTTATCTTGCCAATCGTCTTTCTGATTGATGAGTTGATCCGCCCGGAACTGATCCGTGGAGGCTACTGGTTGAAAATCGCGGCCATTGCTGCCCTGATTTGGGGTGTGTTTCTGTCGTTTTCACGGGCAGCGTGGGCAAATCTGATGCTCACTGTGACGATCTACATCCTGCTGACGCTGCCGTCGCTCACCCTGCGGCAGTGGTTGCAGTTGCTCCTGCCGGGGATCATCGGCGCCGTGGCCCTCCCGGCGCTCATTGTTCAATTACGCCTGCTGGACTTCCTCCGCAGCCGGGCAACGCTGATGCAGTCATACGACGTTGATCGCTTCAATACCCAGGCTGAGGGGATCGAAGCCGGATTGAGCCACCTGTTCGGGATTGGCCCCGGGATGCTCTTCAACGCGCATAGCCTGTATGTTCGCACCTTCGCCGAGTATGGCATCTTTGGCCTGATCACCCTTCTGGCGCTGATCGTGCTGCTGGTTGGCAGCAGTTTGCGGCGCGCCCTCAGCACCGATGATCGAGTATTCGGTCTCTCATCGCGAGTGGTCGCAGCCTGCTGGATTGGTTTGTTACTCAACAGCGTGGTTATTGACACGATCCACTGGCGGTATTTCTGGGTAATGTTCGCGCTGGGCTGGATCATGACGCACGCCTCTACGTTACCGGTTCGTGGCAGCGCCGCCGCAAGCGGCAGACCGATGCTAAACACGGGACCCTAGCGTGAAAATAAGCCCTCGGCGAGGGGAATGGGGAAACCGGGTTCCCCCATCCCCCCGCCCCCGGGAAGGTGAGGGCGCAGCCCTTGCGCAGGGGGATGGGGAAACCGGGTTTCCCCATCCCCCTGCGGATGCGGGGCTCCGGCCCTCTGAACTTTCGCGCAGCAGAGCAATGACAAAGGAGTGATGCCCCAATGCAGGCGGCGAGGAGTTCGGCGTGAAGGAACGAAGCGGACCAGGACTGGCGCTGGCCTCGGGTCGCACGGGGTTCCTGATGGGACTGGGCGTGCTGACCAAGCTGGTGGTAGACATTGTTATCATTGCCAGATTCGGGTTGACAGGGGCGACAGACGCCTTCTTTGTGGCCTACACCCTGCTGATCCTCGCGGAGTCGCTGATCTATCCGGCCTGCCAGTCAGGTCTCGTGCCCATTTTCGTTGGCGCGCAGACCAGGGGCGGGCAGGCGCAGATGTGGGCCGTCTTCAACAGTGTCCTTACGCTGGGTAGCATAGGCGCCCTCCTGCTTGCAACCGGCATGGTGCTGGGCAGCCCGGCGCTGACGAAGATGCTGGCGCCTGGACTGACACCCGACAACAGCGCCCTTGCCGCAGGCCTGGCGGCGGTGATGCTCACCGGGTTGGCGTTTGTCATTCCGATAGGCGTGATGCGCGCCTTTCTCAACGCGAACAACCTGTTTGCAGCGCCCGCAATGCTCGAACTGATCCGTGGGATTGCAGTGATCGGCGTTGTGGTGATCAGCCTCCTCGTGACAGGGGCGTACCAGATCGAAGTTGTGGCCGCGGGCTTTGCCGTGGCGGCTTTCGCACAGGCATGCGTGCTTGGAGGGGTCATCAGGCTGCGCCTGGGAGGCAACTACCGGATGGCCATCGATCTGGCCCTGTTGCGCTCTGCCAGGGTAGAACGTATGCTAACGGTCCCCTTTCTCGACAACCTGGTCAGCCAGAGTGTGTTGATCGTCGAGCGCATGGTTGGCTCATTTCTGCCTGCGGGGAGCATCACGGCGCTGAGCTATGGTCATCGCCTGGCCTCGGTGATCGGCAACACGCTCTTTACCGGTGTTGAGGTGGTGTCACTCTCAGCGCTGGCCACCAGCCTGGCAGGAAGCACCTCGGAGCAGCGGCGCGAAGCGCATGCGACTCTGATGGCCGGAGTGCGACTCGTGGTTGTGCTGGGAATACCGGTTGGTCTGGCGATCTGGGCGTTGAAGCTGCCGCTGATCCAGTTCATCTTCGAGCGCGAAGGCGTCCCAATCAACGTCGAAGCAGCGCTGGTCCTGGGGATATATGCGGCAACGATACCGCTGTATGGCTATCTCCTGGTGGCGCGGAGTTACCTGTTCGCTTCTGGCGCCCCGCAACTGGCGCTCGTGGCCTCGGGCGCACAACTCGCCGGCGTCGCGATTGCCGCGCCGATCCTGGCGCGCCATCTGGGTGCTCCCGGCGTGGCTATGGCCTATGCGGTCGGGCAGGCCCTGGCATGTGGCGCGGGGGCGCTGATCCTTGGCGGGCTTGCCGGACCACAGCCGGTCACAGGGTTGGCGATCCTGGCAGGAAAAGTGCTGGCGGCTTCAGGACTGATGGCAGGAACGATGGTCGTCTGCCATGGGTTGATGGCCGGCTTGTTGCCCTCCATCGGAGTGGCGTCTGGTTTAGCGCAGTTCATCGCGCTCGCCAGCGCAGGTGTGGCGGGTGGAATCTTTCTGTTCGGCGTGATGGTAGTGTTGCGGGTCGAGGAAATGCTGACCCTCAACCAGTCGATCGGTCGTTTGACCCGGCAGCGGCCTATGCGCATACAGCCGCGCAACGGCATCGAGCCAGAAGTGTAGCATCTGAGGATCGCATATGGGCCCGTATCGGTGGCCGATCATCCTGGTTACTCTGATTATGCTAACCCTGATCAATGCCTGCGGAACACGCCCGCAGACACCAGACCTGCCGGCTTCAGACATACGGCCCACAGCGGTGCCCGCGCCAGTGGCGACGAGCACAGCGGCGCCTGCGCCAGTGGCGACGAGCACAGCGGCAACCGGGGCGCACGCATCATCCGCAGCAGGAACGCCTGGCGCGCAGTCGCCAACGGCGCGCGCGGCACACGAAGGCGTGGCCGGGGCACAGCCCGCGTTGCCATTCTACGGCATTCAGTATGTGCCGCTGGCCGAACTGCCGCACGTGCGCGCCCTTGGCTTCGACGTAGTCCTCACCGATTTCGCCTACGATGCCGACCCGGCCACATGGGTAACCTATCTCGACACAGCCCGCGCGTTGCGGATGCGGGTGATCCCCTGGCTCTGGCCCGAGGGCTGGACCCTGGATCGTCGAACCGGCGCCTGGACCATTGACGCAACCGCTCGCCGGTTTCTCGAAACCGTCGCCAGGCATCCGGCAACCTTCGCCATCTATGGGTTGCATGAACCCTACTGGAACGAGTGCGACACCTGCGGCTACACCACCGCCGAACAGCAGGCGCTTTACACAGCGATCAAGCGGATCGCGCCGGTGCCGATTTACTCCGAGATCAACGGCTTTACCTTCTGGGCTGAGGCCAGCCGCGCAAAAACCATCGCGCCCGGGGTCTGCGACTATTGTCAGACAGCGTTTTACCCTTTTCTTGACAATGGGAGCTACCAACGCGATGAACTGATCGCCCATATCGAGCGCGAGATCGCAACATTGCAGCGCTATGCGCCCGAGTCACGCCTGATCTGGACGATGCCGGCAATGGCGCATCGGGGCGATCGTCTCCGCATGCCCACGAGTGACGAAATGTGGGACTACGCGAACCTGGTGTATGGGCGTCCCGAGATAAGCGGAGCCTGGTGGTACATGTGGCGTTGGGACAATCAACTCTATTCAACGTATCTGGCCGAGCATCCTGAACTCCACCCGACGGTGCGCAACATCGCCGATGCGATTGTTGCGCCGCGCCGTCCTCCAGCGCCAGAACCCCCATCCTCGACCATCTTGATACCTCTCATATCCAGGAGTTACGCGGTCGCCTCCCGGCGGGGCGGGGTGGCGGGCCTGCGGCCCGCCACCAACCGG
>Ga0308389_1001340_pt1 | contig 16897 bp, 15 predicted proteins | sample Hotspr2Sample148_FD_202362 | JGI IMG/M metagenome (GOLD analysis project Ga0308389, IMG submission 202362) | Hot spring phototrophic mat microbial communities from Mushroom Spring, Yellowstone National Park, Wyoming, United States - 20040719_148 ... | reverse complement strand
ATATTTCTTCTCGCTCTATTTTACTTAATATCTCCCTCTCTATTTTCTCATTGACTCTAATTCCGCTTATTAGTTGCTGATTTATCTTCCTTAACTCCTCGATTGATTGATAACTTATCATTCCCCTTTCTAATACTATTATCTCAAATTCTTTAAGCCTACTTTCGGCTATTATTTCTTCAAATATCTTCGTATTACTTATATTTCCCTCATAAACCCGATGTAATATCGGAAATCCCTCTTCTTTTGTTACTGCAAGGGCTATTTTTGAATTCATAAATAATTGAAGAACATCCTCCTGGAGAGGAGTGTCTTTCAAACCCGAACTTTTAACTTTTTTTCTCAAGAGATCTTTTTCCATACTGCAAATATATATTAAAAGTTACTTTGTTGCATATAAGTTTATTTTTATATATTCGCAACAATGTTGCAATTAAGAAAATTACTATGAATGAAAGAATGAAAAAATCAGTTACCATATTAACCGGCGCACTTGGCTCAGGCAAAACAACTTTGCTTAACAACATTGTAAAAAAACACCCTGATAAAAAGTTCGTAATCATTGAGAATGAATTCGGTGATATAAATATTGATAAGAAATTAATAGGCTCTCTCGATAACAATAACATTTTTGAATTAACAAATGGATGTATTTGCTGCAGCTTATCCGGCGAGTTAGGTTTGCTTTTGAATATGCTTATAATGTCTGAGATTCAATTTGATCATTTGATTATTGAAACCACAGGTATTGCAGATTCCAATCAATTTGTGCAAATATTTCTCTCGGGCTCAAGAGCAAATAGGTATTTTGAGCTCGATAATGTTATATGCATTGTCGATGCTCAACATTTTTTTCTTCAGTTTGTACAAATTGATGAGGTTAAAAAGCAAATTATCTCTGCTGATACTATTCTCATAAATAAAATTGATTCTGTGAATGAAGAAAAAGTAATTAAAATTGAAGACATCTTAAAAAGTCTAAATAATGATGCTTTAATTCATAGGACAACCCTCAGCAATATTGATAATATTGATGTTTTAGATGTTCACTTGCATACTGTGGGCAATATGGAAAAAGCTTTCAAACCAATCTCGTTCCACAAGCTATCTTCAAATACTGAACTTTTTACTGGCGTTCATTTAGAACAACATCATCATCACGAAATAGAATCTTTCTCTATCATTTTAGAGGGAGAGTTTGACTTAACAAGATTTGCTGTGTGGCTTGATAATTTTCTCTTCTTCAGTTGTGAAGAGATATACCGTTTCAAGGGGATTATAAACGCACAAGATTCAAACTGCAGATTTGTATTGCAAGGAGTGTATAAAACATTTTCAATATTTGAAGGCAGTCAGTGGAAAGAAGATGAAGATAGAATAAATCAATTTGTATTTATCGGAAAGAATCTCAAGAAAGATGATCTTAAAAATTATATATCGGGTTTGCTGATAAACGCAGAGAACAAAATATGATATTAAGCGGACTTGAAATAAGAAACAGATTAAACAAAGAAATTTTCATTGAACCATTTAATGAAAAACAATTAAATCCCAATAGTTACAATCTAAAATTACATAACGAGCTTTTGGTTTATACTGAAAATATTTTGGATGCAAGAAAAAATAATCTATATAAAATTATTACAATCCCGGATAATGGATTACTTCTTGAACCAAACAAATTGTATTTGGGAAGAACTGTTGAAAAAACAAAAACAAATAATTTAGTTCCAATGATTGAAGGTCGTTCATCAATCGGGAGGTTAGGATTGTTTGTTCACATAACTGCAGGTTTTGGTGATGTTGGATTTAATGGTTTCTGGACTCTTGAAATGTTCTGCATTCAACCAATAATTATTTATCCGTTTATTGAAATTTGTCAAATCTACTATCACGAAATCACCAAACCATTTGAGATTTATAAATCTGATAAATACCAAGATAACAACGGAATTCAGCCAAGTTTGCTTTATAGAGATTTTTTGGGTGAAAATGATTCAAAATAAAAAGAAAGAAAACCGTAAAAAGTATTTTCTTTTACGCAATCATCTGGATTTTATAAAGCTGTCAAACAAAATGTTCGATCAGCAGATGTGGTGCTGGGGCTGTGATATAAGAAATAACAGTGGCAACAAAATGATTGAGTATGGTTTCAATAAAGTAAGAACCAGCGATGATAAAGATGTTCCTTCGCAATATTCAATTAACTACAAAGATCATCTGATATTGCTTTGGGGATTTGGTGGATTGATAAGACAAAATAACAATAAAGCAATATTTATAAGAAGATATGATTTTTATCCAAAGCGCCTCGAATCTGTTCCAGAAAATTTTTTAGCAAGTGATATAAAGGACATAAAGAAATATTTTGTTAAAGATAAATCTCTTTTATATGAAATTGATTATAACCTTCTAAGCATTTTTTATGATTTGATCATTGATTATGAACACTGGATAATAAAACAAATGGGGACTGAATATAGACAACACACATTGAATATCTGGATAAAGAAGAAAATTGTTAATGCTGAAAATTTAATATCAACTTGGAAAGATTTATATGATTTTACACTATCTAAAATGCTGAAAGTTAACTCTGCTAATTGAAAAAGAAATTCTTAACCTCAAAGAAAAGACAACTTAATAAAATAATTTTAACATTATTTCAAAAAAGGAGAAACAATATGAAAGTCGCTTATGTTTTTGCAACAGATATGTCTGCAACCTACAAACTCAGCAAAATGATTTTGCCACAATTAGAGGGAGGATATCACGGTGTAGAAGTAGTAGGGATGATGTTTTTTGATGATAATTTATATCTTCTACGCAATGGCAATCCAATTGGTGAACGTTTATCAAAACTCGCAAAAGAAAAAGGTATCCTTCTTATGGTTTGTGACAGATGTGCTGTAGAACGTGGTTTGGGAGAAGGTGATTTTAGTCAATGTGGTCTTGGACAGGTTAAAGCAAAAGATTTAGTTGTTGGTGTACAGGTTGGATGTTTTCCACAATTGTATGAAGCTTTAAGCTCCAACCCTCCAGACCAAGTAATTACTTTATAGAAAAATTCGAAATTATTTATAATTAGTCAATAAAAGGGAATGAATGATAATAGTTGAATCTCTAACAAAAAAATACAACGGTATAGAAGCGTTGACTAACCTTCATCTTAAGATTGAAGAGGGAGAAATTTATGGTATGCTTGGAGCTAACGGTGCCTGCAAAACAACAACTATAAATATTTTGCTCGGTTTAATTAAGCCAGATAGCGGCACGGCTAAAATTAACGGACTTGATTGTTATAATAAGCGTAGAGAGTTAACAAAATATATTGGATATATTCCGGAAAATGTACAACTATATAATTATCTGAGCGGTCTTGAGAATCTTAAATATTTTTCTCAATTAGCCAAGTTGAAATATTCCAATGATGAACTAGAAAATATTCTTATGAGTTGCGGTTTACCCAAACAGTTTATTAACAAAAGGTTAGATGTGTATTCAAAAGGGATGATTCAGAAAGTTGGTATTGCCATTGCTCTTGCAAAAAACGCCAAATTACTTTTACTTGATGAGCCATCCAGCGGTTTGGATCCAAAAGCAGCTAACGAGCTTTCAGAAATATTAATTTCTCTTTCTAAAAACGGAATTACAATTTTTATGGCTTCACACGATATTTTCAGAACTCGCGAAACTTGCAACCGCATTGGAATACTTAAACAAGGTTCTCTGCTAAAGGAAATTCTTGCTTCAGATGTCTCTTCGAATGAACTTGAAAAAATCTATATAAACTTTATGCACGGGTGAAGGAAATTATGAAAAGTTTTATGATAATTGAACTCAAGAGATTGATAAGGGAAAAATATCTTTTTTCTTTTCTGATTGTTTTTATCGTCTCTTTGTTAATTACCTCATACTTTTCAGTTATTCAGACTAATCAGAAGATTTTAAACAGAGAACTGATTACTGAAAAAGTTAGAAAAGAATGGGAAGAACTGGATAATATGAATCCACATACAGCAGCACACTTCGGAACTTATGCTTTCAAGCCAATAACTGTTTTGTCTGCTTTTGATGAAGGTATTAACGCTTATACAGGAAATGTTCTCAGGTTAGAAGGTCACATTCAGCACGATATTGTTCACTCGGAACTATCTCATTTCCCTTTAATATCTTATTTTGGCAAAACAACACCCTCATTTTTATTACAGTACATCCTTTCTATTTTTATAATTTTTATTGCTTTCGTAACCATAAACGGAGATAAAGAATCCGGAAGATTAAAGCTGTATGTTGTTCAAGGTGCTGAGTTATCGAAGATTTTGATTTCAAATGTTTTGACAGTTTGGTTCATTTCGATATTACTGACTTTAACTACCTTTTCCACACAAATTTTTATCAATATCAAATATTTAACGCAAGATGATTTATTAAGAAGTTTTGTATTGTTGTTATCCTATTCGGTCTACTATTTAATTCTGATTCTTTTAACGATATATTCTTCAGTTGTTCTAAAAAGTGCTGTAAAAGGACTAACACTTGTGCTATCTCTGTGGTTTTTATGGGTTATTTTTCTTCCGCGCATATCATCAAACATCAGCGATAGCATTTATAATCTTCCTACCAGAAACGAATTAATAAAGACAATGAAAGCAGAAAGAGAAAAAGGAGTTGACGGACACAACCCCTTTGATAAAAAGAGAGATGAATTGAAAGATAGTTTACTTAGAAAATACAATGTAAATACAATTGAAGAACTTCCTATAAATTTTGATGGCGTTGTTATGCAAGCGGATGAAGAATTTGGAAATATGGTTTGGGACAAGCATTATGGTAATGTTAATAACACACTAATCAGTCAGAGAAAGGCTAATCAATATTTCAACATAGTTAATCCTTTTTCGTCGCTAAGAAATTTAAGCATTGGCGCTGCAGGCACGGATTTGCTGCATCATCTACATTTCTTAAAAAATGCTGAAGAATATCGTAGAGTATTTATAAAAAGATTAAATGATGAGTTGGCTTATGGGGGTTCTAAAACCGGTGAGTGGGATTGGAAATCTGACAATAAATTTTTCAAATCAGTGGAAGATCTAAAGTACGAGCAACCAACCTTTTCATCTTTTCTTTCTTACTATCTGCTTGATGTTTTCTCGCTGATTATTTGGGTTGCAATCTTACTATTTCTCGCTTCTTCACTAAAGAATAAGAGGAATTTGGCAATATGACAACGCAGATATTTTATTTTGAAGCAAAGCATCTTGTAAGAAATTATTATAAAGTGATTGCTTTAATCTTATTCGTTTTAATTTCTTTATACTCAATTCATTATGGATATAATCTTTACCATACCAGATTGAATGAAATAAAGAAGATAGTTACGGAATCAGAAAATAATAGAAATAAAATTATTAAATGGTTTGATGAAGGAATTAAAGGTCCGGAAGACAGACCCTGGATAGATATTACAAATCCTTTTTGGGCATTATGGAATAGCAATGTTTATGCACTTAATGAACCTTCTGCTTTGATGTTTTTTTCAGTCGGGCAGGCAGAAAACTTTCCATACTACAAAAAAATTACCGTTTGGGCTACTCCTTACGATGCAGATATGGTAAATGAAATAACAAACTATGAAAGACTTGCACTTGGATCTATAGACTTTTCCTTTGTGATAATTTATTTGCTTCCGATTCTATTATTGATGCTTTTGCACAACATTGGCGGATATGAAAAAGATAACCGCTTCTATAATCTGATTAAGATTCAGAATTACAATCACAAAAAATTGTTGTTCCTGCGTAGTTTGTTTTATCTGCTCTTGATTAATCTTACTGTTTTGTTTATTGTGTTCGGGGTTGGTTTATTCATCGGAGTCACATTTGATAATTTAACTCCTCTACTGTCATTCTTAATTTATACGGTGTTGTATTCGGTTTTCTGGTTCATTCTTTTCTTTTTAATTATTCTGATAAGCAAAAGCAGCTCTCAGCAAATTATTAGAATGGTAGTTATGTGGTTACTGTTATGCTTAATAATACCCTCCACCGTTTCCTATTATATAGGCAATAAGCATCCATTTGATTATATGTCCGACTTTATTGAAACGGATAGAAAAAAATTAAATGACCTCTATGAAATAGAACCGGATAGTATTAAAAAATTATTGGTGAGTATATACCCGCAGATACAAAATTTTCCTGCGTACAACAATCCGCAAAATCTTTCTGAACTGACTGGATTTTCTTTTCGAGCAGTTGCCAATGAATTGTTAAAAGAATCTTATGATAAAATTATTGATGTACAATTAAAAAGAAATTATCTTGCCCAAAACAGTTATCTGTTTAACCCGACTGCCTTCTTCAGTAATAGATTCTATTCATTTTCGAAAACGGATTTCTTATCGCAAATAAACTTTCAAAAAGAAATAGCCAATAAAATCGATAAAATGATTTTGATACTTGTTGAGGATTTATGGAATGAACAAAAAGTAAATAAAGAGAAATATTCGAATTATATAAATCAACTAAAATAAACTTATAAGGAGTTCTATGGCGTTTAATAATAAAATTCCCGTTACCGTTTTAAGTGGATATCTCGGTGCCGGAAAAACGACAATACTAAATAATGTATTAAATAACCGCGACGGACTTAAAGTTGCTGTTATTGTTAACGATATGAGTGAAGTAAATATAGATGCTGATCTTGTAAGAAAAGGCACAACGCTTTCGCGAACAGAAGAAAAGCTTGTCGAAATGAGTAACGGATGTATCTGCTGCACGCTCAGAGAAGATTTGCTTAGGGAAGTTGAAAGACTTTGCAAAGAAGGAAAGTTTGATTACATACTTATTGAATCAACCGGAATTAGTGAACCCGTACCTGTTGCACAAACATTCAGTTATGTGGATGATACATTGGGAATAGATTTAAACAAATATTGCCGACTTGATACAATGGTAACAGTAGTGGATGCGTATAATTTCTGGAATGATTATCAGTCTGGGCAAAGTTTGTTACAAAGACAGCAAGCTTTGGGCGAAGAAGATGAAAGAGAAGTTGCAGATTTGCTTATTGATCAGATTGAGTTTTGTGATGTTCTTGTTATAAACAAATGTGATATGGTTGATAACGAAAAACTTGATCAGCTTGAAAAAACTTTAAGAAAACTTCAACCAAATGCTAAAATTATAAAATCATCTTTCGGCAAAATTGACCCTAAAGAAATATTAAACACAAAACTGTTTGATTTTGATAAAGCAAGCAGAAGTGCCGGGTGGATTAAGGAACTTCAAAGATCATTTCATACACCGGAAACAGAAGAATATGGAATTTCATCTTTTGTTTTCAGAAGACGAAGACCTTTTCATCCGGAAAGACTAATGGAATTTTTTAATAATTTCCCATCAAACATAATTCGTTCAAAAGGAATTTTGTGGTTAGCAACGAGAAACTCGATTGCAATTAACTATAGTCAAGCTGGGAAATCAATAAAAGTAGAACCTTCGGGTAGATGGATTGCTGATTTATCGGAAAACGAAATCAAACAATATTTAAAAGAATATCCCTCTCTCAAAAAATTATGGAACGATGAATTTGGCGACAGAATGAATGAAATTGTTTTTATTGGCACTTCATTAAACGCAGCTGATGTTACACTACAGTTGAACAAATGTATTCTTTCAGACGAAGAAATGAAAGTGAATTGGATAGAGTTTGAAGATAACTTCCCGGAATTTTAATTTTTGAAATAAATTAAATAATGGGTTATGATAATTTTTTCGTTTTATTTGTGTTAGACTAAGTATGAATAATAATAAGTCACATATAGCCGCATTACTTTTGATTTGTTTATTTGGTGTTATTATAAACAACAGCTTCTTTTACCATACTCACATTCTATCCGATAGCAGGGTAATCAGCCATTCTCATTTTTATAAAAACGGATTCGGAAGTAAAAATGTCCCCGTAGAACATAAACATAGCGATGTTGAATTTGAATTTATTCATTTAATCAATAGTATTTTTAGTACTGCTACTATTACTGCAGTTACTGTTTTTATTCTATTCAGCATATTATCTATAGTAGCTTTATTTTATAGTGTTAAACTCTCTGTTTACCGCTTTCAACCTTACAATTTAAGAGCTCCTCCAACTTATAATAATGCGACATAATTTTTAGCTCTCTAATATCAACTTTTTATTTATTAAACAGATTTCGGAGGAATCTTTATGCATATAATTTTATTCATAGTGGTAATTGCCTTATTTACATCGTTCGGCATTGCTCAAGAAAAAACAGATGTAATGATATTCGGTGATGTTAAATCTGCCGTTTCAAAAGAACATATTCCTTATGCTAATATTATTGTAAAAGGGACAAAAATTGGAACAGCAGCAGATAAAACGGGGCATTTCAAATTAATTGATCTTCCCGTGGGTAATATTACAATTACAGCTAAAGCTGTTGGTTATAAAGAGCAAGAATTATTCGTTAATACCGAGCCCGGTAAAGCAATAAATCTTTTTTTCGAATTAGAGGAGGATATTCTTGAATTAGACAGAGTGGTTGTTACCGGAAACAGAATAGAAGAATCAAGGAGAGAATCACCCGTTATTGTGGGTTTAATTACTCCCAAAACTTTTGAAATTACCAATTCCTTAAATCTTGCCGATGGATTTTCGTTTCAACCCGGTTTAAGATTAGAAAACAACTGTCAGAACTGTGGATTTCAACAGGTAAGGATCAACGGGCTTGATGGACCATATTCCCAAATTCTAATTGATGGAAAACCAATATTCAGTTCTCTGAACAGTGTTTATGGAATCGAGCAAATACCAGCCAATATGATTGATCGGGTAGAGGTGGTAAGGGGTGGTGGTTCTGCTCTTTACGGCTCTAATGCAATCGGTGGAACAATAAATGTACTAACGAAAATCCCTCTTAATAATTCTTTTCAAATTAAAAACAATACCTCATTTTTTAATTCAAAGACAATGGATCGTATAACTACTCTAAATGCATCACTTCTGGATGATGACCTTAAAACAGGTATTGCAATTTTTGGTTCGCTGAGAGACAGGGATTATTTTGACCAAGATGGAGATGGATTTTCTGAAATCGCTAAATTAAACAGTCAAACTTTGGGGTTTAAATCATTTTATCGTTTTTCTGATAATCAAAAATTGAATTTTGAATATCATCATCTCAAAGAATTCAGAAGAGGTGGAAATAAGTTTGATTTACAACCTCACGAAACCGACATCACTGAACAAATCGAACATTTGATTAATAGCGGGGCTCTGGAGTACTTGCTATTAAAAGATCAATTTCAGGTCAGTTCATACTTATCTATTCAAACGGTTGATCGTAACAGCTACTATGGAGCAGGGCAAGATCCTAACGCTTACGGTATAACTAATGATAAGACATTCGCAGGAGGCATTCAGTATTCAACCAACTTTGATAATCTTATTTTTTCTCCTTCCAGCTTTACAACCGGTGCTGAATATTCTCAGAATCAATTGAACGACAAAATGCCGGGGTATGGAAGAAGAATTGATCAAAAGGCAAGCGTGTTTGGTTTTTATATTCAGAATCAATGGGATTTTTCAATTGCTAAATTTTTGCTGGGTGCCAGGATTGATAAACATAATTTATTAAAAAATATTGTGGTTGTTCCTCGGGCACTTTTTTATTTAATATTTCTGAACAAATTCAATCGAGATTTTCGTTTGCAAGAGGTTACAGGGCACCCCAAGCATTTGATGAGGATTTACATATTTTTGCTGTTGGCGGAAAAGTTGTCTTAATCCGGCCTGCAGAAAATTTAAAGCCGGAAAATTCAACATCCTATACCGGCTCAATAGATATTTATCATAACTTTGGTTCAGTTCAAACCAACTTTCTTGCAGAAGCATTTTATACAGATCTGTCGGATGCTTTTGCTTTAGAATCTGCCGGAACCGATCCTAATGGCAACTTGATTTTAGAAAGAATAAATGCAAGCGGAGCTAAAGTATATGGTATTAATTTTCAAGGAGTAATAGCGCCTTCTTCATCAATAAAATTTCAAATGGGCTTAACAATTCAAAAAAGTGAATATAAAGAAGCCATACAATGGTCAGAAGATGCAGATGTAGAACCGACAAAATTTTTTAATAAGTCGCCAGATTCTTACGGATATTTTACTTCAACTTTTGACTTACTTAAAAACATAAGTTTTTCCTTAACCGGTGTTTATACAGGTAGTATGTACATTCAACATTTTGCGGGATATATTCCAAAAGACAAATTAGAAAAGAGTAAATCTTTTTTTGAACTTAATACGAAACTTTCATACACAATACCGGTTTCATCTTCATTGGGTTTGCAGTTAAATGCCGGTGTTCAAAACTTGCTCAACAGCTTTCAAAGCGATTTTGACAAAGGACCTGATAGAGATTCCGGATATATTTATGGACCAACTCGCCCAAGAACTATTTTCTTGGGAATAGGTATTGAAAACGGTATGTTTTAATAGATAAACTTTTATAAAAAAGCTGTGCTGCATTAAACCAGCAGCACAGCTTTTGTTCTTCAAAGTTCATATAAGTGAAATCATATTTTCAGTTTTTAGAATTATGTATCAAAAAATTATCTGAAGAAAAAAGCTCTCTCTATGTTCAAAAGATGTAAATATATTTTAGAGTAATAATCAATAAAAAAGCCGCAGTATTTCTACCACAGCTCTTGAAATGGGTTCGTTAAGTGAACAAGTTTTTTCTTTTTTGCAAATCAAATCTATCCAGCATCATAACTTTATTCCAAGCCGCAACAAAGTCTTTGACAAATTTTTGTTTGTTTTCCGGACAAGCATAAAATTCTGAAACTGCTCTCAGTTCACTGTTGTGTCCGAATATTAAATCTACTCTTGTTGCGTTCAATTTAACCTGACCAGTTTTTCTTTCGCGCACTTCAAATTTTGATTTTGTTTCATCAACTGGTTTCCATTCATATTTCATATCAAGAAGATTAACAAAGAAATCATTTGTTAATACTCCCGGACGATCAGTGAACACACCGTAATCAGAATTATCCCAGTTGGCTTTTAACGCACGCATACCACCGACTAACACTGTCATTTCAGGAACAGTTAAGTTGAGCAGATTTGCTTTATCAACAATTAAATGTTCTGCGCAAACTGCGGCACCGTCTTTGGCGTAGTTTCGGAATCCATCTGCTATTGGTTCGAGATATTTGAAAGAATCAACATCAGTCCATTCTTGTGTTGTATCTGTTCTTCCCGGTGTGAAAGGAACTTTAATATCAACACCGGCATCTTTTGCTGCTTTTTCTATTGCCGCACATCCACTAAGTACAATTAAATCGGCAAGCGAAACTTTCTTTCCATCTTTTTGAGCTGAGTTAAATTCTTTCTGAATTTTTTCAAGAACACCGAGTACTTTTGCAAGTTGTTTTGGATTATTTACTTCCCAATTCTTTTGTGGCTCTAATCTTATTCTTGCACCATTTGCACTACCTCTTTTATCAGAGTTGCGATAAGTTGAAGCAGAAGCCCACGCAGTTGTGACCAATTCTGAAATGCTTAATCCGAATGAAAGAATTTTACTCTTAAGTTCAGCAATATCTTTATCATCAACAAGTTTGTGATCAACTGCAGGGATTGGATCCTGCCAAATTAAATCTTCTTTCGGAACTTCCGCTCCAAGGTATCTCGATTTTGGTCCCATATCTCTGTGAAGAAGCTTAAACCATGCTCGCGCAAATGCATCAGCAAATTCATCAGGGTTTTCATAAAAGCGTCTGGAGATTTTTTCAAACTCGGGATCAAATCTTAACGAAAGATCTGTTACAAGCATTGTTGGTTTATGTTTTTTATTTGGATCAAATGCATCGGGAATAATTTCAGGAGCATCTTTTGCAACGAATTGGTAAGCACCCGCCGGGCTTTTTGTTAATTCGTATTCATATTCAAGAAGATGTTTGAAGAAATCGTGTCCCCATTTGGTTGAGGTAGTTGTTCAGGTTACTTCAGGTCCGCCGGTAAGAGTGTCGGGACCTTTCCCTGACTTATATTTATAATGCCAGCAAAAACCTTGTTCCTCGATATCTGCAGCTTCAGGTTTAGGACCCATCAGCTTTGGATCACCTTGACCGTGAGCTTTTCCAAATGTGTGTCCGCCTGCAATAAGTGCAACAGTTTCTTCGAGATTCATTCCCATTCTCGAAAAGGTTTCTTTAATATCTTTTGCTGCTGCAACCGGTTCTGGGTTTCCACCTGGACCTTCGGGATTAACATAAATCAATCCCATCTGAACAGCAGCTAACGGATTTTCTAAATTTCTTTCATCTGAATAACGATTTTTATCTGAGAGCCATTCTTTTTCTGAACCCCAATAAATACTTTCATCTGGTTCCCAATAATCTTCTCTTCCACCGGCAAAGCCAAAAGTTTTAAATCCCATTGCTTCCATTGCAACATTGCCTGCAAGCACAAGTAAATCAGACCAGGAAATTTTATTTCCATATTTCATTTTAATTGGCCAGAGTAATCTTCGTGCTTTATCGAGATTGGCATTATCAGGCCAGCTGCTAGTTGGTGCAAATCTTTGCAATCCACCACCAGCACCGCCTCTTCCATCACCCATTCTGTATGTTCCCGCTGCATGCCAGGACAAACGAATAAACAATGGTCCGTAATGACCAAAATCTGCAGGCCACAATACTGTGATTGTGTCATCAGTTCCATCAAATCTTTTTTCAATGCATCGTAATCAAGACTTTTGAATGCTTCTCTGTAATTAAAGTCCTTATCCATTGGATTGGACTTTTCTGAATTTTGTCTGAGAATATTGAGCTTTAAACGATTAGGACACCAATCATTTACGCTGATGCAAATGCACTCACACCCATTGAGTGTGGAAAAGGACATTTGCTTCCATTGTTAGAATTGTTGCTCATTTAGTTACCCTTTCTTTATTTGTTTAACAATATGAAGTTCTGATATTTAGCTGCCCCTGTAGTGAAGAAAATATTTTGTCAGAAATACTGCGCTGATTTCTTTTTTCAATGTAAAGATTACATAAATTAAGCTATAAATCAAATTGATAATTTTTATATTAGTATAAGTTAAATCTATAATAATTATGACACTCACTCAACTTGAATATTTGATTGCCGTTGAAAGATTCGGAAACTTTTCTTTGGCTGCTGAGAATTGTTATGTAACTCAGCCAACACTAAGTATGCAAATTCAAAAGCTTGAAGAAGAACTTGGTGTAATAATTTTCCGTAGAGATAAACAGCCAATTGTTCCAACAGATATCGGACAAAAAATTATTGAGCAGGCAAAACAGGTTCTGAAGGAGAAAGAAAAACTTCATGTTATTCTGCAGATTGAAAAAGGTGAATTTGTTGGTGCATTGCGTGTTGCGATAATTCCAACGATATCATCTTATTTGCTTCCGATGTTTCTGAGCAGCTTCATAAAAAAATATCCGAATGTAGAATTAATAATTGACGAAGTAACAACTGATGAAGTAATAACAGGATTAGAAAAAAGTTATTTTGATATCGGAATCATTGCCTTAAGATCAAAAAACGAGAATTTAATTTCAGAAACTTTGTATTATGAGCCTTTCGTTGCTTTCCTCCCGCCGGATCATAAGTTGATGAAGAAAAAGAAACTTTGTCAGGATGATTTGAATGTAAATGATTTTTTACTTCTTAAAGAAGGACATTGTTTAAGAGAGCAGACTCTTCCTGTTTGTAAGAGTAGTGAAAATGATTGGGTAGAGAAAAGCAACAAGATTGTTTTTGAAAGCGGGAATCTGGAAACACTGATTAAGCTAGTTGAACAAAAATTTGGAATGACACTTTTGCCTTATTTAGCATTGCAGTACATAAAAGAAAAAAAGAAATTAAATCAGATAAGGGAGTTCGCCAATCCTGTTCCTAAAAGAGAAGTGGGAATTATTCACACAAAAACTTTTATAAAAAAGCATTTGCTAAACGCACTTAAAGAAGAAATCCTGAAAGTAATTCCCGAAGAACTGAAAAAAGATAAAAGTGGATTGATTGTGCATTGACAAAAAATTGATTTAAAGAAAACTATAGTTAACTATTTTGGATAACATATTCCTTAAAATTATTCAGTATCGCTTGCCAGCCGGCTTTCTGCAAGTCAACAGGATAAACATTCTCTGCTTCAAATGTGATTTTGACTTCTGTTTGATTTCCAATTGCATTAAAATTTATTTCTGCGTTTCTGTCATCCAGCATTTTATATGCAATTTTTTTATGAGGAATTATCTCAGTGTAAATTGCTTCGAAGTCAAATCCATTGCTTCCATCTTTAGTTTCCATTCGTGCATTGAGTTTACCGCCAACGCACAAATCATTTTCTGCTGATGGGCAGTGCCAATTATCTGAAGCAAAATTCCATTTTGTAATGTGTTCGGGTTGTGTGTAGCATTCCCAGACTTTTTCAAATGGTGCGTTAATGCTCGCTTCGACTGTTATTTTTATTCTATCACTCATTTGCTACCTCCATCAATTTGTTAATATCAAACTTCTTCATTGTGAAAACAGCACTCATTGCTTTACCTAACTTTTGCGGATCAAGCAATAACTCATTTAATATTGTTGGAACAACCTGCCACGAGATGCCGAATTTATCTTTCAACCATCCGCATTCTACTTCTTTCCCGCCTTCAGTTAATTTCTGCCAGTAGTAATCAATCTCTTCCTGTGTATCGCAATTAATTATAAATGAAATTGAATCGTTGAAATCAAAATTGTGTTTAATTGTTCCGCCGCTCATAGCATTCATCAAATAACCGTTCAGACTGAATTGCGCAAACAGTAAAGCTCCTTCGGGAAGATTCATTGATTTATCATAAGGATATTCCATAATTACTCTTGAGTTCGGGAAGATTGATGTAAAATGAGTTGCCGCTTCTTTTACAAGATTGAATTTTTCATTCACGAATAAAAGTGAAGGAACAATTTTTTGCGGTGAATTTATTTTTTCAATATCAAGCTGCCACGACACTCCGAATTTATCCTTTACCCATGCATACTTCGGACTCCAATCATATTTATCCAAAGGCATATTAACCGAGCCGCCGTCAGAAAGTTTTTCATACAAAAAGCTTATTCGTTCAGCTCTTTCACAATTAACAAAAATTGAAATTGACTCGTTGTGTGGAAAAGCGGGTGTGCCGTTCAGAGCAACAAAGGGTATTCCGTCTAAAGTAAATTCAACAGTTAATACAGAGCCCTCTGGTTTCTGATGAATTTCAATTCCCTCTTTACCGTATCGTAAAATTTTTCCAATCATTGAATTTGGAAAAAGTGAAGTATAAAACTTAGCAGCTTCTTCTGCTTGTGTATCGAACCAAAGGCAGGGAATAATACTGTGTTTATCGTTCATAAGTTCGCCTCCTTAAGAAATGATAAATGTGATGATCGGATTTATTTTATCCGCAATATAAAAAAAGCCGTGATATTTCTACCAAGGCTAAATAATCAATTGTAACTTTAAGTATTCAACTTCTGCTTTGAATTTCCCTTCCTGTTTGTCTCCAATCAGCAAAGATATTTCTTTGATGTTGGTTGGTAAGAGGAATTTTTTTGCTCGAGTTTCCTATTTTATTGAAATAGAGTTTTCCACTCAATTGACTAAATAGGTAGCAATCCCAATTCATTTAAAAACTGATTGTGTGTCTCCCGTGCTTTAATAATTTCCTTTTCAATTTCTGCTAATTTTTTGTTCACCTCCAGCAAATCAATTGGTTCTTCTTCTAACGAAGTAGTTACATATCTTGAAATGTTCAGATTGTAATCGTTTTTTTCAATTTCAGCCATGCTTACTCTGCGGGAATAGCGGTCTTCTGTTTTTCGATCTTTGTAGGTTTCTACAATCTTCTGAATGTGTTCAGGCAACAGAGTATTCTGGCGTTTGCCTTTTTCATAATGCTCAGCAGCATTAATGAATAAAACATCATCAAACTTCTTGCACTTCTTTAAAACTAAAATACAAACAGGTATGACGGTCGAGAAAAACAAGTTAGCGGGTAGTCCAATAACAGCATCAATGTTACCGTCTTTCAGCAATTTGGTTCTGATTCGTTCTTCGGCTCCGCCACGGAATAAAACTCCGTGCGGAAGTATGATTGCCATAGTTCCCTCTTTACTAAGGAAATGAAAACCGTGTAACAAAAAAGCAAAGTCAGCTGCTGATTTAGGCGTAAGTTCGTAATTCTTAAAACGAAAATCTTCACTCATTGCTTCTGGTGGTTCCCACCTGTAACTAAAAGGTGGATTAGCAACTACTGCATCGAATTCCAATTTCTTGGAGGGATTCAATTCCTTTAAAGTTTCCCAATCATTGAGTAATGTATCACCGTGATGTATTTCAAACTCTGTATCTTTCAAACCATGCAACAGCATATTCATTCGTGCTAAGTTATAAGTAGTTATGTTTTTTTCCTGTCCATATATTTTACCAATTGTTCCGCCCGATTGGATCATATTTTTGCGGATATTCAAAAGCAAAGAACCCGATCCACAAGCAAAATCCAAAACCCTTTCTATTTTTTTCTTTTGACCTTTGCTTGGGTCTTGACTGTCGAGAGTTACAATAGCTGAAAGTATATCGGAAATTCTTTGCGGAGTGTAAAACTCACCAGCTTTTTTTCCAGAACCTGCGGCAAATTGACCAATCAGGTATTCGTAAGCATCGCCAAGAATATCTTTATCGGAAGGGAATTCATTTGAAAATTCCCACTGAAAAATGACCCACTTTTCCCACTGAAAATTGACCCACCTAAAAACTAAAAAATTTAACTAAACTCCTTAAGTTTATTTATCAAAAACTTTAAGGAGAGAAAGGTG
>Ga0308389_1001339_pt1 | contig 16924 bp, 14 predicted proteins | sample Hotspr2Sample148_FD_202362 | JGI IMG/M metagenome (GOLD analysis project Ga0308389, IMG submission 202362) | Hot spring phototrophic mat microbial communities from Mushroom Spring, Yellowstone National Park, Wyoming, United States - 20040719_148 ... | reverse complement strand
CGGGTCGGCTTCCGGGTGGAGAAGTGGGAGTTGCAGCCGGGCGATCTCGTTTTCTTCCGCACGCGGCACGGCTGGCATGTGGGGATGTATGTCGGCAACGACGCCTTCATCCACGCGCCGAACCGCCGCAAGACCGTGCAGGTCAGCTCGCTGTTCGGCGACCCCTACTGGCGCCGCGCCTTCGTGGGCGCGCGCCGCATTGTGATCCCCGAGTCCGTGCAGCCCGCGCTCGCGGACAACCTGGAGAGCAACAACAACTGAGGCGCGGCTCAGGCCTGTTCCACAGGCGCGAAATGTACGTCTGCATCGCGCCGGGAAAGGCGGGAATGCGCGCGGAAGGCGTCTGACTTTTCGGGGTAATCGGTCCGGTAATGCGCGCCGCGGCTTTCCCGCCGCGCCAGCGCACAGCGGGCGATCAGCGCGAGTACCGTGCGCGTGTTGGCCCGCTCGAGCGAGTCCCGATCGGGCGGGGCCGGCGCATGGGTTGCGGGCGCGTTTTCGAGTTCGTCAAGCGCCTGTGCGAGGCCCTCTCCCGAGCGCAGGATGCCGATCTGGTCCATGGCAAGGCGGCGCATCCGCTCCAGCGGCAACGCAGGAACCTCCGGCGGCTGCGGGGGTTCGAAGCGCGCCGGGGCCGGACCCGCGCTTTCCCGCATCGCGATGCCGGCGCGCGCCCCGTAGACCACGCCCTCCAGCAGCGAATTCGACGCCAGCCGGTTCGCCCCGTGCACTCCCGTGCAGGCGGCTTCGCCCGCGGCCCACAGCCCCTCGAGCGTGGTTCTGCCGTCGAGATCCGTCCACACGCCGCCCATGGCGTAATGCGCCGCGGGGCAGACGGGGGCGGGCTGCCGGTCGAGGTCGATGCCGAAGGCGAGGCAGGTCGAGTGAATCCGCGGGAAGCGCTTCTTCACGAAGTCCGGCCCGCGGCCGGCGATGTCGAGCAGAACATGCGGCGCGCCCGTGCGGCGCATCTCGGCGACGATGGCGCGGGAAACCACGTCGCGCGGGGCCAGCTCCGCCATCGGGTGGTAGCGCGGCATGAAGCGCTCGCCCCGCACGTTGCGCAAAATGGCCCCTTCGCCGCGGAGCGCTTCCGAGAGCAGGAAGCGCGGGGCGCCCTCGACGTGCAGCGCGGTGGGGTGGAACTGGACGAACTCGATGTCGCTGATCACCGCGCCCGCCCGCCACGCCATGGCGACGCCGTCGCCGGTGGCGACGTCCGGGTTGGTCGTGTCGGCGTAGACGCGGCCAAGCCCGCCGGTGGCGAGCAGGGTCGCCTGCGCCAGCACCGGGAACAGCGCGCCGCGGCGCGCATCGAGGATCAACGCGCCGACGACGCGGCCTTCCTCGACAAGCAGGTCCGCCACGGCGGTGAAGCCCGCAAAGCGGACATTCGGCTGCGCGGCGGCGGTGCGGTAGAGCGTGCGGGCGATTTCGCGGCCGGTGGAGTCGCCGTGCGAGTGCAGCACGCGGCTGCGCGAGTGCGCGCCTTCGCGCGCGAACAGCAGCTTCGGCCCTTCGCGGTCGAATTCCGCCCCCCAGCGGATGAGCTCCTCGATCCGCGCCGGCCCTTCGCTGACCAGAACGCGCACGGCGGCCGGATTGCACAGCCCGTCGCCGGCGGCGAGGGTGTCGGCTTCGTGCAGGGAGATGTCGTCTTCGTCGCTCAGCGCCACGGCGATGCCGCCCTGCGCGTACTCCGAGCTGGACTCCTGAAGGCTGTCCTTCGCCACGACGAGGACGCGCCCGGCCCGCGCCAGTTCGATGGCCGCGCGAAGCCCGGCGACGCCGGCGCCGACGACGAGAAAATCGGTGCGAATTGTTTCCGCGAGCGGTTCGATACCCACATGGTACAACCGTAGATATGCCGACGTTCACGGTGAGGACGGGCTCGGCCGAGTATCCGGTCGTGGCGGAGCGCGGCTCGCTGGCGCGGCTGGGCGAGTTCGTGCCCGCGCGGCGCGGCACCGTCTTCGTCGTCAGCGAACCCGGCATCTGGCAACTGCATGGCCGGGCCGTGGAGCAGGCCCTCGGCGCGCGCCCCTGGCGGCTGATCCTTTTCCCCGGGGGAGAACACAACAAGCGGCTGGCCCAGGTGGAGGCGATGGCCGAGCAGATGGTCGCGGGCGGCGGCGACCGTTCGAGCCTCGTGATCGCCTTCGGCGGCGGCGTCGTCAACGACCTCGGGGGCTTTCTGGCGGCGATTTTCATGCGCGGCGTGCCGGTGATCCAGGTCCCGACGACGCTGCTCGCGCAGGTGGACGCGGGCGTCGGCGGCAAGACGGGCGCGAACCTGGCGAGCGGCAAGAACCTGGTGGGCGCGTTCCACCAGCCGCTGGCGGTGATCACCGACCCGGACTTGCTGGCGACGCTGCCGGAGCGCGAGTACCGCGCGGGGCTGTTCGAAGTCATCAAACACGGCATCATCCGCAGCGAGCCGCTGTTCCGGCTGATGCAGCAGCAGCGCGGCGCAGTGCTCGAGCGCCAGCCCGCCGCCGTGGAGCGCATGGTGGCCGAAAGCGTCCGCATCAAGTGCGAGGTGGTTTCTCTGGACGAGAAGGAGAGCGGGTTGCGCCGCATCCTGAACTTCGGCCACACGGCAGGCCACGCCATCGAGGCCGAGACCGCCTACAGCCGCTTTCTCCACGGCGAGGCTGTCGGCCTGGGCATGCTCGTGGCATTGCGGCTGTCGGAGCTGGCCGGGCGGCTCTCCACGCCGCTGTGCGAGGAGATGAGCGCCGCCGTCCGGGCCTACGGGCCGTTTCCCTCCGTGGAAGGGCTCGGCGTGGAGGGGATTCTCGCGCGGCTGCGCAAGGACAAAAAGGCGATCCAGGGCGCGGTGCACTGGGTGTTGGCCACGGGAATCGGTTCGACCGAGGTGACGGCGGACATTGGCGAAGAGCTGGTCCGCGAAGCCGTCGCATCCATTCTGGTGTGAGTCGCGTGAAAGGAACCACCCCGCCCGGCGCGCAAACCGAGCAGGAAGCGGCAGCGTGGGTGCGGCGCATGTTCGGCCGCGTGGCCCGGCGCTACGACCTGCTGAATCATCTGCTGTCGTTGCAGGCCGACCGCTGGTGGCGCTACCGCACGGCGCTGGAGGTGGAGCCGTTCCTGCGGCGGCCGCAGGCGCGCGTGCTGGATTTGTGCTGCGGCACAGGCGACCTGACGCTTGCGCTCGAGCGGCGCGCCGCGCCCGATGCGCTGCTCGCGGGGGGCGACTTCTGCCGCCCGATGCTGGAAGAGGCGCGGCGCAAGCAGCTCGCGCGCGGCTCGCGCATTTGTCTGCTGGAGTGCGACGGGCTCGAGTTGCCGCTGCCGGACCGCAGCCTGGATCTGGTCACCATCGCCTTCGGCTTCCGCAACTTCGTCAATTACCGTGCGGCGCTGGCCGAGCTGCGGCGCGTGATCAAGCCCGGCGGCATGCTGGCGATCCTCGAGTTCTCCACGCCTCCCAACCCGGTCGTTCGCGCTCTGTACCGCTTCTATTCCGGGCGGTTTCTGCCGGCGCTCGGCGGCTGGATCTCGGGCGACCGCAGCGCCTATACGTACCTGCCCGACTCGGTGAGGAAGTTTCCCGGGGCGGAGGAGCTGGCCGCAGAGATGGAAGCCGCCGGCTTCACGCGAGTGCGCTTCCGCCGCATGACCTTCGGCATCGTCGCGTTGCACACGGGGCTTTCCGGCTGAACCGCCCGCGCAGCCGCCGGCCGTTCCCGGCGAACGGCCCGAGGCGCATTCAGAGCCGCGAGCGAAGCGGCCGAAGGCCGCGAGAGCGAGCGGTTCCACCGGTGCGGATTCAGACACGTGGCAGCGAGCGGTCTTCTGCCCTACCAGGCCTGACGCAAGAGTCGCCCGCGGCAACCGCTCACTCTGGCCGTCGTTCTGCCGAACGACGGCCCCCGTTCGCGGCTCTGCCAGCAGATCTGCACCCGCAACCACCGCGTTCAGAGCCGCGAGCGAAGCGGCCGAAGGCCGCGAGAGCAAGCGGTTCCACCGGTGCGGATTCAGACACATGGCAGCGAGCGGTCTTCTGCCCTACCAGGCCTGACGCAAGAGTCGCCCGCGGCAACCGCTCACTCTGGCCGTCGTTCTGCCGAACGACGGCCCCCGTTCGCGGCTCTGACAGCGCAAGTCCCGGCGCCCGCCTGCATGGAAGCCATAAAAAATATCGATTTGTATTCATTCCGTTTTTGAAGCATACTTTTTTCGAGTCCGGGACCCGCCCCGCCTGAGCGGTACTCCGTAGTTCTGTCCCGCCCACCCGGGCTCCTGCTCGCCGGGCAAGCAGTGTCGCCTCATCGGCGAGTCTCCAATCCGAACTTCGAATTTCGAGGAGATCCCCGATGCGCTATTCGTGTGCCTTTCTGCTGGCTGCGTGCCTGCATGTTGCCGGCCAGGATTCCGGCTCGCTTTCCTCCTCACCTCCGCCGCTGCCGGAAACATTCCGCTGGCGCCGGCTGAACTTCAGCGGTTACGTCGACACCTTCTACGATCTGAATTACAACCACCCCGCGTCCGGCTCTTCGCAATTGCAGGCGTTCAATTTGACGGCGGACAAATGGAGCCTGGCCAGCGCCACGGCGACGGTTTCCGTGGATCCGTCGCCGGTCGGCTTCCGCCTGGATGCGGGCGCCGGGCGCGTCTATGACGCGTTCTGGCTGAGCGAGCCATCACACGCCGGTTGGTCGCGGCACCTGCTGAACGCCTATGTTTCTTTCAAGCCGGCCTCGTGGCGGGGAGTCCAGGTGGATTTCGGGAAATTCGTCACCAGCGCCGGCGCGGAGGTCACGGAAAGCCATCTGAACTGGAACTATTCGCGCAGCCTGCTGTTCGCCTTCGGGCCGTACTATCATACGGGCCTGCGCGCCACCGTCCCCGCGGGCAATCGCTGGACGCTGGGCGCGGCGGTGGTTACAGGCTGGAACACGGTTCGCGACAACAACTCCGGCAAGACCCTGGGATTCACGAGCACCGGCAATCTCGGCAAAGTGCAGATCGCCAACACCTGGTACGCCGGGCCGGAGCACACGGGGACCAACAAAGGCTGGCGCAATTTCTACGACTCGGTGGTGACGGTCACCCCCGCCGACCGGGTCTCCATGTACTTCAACTTCGACATCGGCAACCAGCGGATGGCGGCCGCGCCGTCCGCCACCTTCTGGGGCGTGGCCGGGGCGGCGCGCATCCGCCTTGCGAAGAATATCGCCCTGTCGCCGCGCTTTGAACATTACAGCGACCGGGACGGCTTCTGGACCGGACAGCCGAACCGCTTCCGGGAGTTCACTCTCACGGCGGAGTCGCGGCTGAATGACTGTCTCATCTCGCGGCTCGAAATCCGCAAGGACTGGTCCCGGCATCCGTGGTTCGAGCAAGGCCCGGGCGAAGGGCTCCGGCGCCACCAGATGATGCTGGTGGCGGGCATTATGGTGGTGCTCAAGCCGGGATTGCTGACATTTCCCGGACCCGGGAAATAAACAGGCCGGGCGCCGCCCTCAGGCGGCGTCCCTCGGGCCGGACAGGCCCGCCTGATAGACATCGTGGAGGCGGAGCAGGCCCGCAGCGCGGCCGTCCTCCTCCACCACCGGCAGGACGCTGAGCTGGCGCGGGCGCCGCTCCATCAGCTCGAGGGCCTCCCCGAGCAGCGCGTCGGGCGAAACCGTCACCGGCGTGCGCGTCATGACGTCGGACGCGCGCAGCGCGCGGATGTCGTCGTGCTGCTCGAGCGCCCGGCGCAGGTCCCCGTCGGTGATCAGGCCGGCCAGCCGGCCGTCCGGCCCCAGCACGCAGGCGGCGCCGAGCGGCTTCTTCGTCATGGCGATCACCACCTCGCGCAGGCTGTCTTCCGGGCGCACCCAGGGCACGCCGCTGCCCGCGTGCATGGCGTCGCGCACCCGAAGCCGGAGGTTGAGGCCGAGCTGCCCGCCGGGGTGGAGCCGCCCGAACTGCTCCGGGCTGAAGCGCCGCGCCTCCATCAGCGCCACGGCGAGCGCATCGCCGAGCGCCGTGGCCACGATCGCACTGGCCGCCGGAATCAGGTTGTAGGGATCGCCTTCCTCCTCGACGCTTGCATCGAGAACCACGTCGCACAGGCGCGCCAGCTCCGTATCGAGGCGGCCCAGGATGCCGAGCCGCGCGGCGCCCAGCTCCTGCGCCCTCCGCGCCAGCCGCACCATCTCCGCGGTGGCGCCGCTTTTGGAAACCAGCACGAGCACGTCGGCCGGCTCGAGCAGGCCGAAATCGCCGTGCTCGGCTTCGGCCGGATGCAGATAGACGGCGGGCGCCGCCACAGCGCACAGCGTGGCGGCCAGCTTCCGCGCCGCCGCGCCGCTCTTGCCGATGCCCGCCGTGACCACCTTGCCCGGGCAGTCGGCCAGCAGGCGGACGGCCTGTTCGAACTCCGCGCCCAGACGCGCCGAAGCCCGCTCGATCGAGCGGGCTTCGCATTCCAGCAACCGTTTCGCCGCCGCGCTCATTTGTTTTCGGCTGTCTCGGGCGGCACCTTCACCGCATGGTCGAAGAGGAACTTCAGCGTCTTGTCGGTGATGATGCGGTTGACGATCGTCTGAAGGCCACCCTCTTTTTCGAGCTTCAGCCTCACGGCGGCGACGGGTTCCCGGCGCTGCCGCGCGATGCGCTGGATCTCCTGGTCGATTTCCTCTTCCGTGGCGTGGATGTTTTCGCTGGAGGCGATCTTGCCCAGCAGCAGCGCCGCCTTCACGTCGTGTTTGGCCTGCTCGTACTGGTTCTGCTTCAGCTTCTGCCAGTCGATGCGGATCTTGCTGATGTCGATGCCCTGGGCCTGCATCGAGCGGAGCTGCCCGTCGAGCATGTGCTCGATGCGGTCGTCGATGTAGGCCTCGGGGACCGGGAAATCGTGCATGGCGACGAGCTGGTCGATCAGCTCGTTCTTCGCCTTGACCTGGGCCTCGTATTCCTTTTCGCGGAAGATGGCCTTGCGGATCTCCTCGCGCACCTCGTCAATCGACTGGAAGTCGCCCAGATCGCGGGCGAACTCGTCGTTGGCTTCCGGCAGCTCCTTCTTGCGGATCTGCTTCAGCGTGATGCGGAAGCGCACGGTGCGGCCCGCCAGCCGCTCGGCGCCGTAATCCTCGGGGTAGGTGACCTCCGCCTCGCGCACGTCGCCCGGCACGGCGCCGCGCAACGCCTCGCTGAAGGCCTCGAACGTGTCCTTGCCGCCGACCTCGATGTTGATGTCGTCCTGTTTCAGCGGCTCGCCCTCGACGCCGGAGATGGTTTCCAGCGTGACCAGGCAATGGTCGCCGTCTTCCACCGGGCGCGGGTCCACGTTGACGAACTCCGCGCGGGCCTCGCGCAACTGGTTCAGCCGCTCCTCGACCTCCTCGTCGGTGACCACCGGCTCGGCGTAGGCGACCTTGAGCCCGCGCACCTCCTTCAGCTCGATTTCCGGCGCGACCTCGAACTCGGCCCGGAAATGCACCGCTTCGCCTTCGTGGAAGTGCAGATCCTTGATGGCGGGGCGGCTGACCACGCGGAGGTTTTCGCGTTCGCAAGCCTCCTCGAGATACTTCGGCACAAGGTTTTCGAGCGCCTCCTGGCGGATCTCGTCCTTGAACCGGCTCCTGATAATGCTCGCCGGCGCCTTTCCCGGCCGGAAGCCCTGGATGTGGGCCTGGGAACGGACTTTTTCGGTGACTTTTTCGATTTCCGCCGCCATCGCCTCGGCGGGGATGGTGACTTCGATGGAATGCTTGCAGCCTTCAATGAGGGCCAAGGAGACTACCTCCAGACAGAGAAAAGGCGCGCCCCGCAAAGGGTGGCGCGCCGCCGGTTGGCGCGTTTCAGCGGGCGGCCGACGCCACCCGGGCGTCTTCCCGCAATGCGGCGGCCTTGTCGACCGCCTCCCAGGTGAACGTTTCTTCCTTGCGGCCGAAGTGGCCGAAAGCCGCCGTCGGGCGGTAAATCGGCCGGCGCAATTTCAGGTGTTCGATGATGCCGCGCGGGGTCAGGGGGAAATGCGCCCGCACGAGTTCGGTCAGCCGATCCTCGTCGATGATGCCCGTGCCGAAGGTGTTCACCAGCACGCTGACGGGATCGGCCACACCGATGGCGTAGGCAAGCTGCACTTCGCAACGGCTGGCCAGCCCGGCTGCGACGATGTTCTTCGCGATATAGCGCGCCATGTAACAGGCCGAGCGGTCCACCTTGGTCGGGTCCTTGCCCGAGAACGCGCCGCCGCCGTGCCGGCCCATGCCGCCGTAGGTGTCCACGATGATCTTGCGGCCCGTCAGGCCTGTGTCGCCGTGCGGCCCGCCCACTTCGAAGCAGCCGGTGGGGTTGATGTGGATCTTCGTTTTCTCATCCAGCATCTCTGCGGGCACGACGGCGCGGATGATCTTGTGTTCGACTTCTTCCCTCAGCCCGTCGGGCATGGCATTGGGCTTCGTGGGGTGCGGGTCGTGCTGCGTGGAGACGACCACCGCGTCGACGCGCACGGGCTTGCCGTTGGCGTACTCGACGCTCACCTGGCTCTTGCCGTCGGGCCGGAGGTGGGCCACCTCGCCGTTGCGGCGAGCCTCGCTGAGCCGCCGCACCAGCCGGTGGGCCAGCATGATGGGCATCGGCATCAGCTCTTCGGTTTCGTCGCAGGCGTAGCCGAACATCATGCCCTGGTCGCCGGCGCCGCCCGTGTCCACGCCCATGGCGATGTGCGGCGACTGCCCGTGGATCAGGTTGATCACGCCGCAGGACTTGTAGTCGAAGCCGTATTCGGAGTTGGTGAACCCGATGTCCTTCACCACGCTCCGGACCAGATCCGGGAGGTTCTTGAAGAAATTCAGGTTCGTGGTGGTGATCTCCCCGGCGACGATCACCGTCCCGGTGGTGACCAGTGTTTCGCAGGCCACGCGCCCGTTGGGGTCTTCCTTGTAAATCTCGTCCAGGACGGCGTCGCTGATCTGGTCGGCGATTTTGTCGGGATGGCCCTCGGTAACGGACTCCGAGGTAAAAATGTGACGTCTGACGTCAGGCAACTGCATGCCCTCCTGCTTGTGTGGGTACGCCGCTCGAGCTCCTGTAGAGATCCGGCCGGCGGGAATCAGTCAACCTCCAGTCTATCGGACGCCTTTTCAACCCGTCAATGCGCTGCGGCCTGATGGCAGCAATCGCCGGTTGAATGGCGCCATGCGCCACCCCGGCCGCAAAGGCAACGGCGCCCGGCCGGGCGTCGTGTTCCATAGCGCGAAAGGCCGCGCGGGCAGCCCCCGGGGCATGGGGAAACGGCCGGACCGAACCTTGGCAACTGCGGCTCAGGGCGCGCCGGGCGCAGTCCTCATGCTTCCACGCGCGGACCGGCAGCCCTCCGGAAGAGGCGCGCGGCTACTTGATCTCCGGGCTTTGCGCGGTAGCGGGTTCCGGGCCCCAGTTCTCGCGGATCACCAAGGTCTGGTCGGAGTAAAACGTCCGCCGGCCGGTGCTGCCATAGACTTTGGGGACGGCGGTGATGGCGTAGCCTTCCTTGGTCGGCGTCATGGTGAAGACGTAGCCGGTCTTCTCGCCGGAGGCCAGGTCGCCGGGGATGAGATCCGCAGCGGCGGGCCCGGGAGCGCCGGAGGCGGGCGGCCCCAGTTGCTGGAGGCTCTCGGCGAACTTCTGGAACTGGCTCATGTACTGCGTCTGCGCCGTGTGGATGGTGTTGATCTGCCGGATGGCGGCCATCTCCTGCGCCTGCATCCGCGCGCTGTTCAGCTTGGGCACGGCGATGGCGGCGATGACGAGAATGATGGCGATGACAATGAGCAGCTCGATCAGGGAGAAGCCTCGCCGCGCCGGGCGTCGCCTGCTGTGTGCCATGGCAGTCCTTTCCTGGGAACGATTCCTACCCTTATGTTAGACGCTTGCGGGGCCGGAGTCGTGCAGGAGGGCGTGAAGCCGCCGCAGAAGGGCAACCAGCTCCGCCACCCGGTCCAGCCGCAGCGCGTTGGGGCCGTCGGAGAGGGCGCGCTCCGGCGCCTCGTGGACCTCGAAAAACACGCCGTCGGCGCCTGCGGCCACGGCGGCGCGGGCCAGCGGGGCGATGAACTCGGGCGCGCCGCCGCTGCGCTCGCCCGCGGCGCCCGGCAGCTGGACGGAGTGGGTCGCGTCGAAGACCACCGGCACGCCGAGCGAGCGCATCATCGGGATGGCGCGCATGTCCACGACGAGGTTGTTGTAGCCGAAGCAGGCGCCGCGCTCGGTCAGCAGCACGCGCCCGTTGCCGGTGGAGCGGACCTTCTCCACCGCGTGGCGCATGTCCAGCGGCGCCATGAACTGGCCCTTCTTGATGTTGACGGCGCGGCCGGTGCGTCCGGCTTCCACAAGCAGGTCGGTCTGGCGGCAGAGAAAGGCGGGGATCTGGAGGATGTCCGCCACCTCCGCGGCAGGCGCGGCCTGGTCCGGCGTGTGGATGTCGGTGAGAACCGGGAGCCCGGTGCGGCGCCTGACCTCGGCCAGGATTCGCAGCCCCTCGCGCAGGCCCGGGCCGCGGTACGAGCCGAGGCTCGAACGGTTCGCCTTGTCGAAGGACGCCTTGAAGACGAACGGGCCGCCGAGCGCCTCTTTCAGCGCCTCGGCCAGCATCAGGCAGTGCTGTTCGCTCTCGATGACGCAGGGGCCGCAGATGAAGGCGAGCGGGCCGCCGCCGAAGACGAGGCCGGGCCGGATCTCAACGGGCTTCATCGGCGAACAGCGGGTTCGACTCCACCTGGAGCCGCTTCTGGCGGTACTCGTACGCGGCGCCGATGAAGGCCTTGAACAGCGGGTGCGGCTCGAGGGGCTTCGACTTGAACTCGGGGTGGAACTGGCACCCGAGGAACCAGGGGTGGCTGGGCAGCTCGACAATCTCGACAAATTTGGCGTCGCGCGAGCGCCCGGTGACGCGCAGTCCGGCCGCGGTGAGCCGGTCCTCAAAGGCGCGGTTGAACTCGTAGCGGTGGCGGTGGCGCTCGCTGATCACCTCCTGGCCGTAGGCGGCCCGCGCCAGCGAGCCTTCCTCCAGCAGGCACTCGTAGGCGCCCAGCCGCATGGTGCCGCCGAGCTCTTCCACGCCGAGCAGGTCGCGCAGCTTGTAGATGACCGGGTACGGCGTGGCCGGCTCGAATTCGGTGGAGTCCGCACCGGCCAGGCCGCAGACGTTGCGGGCGAATTCGATGACCGCGGTCTGCATGCCCAGGCAGATGCCGAAGTACGGCACGTGGCGCTCGCGGGCGAAGCGGATGGCGGCGAGCATGCCTTCGACGCCGCGCTTGCCGAATCCGCCCGGGACCAGCACGCCATCAAAGGAGGCCAGATGCGCGGCGCATTCGGGCCAGGCGAGCGGCTCGGCTTCGATCCAGCTCATGCGGACCTTCAGCCGGTGATGGATGCCGGCGTGCAGCAGGGCCTCTTTCAGGGACTTGTAGGAGTCCTCGTATTCGACGTACTTGCCCACCAGAGCGATGTCGACCTCGTCGACCGGCGCGCGCATCCGGTCGAGCATCGCCTGCCAACGGCCGAGGTCGCGCGGGCCGGCGGCGCCGAGCTGGAGCGCTTCGACGACGAGCTCGTCCACCTTCTGCTCGGCGAACATCACCGGGACCTGGTAGACGGTGTCGACGTCGTAGGCGCTGATGACGGCGTTGCGGTCGACGTCGCAGAACAGCGCGATCTTGTCGCGCTGGTCCTCGGGCAGCGGCCGCTCGGAGCGGCAGATGAGGATGTCGGGCTGCACGCCCATCGAGCGCAGCTCCTTCACCGAGTGCTGCGTGGGCTTGGTCTTCAGCTCCTGCGCGGCGGCGATGAAGGGCACGTAGGAGACGTGGACGAAGAGGGTGTTGCGCCGGCCCAGCTCGTGGCGCATCTGGCGGATGGCCTCGATGAACGGCTGGCTCTCGATGTCGCCCACGGTGCCGCCGATTTCGCAGATGACGACGTCGACGCCGTCGGCCACCTTGCTGGCGGCGCCCTTGATCTCGTTGGTGACGTGCGGGATCACCTGGACGGTCTTGCCGAGGTAGTCGCCGCGGCGCTCGCGGGTGATGATGCGCTCGTAGATGCGGCCGGAGGTGAGGTTGTTGTTCCGGGTGAGGCGGGCGTGGGTGAAGCGCTCGTAGTGGCCGAGGTCGAGATCGGTTTCGGCGCCGTCGTCGGTGACGAAGACCTCGCCGTGCTGGAAGGGGCTCATCGTGCCGGGATCCACGTTGAGATAGGGGTCGAACTTCTGCAACGTGATCTTCAGCCCACGGGACTCCAGCAGGCAGCCGATGGAGGCGGCGGCGATCCCCTTGCCGAGGGAGCTCACAACGCCGCCGGTGACGAAGATGAACTTGGCCATGTTACTGTCCCGGCTCCTGCCGGGATCTCCACAATTTCAGCACAGCGTCGAGGTCTTGCGGGGTGTCGACGCCGATGGTATCGCAGGCGGTCTCGGCCACGCGGATGCCGATGCCGTTCTCGAGCGCGCGGAGCTGCTCGAGCTTCTCCGCCTCCTCGAGCGGCCCGCGGGGCAGCGCGCTGTAGCCGAGCAGCAGGGGGCGGCGGTACACGTAGAGGCCGATGTGCTTCCAGTAGACGGCGCCGCCGCCGCGGTTGGCGGGCACGGGCGAGCGGGAAAAGTACAAGGCGCGGCCGTCCAGCGCCGTCACCACCTTGACCACGTTCGGGTTGGCGATTTCCTCCTCGCGCTCGATGCGCCGTTTTAGTGTTGCCATCTGGCAGGATGGATCGTCCAATAAGACAGAGATGGCCAGGTCGATGGCGGCCGGGTCGATGAGCGGCTCATCGCCCTGGATATTGACGATGATCTCCGCGTCGGTGGCGGCCGCGGCTTCGGCCACGCGGTCCGTGCCGGACGGGTGTGCGGGGCTGGTCATGACGGCTTCGGCCCCGAAGGCGGCTGCCGCGGCGGCAATCCGGCTGTCGTCGGTGGCCACCAGAACGCGGCCGAGCAGACGGGAAGCTCTGGCCCGTTCCCAGACGTGGCGGATCATGGGCTTGCCGCCGATGGGGACGAGGGGCTTTCCGGGGAAACGGCTGGAGGCGAACCGGGCAGGGATGACTCCCAAGATGCTTGGGGGCACAATCGAGCATAGCATAAATAACCTGCTATATACTCAAGGTGCGGGCAAAGGAGACCGGCCATGAAGGAGTGGATCCTGCCATGTCTGGTTTGGCTCGCTTGCGGGGCGGCGGAGGGGCTGCTGGCTCAGGAGGCGAGGCCCAGCATCACGCCTCGCGTGAAGCCGCGGGCCGAAGCGCCGGAGAACGAACGCATCAAGCCCAACCTGCGCATCGACACCAACCTGGTGCTGGTGCCCATCACGGTGACCACGCCGATGAACCAGATCGTCACCGGGATGGAAAAGGAAAATTTCCGCCTTTTTGAAGACAAGGTGGAGCAGGAAATCACCTATTTCGCCAGCTTTGACGCGCCGATTTCCATCGGGCTGGTGTTCGACGCCAGCGGCTCGATGGGCAACAAGCTGAACAAGAGCCGCCAGGCGGCGGCGGCGTTTTTCAAGACCGCCAACCCGGAGGACGAGTTCTTCCTGATCCAGTTCAACGAGCGGCCCCAGCTCGTCGTGCCGTTCACCCGGAACGTGGAGGAGATCCAGAACCGGCTGACGTTCACCCAGGCCAAAGGGCGGACGGCGCTGCTCGACGCCCTCTATCTGGCCATGCAGACGCTGAAGAAGGGCCGCAACCCGCGCAAGGCGATTCTGGTGATTTCCGACGGCGGCGACAACTCGAGCCGCTACACCGAAACGGAGATCCGCAACCTGCTGAAGGAGGCCGACGCGCAGGTCTACGCCATCGGCATCTTCGAGCCGATCGGCTCGCGCGGGCGCACGGCCGAGGAGCTGGCCGGGCCGGGCCTGCTGAGCGACCTGGCGGAAATGACCGGCGGGCGGCATTTCCCGGTCGACAACCTGAACGACCTGCCGGACATCGCGGCCAAGATCGGCCTTGAGCTGCGCAACCAGTATGTGCTCGGCTACATCTCGAAGAACCAGAACCGCGACGGGAAGTACCGCCGGATCACGGTAAAATTGAATCAGCCGCGCGGTCTCCCGCCACTTCGGGCGCTGCACCGGCAGGGCTATTATGCGCCGACTCAGTAGAATCGCGGCTGCCCTTCTGTTCGCTTCCCTTTGCGCGACCAGCCAGCAGCCTCTCACCCCCGACGACCAGTCCGTCATCCGCGTGGAAACGCGGCTGGTGGTGCTGCACTGCGCCGTGGTGGACAAGAAGGGCGGGCTGATCACCAACCTGCCGCAGAGCGCGTTCAAGGTTTACGAGAACAAGGTGGAGCAGCCGATCCGCCTGTTCCGGCGCGAGGACGTGCCGGTCAGCCTGGGCATCGTCATTGACAACAGCGGCTCGATGCGCGACAAGCGCGCCAGGGTGGAGGCGGCGGCGGTCCGGCTGGTGAAGGCGTCCAACCCGCAGGACGAGGTGTTCGTCGTCAATTTCAACGACGAAGCCTATCTCGACGTGCCCTTCACCAACGACATCAGGAAGCTGGAGGAGGGCGTGGCGCGCATCGACTCGCGCGGCGGCACCGCGCTGCGCGACGCCGTGTCGATGTCGATCGACTACCTCAAGCAGGAAGGCAAGCGCGACAAGAAGGTCCTGCTGGTGATCACGGACGGAAACGACACGGCCTCGACGGGCATCACGCTCGAGAAGCTGGTGGAAAAGATCCATCGCACCGAGGTGCTCGTCTACGGCATCGGGATCCTCGGCAAGGAGGACGCGCGCGACCGCAAGCGCGCCATGCGCACCATCGACGCGATGACGCGCGCCTCCGGCGGCGCCAGCTATTATCCGGGCGACGTCGCCGAAGTGGAGCAGATCGCCGAGCAGGTGGCGCACGACATCCGCAGCCAGTACGTCATCGCCTATACGCCGCTGAACCAGAACCTCGACGGCACCTTCCGCTCCATCCGCGTGGTGGCGGCCAACGGCCGCTACACGGTGCGGACGCGCAGCGGCTATTACGCCACGCCCGAGCCGGCCAAGCGCGCCAGCCGCTGAGAAACGCCGGGCCATGCTGTGGAGAATGCTCCGGTTCCTCTGGACAGCGAGCCGCGGCTACCGCCTGGCGCCATGGCGCAGCCCGTATCTGCGCTGGCGGATCGAGACCTACTGGGGCATCGACGCCGACAGCCTGGACGCGGCCGCCTTCTGGCGCTTCTGCTGGCAGCGCCGCCGCGACCTGGCCCGCTTCCTGCGCTGGGCGGCCGAAATGCAGGCGCGCGCCTGAGCCTGCCGCGGCGGGCTCATCTTCCGGCGAGCCACCTGCGGAAGAACCGCAGCGCCTCCTCCCCGTCGATGCGGTGCGGTCCGTTGAAGAAGGCGATGCCGGTGCGCTCGCCGATGCCCATCTCGTCATAGAAGCGCCGCACGCGCGCGTACTCGCCCAGCACCCACTCGTCGATGCCCACCCCGTCGCGGTGCCCGCGCTCGACCAGAAACGGCCGGGGCGCGATCAGCATGGCCAGCTCGGCGTGGCTCGCCACATGGGCGAGGTTCCACTCGAGCACGTCGTACTCTTCGGTGAACATGTAGCTCCACGGCTCTTCCGCCGTGACCAGCTTGCCGATCCACTCGTTGAAGTCGCCGGCGCAGACCACGGCCCGGAAACGCGGCTCGAAGGGCGGCACGCGCAGCGCCGTCTTGCCGCCGTAAGACAGCCCGTAGAAGCCGATGCGGTCCGCATCGACGAATGGCAGCGCGGCGAGCCAGTCCAGCGCCACGCGGTACTGCTCGCGGATGAAGGAGAACAGCGTCAGCCCGAGCGGGTGCGCCATGCGCACCAGATGGCGGAATTCGCCCGTGTACGGGTTCTGCGGCAGATACACGGCCCAGCCTTCGCGGACGAGCGTCTCGGCGTAGTTGCGGTAAACGGCGAAGGCGCGCGAATCGGGCTTCTGGCCGAACAGGTCCGCGGGGCGGCCTTGCAGCCCGTGTTGCAGGACAATCAACGGGACGCGTTCGCCTGCCGGCCTGCGCGCGGGCTCGAGCAACACCCCGTAAGCGAAGAACTCCGGGCGGACCTGCAACATCACCTCCCAGGCGCGGTAGTCCGGCGTGGCGGCCAGCCGCCGCGTGCGCGGCCGCGCCTGGACCTCTTCGGGCGGCAGCTCCCCGAGCACGTCATGGCGGATGCGCCGTGCCAGCGGCTCGGCGGCCGTGCGCCAGGCTTCGGGCGAGCCGCCGCGGATGTGGGACCAGAGCTCGTCGCGCACGCGGCGGGAGCGGCGCGCCAGCCGCTGGAGGAACTCCTCCATCTGCCGGACCTGCCGCAGCCGGCGGGCGCCGGCGTCCCTGCGGGCCAACGGCAGCGGCGCGGCCATCAGCCGCGGCGGGGAGCCGATCCGCGACCGCAGCAGGCCGCGCAGGTCTTCCTCGCCGAAAAAACGCGCCAGGCCGAAAATGTCGCGGTAGAGCGGCTGCCTGCGGTAGCTTTCCGGCTCGATGCCCAGGGAGTTCGCCTCGACGAGGGCGACGCGCGGGTCGAGGATGGCGGCAAAGACGGCCACCCAGGCGCCGTCGCCCGCGCCGGCCAGTTCGACGGGCTGCTCGCGGTGGCGCTGTTTCCACCAGTCGACCAGCGCCAGCACCTTCTGCACTTCCAGCCCCAGCGGGTGGCGCCCGACGGGATACCCCATGCGCCAGATCCATTCCCGCTCGGACTGCTGTTTCGCCCAGCCGCCCGGCGCCGGGGGCGGAGGCTCGGCGCTGCTCAGCAGCAGCGGCACGAAGACGTCCGCGCCGGCGGCGGCGAACTCGAACATCTCCGGGCACTGCTCGGGCGCGCGCTCCGGCTCCGGCAGGAAGATGACCAGGTGGCTCGGCGGGGAGAGCCGGCGCAGGTAGAGCCCCTCGCCGTCGATGCCGTCGAGAGCCGTCCAGCGGACCGCGAGAACTT
>Ga0308389_1001336_pt1 | contig 16944 bp, 20 predicted proteins | sample Hotspr2Sample148_FD_202362 | JGI IMG/M metagenome (GOLD analysis project Ga0308389, IMG submission 202362) | Hot spring phototrophic mat microbial communities from Mushroom Spring, Yellowstone National Park, Wyoming, United States - 20040719_148 ... | reverse complement strand
AAAAGTTAAAAACATAATACGAATGATGCGAATTTTTATGCGAATTATACGAACTATGCGAATATGAAAGAGAGATAAATAGAGATTTATAGAGATAAATAGAGATAAATGGAGATAAGTAGAGATAAGTAGAGATTAATGGAGATTGGGAGAGTAAAAATTAGTGTAAACATTGTGTAAATGTTGTTAATATTTGTCATTCCCGCAAAAGCGGGAATCTATATAATTTTGACAATACAATTTTATAGATTCCTAAAAACCCGCCTTCCTATTTACAAGGTAAAGAATGAAATTTTTTTCTTATCAATTAGAAATTAGGTCAATTAGAAAATTTAGGTTAATTTATTTTTTTGACTTTTGAGTTTTGACTTTTTATAATATCTTTATGCTAAAAATTGTCCAAGCGCCCAATCCAATTTTACTTCAAAAAACTAAAGAAGTAAAAAAAATCGATAAAAAAATAAAAAAAATAATCGAAGAAATGAAAGAAACCCTTCTTGCCCAAAACGATCCTCAAGGAGTCGGTCTTGCCGCCAATCAGGTGGGAGTTAACCTCTCTTTGTTTATCATAAAACCCACAAAAAACTCCCCAATCTCTGTTTTTATTAATCCCAAAATTTTAAAAGTTGAAGAAGAGAAAGAAGAAAAAAGGAAAAAAAAGGAAAAAAAACTTAAGCTTGAAGGCTGTCTTTCCGTGCCAAAAATTTGGGGTGAAGTGAAACGGGCAAAGAAAGTTCTTTTGGAATACCAAACCGATGATGAAAGTTTTGAAAAAAAACAAGCTTGGTTTTCTGGTTTTGAGGCAGTAATTATCCAACATGAAGTTGACCATTTAGAAGGAATTCTCTTTACCCAACGCGCCCTTGCCCAAAATCAACCCCTTTATGAAGAAAAAGAAGGTAAGCTTGTAAGAATTGAGAAATATTAGTCTAATTGTTTTTTTGTTTTTCTTGAAGAAGTTTTTTTAGAAGAAGTTTCTCTTTCTTCTTTCTTTGGCAAAACTTTTGTTGCCAAGGTTAAAAATGGTTTTTCCCCCTCTTTTAAATCTTTTTTAATTCTTTTAATACATTTAGCGCAAAGCTTGACTTGCTTTTCTTTACCTTTTTCTAAAATGGTTACTTTTTGAAGATTGGGGCGAAAAATTCTTCTTGTTTTTGGGGCTCTTTTTTTCCACCGACCACCGGCAACACCTCGATGATGAGTATGACTTCGACCAAAAAGAACCGTTTTGCCACAGTAATAACATGCATTTGTCATAGTTTTTTATGGTATCATAAAAAAAGGAAAAAAGCAAGAATAAAGAATAATTTAAGTTTTAAAATTTAAAATTTAAAATTTAAAATTTAAATTTCTTATGCTTTCCTATCTTTTCTCCAATCCGTTAATGTTTATTTTTTATTTGATTGCCTTAATTTTAGCAATTACCATTCACGAGTTTTCTCATGCTTTGGCAGCTGATTTTTTAGGTGATCCAACCCCCAGGCTTCAAAAAAGACTTACTTTAAACCCAAAAGCTCATCTTGATCCTTTTGGACTTCTTTTTTTATTTTTCTTTGGCTTTGGTTGGGGGCGGCCAGTGGAGTTTGACCCATTTAATTTAAAAAATCCCCGCAGAGACGCAGCTATTATCTCTTTGGCCGGTCCAATATCCAATTTAATTTTAGCTTTAATACTTTCTATTTTATTAAAATTGTTTATATTTTTTAAAATTAAAACTTTATATACTATAGGTAGTTTATTTTTTGTCCCGATGATTTATATAAACGTTGTTTTGGCGGTTTTTAATTTTTTACCTGTCCATCCTTTGGATGGTTTTAAAATTGTTGGTGGCATTTTACCCGAAAAAAAGGCAAAGGAATGGTATGAACTAGAAAAATATGGACTAATTTTTCTTTTGATGATGTTTTTTCCTTTGGGAAAAAGTTCGATGATTGATCTTTTAATTCGACCGGCAGTTGGTTTTTTAATGAATCTTCTTCTTCCGTTTCCGTCAGGTATAATCTAAATTGATTTGACTATCTTGTTAAACTTGTTATAATATAAAATATGTCAAATCAAAACAAAGTCAATCTTTCAGATCTTCCTGATCTTTTAACGATTAAAGAAGTTGCCTCACTTCTTCGCGTTTCTCCTTTAACCGTAAAGCGTTGGGGCAAATCGGGAAAACTACCAGCAATAAGAATCAACTCCCGCGGTGATAGACGGTACCGAAAAGAAGTGGTTTTGCGGCTTTTGGGAATGGAAAATAATTCTGCAGTTTAAAATTTTTCGTTAGTAAGTGTAATTTATCTTTTATTTACCCCATCATTCCCCTCCCTTGTCCTCCACCGGCTTCTCTTAAACCTCTCAAAGCAAAAACAAGAAGCAATAAACCCATACCAAATGCGGCATAGGTACCATATATTTTTATTTTTTGTTCTAACATTGCTCTTTTAATTTCACCCCTTTTATATTTATCACTTTCCTCCAATTTAGATTCACCAATTTCCTTCAAATCGCTAAGAATTTGTTTTGCCTCATTAAGTTCTTCTTGTTCCTCTTTAGTTAATTCTCCTTTTTTTTCTTTTTCTTCAAGTTCAGCAATTCTTTTTTGAAGTTGATCTTTCCTTTCATTAATCTTTCCTTGTATTTGCTCCTCTGTTAATTGTTCTCCTTGTTCAGCTTTTTTAAGAGTTTCTTTGATTTTTTCTAAATTTTCTCTTTGTTCGTCGCTTAGCCCCATTTCTTCACTACCAATTATTCCTAAAATGGTTCCCATTTTTTTAGGATCGCCTAAATTTTCTTCAGAAAAGCTTTGTAAATCAATTCCTTGCTGCTTAAGTTCTTCGACTTTTTGTTGTAATATTTTTTGTTGATCTTCGTTTAATTTAAATTCCTGAGTCAAAATTTTTATCATATTAATTGGTTTATTCGAACTTTGTTCTGGGTGAAGAGCTTTGGTTTCTTCTTTCGGTTGAGCTTGTCCTGGTTTAGCTTCAGGTTTTTTTTCTGATAAAATTGCTGGTGTTGTCGCTGGACTGGCTGGTTTTTCGACAGAAGGTGTTCTTGTAGAAGCTTTCGGTGTTTCTACTGAAACTCCTTTCGGTTTAATAACTCCTCCTAATTGTTCTGGACCACCACCATTTCCTTCACTCATATGTCTTTATTTTACCTTATTTTTTGGTTTTCTTCCTAAAAATAATAAAAACAAAGCCCATATTTTTTGAAGAAACCTAATAAAGGAAGATTGGTCTTTTTGTTCTGAAGAAGATGGAGATTGAGACGAAATATCATCAAATTCCACTGGTTGCTCTGACATAAATTAAAAATTATTTCCAAATACCAAGAATCCTAGTTCCAGCAACTCCTCCTAACAACAACATTACTATAATACCAAGTAAAGTAACATAAGGTACTTTTCTTAAAAATTCTTTAATTTTGGTTCCTCTACTTAACATCCCTTCTTTATCAATTGATTGTAAAGCATCAGACAAGGCTTTATTTTGCTTCATCAAGTCAGTAATATATTGATCACCTAAAACATCAATAATTCTCATTGCTTCATCTTTACTTATTGTCTCAGGTCCGGCAAGAAGTGTCAATATGCCACCAATTTTTCCTTGTCTTGGCATATTTAATCGAAAAAGTCCCATTTTTTGTTTTATATCTTTTTCTAATTGTTGATAAAGTTCAGGGTAATTTGATTTTAAAAGCGCAGCATTAACATCTACTCCGTCTATTGTAATCCCATTAAGAACTCCCTTAACTTTTCCACTCCCATCTAAAACCATATCCACACCTCCTTGCAAAAATAAGTCCCATGCCGATTTAAACTCATTCCATTGAATCTTGCCATTCGAATCTCGCCACATCCCGAGTAACTTATTCCTAATATCTTGCTCAACCTTTGTCTTTGCTTCCTCCGCTTTTTTCTTTTCTACTTCTATTTGAGCCTTTATTAATTTATCCATTCTTTCATTAATTGCTTTAGCCGCTGCTTCAGGAATAATTCTTTCCAAACTAGAAACAAAGGCTGCCTCAGCGGTTTCTCTTCTTAATTTTGCTTCAATATAAGCTTTCTTTGCTTTTGCTAATTCTTGATTTTTTGTGCTTAAATTAGTATCTATTGTTTTTAAGTCTGTTTCTAATTGTTGAATTTCGGCATCAACTGCTGCTTTTCTGCTTTCAATTGCTTGTATTTGCGTTTGTTTTTCGTTATAATTTTTTTGCGCTTCTTGTAATCTTTGTAAAATTGCTTCTCGTTCACTTTTCAAATATTCCAAATCTTGATTCATTTGTACAATTTTTTTCTCAGATGCAGGTGTGGTTATATCAGAAGCATACCTTACAAACCAACCTTTATCAGCTTCTCTTTTTGATATGTCTTTATTTAAAGTCTCAAGTTGGCTTTCTAACTGTTTCACCAACTTACTTGCCGATTCAGCATCCCTTTTTAATTCAGCTAATCTACCAACAAACTTTCCTTCTTGTAAATTACCATGCTCATCAGTATAGGTTGTAAATTTTTTTTGTTCTTCTCTTAGTTTTTCTAGAGTTTCTTTAATTTTTTCTTTCTTGTCGTTTAAAGCCTCGACTTCCTTTTTCTTTGCCTCAAACTCTAATCTTGCTCCCTCTGGGCTTTCTTGAATTAATTTATCTGGACCACCACGGTCCGCCCAAAGACGGATTAATTCATCAATAAATGTTTTATCTCTTAATAGATTTTCTCGATATTGCTTTTTATCACTATCGGATAAGTTATTGTATACTGTTCTTAGAGTAGAATTTTGTAAAATCACTGATTCCAGTAATGCTTTAACGTCAGGATTACTAGCTAAAGAGTCAACTCCTTCTCCTTTAGTAATTTGTGATAAAAATCCGACAATTTTATCTGCCTTATTTTTTCTATCCTTCTCTGTTGATTCTAAATCGGCTTTTGTGCCATCCTCATTATATTTACTACCGATATTTGCCTCATTTAAAGACAAAGCTGCTTCTAAACCAGGAGCCTTAACACCAGCCACTACTGCCAAAGGATGATCATTTTCAGTTAAAGATCTTCGCCAAGCATCTAGAACTCTTCTTTCATCAGAGTTAGCAGGTGGTAAAACACCTCTTACTTCTGCAACATGGGCTTTTGCCACTGGTTCAAGATCTGGCATATTAAAAATTTAATTACAACTTTTAGGATTGATATTTTTTAAATAGGTTGATAATCTTTCTATAATTTGTTGCTCCTTAATTTTATCTAACTCATTTTTATATTTATTAAAAAGAAATGAAAAAAATGACCATTTTTTACTTATTTTTTCAAGAAAAATTAACAATTCAGAAAAATTAGAGATTTTTTCAAAATCAGGAAGAATCTCCTGAGCAATTGGTTTAATCTCCTGAATTTTAATCTTTTCAAACTGGGCTGCTTGAAGCAAAAAATCAGCCACTTCTCTTTCTAACTGTTTTTTTTGATTGTCAAAAGACAATAAATCATTATTCATTAAGGTTTAATATATATAAAATTGAAATAATTGTCAAGAGTATTTTGGTTCTATTTAATTTACTCTCCTAAAAAATGTTAAAATTACTTTATGTTTAAAAATTTTTTATTTCTTACCAGTCTTTTTTTTACTCAATCCGTAATCATCTTTTTCCTTTCCCGTCACAATATGAGAAAATTCTTTTTTCTTTTTAAAAAAATCCTTTCTCATAAAAAAAATTATCACCAAAAAACAATTTATAAAATCATTTCTTTAATCTTCTTACCCGGCACAATCGTCCACGAACTTTCTCATTTTTTTGTGGCAATAGTTTTGTTTTTACCAGTTAAAGACATTCAGATTTTTCCAAAGTTTAAAGAAGGACAGATAAAATTAGGTCATGTTTTGTATGTCAAAAAGGATTTTTTGCGAGGGATTTTGGTTGGGGTGGCTCCTTTTTTTGGGGCGCTTTTTTTATTTTTTGGTCTTTCATTTTTCAATCTTTTTCCAAATAAAAATTTGGGGATTAATATTGCTTTAATTTATCTTATTTTTACCGTTTCCTCGCTTATGTTCTCCTCAAAACAAGACTTGGTTGATATTGGTTATTTAATCCCCTTTATCTTATTTTTGTTGATTATCGGCTACATTTTTCAACCCTTTATCCCCTCGTTTAATCTTCCTTATTTTAAAAATATTATTGCCGGCTTGGAATTTTTTTTAACCAATGTCAATTATTATCTTTTTTTGTCGATTCTGATTCATGTTTTTTTAATGGGGATATTCTTTTTGTTAGATAGAAAAATTTAATAAACATTCTTAGTGTTTAGTTTCAGATATCATAAAGCGTTTTTTAATAATAAAGATAAATCTTTTTTTAAGAAAGATTCGTCATGAAATTTTTTTGCTAACTCAAAGTTTTTTTCAACCATCATTTGATATTTTTCTTTATCTTTTAGAATATCAATCGTTAAATCAACGGCTTCTTTAATTTTTTCTTTTGGTACTAATTTAAAACCATTAAATGCTTTAACCGTATTGCCAATGCTTATAATCTCATAACCCTCTTTTTTTATATCAGATTCAAATACTGGATATTCAAATAAAACTACAGGCTTTTTAAAAAAAACTGCCTCTAAGAATTGATTACCAAACCCTTCTTTAATTGAAGTATAGGTAACCAAATCAGCAATTAAATAGCTGTCAAAAAAATTAAAAGTTGATTTTTTTCTTTTTTTTAAATTGTTTTCCAAAGAAAAATGTTCATAGGCAAAATAACATTTAACTTTTAACTGAAAAGCGAGTTTATTTAATCTATGAAAATAGTCTCTTGAGTCAAATTCAACAAAATTTGGTAAAAACAAAATCACCCGTGAATCTTTATCAAAAATAAAGTTTCTCTTATTTGTGTTAATTTTCAAAGGAGTCAAGCGCTTCATTTTTTTCTCAAGCTCATAAACAAAATAAATAGCATTTTCGATTGCTTTTCTTGGGGTGATTCTGGTTGCATGTAAAACAACCAAGTCTTTTTCGTTAATAGAAAAAAAATTTCTAATTTCAATTTCGGTGTTCTTTGATTGATATTGATTTTTAAAGTCAAAATAATCGCCAATTTTTTCAGCCGCTATCCCCCTTTTTTGTTTTATTATATTAAGCATAATTGAATTAATTACTTGATGTTTTATGATGAAGTTTCTCTTTGGAGGAAAAAGATTAACAATTTCATTAATAAAATAATAGTTTGGTTTTAAGAATTCATCTCTTTCAAACCAAAAATCATGATGAACACAAACGGTTGGAATCTCCATTTTATCTAAAACTTTCAAAAGAGCGCTAGAAAAAGGAAGATTGTAAGCATGAGAAAAAACATTATGAACAAATATAAGATCAGGATTTATTATTTTTACTGCCTTATTTAACTTTTTATGTATCACATTCTCTAATTTAAAAAACAACATCATTGCCGTTAATTCGTCTAAGACTTTCTTTTTTTTATTAAAAAAGCATTCTTTTAAAAACCGATTTAAATTCGAAGTTATATCTAATTCCTTAATTACAAACGAGTTTTTTCTTTTTTTTCCATCATAGCCGGAAAGAAAATAAACTTCTTCTCCAAGTTCTTGAAATATTTTTGCTCTTTTCTCTATTTCAAGACTCACCCCATCTCTTTCTCCAACTCGGTAGTGAACAAATAAAATTCTTTTTTTCATATCGGTTGCCATAAAAAATCGTAAGGACCTAACTGATATTTTTTATTTTGGTATTTAATTCTTACATAGTCTTTTGTCACATTATGTAATGCTAAAATTTTCTGTCCATCTTTCCATCTTAAAATAGAAAATACTTTATCTGAGAGAGGAAGAATTTTTTGTTCAGCTTGAGGATGAAAAGCAATATACGACTTTCGCTTCCTTATAAGATCAATTAAGGCTTTAAAAACAACTGCCTCTTTTGTTTTTTTATTATTAATCCAATTTTCAATCTCTCTAACTGATAAGTTTTCTCGATTTAAGTCACGATTAATTCTTGTTTTTTTATAGGTTTTTAAATCGTTTTCTCTCCCAAAAAGCGATAGATAATAAACAGCCGGAACGCCTCTTAATGCAAAACTAATCGCTCTTGAAGTGATAAATTTTTTTAAATTCAACTCAAATGATAAGTCTTTTTCGAATAAAGCTGACCACCAAGTAGTATTTATCTCATAAACTGCCCTACCCCCGTTAGGAAGACTTCTTGTCGATAGTCTACCTCCACCCTTCTCAATTTTTATAAAAATTTTTTTAAATTCGTTTTCAGATAAAATCTCTTTTGCTCCAAGAACACCGATTCCATCATGAGAGTCAAGAAAGTTATAGAAAAAGTTATCACCTTTTGGCCAATCTGTTGATAAAGCCCAATAAGTTAGAAATGATGAATTATTGGTTATAAAAGCGTGAAGAACCAAAGGCGGTAAAGCAAAGTTATAAACCATATGGGCTTCATTTTTACCATCACCAAAATAAGAAATGTTTTCTTTATGTGGTACATTTGTCTCCGTTATAATTACACCATCAGGATAAATACTTTCAATAATTAAACGCATAATTTGAACTATAACGTGAACCTGGGGCAAATGCAAACAACTTGTCCCTAATTCTTTCCAAATATAGGCAATCGCGTCAAGACGGATAATTCTTACTCCTTTTTTAAAAAGAAAAAGAAGAATCTTTATCATTTCTAAAAAAACCTCGGGATTTTTGTAATTTAAATCCACTTGATCGGTGTAATCACCAACGCTAAAAGTTGTCCAGACATATCTTAAACCATCTTTAGTCTTAAAAGGGGTAAGAAGTGATGTGGCTCTTGGTCGGAAAACTTTTTTAAAATCATCATTTTTTGTCTCTTCCTCCAAAAAGGAAATGAAATAGTTTTTGTATTTTTTCTTACCTGATAAAAAACCCTTAAACCACTTACTTTTAGTAGAAACATGATTCAAAACTAAATCGCTCATCAATCGATAACGATTGGCTATTTTTTCAATATGCGACCAAGACCCAAATTCTTTTTTTACTTGATAAAAATTAACCACCGAAAAGCCCCGATCTGACGAAAACGGATAAAAAGGAAGAATATGAATTGCTGAAAATTCATCTTTAAAATATTTGTCCAAGAAATAATATAATGCGTTTAGAGGTTTTTTGTTTTTGATAAAAAAAGAATCTGGATAAGTAATTAAAAAAATGTCCTTTTCATCAAAAATTGACTTTTTCTTAAAATATTTTTTTAATATTCTTTGACGGTGTAATATTCGTTCTATTTCCAATAAAATCTGTTTTGCCTCTTTTGGATATAAAATTTTTATCTTTTGAAAAATTTTTTCTTTATTTTTCCAAAATTCCATAGATTCAAATGTATTAAAAAACTTACCTGTTTACTACAAATTAAAAATTAATTATTAAACGATAAAATATTTTTTATCTCCTCCGCCGCATCTTTTGGATCAACAATATTGACAGAAAGCCCTGTCCCAAGCTCAAAACCAGCGCGATTGACAAAACGGGGAATAAGTCTTAGATACCAATTTTCTTTTGGGTAAATATAAAAGTTATAGGCAAAAGGAAGAGTGGAAAATTCATATTTATCGTAAATTTTTTCCAAAGCTTTTAAAACTTTTTTAAAAATCAAAACCATATCCTCAATCTCCTCATCAGTAATATCTCCAAAATAAGTATTTTGTTTTTTTGGGGCAAGCCAAACCTCAAAAGGCCATTGAGAAAAATCAGGACAGTAAAGGTCAAAGTGTTTATTTTGTTCAATAATATTGTTCATCGGTTCACGGGCTAAAGTATCTAAATTTATTTGAAATGGCAAAACTACCAATTGTGCATGAGAGTGCTTTAGTGATGCCCCGGCGTTTTCTCGATGATTGCAAAAGATTATTACTTGCCCCTTTTGTCGGTAAAAGTTAAACCGCGCCCGATAAACTTGAAAGATTTTTTTCAAATGCTCTTGTGAAAAATGTTCCAAATCTTTATGGCAATACGGAGTATGAACAATCACCTCATGAAAATCAGTAATTGGGTATTTGTTGGGTATGACTCTAATCTCCCATCCTGGTTTATTGGGCTCACCTTTCCCCACTCGCATCACTTCTTCTGTTGTCATCGCTTCATTACCTGGACAAAAAGGACAGATAAATTTTTCTCCTCTTTTATGAGGGCGATTAATCCGCTGGGGGGAAATAATCACCCATCTTTTTGAGGAAATATCTGGGACGTACTTTGACATATTATAAATATATCAAATATCAAATATCAAAAATCAAAAATCAAAATTACATATTAAAAATCAAAATTATTTTATTTTTTTACCTTTTAAAGTTAAAATACTTGAGGCGAAAATATTGCCAAATTCTTTTAATTCATCTAAAAACCATTGCACTTCATCTTTTTTAATTTTTCCAGCATCTCTCAATAAAGCAATCCAGACTTTACTTTCGTTAATTGATTTTAAACTAACTTCAAAGTATTTGATAAAATCTTTTTTACTTGAGGCCGCTTGACCTTCAATATAGTTTGAAAGAATACTTGTACCGCTTCGAAGTAATTGATCGCCTAAAATAAAACAAACTCTATCTTTAGGTAATTTTTCGATCATTTTAACTAGTTTTAAAACAAAACGATATAGTCTTTCTTTAAACTCCTTTTTGAATTTTAATTTGTCATTTTGCATTTTGATTTATGATATTTGATATAGAAAAATTTGGGAAACTTTGAAATTATAATAGAAAATAGTTAATTAAAAATCAATTATAATTTGACTATGATAACAATCGGACTCGGCAATCCAGGAAAAAAATACCAAAACAACCGCCATAATGTTGGCCATATGTTTATTGATTATTTAAATAAACTCGCAATTGATCAAAAAAACAAAAGCTTCAATCTTAAAACTTTTAAAACTAATTGTTTTATGAACGAAAGCGGAAAAGAAGTAGAAAAAATTTTAAAAAAGTTACCAGTTAAAAGTTACAAGTTACAAGATGTATTTATCGTTCACGACGATTTGGATATTCCTCTTGGCAAATTTCGGATTGACTTTGGCAAAGGTCCAAAGATTCATAATGGTCTAAAATCAATTGAAGAAACTTTAAACACAAAAGACTTTTGGCGCATCCGAATTGGCATTGACAACCGCCAAAAAACTGGATGGATTGATGGTGAAGCTTATGTTTTACAAGATTTTTTACCCGAAGAAAAAGAAGTTTTGGAAAATGAGGTGTTTGAGAAGATTGTAGAAAGACTTTTTAAAATGGTAAAATAAAAAACTTAACCTTCAAAATTTACGGAAATTTTAAGAGTTAAATTTTATTTTTTAAAATAATCTAATTGATTACTTATAGGACTTACGCACTATTTATAATTTTATATTGTTAGGTCATCCCGAATTTACCGTGCCTGCCGACAGGCAGGTTTCGGGATCCTATTAATATGAAACTTGAAAAGAGATTCTGAAAAAATCCTGATACTCATCAGGGCAAGGTTCAGATAAAAATTTACTGCGTAAGTCATGTACTTAATTTCTATCTGATAAGAAAAAATGATATAATATCTCAAAGTTTATGAAAGTTCTTTATCTTTATCTTTTTCCTCTTTGGGGAAATGGATCAGGCGCATGGCTAAGACGATTGTGTTTTAATTTAAAAGAAAAATATCAAAAAGATTTTGAAGCAGCTATTGTTGCTCCAGATTCTCGTCGCCTTAAATATGCTAAAGTTTATACAGCCAAACCACCTTTTATCGGCGTTTTTGTTGGCAATCCTGAACTTCCTCAAGCTAAGAAATATTCAAAATTTTCTAATGAAGAACTCATTCAAACTATCAACTATTATCTTTTAAAAACAAATAAAATTATCAAAAAATTTAAACCAGATTTAATTCATTGCTTTCATACTGCTTTTTTACCTCACATCGGAAGAACTCTGGCTAATTTTTATAAAATTCCTCTTATTATCACTACTCATGGTAGTGATCTTTATTATTTTGAAGAAGATAACCGTCTAAAAGGACTAATTCGCGATGCTTCAATAAGATCAAAATATATAACCGCCAATAGCAATTTCACTCGTGAATGGTATTTAAAAATGTTTGGTAAAGATTTAGCCAAAAAAATAAAAACAATTCCAGCTGGTATTTCAAATCAAATTAATTTTGAAAGAGATGTTTCCTGGATTGATAAGAAATATCAATTTAAATACGATAAAATGGTTCTTTTTACTGGAAGATTAACCGAGCATAAAGGCGTTGAGTATTTGATAAAAGCTGCTCGTCAAATTGAAGCTGAAATCATAATTTTAGGCGATGGACCAGAAAGAAAGTATTTAGAAAGTTTAATCATTAAATACAAACTTAATAATGTCCATATGCTTGGTTATTTTTCCCAAAAATTGGAAAAAATCGATGACTTTTACTTAAGAGCTGATGTTTATGTTGCTCCTTCTGTCTGGAATGAGCCTTTGGGATTAGTTATTCTTGAAGCAATGGTTAATAAAACACCAGTAGTTGTCAGTCGAAAAGGAGGAGTGACTACTATTGTAAAAGATGGATATAATGGGTTTTTAATTCGGCCAAGAAGTCCTAAACTGATTGCTGAAAAAGTAAATCTTTTACTTAATAATGAAAAACTAAGGCTTAAAATGGGTGAAAATGCTTATAAAAGTGTTGTTCAAAAATTCTCTTGGGAAAAAATTGCTACCAAATTTTATAATCTTTATTTAAAATCCATTAGCAAAAAATAAAAAATATGTTTATTGTTGTTTTAGGCGGTGGAGTAAATCTTAGAGGGGAAATCCCAAAAACTGTCTATCAAAGATTAGACAAAGCCTTAGAAGTCTATCAAAAAAATCTTGATAAAAACCCAAAAATTATTGTTTCTGGAAAATATAGTTTTTTATATCAACAAATCAATCAATTTCCTCATTATACCGAGGCAGAAAAAATGGCTTCATATCTTATAAAAAACGGTGTTCCTAAAAAACAAATCATACTGGAAAAAAAATCAAAAGATACTATTGGTAATGCTTATTTTGTTAAAAAAATCTTTCTTAAAAAAAATGAAAAAAAAGGCATCATTATCACTTCAAATTTTCACTTAGAAAGAGTCAAATATGTTTTTGAAAAAATATTTGGAAAAGATTATCAATTAGATTTTATCGGTGTCAAAGAAGATTTGCCTAAAGAAAAAGAAAAAGAAGTTTTAGAAAGACAAAAAAAAGTTTTAGAAAAAACTAAAGAAATTCTTTCTCCGATGAAAACTGGCGCCCACTTGTATTTAACTAAAAGAATATATAGAATAAAATATTATCGCGAAAAAAGACCAAAATAGGTTATTAATTTTGTCGCAAAGAGAGAATAAAATATGACTAAAATCTCAATTATTATCCCATCTTATAATCGGGTTAAACAAACATTAAAAACAATTGAGTTAATTCTTAACTCTTACGGCTTTAACCAACATTTTCAAGCAGAAGTAATTGTAGCTGACAGTTCCCCAAATGAGGAATTAAAAACAGCTATCAAAAACAAATTTGGAGAAAAAATAATTTATACTCAGCCAAAAAAACCTGGTATTGCCTCAAATAAAAATCAAGGTGCTCGAATAGCAAAAAATCCGATCCTAATCTTTTGTGATTCTGACATGGAAGTTGAAAAAGATACTTTGTTAAACACGATTAATGCATTAAAAAAACATCCAACAGCAGCTGCAATTGGTGGTCAAGTAATTTGGCGAACTGGGCCGAATGACGGTAAACACGATCGACCAAGACCAGAAGATAGAATGATTATTATTGATAAAACTACTTATGTTGAGGTAATTTACTCTCGTTATATCACAACTTATGAAGAAATTTTTTGGGAAGTGGGAGGTTACGATGAAGAAGTTTTTAATATGAGAGGAGAAGGTTCTGATTTATCAATTCGCTATTGGCGATCTGGTTATCCCCTAGTTTATGACTCATCAATTATCGTCCACCATGTTCATGAAACCGAAGGCGGAATTATAAGAGGCATTGCTCATCCTGAATGGAGTATTGCCAAAGATTTATTGATTTTGGCTTATAAATATGAAATTAATGACCAAAACAAAAATTTTGTCAACAATGTTGCGGCTAATTTTGAAAAATTTGGTAAAGAAGGTTATTATAGAATTATCGAAGGAATAAAAGAGAACTATCAATTTATTACCCAAGTAAAACCACTGATTGACAAAGAGAAACAACAAATGAAAACTTTATACGACTTTAAATTTTTAGAAATTTTTTCTCAAAAAGAACTTTTTTTAGATTGTGTTAATAAAGCTAAAAATAAATTGTTAAAGCTAAGAAAAAAAATCTTTTATGAATAAAAAAAAATTACGCATTGCTCAATTGATTCTGCCGTGGCTCCCTCTTCCTCCTGTGGGTTATGCAGGAACAGAACGAATTGTTTACGAATTAACTGAGGGTCTAGTAAAAAAAGGCCATCATGTGACTCTTTTTTCAGTTGGTGAATCAAAAACATCAGCAAAACTTGAATACATTTTTAAAACCGCCAGAAGCCTACAGCCAGATGTAATGAAAACTCTAAAATCGTCATTTTACCCTTTAATGCACGTTGCCTATTGTTTTGAAAAACAAGATGAATTTGATATTATCCACTCTCACGCTCAATTTCTAGCTCTTCCTTTTGGGGCAGTTTCAAAAACTCCTTCCCTTCATACTTTTCATCGAATTTTTAAATTTCAATCTCAAGATGAAACCGATTTGGTATTAAGATACGGAAAAAAACTTCTTTTTACTTCAATTAGCGATAGTCAAAGAGTACCAGGGGTAAATTATGTCGCTACCGTATATAATGGTGTTAATGTTAATAAATTTAAACCTATTTCAAATCCAAAACGAAGCTATCTTTTTTGGGCAGGAAGAATTATAGAAAAAAAAGGCCCACTTGAAGCAATTAAACTCGCTAAAGCATTAAATTATCCTTTAATTATGGCTGGAAAAATTACTGAACCTGAATACTTTGAAAAAGTAATAAAAAAAGAAATTGATAATAAATTAATAAAACTTGTTAGGGAACTTTCCGAAAATCAAATGATTCAATACTTTCAAGATGCTTTTCTTACTTTAGTTCCGGTCAAATGGAATGAACCTTTTGGATTAATTCCTGTTGAATCAATGGCTTGTGGTACTCCTGTTGTTGCATATGCTAATGGTGGATTAAAAGAAACTATTATTGATGGTAAAACAGGTTTTTTGGTGAAAGAAGAAAAAGGAATTAATGAATTAATTAAAAAAACAAAAATGATAATTTCATTAAGCCAAAATGATTATAAAAATATGTCTCAACAAGCAAGAAATCATGTAGTAAAAAATTTTAGCGTGGAAAAAATGGTTGATGAGTATGAAAAAGTTTATTATCAAATTTTAAAGACTTATGAAAATCGCATTTATCGGTAATCTTCCCGACCCAGTTTCTGCCGACGAACAAGAAGAAACAGAGGTTTCTGTTTATAATCTAATTAAATCTTTGAATGAAAATAAAAACTATTAAATAAATCTTTTTGCCGCTAATGATTCAGAATTTAAAGAAAAACTTTTTCCATTTTTTGCTTCGTATGAGATTTCGGAAAATAAAAATTTGAACCCTATGCTTTACAACAATAAAATAATACCTTATAAATTAGCGCTTTTTTCCAATCTGATAAATAAAATTTATAAATATGATTTAATTCATAATAATATTTACGAAACGTATCTTTTTTTTCCATTTTCTAACTAATAAAAAAACCAGTAATTCATACTGTTCATAAAATTTTTTTCACCTACGAAGAATTTGGTTTATACGCTGAAAGATTGTTACCAAAAAAAGATATAATGGTTTTTGTTTCTTCATGCGCGATGAAGAAAAGTGTTGGTAATTATAATAAAACCTTTATTTATAACGGTGTCGATACTAAAATTTTTACTTTTAATTAAAAAAATCAAAATGATAATCTCATTTCAATGAGTCGAGTTACACCAAAAAAAGGAATTAAAGAAGTTTTAATTGTGGCAAACAAGGTTAATAGATTTTTAAATATTATTATTAAATTAAGTTCCCCTACTGAAAAAGAATTTTTAAATGAAAATATTTTAAAATCAGTAAATAATAAAAATTATTCCATATTTAAAAATATATAATTAATCAAACAAGTTGAATTACTTCAAAACTCCAAACTATTCCTCTTCCCCATCCAATGGGAAGAACCGTTTGGGTTGGTGATGGTTGAATCAATGGCTTGTGGTACTCCTATTGTTGCTTTTGCTCGCGGCTCTGCCCCTGATGATAAAAGATGGCGAAACAGGATTTATTGTCAACCCATCAGATGATGATATAAGAGGAAACTTTATTATCAAAAAAACCGGCATTGAAGGGCTTTGTGAGGCGGTTGAGCGAATTTAATCAATGCCAGAAGACCAGTACCGAAAAATGAGAAAAGCTTGTCGAGAGCATGTTGAGAAAAATTTTACGGTTGAAAAAATGGTTGATGAATACGAAAAAGTGTATGAAGAAATTATTAGCAAAGAAAATAAGGCTTAGAAAACTATTTGGAAACTTACCAGTAAAAAATCTTCTTATCGATAAAATTCCCTTTTGTGTTAATTAGCGTAATCTCAATTGGACGGTTCTTTTAAAAATTTGGTTGGTAAAAAATTAAGATTAGAGTGTGATATTAACCTAAAGCCTTTAAAAAACTTGTGGACACAAGATTTTAATAAGGTTATAGGATAAAAAAAGAAAAAAAAGAAGATAAAAAAATGAGGGACGGTATGCTGTAATTTAGAAATATACGTTAAAAATTAAACAACCGTCCCTCTATGTGGAATTTTAACAAACTTTTAGGTTTATCTTCTTTAGAAATTAAAAGTTATCACCAAACTAATAAATACCATATCTTCAAAGTAAAACAAAGAAATAAAACCTCTTTTTGT
>Ga0308389_1001334_pt1 | contig 16949 bp, 12 predicted proteins | sample Hotspr2Sample148_FD_202362 | JGI IMG/M metagenome (GOLD analysis project Ga0308389, IMG submission 202362) | Hot spring phototrophic mat microbial communities from Mushroom Spring, Yellowstone National Park, Wyoming, United States - 20040719_148 ... | reverse complement strand
ATAAATTCTCAATAAGCTTTAGATATGAGTTTATAATAATCACAGTTATTCCCAATATACCCCAAAATGTATTTACTTTGGCTCCTTTACTTTCAGATAATTTAGACAATTCATAAAAAGCTATTAGAGATATAATAACAACGAATGAAGTAAAAAACCATTTACCGTAATAAGCAAGAAGAAGTAAAATTGGAATAGCAAAAAAAGAGACAATAACTCTAATTTTTGTATTACTCAAAATCCTCTTCCTCTTCGTTAGCTTTAAGATTTTTCTTGAATTCCTCGATAAAGTTTAAAGCATTACTAGCGTCTTCTTTTTTGACTAATAATTTTATAACTGATAAATCACCTGGAGTAGGGAAATTACTATCCTTTTGAGATAAAATGTTAGCAGCGATACCAGCGCTTTGAAGATTATCCTTTAACATTTCAATCTCATAGTCAAATGAAGAGGTGTAAACTACCAGCCAGTCAGCTTCATTCAGTATTATTTCTTCAGGAAGTAAATCTACTAATTCTTTTCCACAATCCGGGCAGGAGGTAATTCCCTCAACATATTCATATTTACATTCGGGGCAGGATGGCATATACCCTCCTAAAAATTATGATTTAATGAGGAATAAAATTTTTTTATGTATGATAAAAGAAAGAATAATAAAGTTCCTAATATTATTACAATTATGAGATAAATAATCAAATCGTCAGTAGTTGCTTTTACATCTGCCCTCAAAAGTTCATCACTGCCAATAATATGATATAGGCTTATGGCTGAAAAGTTATTAAGAAAATGAAGTAAAATTGGAATAATTAAACTTTTGGAATAAATCGCAGCATATCCGAAATAAAATCCCAAAATAGTTAAAGGAACAACTCCATATGGATTGAAATGATATAAACTAAAAAATATTGCAGTCACTGAAATAGCTATAATAGGCCTAAGTTTCTGTTCAAAACTTCTTTGAATTAATCCTCTAAACATTATCTCTTCCGAAATTGCAGGAACAACAGCAACAACTAAAATAACAAACAAAAATTCAAGAATATTACTTGCCGATAAAAGATTACTATAAGTCTTTTCTACAAGTGAATTCAAATAGTCTAAAAGTTCTTTAATTGATTTTACAATTGAAAAATTATTTGCTAAAAACTCAATTAAATAATTTTGCAAATAAAGATATGACTGTAAAAATGGGGAAAGTATAAATAGCCCAAGAATAAATAGTCCGATTTCTTTTATTGAAGGAATTCTAAATCTAAAAATTTTTGAAATATTGTAATACGAATACTGAGCGAAAACTAATGATGGTAATAAAATAAATAATATTTGACCACCTATTGTCATTAGTCTTAAAGAGTTTATAGGTGCGTTTTCTAAATCCATATCAAATATTATTAAAGTTAGAATTCCTCCGACAATCTGATACAGAAAGAAGCCCCCTATTAAACCGATTAAAGCTGCAAAGATTGGAGATACCTTTGCTTCTACAATATCATCGTTATTATTAAAATTATTTTCGGGCAACTCGTTTGTCTGCATAAATAAAACTTTTTTAATAAATCAAAGTTAACTTTTATTTAAAAATACGCAAAATAATAAATTTAATTCATAATCATTTTTTATAAGGGAGTAGTTAAAAAATAATATTACACTAAATTACTTATCACTTTAGAAATCCTAACTGTTTTATCTTAAGTTTTATTAACTATTCGCTTTGAATAAAAATCAAGTTATAACAGTATCTCTATCTATAAGTATGATGTTAATTGTTAAGAAGATTTCAATCAAAACTTGGACTTTTAATATTATTGTTATAAAATGAATATCAGTAAAATCGTTTTGTTCAATTAAAGATTTTAATTTGAAGTTTAATTGATAATTATTTGATTAAATATTTAGACAGTATGAACTTTTAACAAACAATTGAATTTTTTATAAAATATAAGTCATTAGTAATTCAATAATTACTTTTAGATATTAAACAGTAGTTAAAAAAACTTAACTATAATTTTCAACAAATTTTTCAGGCAAAAGACTTATTTTTAATTGGTTTAATAATTTTTAATAGAGGATTATATGAAAAGGGGACAATCAATTCTTTTCAAAATTTTTTTAGTATTTTTTTATCTAAACATATCACTAATCTATTCACAAGATACGACTATCACATATGTTGCACCTGGATTTAAGCTTTATAATATAAGAAACTATACAATACCTTGGAGCATTCAAATATTAGAAGTTGACCTTACTATTCCTGGTAATAAACTATCAACTGCATTAGCAAATGACAGATTAGGAGCAGGATTTGAAAAAACATCACAGATATCAAGAAGAAAAAGTGTAAGTGGAAATGTAGTTATAGGTGCTATTAACGGTGATTTTTATGGAATAAATGCTCCTAACAATCCTTATGGATTTTTGAATAATTCACAGATTATTAACTCAGAATATGTATTTGGTAGAGCACATATTAGAAGCTCATTTGGTGCAATAAATCATAAGAAACCAGTTATTCAAGTAATTGACTTTTTCACTACAATTACAGCTGCTAATTCACAATCAAGAATTGTTAATGAATGTAATTCACAACGAGGTACAGACGCTTTAATTCTTTATAATAAATACTTTGGTTCATCAACTCTTACAAATGCATTTGGAACGGAGATAGAACTACTTCCAATTGATAGTTTTGTTACGAATAGTAATACAAGATGCATAGTTACTAAAAAAGAATCGAATGTAGGAAATATGACCATTCAATCAGGGCGTTATATTTTATCAGGTCACGGACAGAGCAAGACCTTTCTTGATCAAAACTTTAATGTTGGTGATACAGTAATATTGAAGATGGGAACATCACCAATTATCGGAAATGTAACAGCTCTTATTGGCGGAGGACCAAGATTGCTAATAAATGGTTCAAAGCCTCCTACTTTTGTAGGATTTGAAGGATTTGGTTCAGACTTTGTGAATACAAGGCATCCTCGTTCTGCAGTAGGTTTTAATCAAGATAGTTCGAAAGTATATTTTGTGGTTGTAGATGGAAGGCAACCAAATTTAAGTGTTGGTATGACACTGGATGAGCTTGCTAACCTTATGTTATCGATTGGAGCTTATAACGCAGTAAATTTAGATGGTGGTGGTTCAAGCACTTTAGTTGTTCATAATCAAGTAGTTAATAGCCCTTCCGACCCAGGTGGTGAAAGATCCGTAGCAAATGCTTTATTTGCAATAAGAGAAATGGAAGTTTCTGCCCCAACTACTCCCGAATTAATCTCTCCACCAAATGAAGCAATGAATCAAGGAGATACTGTAGTTTTAATTTGGAGGCGTTCCCCTCAAGCAGCAATATATGATTTGCAGGTGAGTACACAGCCTGATTTTTCATCTGGAATAATAGTAAATAAATCTATTATAATGGATACAACATTTAAACTTACAGGACTATCTGGATTGAAAAAATATTATTGGCGAGTTAGAGCAAGAAATATAATCGGAACTACTAATTTTAGTCAGACTTTCAATTTTACTACAGGATTTCCAACTATACCCAATTTACTTTCGCCACCACATGCAACTGTTAATGTTTCGACTTCACCTAAATTAGTATGGGCTAAAGAAAGTGTTGCTACTTCCTACAGAGTTCAACTTGCACATGGGAGCACAATAATTCCCTCAAATACTATTCTCGATACAATAGTTTTTTCCGATACTTCGCTTCAATTATATAATTTACAAAACAACAAACTTTATTACTGGCGTGTAAGTGCACAAAACCAATTTGGTAGTAGTGATTGGTCAGTAGTTTTTGGTTTTAAAACGGAAGCATCTACTAACATAGATAAAGAATCTTATTTACCAGACAGATTTTTTTTATTTCAAAATTTTCCAAATCCTTTTAATTCAAGCACTATCATCAAATGGCAATCACCATCAAATGGTAGACAAACTATTAAATTGTATGATGTTTTAGGAAAAGAAGTTGAAACTATAACTGATGAATATTATGAATCTGGATCTCATTCTACATTATACATTATAAATTCCTCATTACCCTCGGGTGTTTATTTTTATCAATTGAAAGTAGTAGATATTTTAACAGGAAATCTAATTTACTTGGATACAAAGAAGCTGGTCTTAATTAAATAGTAATTATAAATGTTGAATGTTTAATGTTGAATTTTTAGTTAAGAAATTTGAGATTTTTGATTTATGGTTTTTGAATTTTTAATTGTGAATTGCTAATTAATTGTTCTTGTTCTAGCGTAAGAAGAACAACGACTTATAAATAAGTCCTCTAAGGACGATAAGATTATAGAATTTGGTATTATATAATATTTTAATTTTATTAGCTTTTTTTATTTATAGTTAATATTTATATCTAACAGATTCATTTTTTTTAATTCCAGTTCTATCTTTTTAGCAAGCTCAGTTTCAGTAATTCCAATAAGTTTTAGTTTATTACTTTTTACAATGACCAGTGGTTCATCACCTTCTCCTTTAAAAAATTTATAGAGAGAAAAGGCTAATCTATATCTATCGTTAGTAACAGGAATGTATTCTTTGAAACTTTCAACGAGGTTGTAAACTTTTTTTTCAATAGTTTCAGAAGAAAATTCTTTAGTTTTTGGTGGTGGTAATGTTGCCATCTTAATCCTTATTAAAATTACGATATAAATCTAATTCAAAATTAATGGTTTACAAAGTTTTTAATCAATAATTTTGTACAATCGATTAATTAAAAAATGAATAAAATATTTAGTTCAGTTAAAAAAATTCTTGTAATAAGATTAAGTTCATTAGGCGATATACTTTTAACTACACCCCTAATTAGATTTATAAAAAATACTTACCCAAAAATCGAAATAGATTATCTACTTAGAAAAGAATATTCTGATTTATTGAGATTAAATCCATACATAAATGAATTGATATTATTTGATAATGAAAATAAAGAAAAAATAAAAAGTCAGATAATTGGAGCAAATAGAAATTTTAATTATGATTTCATTTTAGACTTACAAAACAATTTTCGTTCAAGACAAATTTTAATAGGTACAGGAATAAAGACTTATAGATTCAAAAAATACTCATTAAGAAAATATTTACTTGTTAAAACAAAAATCAATTTAATGAAAAATCTACCTCCGATTCCTCAAAGGTATGCAGATACCTTAAGCTTAATATTAGGGGATTTAAGACCTAATTTAATTACTGATAAAGAACCAGATGAAAGATTGAAATCTATTAAAAATATAATAGGTATTTGTCCTGGTGCAAAACATTACACTAAGCGTTATCCATTAGAACATCAAATTAAATTGTGTCAATTACTTGTTAAGAAAAATTTTAATGTGGCTTTATTTGGTGGCAAATTTGATAAACAAATATGTGAAAAAATTTTCATTAAAGTTCCTAAAGTAATAAATCTTCAAAATGAAGATGATATTTTACAAACAGCTGCTAATATGAAAGTTTGTGATTTGATTATCTGTAATGATTCAGGTTTATTACATATAGCAAATTCGTTAAACAAAAAAGTTATTGCTATATTTGGTTCAACGGTTAAAGAGTTTGGTTTTATGCCAGTTTGGTCGGAGAATACAATTATAGTTGAAAAAGAAAAGTTAAAATGTAGACCCTGCACACACATTGGAAGAGATTATTGTCCAAAAGATCATTTCAAATGTATGATGGATATAAAACCTGAAGAGATATTAAACTTAGTTATTAGTGTAATCTGATGGATAAATTTTTATTCATAGTATATAATTTACTGATTATTCCTTCCTTATATATAATTCTAAGAATAGGTGGAATATTCAATCAGAAAGTAAGAAAAGGAATTATAGGACGGAAACGAGTATTTGAAAATATAATTTTAAGAGCGACAGAACTTGACAAAGACAAAAAACTTATATGGGTTCATTCTTCATCGATGGGGGAATTCGAACAAGCAAAACCAATTATAGAAAAACTAAAATCACAAAGAGATGTTAATATTCTTGTAACATTTTTCTCCCCTTCAGGTTATGAAAATTCTAAGAACTATCCTTATGCAGATATCATCTCATATATTCCATTCGATACTATATTTAACGCAAAAAGATTCTTAACGATTGTAAGTCCAAATCTGGCAATTATAATGAGATATGATATATGGCCAAATATTATTAAAGCTTTATCCAGAACATCTATACCGATACTTTTAGTTGATGCAACTTTAAGAAAAGATTCAAAAAGGAAACTATTTCTACTTCGTTCTTTCCATAGGACCTTATTCAATTATTTTACAAAGATTTTAACTGTCAGTAACTCCGATGCAAAAGAGTTCCTCGAATTTTCCGTAGTTAAAGAAAAAGTAATCCCTGTAGGTGATACAAGGTTTGATAGAGTTTATCAAAAAAGTTTATTAGCCAAAGAAAAAAAAATTATTAAGGAGGAAATTTTTCAAAATAAAAAAGTATTTATTGCAGGAAGTACTTGGGAACAGGATGAAGATGTAATTTTTCCTGCTTTTGAAAAGATTTGCAAGTATGAAAAAAATTTAATTATGATAATTGTACCACACGAACCAACTATACTTTCAATAGAGAAAATTGAAAATTATTTTGCTAAAAAAATTAAGACAATTCGATTTTCATATCTTAATAATTTTATAGATGAAAAAATTATAATTGTAGATTCCATTGGTATTTTACTTACACTATATTCTTATGCTGATGTGGCATTTATTGGAGGAAGTTTCAAGCAAAATGTGCACAATGTTCTTGAAGCGGCTGTTTATGGTGTCCCGGTAATCTTCGGTCCTAAAATACATAACTCTCAAGAAGCAAAATTACTTGTTGAAAGTGGTGGGGGAATTATAATTAAAGATAAAAAATCTGCTTATCGTATCCTAAGAAAATTATTTCAGGACGAAGACTTAAGAAAACAACTGGGTCAGAAAGCAGCTAATTTTGTAAAACAAAATATTGGTTCAACCGATAAGATACTTAAAGAAATTTATAAATATATTTAAAATTTTAATTTAGATTCTGAAAGATGATATCTAGTCAAATCTTTATAATCAAAAGTTTCTAAATTGAATAGTTATATTATAAAAGAAAAAAGTAATTAAAATGAAAGAACCCGAAGCAACACTAAAGCTTGCATTAGAGCACGGATTGACCGAAGAAGAATATGAAAAAATCATAAAAGTGTTAGGAAGACAACCAACGTTTACGGAACTTGGTATATTTTCAGTAATGTGGAGTGAACATTGCAGTTATAAAAATTCGATAGTTCAATTAAAGACACTTCCGAGGAGTGGAGGTAGATTACTTGTAGAAGCTGGTGCTGAAAATGCAGGATTGATAGACATAGGAGATGGATTAGCAGTAGCCTTTAAGATAGAAAGTCATAATCATCCTTCTGCTGTAGAACCGTATCAAGGTGCTGCTACTGGTGTGGGAGGTATAATGCGAGATATTTTCACGATGGGAGCAAGACCAATAGCAGCTTTGAATTCACTTCGTTTTGGTAAAATTGATGATGATAGAACAAAATATCTTTTTTCTGGAGTTGTAAAAGGAATTGGCGATTATGGAAATTGTTTTGGTGTTCCTACTATAGCAGGCGAGGTTTATTTTGAAGAATGTTATAAAGACAATCCATTAGTCAATGCAATGGCAGTCGGAATTGTCAATAAAAGACGTATTTCCACTGCACTTGCAAAAGGAAAGGGAAATCCAGTGATGATTGTAGGCTCAGCAACAGGAAGAGACGGCATTCACGGTGCTACTTTTGCTTCTGAAGAAATATCGGAAAAATCAGAATCAAAAAGACCTTCAGTTCAAGTCGGGGATCCGTTTACAGAAAAACTTCTACTTGAAGCCTCATTAGAAATAATTAAAAATGGCTGGTTAGTAGGTATTCAGGATATGGGTGCTGCAGGAATTTCCTGTTCAACAAGTGAAATGAGTGCTCGTGGGAAATCTGGAATGCGAATAAATCTTGATAAAGTGCCTCTTCGTGAAGAATATATGTCCGCTTATGAAATTATGCTTAGTGAAAGTCAGGAAAGAATGCTTTGCTGTGTTAAAAAAGGTTATGAAGAAAATGTTAAAAAAGTTTTTGAGAAATGGGATTTAAATTGTGAAATAATTGGTGAAGTTACCGATGATGGCATTTTACATATAGAACATCAAGGTGAGATAAAAGCAATAGTTCCCGCTGAAGCGCTTGTTTTAGGTGGCGGTGCGCCTGTTTACATTCGTGATCAAAAAAAACCTGATTATATTGATAAGTTAAGGGAATTCGATTTTAATTCTATATCAGAGCCACAAGATTTAAGAGATACTTTTCTGAAAGTTTTTTCTTCTCCCAACATTGTTTCAAAGCAATGGGTATATCATCAATATGATACGATGGTAAGAACTAATACAATAGTCGGCCCTGGATGTGATTCCGCTGTAATTTATATCAAAGGTACAAATAAAGCATTGGCAATGAAAGTAGATTGCAATGCAAGATATGTTTATCTTAATCCCAAAGAAGGCACTAAAATAGCAGTTGCAGAATCAGCAAGAAACATCGTTTGTTCGGGAGGACTTCCACTTGGTGTTACAAATTGTTTGAACTTTGGAAATCCTTATAAACCGGAGATTTATTGGCAGTTTGCTCAATCAGTAGCTGGAATGGGAGAAGCATGTAGATATTTCAATACACCTGTAACAGGTGGCAATGTTAGTTTTTATAACGAATCTCCTAACTCTACTGTTTATCCAACTCCTGTTATTGGTATGGTTGGAATAGTAGAAGATTTATCTCATATAACTACCTCATACTTTAAAAATCAAGGCGACTTAATTTACCTTATAGGACAGGATAAAGAGGAATTGGGTGGTAGTGAGTATTTAAAAGTTATTCATAACCTTGTGGTTGGAGATTGTCCTTCAATTGATATTGAGACTGAAAAACAAATCCAGAATTTACTTTTAGATTTAATCAAAAAAGGATTAGTTAATTCTGCTCATGATATAAGTGAAGGTGGAATTGGCGTTTGTTTAGCTGAGTGTTGTGTAATCAATCAGGAAAATTTAATTGGTTGTGAAGTTTCTATTCCAATAAAAACTCGTAAAGATTTCTCCCTCTTTTCTGAAAGTCAGTCAAGAATAATTATTTCTATAAGTCCTAATAACAAAAATCAAGTAGAAGAACTAATAAGAAGTTATCAAATAAGTTTTACACAACTTGGAGTTGTTGGTGGGCGAACATTAAAACTAAGAGATCTTTTCGAAGTTGATTTAATTGAAATAAACGAGATTTATTATAATACTATTCCAAAATTAATGAGCAGTGAAAATTAAATTTTTAATTTCAAAACTTCTCAACACAAAGAATTTAAAGGAAAAGATTTACATTTATTCAAGGAAAGGAAAATTCCTATTACATATAAATCCATCATTAAAGAATATATGGATATTTATTAAACACTATCTTGGTGGATTATATAATAGAATTGATAAGCATCATGTATTTTTGCTTGCTGGTGGGCTCGCATTTTCTTTATTCACCTGCATAATTCCTCTTGTCTTAATTGTTTTCTGGATACTTGGCAATTTCCTTAGCTCAGAAGATGTTGAATTACAGATTATTAATTTAATCAATACTATAATTCCTTATGATGAATATGCAGAATTTACTCGTCAGATAATTTTCAGCAGAGTTTATGAAATAGTAGAATTCAAGAACACTGCTGGTATAGTGGGTTTTATTGGATTGTTTTTCGCAGCAAGTGGATTTTTCAGCAGTATGAGAACCATTCTTAATAAAATTTTTGAAACGGAGACAGAAATAAATTATTTCATTGGAAAACTTAGAGATTTTCTTTTTATCATTTTAGCAATTTTGTTGTTCTTCATTTCAACATTAGCAATACCTGTGGTAGATATATTGAGGAAAATTTCTCAAACAACTTCATATTTACAGATTTTCAATCATCCCATATTTCAGCAATTATATACTATAATAATTTCTTTCATTTTGATTTTAATACTTATGTATTTATTCTATAGGGTTATACCAACTAAAAAGATACATAGAAAATCTGCTTTATCAGGAGCATTCTGGGCTTCTCTTTTATGGGTAGCTGCTAAAACGCTTTTTGGATATTACATTACTAATTATCAAACTTGGGGCAGAATTTATGGCACTTACACTTTGATTATTGTTGTTGCTTTCTGGATTTATTATACCGCTTATGTGTTCATAATTGGTGCTGAAATAGGTAAACTTTATGACGAAAGACTTCAACAAAATTTGTGCAAAGATCTTAATCATTAGATGTTCAAAATAAATGTGCAATAGAATCTTTACTTTTATAAACTTTTGAAGAATTTGTGAATAAGTAAATTATTCACATTTATTTTTCAAAAGCTCATTACTCAAAATATGTTAATAAAATTTTAATCCTTTCTGAGCTGAATAATGTTATTGAAGTTTTTAAAGTAATAAACTTATGGCATCAAAACTTTTTTAATTTTTCTGATGTAGTATTAAAAACTTTTTAAGAATAATCATTGAAAATTTATTAACTTATTTTTCAAAAGGAAATAATTGAAATTAAAAACTCTTTGAATATATATTAAAATGTATGGGATTTAAGAAAATTCTACCAAGTAATATCATAATTTCTATTGTTGTTAAAATCTATGAACAATTACTTTAATTGCTTAGATTCGCTGGATTTAAAATTTGTCATTGAGATAAATATATATACTTTTGATTTTGTTGAGTATAAATTAATCCCTAATTTTTTCAGGCAGTTGTAATTGAGACTTTTATTAGAGTTAATAAATTTTTTAGAATTTTTTCAATTAAAGATTGTAATTTGCAGTATTATGATGTTATTGGATAATTTTACATTTATAAAATAAATAATTTTCAAGTTTAATGTTAAAATTAAAAATGATTTCAATTTCATTCTCAAATTCATTCTCACCTGAAAATTTAACCATCTGTAAAAGCAACCAAAAAAGAAAGAAGTTAAAAAAGAAACTTGTTTAAGCAGTTTTCATTAAAGATTAAACTCAATAATTAAATAAAATGGAGAAATTATGGCAAAGAAAGTTATAAAAAAAAGTTGGGCTGAACCTTATAAGATTAAGATGGTTGAGCCTATTAAAGTTACTACCCGTGAGTATCGAGAGAAATGTGCTAAAGAAGCAGGTTATAATACATTTCTGTTGAGAAGTGAAGATGTTTACATTGATTTACTAACCGATAGTGGGACAAATGCAATGAGTGATTATCAATGGGCTGGATTGATGCTCGGAGATGAAGCTTATGCTGGTAGTAAAAACTTTTATTACTTGTGGGATAATGTAAAAAAATATTACGGTATGCCTTATTTCGTTCCTACTCATCAAGGAAGAGCCGCTGAACATTTAATATCAAAAATTTTGATTAAACCAGGTGATTTTATCCCTGGGAATATGTACTTCACTACTACAAGAGTTCATCAAGAATTAGCAGGCGGAACATTCGTTGATGTTATAATCGATGAAGCTCACGATGCTGCAAATGAACATCCATTCAAAGGGAATGTTGACTTGCAAAAACTTGAAGACTTGATTAAAAAAGTTGGCAGGAAAAAAATTCCTTATGTTAGTTTAGCTGGACCGGTGAATATGGCAGGGGGTCAACCATTTTCAATGGCTAATCTTAAAGAAGTTTACGCTCTAACGAAAAAGTATGGTATTAAATTATGGTTTGATGCAACTCGCGCTACGGAGAATGCGTACTTTATTCAACAAAGAGAAGAGGGTTATCAAAATAAAACTATAGCACAGATTCTAAAAGAAATGTGCAGTTATTTTGATGGGCTATGGGTAAGCGCAAAAAAAGATTTAATGGTTAATATCGGTGGATTTCTTGCTACAAGAAATAAAAAAGTTTTTGAAGAAGCTCGAAATTTGGTAGTCATTTATGAAGGTCTGCATTCTTATGGTGGTTTAGCTGGAAGAGATATGGAAGCTATGGCTCGTGGTATTGAAGAAATGGTTAAACAGGAAAACATAAGTATGCGTGTAAAACAAGTTGAATATTGTGGTAAAGAACTTGAAAAATATAAAATTCCATTAGTCAAACCTTTTGGAGGACACGCAATCTTTATTGATGCAAAAAGATTTTTACCACATTTAAAACAAGATTTATTCCCTGCTCAAGCCCTTGCAGCTGAAATTTACATAGATAGTGGCGTTAGAGGAATGGAAAGAGGTTTAGTCTCATCCGGTAGAGATCCTAAAACAGGTGAACAACGATATCCCAAACTTGAACTTGTAAGATTAACTTTTCCAAGAAGAGTTTATACTCAATCTCATATTGATGTAATGGTCGAATCAGTTGCAGAAGTTTATGATAAAAGAAAATCAATTAGAGGCTTAAAGATGGTTTATGAGCCAAAATATTTAAGATTTTTCCAAGCTAGATTTGAAAAGTTATAATAAATAATTAGCAATTTTACGCTCCTTTCTATTTGGTTTTTATTTTATGAAAATTTTAAAGGATGCTAAAACTAAATGTTTAGCATCCTATTATCTTTTCTAACATTACTAATCTATTACTACACTATATCTTATTAAAACATTTTGTAAAAAAGATTCTAATTCTATCAATGAAAACAAGGTTAATGAATAAATTTTAAGAAACGAAGTTTACTAAAAAAAATTGAAAATATATTTCCATTCATTTGAAATTAAATCCGACATTTTTATAAGAAAAGAAATTTTATAAAAATTATTTTGAGGAATTTACACAAATTTTATTCTCGCAAATATATCTGAATAGATTACTCAAACATTAGATATATCATTAAATATGATGAAATTTTATGAAGAAAAATAAATCTGATTAAATAAAACAAATTTTAATTGGATTAAAGAACAAAAACTTAAATATATTTTATCTTACAACTATTAAGCCTGGGTAAAAAACTTGTGACTCAAAGTACGAACGTATCTCATTAATATTTCTTGTCCTTCCTAAAACAATCATTAGTTTAATTCTCGCTTTTTGACCATTGATATAATCAGCGAAGATTACTCCAATATCATGAAGATGTTTACCTGCACCGGGATAGCTATAAATATAATCAGTTTCACCTGCTGGGCAACGAGAAGTTAGAACTACTGGAATTCCTTTTTCAACCGCATATTTAATGCCTTCAAATGCTGGTGGTGGAACATTCCCAACTCCTAATGCTTCAACTACAATTCCACTTACACCACTATCTGCAGAGAAACGAAAAAACTTTTCATCCATTCCGGCATAAACAGTCAGCATATCAATATTATCATCTATTTGTTCAGTCTCAATTTTTTCAAGGAAATGAGGAAGACGATTAAAGATTATTCTTCCATTTTGAACAAAACCCAAGTTACCAAAATCAAGACTTTTGAAAGACTCAACCGAATCAGAATAAATTTTCGTTACTTCACTTGCAGCGTTAATTTCTCCATTGAGACAAACCAATACTCCCATATTCTTAGCGTTTTCATTCAAGCAGATTTGAATTGAGTCAATTAGATTTTTAGGACCATCCCAATTGGGTTCTGAACTATTTTTCATTGAGCCAGTCATTACAATTGGTACTGAAGTGTTTAATGTTAAATCTAGGAAATATGCTGTCTCTTCGAGAGTGTCCGTTCCGTGTGTAATTACAATTCCATCATAAATTTTCTTACTTAAAAATTCTCTGATTTTCTTTGAAAGGGTTAACATTAAATAAGGAGTAATATGAGGACCGGGATATTTACCGAAATCATAATAATCAACTTCTGCTAGCTGTTTTACATCTGGAATCATTTCTAAAAGTTCTGAGCCTGAGAATCTTGGCACTGCTCCACCTGTTTCTTTATCTATCATCATTGAAAATGTGCCGCCGGTAAAAATGACTAATATTTTTTTCATTTTGTTATTCCACTCTTAAAAGAAATTATTTTTCAGAAAGAAATATATTCTCTTTCGTTTAAATAAAACTCGTCAACTTTTATTTTGCCACGGACGGAGTTTGTTAGAAATATTTCATCTGACTGTATAAGTTCTTCAACTGAAATATTATTTTCTTTTATGTCAGAATTTTGTTTTAATAAGTATGAACGATATATGCCAGTTAATGCTCCACTAATTATTGGTGGAGTTAACACTAAATCATTTTTTCTCATAAATAAATTTGTTATTGCGCCTTCTACGACTTCATTCTTCTCGTTAAGGTAAATAACATCAAAGAAGCCTTTCTGTGAGAATTTCTTATGCTCATCATTATAAAGTTTTCTGTTTGTTGTTTTGAAAAACTGGAATTTATTCTGAGAGCTAATTCTATTCTTTGATAATATAACTTTTATTTTATCAGGTAATGGTTTTAGTTCTGTTACTTCTAATTTCAACTCGCCAAGTTTATTTAAAGAAAACTTTAGTTTATAAGTTTTAGATTTATCAAGTTTTTTGAGTGTTGAATAAATTTTTCTCAAAATACTTTTTTCATTGTATTTAAAGAGAAAATAGTTCGCAGTTGATTTTAATCTTTCTAAATGCTCTTTAAGAAAAACAACTTCGCAATTACGGATTAAAGCAGATTCAAAAATTTCAAAATAGTTTTGAGAAGAAGTAAAGAATTTGCTCTTGAGAATTACTTCATTGTATTCTTTTTCTGGTTCACTATCCCAAACAACTCCACTACCCAAACCAATCTCACCCTTTCCAGTTGCTTTATTGATAACTAATGTTCTTATTGCAACATTAAAGAGAATTTTCTTTTTTAATAATAATCCAATTGAACCGGTGTAAACATTTCGATTTTCTTTTTCAATTGAATTGATAATTTCCATTGTTCTGATTTTAGGTGCGCCAGTTACAGAGCCGCAGGGGAAAATATTTTTTATTATATCAGAAAATTTTATTCCATTCTTTAACAACGAAGTAATTTCAGATGTCATTTGATAAACAGATTCATATTTCTCAACTTCAAATAAAGCAGGAACTTTCACTGAACCAAATTTGCTAATTCTTCCCAAATCATTTCGTAATAAATCTACTATCATAACATTCTCGGCTTTTTCTTTTTCGCTGTTTTGCAATTTATATTTTGATAATGAGTCACTCTGCAGATTTATTCCTCTTTGAGTTGTTCCTTTCATTGGTTTCGCAGTTATTCTTCTACCGTTTAATTCGAAAAATAATTCTGGTGAAATTGAAATGATGAATCTATCTAGCAGATTTATTACTGCTATGTATTGTGCTGACTGATTGAAAACAAGACTTTGAAACAGAGATGATAAATCTCCACTAAAAGTGAATTTTCCTTTTATTGTGTAATTTACTTGATAAGTATCTCCGCTTTCTATGTATGACTTAACCTTATTTATTGATTTGATATAATCGTTTTTATTAGTATTCAATCTAAAGTTGGTTATTTTGAAATTATTCGTGAAATCGAAGTTGATTTTTCCTGATTCAATTTCTATAAAATTATTTTTATCAAAGAATGCAAACTCTGCTAATGCTTCATTTCCCCGTAAAAATTTATGAAGTTTTTTCTCAAATAAATATCCAGCTTCATAATTTATAACTGAATAACCAATACTGCCATCATCAAGTATTTTATCAACAATATTAATTTTCTTCTCAAAGTCAGATTTATTAAGAGTAAGAATTTTATTCGGCTTTGTGAAAATATACGATTTCGCATTTCTATAAATTGGTGGCGTGAAAAAGAAAGCAGAATAATTTTGCTTCTGAAGTGTTTTGAATATTTGGTTTATATTTATCAAGTTACTATCAAATCAATTGAATATATTCGATGGTAAATTTTTATTATCAAACAAATTTATAAGATTACTTTGAAAAGAATTTTTTATTAATCCATCATCATTCTTTACTTTAAGTGATGAAATTCTATCTCCAAATCTAAATACAACATAAGGCAGTTTTTTATTTGTATAAATAATTCTAAAACCAATACATAAAATTTGAAACTCTGTTTCAGACTTATCGCAAATGTAATTAACTCCTCGATTGAATTTAACATCCAACTCATCTTGTAATTGTATTTCACCTTGTGGGTAAAATACGCACAAGTTTTTAGGAGTTCTTAACAATTGAAGAGTATAATTAAGTGATTCAAGAATTGATTTTGGATTGTTTTGGGCAATTGAATATGCACCAAGTTTTTTGAAAAACCAATACTTTCTCAACTGCTCCTCAAGCATCATAATATGAAATTTTTTATCAGAGAATTGCTTGATTATTTTATAAATAAAAAAACCATCCCACCAGGAGATATGATTAGGTAAGATCAACAAAGACTTATTAATATCAATTACAGGAGATTGACCAATTTGTAAAAAACTATGAAAGTGTTTTCTTAATAGTCTATCAAGATAAAAGTCAAATATAAACTCAGCCCATTTTGAATGTTCAGATTTAATCATTTGAAAAATCTTTCAACACTATTTCAGAAACAATTTTACCTGATAGAATGACAAGTGGAATTCCGCCACCCGGATGAGCACTACCACCACAAAAGTATAAATTCTTTACTGACTTCGATTTATTTGATTGTCTTAGAAAAGCTGCACTTCTACTGTCTGAAGAAATACCATATATACTACCACGATATGAAGAGGTTTGAGATTCAATATCAATTGGAGAAAGAATCTCTTCAAAAATAATTTTGGATTCAATTGATGTGTTAAGAAGAAAATTCAATTTAGTCATTATAGTTTTTCTTGCTTGCTTTATTTCTTCCTGCCAGTTTTGTCCATTGTTGTAAGGAGCATTAACCATAACAAACCAATTTTCTTTTCCCGAAGGAGCATCATCCTGATTTAGTTTTGAAGAAATATAAATGTAAATAGTAGGATCAGTTGGAATTATCTTTTCTTTTGTTAGTTGTTTGAATTCCGTT
>Ga0308389_1001333_pt1 | contig 16973 bp, 10 predicted proteins | sample Hotspr2Sample148_FD_202362 | JGI IMG/M metagenome (GOLD analysis project Ga0308389, IMG submission 202362) | Hot spring phototrophic mat microbial communities from Mushroom Spring, Yellowstone National Park, Wyoming, United States - 20040719_148 ... | reverse complement strand
AACCGTTCCAATTCGAACTCCAAGAAAAAGAGGTACGGCAACGGGCGCAGGTTATCGAAAAAACCTTTGCCGACTTCGGCTACCATGTGCGGGTGGTGGAAATCCAGACCGGCCCGGTGCTGGCCCAGTATGAAGTGGCTCTGGAAGCGGGACTCCGGCTTTCGAAAATTGCCAGTCTTGCCGACGACCTGGCCATCGCTCTCCGGGTGCCCAGTGTACGCATTGTCGCCCCCATCCCGGGGAAAAATACCGTGGGCATCGAAGTGCCCAACTCGGAGCGACAAATCGTTCGGCTTCGGGAGGTGATGGAAGAAACCCTGCCGATGGCGCAACGAATGCGGATTCCTATCTTTCTGGGCAAAGATGTGGCGGGCAACCCCATGGTGGTGGATTTGACCACCTTGCCCCACTTGCTGATTGCCGGACGCACCGGCACCGGAAAAAGCGTCTGCCTGAACTCGATCATCATGTCGATCGTCATGACCCGCCGGCCGGACGAAGTCCGCATGCTCCTGATCGACCCGAAGATGGTGGAACTGACGCCGTATCAGCGTCTGCCCCATCTGATGCATCCGGTGGTTACCGACATGCGCAAAGCGGAAGCCATTCTGGGCTGGGCCGTCGAAAAGATGGAAGAACGGTACCATCTGCTGGCTCGGGCAGGTGTACGACATATCAGCGTCTATAACCAACTCGGTCTGGAAGAAATCCTGGAGCGTATCCAGCCAACTAGCGACGAAGAACGAGCCCAAATCCCCGCCCATTTGCCGTATATCGTCATTATCGCCGACGAAATGGCCGACCTGATGATGACCGCCGCCAAAGAGGTCGAAGCCCATATCATTCGCCTGGCCCAAAAAAGCCGTGCCGTGGGCATCCATCTGGTCCTGGCCACCCAGAAACCGACGGTCGATGTCATCACCGGCCTGATCAAATCCAACCTGCCCGCCCGGATTTCCTTCCAGGTGGCCAGCCGAACCGATAGCCGGGTCATCCTGGACGAAATGGGCGCCGAACGCCTGCTAGGCAATGGCGATATGCTCTTTTTGTGGCCGGGGACCAGCACCCTAATCCGTGGCCAGGGCACCTATGTCAGCGACGAAGAGATCGCCCGGGTCATCAGTGCGGTGGCTACCGACCAGCCGGATTATGTCCATGAGCTGGTAGAACTGAAACCGTCCGAACCCGGGCCAACCGGTCCGGCAGGCCTCCGGGCCAGAGACGAACTGTACGAAGCCGCCGTCGATATTGTGGTCCGGGAAGGCCGGGGCAGTGTGTCGCTGTTGCAACGGGCATTGGGGATCGGCTATGGCCGGGCTGCCCGACTGATCGACTACATGGCCGAGGACGGGATTGTCGGGCCGTACAACGGTTCCCAAGCCCGGGAGGTCCTCATTAGCCTGGAGGAATGGGAGCGGATGTGTGGCCGAGTACCCCTCCCAACAGGGGGGAACCCTTCGGAACCCCACCGTCCCCGAAAGCCCCATCGGATTTACCTAGGCCCCAGCCCCCCCACCGACACAGCCCCCAATTTTTACCGGGAAGAATACCCCCATAGCGGCAATGTAGTGCGTCTGGAGGAGGAAAGTGCCAGCCGTTCGGGTCCATTCCCCCTTTCTGACCCCCATGAGAGGGATAACGATCCACTCTTAAAGGGCAAAATTTCTTCTTTCCCCGAAGGTGGAAAAGATAAAGCGGGGGGTAATATCATCCCCATAAGTGGATCAATCGAAAAAACCGAGACCTCTCCGGAAAAACCGGTCGAAAAAATCTTGCCTAAGCCAAAAAATGGGGAAAATAATGACGATAATGAAATGTAGAGATTCTGAGAAGGCAAGATAAAATAACAAATATAGATAAAATAGATAAAAATAAATGGGTTTGGCGGGAGCTTAATTCACCAGCAACTAATTTATCCCCCGGCCAGCCCCTCCGACTGGGAGACCTAAAATCGTTCGGACTCCCCAGGTGGGGGGAATTGCACCGAAAGGAGAAGTCCCTCGAAGATATTGGGTAATACTTTCCGAAAGGAATAACTGGCCTTCGCCAGTGGGCTAAACCCAGCCTCTCATTCCCACACAAGCGGCAGTCCAAAAAAAAGGGAAGCCCTTGTTTTGTGGGTTCCCCCTTGTGCGGGAATAAACCTGGATTCCTGGTTACGCAGCAGAGAGACTTTGGCCCCCTCATTCCGGTAAACAGATAGGAGATAAGGGAATCCTGCTCGGAAAAATTACCCCCCGAAACCCCTTGACATAACCTCCTAAGCAAATAAAGATTATAAGTTCAGGTTTGTTTTGGTGTTGGAGAAAGGACGTTTGGGTGATGTGGGTGCTTGCGGCCCCTAGGTTGGTGCTGCCCGTGGTCGATGGGCCGGCCGTATGCCGGCGGATCGACGTGATCGGGATTATTATTAGCGCCTAGGGGGCCGGAAGGGCACCGCCGAAACCGGAATGTTTCCCACGCCCTGAGGCCCCAACAGAAAGGGCCTCAGGGCGTTTTTTATTCCTCCTGTATTTGCCTTTCCCTGTGGACTGCCTTTCGAGGAGCCCCCGATGCGTCGGATCCAACTCTACGACACCACGTTGCGGGATGGTGCTCAGGGCGAAGGGATCAGCTTCTCTCTGTATGATAAGTTGCTTTTGACCCAACGCTTGGACGAGTTGGGATTTGATTACATTGAGGGCGGGTATCCCGGCTCGAATGAGAAGGACTGTCAGTATTTTAAGGAAGTTCGGAAACTGCCGCTCAAGCAGATTCAGGTGGTCGCCTTCGGGATGACCCGACGGCGGGGTGTGCGGGCCGAGGAGGATGTCGGCCTGCAAGCGCTATTGGACTCTCAGGCCCGGGTGATTACCCTGGTAGGCAAGGTCTCCGCCTTTCAGGTCACTGAGGTGCTTCGGTGCAGTTTGGAAGAGAACCTGGCCATGATCGCCGAAAGCATTCGGTTTTTGCGGTCTCATGGCCGAGAGGTCTTTTTCGATGCGGAGCACTTCTTCGACGGGTGGAAGGCCGACCCGGCCTACACGCTGCGGGCCGTGCAGACGGCCGCCCAAGCCGGTGCGAAAATGATCGTCTTGTGCGACACCAACGGCGGCAGTATGCCGGAGGAAATCGGCCAGATTACCCGGTCGGCGGTCGAAGTCCTGCCGATTCCGGTAGGCATTCATTGCCATAATGACTGCGACTTGGCCGTGGCCAATACGTTGGCGGCGGTGGATGCCGGGGCAGTCCAAGTGCAGGGGACGATTAACGGCCTGGGCGAACGGTGCGGTAATGCCGATCTGATTTCCGTGATTGCCAATTTGGCCTTCAAGAAGAAAGGCTATCAGGTGCTCTGTCCGGAGTCGTTGCGGCGGCTGACGGAGCTTTCCCGGTATGTGTATGAGATGGTCAATATGAATTATCGGCCGAATCAGCCTTTTGTAGGCCGGAGTGCGTTTGCCCACAAGGGCGGGATCCATGTAAGTGGTGTGTTGCGCACGCCGACCAGCTACGAGCATATGCCGCCCGAGCTGGTGGGCAACGAACGACGGATTCTGATCAGCGAACTGTCCGGCCGATCTAATATCATCGCCCGGGCGGCCAAACACAACCTCCACCAGGACCCCAAACTGATGGAAAAGATTTTGGCCAAGGTGGTCAGCATGGAACATGCGGGCTATCAGTTTGAGGCGGCCGAAGGCTCGTTCGATCTGTTGGTCAAAAAATGTGCCGGTCAATTCCGGCCTCATTTCGAGCGGATCCATTACCATGTAACCATCGAAACAGAAGCGGATGGGAAATCGGTTACTGAGGCTACGGTGAAAATCCGTATCGGGGACCAAATCCGCCACGAGGTGGCCGAGGGCGATGGCCCGGTCAACGCCCTGGATGCCGCCATGCGCAAAGCGCTCAACGGCACCTACCCCAACTTGGCCAAGATGCGTCTGGTGGATTATAAAGTACGGGTCATTAACTCCGAAGCCGGCACGGCCGCCGGCGTCCGGGTCGTCATCGCAAGCGCCGATGAGACGGATACCTGGGGCACCGTCGGGGTGAGCGAAAACATCATCGAAGCCAGTTGGCTTGCCCTGGTCGATAGCTACGAATATAAACTCTGTAAAGACGAACAGCGGCAGACCTCAGCCAGTCGAACCGAGCAATTGGTAGTCCCAAGTACGTAAAAAACAGCAACAGGTGGAACATTTTAGCCGAATGATGGGGCACGAGGTGTCATTCCTGCATCAGCAGGAATCCGGACGTTTTTTGTCCCCCAAATCCCCCTTCCCCTTGGATGTCACTGCCACGGAAGGGGGAATCCAAGGGATTTTGTTCCTGGATTGCTGCTTTCGCGGGAATGACACGGGCCCCCTGCGGTGTCTTTGGCACCGACGGGTGAGGACGCCACAGTGTCATTCCTGCGTAAGCAGCAGTCCAGGCTCCTTGGAGGGGGAGGGCAGGCGTGTTGGCTGTCCATTGTGGGAGGGCCCGGCGGTGTCTTTGGCCCGCCGGCCTTTCCCACGAGGGGAGAGGCGGAACCGGGATTCCCGTTTGCCCGGGAATGAGACGGGCGCCCCTCATCCGGCCAACCTGTCGGTTGGCTGGCCTGTCCCGCTGGGGGAGAGGCAAACATCGGACCTGACAAGCAGGTGGTTCCCGTTGGCTCGTTCGGCTCCCATGTTCCACGGATCGAAACATTGTAGCCGAATGAAAAAATCCCGGGGGGACCTGCTTCGGAGATCCGATCCCTTGGAGGGATCTGCCTTGGATGGCCGGTTTGGCGGGCCTGCCAAGCAGGCTCCTCCATTCGGCTCGTATGTTCCACGGATCGAAGCACTCCCAAGGAGGATAACCGATGCAGCCGGCCAGTAGGGCGGAAGAACTTCCGAAACAATATGATCATTTGAGCACTGAAAGACGGTGGTACCGGTTTTGGCTCCAGAAGGGATATTTTCATAGTCGGCCCAATCCGCAGCGGAAGCCGTACTGCATTGTGATTCCCCCGCCGAATGTTACCGGGGCCTTGCACCTGGGGCATGCGCTGAACAATACGCTGCAGGATATTCTGATCCGGCAGAAGCGGATGCAGGGTTTGGAGACGCTCTGGATGCCTGGCACCGATCATGCCGGCATTGCCACCCAGGCGGTGGTGGAACGTCGGCTTTGGCTGGAGGAGGGCAAAACCCGGCACGATCTGGGCCGAGAGGCCCTGGTGGCTCGCATCTGGAAGTGGAAAGAGGAATATGAAGCCCGCATCCTCCATCAACTCCAACGCATGGGCTGCTCCTGCGATTGGCAACGCACCCGCTTTACTCTGGACCCCATCTGCGCCCGGGCGGTCCGGCACACCTTCTTTCGCCTGTTCCGGGATGGCCTGATCTATCGGGGCAAGCGTCTCGTGAACTGGGACACCACGCTGCAAACCGTCGTCAGTGACGACGAGGTCTTCCATGAACAGGTGCCTGGCCATTTCTGGTATTTCCGGTATCCGGTGATCGATCCGCAGCCGGGCGAACCGGCCTATGTTACGGTGGCCACCACCCGGCCGGAAACCATGCTGGGGGATACGGCCGTGGCGGTGCATCCGGATCCGGCGGTCGCCTTGGACAAGGCGGAAAAAGAACTCCGCAGTCGGCTCAGTTCTGCGCCGGCCAAAGAACGGGCCCAACTGGAAGCCGAACTGAACGACCTGCTGCAGCGCCGGGCCAACCTGTTGCCTTTGCTAGTCCGGCTCCGGGACATGGCCCGTGCAGGCCGGAAGGTGATGCTGCCGCTGATGAATCGGCCCATCCCGCTGATTTGCGACCCCTGGGCCAAACCGGAAATGGGTACGGGCTGTGTGAAGATTACCCCCGCCCACGATCCGAATGACTATGAAGTGGGCCTTCGGCATGGGCTGCCCATGATCAACATTTTGAATCTGGACGGCACGCTCAACACACAAGCCGGTCCGTTCCAAGGCCAGACTATCGACCAGGCCCGCCGGAACGTCGTCGCCGCCATGCAGGAGCAAGGGCTTCTGGAAAAGGTGGAGGATCGGCTGATCGACCTGGCGCATTCCGATCGGTCGAAAACCCCCATCGAACCTCTGCTTACCGACCAATGGTTCATTCGGATGGAACGCCTGGCCCAGATGGCGATGGAGGCGGTACAGGACGGCCGGATCAAAATCATCCCCGCCCGGTATGCCAAGGGGTATCTGGATTGGCTGGCCGAAAAACGGGATTGGCCCATCAGCCGACAACTCTGGTGGGGCCATCAGATTCCCATCTGGTACTGCCAGACCGCCACGGAAGCCGACCTGAAAAAGGCCTTTGCCGGTCGCCAGGACATCTGTTGGCGGCAAGACCCGGAGACGGGCCAATGGCTCATCTGCGCGCTGGAAGAAGACCTGCCGGAAAACGCCGTGCCGGGCCATCGGCTCCGACGCGAAGAGGATGTGCTGGACACATGGTTTAGCTCCGCCCTTTGGCCGCATTCCACCATGGGTTGGCCCGACCAGACCGAAGAACTCCGCTATTACTATCCGACAAGTGTACTGATTACCAGTAGAGATATCCTCACCTTGTGGGTCGCCCGCATGGTGCTGATGAGCCTATACAACCTGGGCCAAATCCCGTTCTACGAAGTCTATATCCATCCCAAAATTCTAGACGCCTACGGGGAAACCATGTCCAAAAGCAAAGGCAACGGGGTGGATCCGGTGGATGTGATGGAGAAGTTCGGCGCCGATAGCCTCCGGTTCGGCCTGGCCTATCTGACCACAGAAACCCAGGATATCCGGATGCGGGTGGATTTTGAGTGCCCCCACTGTGGGAAGCTGCTGGAACAGACACTGGAAAATCGCACCCTGCCTCGGATCACCTGCCCCCATTGCCGAAAACCGTTTGCCACCCAATGGGCCGAAAAACCAGAAGACAAAGCCCTGCCCCGGGGGCCGGTCGTCAGCGAACGGTTTGAACTGGCCCGGAATTTCTGCAACAAACTGTGGAATGCCTCTCGGTTCGCCCTTCTCAACTTACAGGGCTTTCGCCCCGCTCCGGTACCGGATCAAGAGCTTCGGATCGAAGACCGGTGGATTCTCAGTCGGCTGGCCACGGTAACCCAGCAGGTTACCGATGCCCTGGCGGAGTATCGGTTTTCGGAGGCGGCCCGCACGCTGTATGAATTTGCCTGGGACGAATTTTGTAGTTTTTACGTGGAGATGTTGAAGCCTCGGCTCCAGGACAACTCGGCCCGGCCGGTAGCCCAGCGACTGCTGGCCCATACGCTCGATGTGCTCCTGAGGCTGCTGCATCCGATCACGCCGTTTGTTACCGAGGAGGTCTGGCAGCGATTGGCCGAGTATGCTCCGGAGCGGGGGATCGATCGGCCGGAGCGGGCGGCCGAAAGCATCATGATTGCCCCTTGGCCCACAGCGGATCCGCGCCGTTATGACCCGCAGATGGAAGCCCAATTTGCACGCTTTCAGGAGGTGCTTCGGGCGGTTCGGGATGTGCGTGCCCGGCACAACGTGCCGCCCAGACGGATGATCCGGTTTTCCGTCCGATGCGACGCTCCGACGGCGGCCTTGTTGGAGCCGATGGCGGTGTACTTCGGCCCGTTGGCCCAGGCGGAACCGACCGGTTGGGGACCGGCTGTCCAACCGCCCGCCCTGGTCGCTGCTGCTGCCGCCCCGGGTATGGAAATCTTCGTCGATCTGGCCGGCCTGATCGATCTCCAAGCGGAAATCGCCCGCAAAAAGCAAGAACTGACCAAACTCCAGGCCCTGATGGAGTCCAAACAAAAGAAGCTGACCGATCCCGCCTTCTTGCAAAAAGCTCCTGCCGCCGTTGTCCAGCAGCACCGGCAAAGCCTCCAGACCTTACAAGAACAATACGAGGCCCTCCAGCGCTGGCTGACCCAACACGCCCAATCACCCAACTAACCTACGGACCCTTTCTGCCGGTTCCCTCCCTCAGAGGCTGCCCGACATTGTCTCCCGGAGGCCATCGGCCGATCCTTCCTCTCCCTCCCCAATTACCCAAAGTCCCGTTTTGGTGCGTTTTTTCGGGAAGGTTGCAGGTAGAAGGAGGACCTTTTCTCCCGGCGAAAACGGAATTTCGGGACAGCCTCTCAGGGGCTGCCCGAAATTGGCAGCCGGGGTCCCCACACCGTTTCCAAACCCTTCCGGTTTTCCAAAATGCCTGCTTGATGCGGAGTTTAGGGCGTTTGGGGACCGACCGGGGTGCTCCGTCCGGGGAAACCGGTCCGTTGGCAACAGCTTGCGGCCTGGTTCCAGCGGCATTGGGAATAGTGGTACGTCCGGGTAAAACGAGAAGTTCGGGACAGCCCAGCAGAGCTGTTCCGCCTGGTGAATTCTGGAACCGTTCTACCCAACAGGATGAACCATTTTTTTCCCGTTTTCTCCAGGCCCCTGCGAAGGCCAAGGGCAGAGCGGGGTGGACGCACGTGGTGGAACCCCCAAAATCCACCAGCACGGGTATTAGTTCCCCGTAATAATGGGAGGGGCGGAGGCGGCGGAAGACCCAAAATCCACCCTCAAAAAGAAACACCTCTTCCTTCGAGGCATCACCAAAAGCACAGGGAGGTCGGATTCCCTGGCCCTGGCCCCCCCGAACCTCTCAAGGCCAGGAAATCCGACCTTCCCAGCGATCCGAGGATGGTTTCGGTGAACAACAGTCCCTTCCCGGGACACGCACGATCTACGCGGAGGAAGGAGCGTGAAACGGGTGCTTAGGGTACTTGGAGTTGGGTAACCCCTTCGGCGGTTACCGGCGAGGGGCAGGTGGTTGTTGGGCCGCTTGTTTCATGGCGGCTGCTTCCCGGGCCAGCCTAAACCCCGAACCCGGGGCAAAATATTGGACGTCGTCCTGCATATAATACGGACTGGGCAACGTCTGGCCGCCTACATCTACCTGGCAGCCCACTAGGCCAAACACCCCTAATAGGCTCAAGCTTACCAATGCGCCCCCCAGGAGGCGTTTTGCTTGGGTGCCGCAGATCATTCGCCTACCTCCACTCGGAAGTATCCTACCGGCTTGGCGGGCTGGGGGTGTCAATCCCCCCGCATCCTCACCCCCCAGATCAGGGGGAAACTGCCTTCCCCATGCGAGATGCTTCTACAGAACAATCCCTCCGCAGCCCGCAGTCCATACAACCGGTAGCACCGTTATCGTCTGGCTTGGGCGGAAAACTTTAGCTCCTTTCCGGAACCTCGCCAAAAGGGGGGCTAATGCCCTCGTGTCCTCCCAGAAAGTATCATAGAAACATGCCAGGCGGGTTTTGGCACAAATGCTTTGGAACGAGTTTTGCTACCTCTTCCAGGATAGTTCCGAGGAGAAACTCAGGAGGGCCTGGAGGAGGGCCTGCACAAGATTATCCTCCAGCGCCCCCACATAGGCACCGGCGGGCTTGGCAGAGAAGAAAAAATGAAAAATAACATCAGATAGGGGACTGAAACCACCTGAAGGAGGCATTCCATGAGCTTTCCCATCAGGGCCTACCAGATGGCGGGGGGGGGTTCTAAACCCCTTATTGGGATGATGCTGGTGAGTTGTTGGGCCGCCCTGGCATTTGGGGCGGGCGCACCCCCCGGAGAGCGGGTTTATCCTTCCTCCACCTATTATGGGGTGTTCCGCTTTTTCTACGAGGGGGAATATCAGGATGCCCTTCGGGGGTTTCAAGAAGAGATTCGCTCGGCTTTTAAGACGGTGGATGCCCGGTGGATCGATTCGATTTGCTACTACACCATGGCGGGGGAATGCTACTACCACATGGGGGATTTGGGCCAGGCTTTAGAGCATTATACGGCGGCCTTAAAGCTCTATGCCGCTTATCCGGACTGGATGATCTACGTGCAATTTCCCCCGCATTTAACCCCGGCCGGGGTGGGGGCTTATGTCCGGGTCCCCTGGGGCATGAGCAAACGGAATGTCCGATTGGCCCAGATTCCTAGCCGGATGCTCATTGCCATAGGGCAATTGGACCAACAGCGGACCGTTCGAGAGGGGGGAGTTGTCCGTCCGCCCATGCTTTTGCCCATCCAACCGGCCGAGATTGTGCGCACGACCTGCCTGGCCCTGCGCCGGTATGCCGAGTTGATGGGGCCTTGTTGTGCTCAGGACCCTTTGATTCAGGAGATTGCCGGCAAGTTGGCCCGTCGGCCTGGCCCGCCGAATCACTGGTCGGAATGCTGGATTGATGTACAGGCGGGGTTGGCCTTGTTGGCCGCCGGTAAACCGGAACAAGGGTTACCCCTGTTGCAGCGATCGCTTCTGGCCGCCGGGGAATATGAACATCCCATGACCTGTGTGGCCTTGTTGGAACTTGGCAAGCAACTGGCCCTGAAAGGCCAACACCAAGAGGCGGCCCGATATTTTGAGGAAGCTACTTATGCCGCCGCCAATGCGGGCGATCTGGGTGTGTTGGAAGAGGCCTTTCGGTGCGGGGCGGTCAATCATCTGGTCTCCAATGCCAAAGGGATTTATCCGCCGTTGGAGTCGGCCATTGCCTGGGCGAAGGTGAAGGATTATCGGCAACTGCGGGCGTCGCTTCTGCTACTGGCGGCCGAGCAGCAGGCCCTGCGGGGGGCAACGCCGGCGGCCGCCGCCTTATTGGACGAATGCAAACTCACCGTGGGCCGACGCCGTATGGGCGACGGATGGATCGGCGCCCGGTATCGGTATCTGTCGGCCCTGGTCCTATTGCAACAGCAGAAACTTCCGGCCGCCCAGGAAGCGTTGGCCGGCGCCCTGGCCTACATGCAAAAAGGTTCCCATCGGCTTTTCCACATTGGTCTGGTGGATCGGTTGTTTTTGTCCGGTCGGATGACGTCCCGGACGGCCATGGAGATGTTCAGCCTGGTGCTGCGGGATCCCCAGCCGGCGGATTGGGCTTTTGATCCGTTGGAGTCGCTGGCCGTGTTGGTCAGCCCGCATCCGGGGCCTTATGAACATTGGTTTGAAGTGGCTTTGGACCGAAAAGACTTTGAGACGGCCTTAGAAATAGCAGACCGATTGCGTCGGCACCGGTTTTTGACCACTCTGGCGTTGGGCGGCAGGCTTGATGCGTTACGATGGATTCTGGAGGGGCCCCCGGAGGTGCTGCCGGCCAGTGCGCGGTTGCAACGGCAAAACTTCCTGGCCGCCTACCCCGCCTATGAACAGCTTAGCCGACAGGCCCAGCAAATCCGGCAGGCCTTGGCTGCCGGTCCCCTGGTGCCCGAAGACCAGGCTACCCACCAGGCCCAGCAGAAAACTCTGGAACAACTCGGCCAGATTAGCCTGTTGCAAGAGACGCTGCTGTATCAGATGGCCCTGCGCCGGGAACCGACCGATCTGGTCTTTCCGCCGATAAAGCCCACGAAGGAAATCCTGGCCAGTTTACCGAAAGGAGGGGCGCTTTTGGTGTTTTTCAACACCTCCCGTGGCCTGTACGGATTTTTCCTAGCCGATGGCCGGTATAGTTACTGGCAATTGAAATCGCCTGCCGGAGCGGCCCGGCTAGGCCAAACCCTTCTGCGGGAATTAGGCCATTATGAAGGCAACCGAGAACTTACTATCAAAGAACTGGCCGATCCTAAATGGAAATCCACCGCCCAAAAACTGCTCCAGATGCTGCTGGAAGGCTCCAAGGCGGATCTGGCCCAAGTGTCCGAGGTGATCGTGGTGCCGGATGGTTGGCTTTGGTATGTGCCGTTGGAAGCGTTGCCGATCAGCCAAGCCCAGGCCAATCAGCCGGCCGACCCGCTGCTGTGGCGGATGCGGATTCGCTATCTGCCGTTGGCTTCGCTGGCGGTGCCGGATGGTCGGGGGCGTCGGCCGTCGGCCAAAACGGCTGTCGTGGTGGGTAAACTTTTCCCCCAAGATGCCCAGGAGGTCGCCCAGCAAGCCTATGAGAAACTGGCCGGGGTGGTGCGGGGCAGCACGATGCTTCGCACCCCGCCGCCCGTGCCCAGCAGCCTCTACGGCGTGCTGATCGATCATCTGATCGTGCTGGACGATCTGGGCATGGTCCCCCAAAGTCCATATCGGTGGGCGCCGATCCCGTTAGACCGCAGCAGACCGGGCAACCAGTTGGAAGATTGGTTTGCGTTGCCGTTTGGCGGGCCGGATGTGATCGTGCTGCCCGGCTACCGTACCGCGGCGGAAAACGCGCTCAAACAAACACCGCCGTTAGGCCCCGGGATGGAAATCTTTTTACCGATATGCGGGCTGATGAACACCGGGGCCCGAACGATCCTCCTGAGCCGATGGCGACCGGCTGGCAAAACCGCCTTTGATCTGGTTCGAGAGTTTGCCCAGGAAATTCCGTACACCACCGCGGCGCAGGCCTGGCAACGCTCTGTGCTTCTGGTAGCCCAGCAAACTCTGGATCCAGAGGCCGAACCCCGGCTAAAAAAACCCGCTCCAGACGAAGAACCGCCCAAGGCGGAACATCCTTTCTTCTGGGCGGGGTATCTGCTGGTGGATACGGGAGTGCCGCCGGAGGCATCGGCTAAACCGCCGGAGCAACCTGGCCCGGCCCAAAAACCCTTGCCCTTCCCCGAACTGCCCAAGCCGCCGTCTCCACCCGAAGCGCCGAAAGGACCTGCCGACGCCGAACTGCCTAAGTCACCTGCTGGGTCTAAAGTGCCCAAAGCGCCCCCGCCCGATGTGCCGACGAAGCAGCCGGCGGGAAAGTCCTCGGCCAACCCCCCGAAGGCCGCCGCTTCCCCCCAGGGAACTGCTCGAGAATGGGCATGGGGAACATAGGGCCACGGCGTGGACCTTTGCCGGGCTAACTGATCCAAATACCCGAAGGATTTCCGAACCCGCAGGGAGAAACCTGGGATCATGGGACAGATATGGAGTGCGAAGGATTTTTTAGTTTCGCCGCCCAAGGAGCCGGTTCCGCCGGTCTGTGTGGTGTTTGGGCAGGAGGTGTTTCTGAAGCGGCAGGTGCTCCGAGTGGTTCGGGAGCAGTTGGCCGGTCCGGCTGCCGACGAGTTGCCTATGGAACGTTTTGCCGGGGCGCAGACCGACTGGGCTGAGGTGTCCCAAGCCCTCTGGACCCTCCCGATGTTTGGCCCATCGATCCGCCTGATCCTGGTGGAAGAGGCAGACGGTTTTGTCAGCCGATTCCGAGAAGCCTTGGAGCAGTATGTCAGCCAGCCGTGCCGGAAAAGCGTGCTCGTTCTGGAGGTGAACAGTTGGCCGGGGAACACGCGGTTGGCCAAGGCGGTGGCTGCGGGCGGCTGGACAGTGGATTGCACTCCGCTTCGGCCGGGCCAGATCGCCGGTTGGCTTGCTGTCTGGGCTCGGCAGAGCTACCAAATCCGATTGGAACCGGAAGCCGCCGAACTGCTGGTGGAGTGGATCGGCACGGAACTGGGGCTATTGGATCAGGAGCTACAGAAGCTGGCCTTAGCCGTCGGCCCGAATGGCCGGGTGTTGCCGGAACATGTTCAAAAGTATAGCGGTTCCTGGCGGACCAAAACCGTCTGGGAAGTGCTGGACGCCGCCCTGGCAGGCAATCTGGCCGAGGCGCTGACGCATCTGGACCGGCTTCTTTTGGCGGGGGAGACGCCGGTGGGGCTGTTTGCCCAGATGAGTGCGTCCCTGCGACGGTTTGCGGCGGCGGCCAGACGGGTGCTGGACGCCGAGGCGGCCGGCCAGCGAATCAGTCTCCGAGATGCACTCCGGCAGGCCGGGGTGGTACCTTATTTTTTAGACAAAGCAGAGGCCCAACTGCGCCGCCTTGGCCGGGCCAGGGCCAGTCAACTGTACCACTGGCTTTTAGAGACGGATTTGGCGTTGAAGGGTTCCAGCGCCCTGCCGCCCCGGCTGGTACTGGAAGGGCTTCTGATGCGTCTTGCCGCCCCCCAAGAGTCCCGTCCCCCCACTCCGAATCCCCAGGAAGTTCCCATGGAACGGAACATATAGAAACTCAGGGAGATTTCTTTTTTTGGCGGCAGGGACGTTCCACAGCCTATTTCCGATGACCGAAGCGAAAAAGCAAAATTATCATGTACCGGAGGAGTGTGCCGGCTGGACGTTGGCGGCCCTCCTGCGGCGGGTTCGGCCGGAGTTGAGCTGGTCGCAGGTGCGTCGGCTGATCCACCATCGGTATGTTCAGGTAAACGGAAATTTATGTACCGATGATGCCCGTCGGCTCAAAGCGGGCGATGTGGTGGCCGTCTGGCAGGAGCCGCTCGCCAGGCCGATTCGGCCCGAAGACATCCTAATCGTCTATCAGGACCGGCACCTGGTGGTGGTGGATAAACCGGCCGGTCTAACCACGCTGCGGCATCCGGAAGAGCGACATTGGCCTCGGCGTCGCCGTCAGCTTCAACCCACCTTGGACGAAATGCTCTTAGAGATCCTTCAGGAGCAGGGGGCCACCGCTGGGACAGTGCGCCCTACATCCCGGCGGAAAGCTTCGGAGGCCCAAAACCAGCACCGCCGCCGGTGGTTGCGTCGGCTCTATCCGGTACATCGGCTGGATCGGGACACAAGCGGCCTGATGCTGTTGGCCCTTTCTCCGGAAGCCTATGAGAAACTGGTTCCGATGTTCCGAAAACATCAGATCCACCGGGTCTATCTGGCTCTGGTGTTGGGCCGGGTGGAGGAGCAAACCTTGGAGTCCTATCTGGTTCGGGACCGCGGCGACGGTCTGCGTGGCAGCACTCAGGAGCCGGGCAAAGGAAAACGGGCGGTTACGCATGTCCGGCCGGTGGAGTATCTGCCCGGCTACACCCTACTGGAGTGCCGTCTGGAAACTGGCCGGACGCATCAGATTCGGATTCATCTGTCGGAGGCGGGGCACATGGTGTGTGGGGAAAAAATTTACACTCATCCGCTGGGCGGTAAACCCACCCCCGATCCCTCCGGAGCAAGGCGCCACATGCTCCATGCCGCCCAGTTAGGCTTCCGACATCCGATCACCGGCCAGGAACTGGTGTTTGAATCCCCTATGCCGGCCGACATGCGTCGGCTGATCGAAAAACTCCGCCACCAGCCCCCCCAGACGCCGCCCACCTAACTTGCCCGCCTACCCCATCCCGTGCACCCCCTGCTGTTGCCCACCGAGGGCCGGTATGCTTTTCCCGGGAAGGGGCAGAATCCTTCTTCGGAGAGAATTTCCCGAAAGGAAACCAACAGACCGTCTCAGGAAACAATCCCACAGACCACCCCCCCTAGGAGCAAGAAAAAGATTATGCCGTCAGACAGGATTCAGGATCGTCTGAATGAACCCGTGCTTCGGTATGTGCACCAGGATTATGCTCGGGTCCTTTGTACGGACACCGTGGCCGAGGCCCTGCACCGCGTCCAGCATAGCCAAATTACGAACCGGATTGTCTATTTTTATGTGGTGGATGCGGACGATCAGCTTTGCGGCGTGTTACCGACCCGGCAATTGCTGCTGCATCCGCCCAGCACGCCGGTGGCGGATCTGATGGTTCGGCAGGTGGTCAGTGTGCCGCAGACGGCCTCCCTGCTGGATGCGTTGGAACTATTTATGTTCCATCGGCTGCTGGCGTTTCCGGTGGTGGATGCCAAAGGGCGGATCGTCGGTATCCTCGACGTAGATGTTTTCACCCGCGAGCTGACCGACCTGGCCCAGGTGGAAGAAAGCGATGACCTTTTCCAGATTCTGGGCGTCCATCTGCGGGAGCTTCGGCAGGCCGGTCTGTGGGGCGCCGTTGCAGGCCGATTGCCCTGGCTGATGTGCAATATCGGCGGCGGTTTGGCCTGCGCCGTGCTGGGCGCCTTGTTTCAAGAGACCCTGGATCGGATGGTGGTGCTGGCCCTATTTATCCCGGTGGTGTTGGCCTTGGCGGAGAGTGTCAGTATGCAATCGCTCAGTCTCACCTTGCCCCTGTATGAGCCTTGGGTGATGAGCTGGCGGAAATGGTTTCGCCTGTTTTGGCGGGAAGGGATGGTGGGGGGCATGTTAGGCGTGGGCTGTGGGGCGATCGTGGCGGGAGCGGCTTGGGCCTGGCAATGGTCTGGCCGATTGGCCCTGACGCTGCTGGCCAGCATCGGGCTGTCGGTGGCCTGGGCCGCCATGCTCGGTCTGACTATGCCGATTGCCCTGCGGGCCTTGGAACGGGATCCCAAAGTGGCCGCCGGCCCCCTCAGCCTGGCCTTGGTGGATATGACCACCATGGTCCTCTATCTAGGATTGGCGACGTGCATCCTGTAGTAAATGGCCGGGCTTGTCCGGAGGTAACCATTTCGCCGAATGAAGCGGCGGCAATTTTTGGTAGAACCTCCATCAAGTGCCACTGCCGCGCAAACGGGAACCCTGCGTTTTCTGGATTCGTAACACTTTAGTTGGACTGTACCTACCCGCCCGGCCCCCTACCCAACCTACCCGCCCGGCCCCCTACCCAATGCAGGGGCTAAAAATCGGATCGAACACCGCCGATTGTGGTCGTTCTTCCTGGTGGATATACTCAAGTTAGCCGAACAAACCCACCCGCCGTCCCGCGGCCTCAGGCCTGTGGGTCCCTCCCGTACAAGCGAGAATCCACACAGGAGAAGAAGTCCTTCTTGCCTGGACTGCTGCGTCGGCAGGAACGACAAGGAATGACACATTGGCCGCCTTCATTCGGCTAAAGTGTTACAACCCAGCCAGTGGTGGCCCTGGGGGGAACGGATGCGGCGCCGACCCGGCAATTTTCCCCCGCCGGGTGGTATAAATATCCGGTCGGTCCATCCCCGGGCGGAGTTTCCGGAAGAACAGCCACGAGGGAATTGGCAGAAGGACACAGATGAGCAAATTAGAAGAGGAAATGTGTCCATTGCCATCGGCAAAAACAGCTTCGCTGGTATTCCTGTTGAGAGAAGGGGACCTGGTAGGCCTAGGGCCTCAGCTACTATAGGAACCTCTGAATAAAATAGCGGATAACGGAATTTTCGTTCTTGGGTTTGTTTTTTTCACTTCCTAGGGGTCTCAGCAGGCGGAGGGGGCAAGTCCGAAGAAGGGGAGAGCTTTTCTGGATTGCC
>Ga0308389_1001329_pt1 | contig 16997 bp, 15 predicted proteins | sample Hotspr2Sample148_FD_202362 | JGI IMG/M metagenome (GOLD analysis project Ga0308389, IMG submission 202362) | Hot spring phototrophic mat microbial communities from Mushroom Spring, Yellowstone National Park, Wyoming, United States - 20040719_148 ... | reverse complement strand
ATGAAATTATATTTAACTTTAGATATAAAATTAAATAAAAAAAATATTAGGTTACTATGGGTTTTTCTACAGATGCAATTCATTCGGGTCAAATACCAGATTTAACAACTGGAGCAGTCATTACGCCGATATATCTTACTTCAACCTATGCACAATATGAACTTGGTAAAAGTACAGGTTATGAATATGGTAGAGCTCATAATTTAACTCGACAGGTATTAGAAATAAACATTGCAACATTGGAAAAGGGTAAGTTTGGTATTGCTTTCTCCTCTGGTGTTGCTGCGATTAATTCTCTAATAAGTCTTATTAAAACTGGCGACCATATCATTATTTCCGAAAATGTCTATGGAGGCACATATCGACTTTTTGAGAAAATAATAAAAAACTTTGGAATAAATTTCTCGTTGATAGACATTTCCAACATTAATGAAATCGAAAATGTTTTGCGAGATGAGACTAAGATTTTTTATGTTGAAACACCTACCAATCCAATGTTAAACATTATCGATTTGAAAACTATTGCTGAAATTAGCAAAAAATATAATCTCATATCTGTTTGTGATAATACTTTTATGACTCCTTATTTTCAAAATCCTTTAGATTTTGGAATAGATATTGTAATTCACAGCACTACAAAATACATCAATGGACATAGTGATGTAATTGGAGGTTTTGTTGTAACAAATAATGAAGATATTTATAATAAAATTAAATTTTATCAACGCTCTGCTGGTTCTATTCCATCACCTTTTGATTGTTGGTTAGTACTTCGTTCTACTAAAACTTTAGCAGTTAGAATGAAACAACACGAACAAAATGCAATTGAATTTGCAAGGTTTCTAGAGAATTTTAATTATACTAAAAAAGTAATTTATCCTGGTTTAGAATCTCATCCGCAACATCAATTAGCTAAACAACAAATGCGTGGTTTTGGTGGAATTGTATCCGTAGAATTTGGAGATATTGAAGTAACAAAGAAAATTTTAAACGGCGTCAAAATTTTTACACTTGCTGAAAGTTTAGGAGGAGTAGAAAGTCTAATTTGTCAACCATATTCTATGACTCACGCCTCAATGCCAGAAGAAATGAAAGAGAAACTGGGTATAACGAAATCTTTAGTTAGATTTTCTGTCGGGCTTGAAGATGTTGAAGATTTGATTAACGATGTAATTTCAGTTTTTTAGTTATGTAACTATTCTTTATTTTGACTAGTAATAAAATAATATCTTTCAAACCAATTAAAGGAGAGTATTATGAAGCCAAAACCTTTTCAAACTTTTGTGTTTATTATTTTATTTTGTAGTCTCCTATTTCCTCAATCAGTTTTATGGTCAGAAAAAAATGAAAATGATATTAGAAATATTGGGGAAAGATACATAATTCCAAAAGAATACAAAGTTTTTTCAATAAACATTAATAAGCTAAATGAATTATTATCAGATGTTCCTATGGAATATTCGAATGAAATTGAAACTAAAATTAGAATAATTGAAATTCCAATGCCAGATGGAACGATACAAAAATTCAGATTTGTAGAATCTCCTGTAATGGCTAAAGAATTATTATTAAAATATCCTGAAACCCGAACATTCTTAGGATATGGAATTGATGATGAGTATGCTACTGTTCGATTCGATATTACTCCACAAGGTTTTCATGCAATGATTTTATCACCTTATGGAAGAGTTTTTGTAGATCCTTATTCTAAAGGTGATAGATTTAACTATATTTCCTATTACTCGAGAAATTATTTTAATTCCAAAAAGGAGCATATTTGTGAATTAGATACACCAGAAGATAGATTAGCAGAAATGCGTTATTTATTAAATAATGTAACTGTTCCTAAAATTGGACCTCAGCTTCGAACATATAGATTAGCACAAGCTTGTACTGGAGAGTATTCTCAATTTCACGGTGGGACTGTCCCTTTAGTACACGCGGCAATTGTAACTTCAATCAATAGAGTAGTTGGAGTTTATGAAAAAGAATTAGGAATTAGAATGGTATTAGTTCCAAATAATGATACACTAATATTTTTAAATCCGAACACAGATCCTTATTCAAATAACAATGGCGTAGCAATGCTATCACAGAATCAAACGACTTGTGACCAAAGAATTGGACCTGCTAACTATGATATTGGTCATGTTTTTAGCACTGGTGGCGGTGGCGTTGCAACTTTAGCGTGTGTTTGTGTTAATGGAAGCAAAGCAAGAGGTGTTACAGGTTCACCTCAGCCAATTGGTGACCCTTTTGACATTGATTATGTAGCTCACGAAATGGGACATCAGTTTGGTGCTAATCATACATTTAATAGCGTTACAAGCGGTTGTAGTGGTAATAGAAATGCTTCAACAGCATATGAACCAGGTAGTGGTTCAACTATTATGGCTTATGCAGGTCTTTGTGGTTCGGATAATCTTCAAAATAATAGTGATCCTTATTTTCATGTGGCAAGTTTCGTTGAGATAGTTACTTTTACAAATAACGGTACGGGAAATAGTTGTGCTCAAATAACTAACACTGGTAATTCTGCTCCAGTAGTTTCTGTTCCAAATGGTGGATTTTACATCCCAAGAAGCACTCCCTTTGCACTTACTGGTTCAGCCACAGACCCTAACGGAGATCCTTTGACATATGATTGGCAACAATTTGATTTGGGACCTTCTGGCACTTGGAATAATCCATCTGGAAATGCACCAATTTTTAGAGTATGGAATCCATCAACTAATCCAACAAGAACATTTCCGAGATTGCAAAATTTGTTAAATAATACAACTCCTGTTGGTGAGTTTTTACCAACTTATTCTAGAACATTAACTTTTAGGTTGGTTGCAAGAGATAATAGAGCAGGCGGAGGAGGTGTTAATTTTGCTCAAATTCAATTTTTTGTTGATGGTAATTCAGGACCTTTCCAAGTCACTTATCCTAATACTAATCTGACATTGCAAGGGTACTCTACTCAAACAATTACTTGGAATGTAGCAAATACAAATCTTGCTCCTGTCAATTGCTCTAATGTTAATATTCTTTTGTCATTAGATGGTGGGCTTACTTATCCTATTGTATTAGCAGCAAATACTCCAAATGATGGATCAGAAACAGTTCTTTTACCACCTAATCAAACAACTCAGGCAAGAGTAAAAATTGAGGCGGTCGATAATATATTCTTTGATATTTCAAATTCTAATTTTGCTATTCAAGGCGTTATTCCAGTTGAATTAGTTTCATTTACATATACAAAATTAAATGACGGAATTTTATTAAGTTGGAAAACAGCCACTGAAACTAATAATGCTGGATTTAGTATTGAAAGAAGCATTGATAGTGGAAATTATTCAGAGGTTGGTTTTGTCGGTGGAAAAGGTACAACAACTGAACCGCAAGTGTATTCTTTTTTTGATGATAAAGTTGAATCAGGTAAATATTTCTATCGCTTAAAACAAATTGATTTTGATGGGACATTTTCATATATAGGTGAGATTTTAGTTGATGTTGGATTACCAAATAAATATCTTCTGGAGCAAAATTTTCCAAATCCATTTAATCCTTCAACCACTATAAAATTTTCATTACCAGAGAAATCTATTGTTGCAATAAAAGTATTCAATCTGTTGGGTGAAGAAGTATCAAAAATAGTTGATGATGAGTTTAGTGCTGGTATTCATCAAGTTGAATATAATGCAAGTAATTTACCCAGTGGCGTTTATTATTACAAAATGGAAACTCCAAAATTTACTCAAATTAGAAAGATGGCTGTAATAAAATAGTTATTAAATAGGGCTGACTAATTAATTTAGAGTAGTTAACAAATTTGATATTAGGTAATAAATATTCTTTATGAGTTTAAGAATGTAATATATTAGTCAGCCCTTTAACAAATTTAGAGTTAGTATAATGCCATTAGTAGCTTAACAAACAGTATTAAATTATCAAGTCTTATGAAATTCTGTTTTGCAAATACAAATTATTTTAATAAGAAAAATCTCTGAATACTTATCTCATTTCTTTTAGTAAAATTGTAGGGCTCTTTTGAAATTTTATTAAATTATGATTAGGTTTATAATATCTTTTTTAATAATCTTCTCTAAACTTTATTCTCAGGACATTAATAAAAATTATCCCTTACAAATTGCATTAATTGGAAATTTTGTAACATCCTCAAATGACACAATTCAAAATTGTTTTATTACTTTTAGAACTTTTGGAAAAGTTAATTTAGATAGTTCAAACATTATCTTTTATCCAACCTGGCTTGGTGGAAATTCGGAAAGCATTGGAACACTATTATCTAAATATGCGTATCTTGATACAAATAAATTCTTTATAATTGCTATTGATGCATTGGGTAATGGATTTTCTTCATCCCCATCAAATACTTTAAACTTTCCTCAAATCACTTTCGATGATATGACTAAAGCTTATTTTATAGTTTTAACTAAGCACTTAAAATTAAAGAAAGTTTATGCAATTGTAGGGGGTTCGATGGGCGGAATGACAGCTTTTGAATTTGCAATTAAATTCCCTCATTTTGCCGATAAAATTGTTGCTTACGTATCTTCTCCTGAATTATCATCTTATGATCTTCTGTGGATAAATTCTCAAATCAATTTAATTGAACATCTAAATCAACTTAAATCTCCATTAAAAAATATTAAAGCCTATTCAGATATGTTAACAGCTTTGATAGCCAGAACTCCAGAATATCTAAATGAAAATGTAAAAACCTCTGAATTCAAAGATTACTTCAATAAATTTTATAAAGAACCCGATACAATTTATACATTAGATAATTATCTTGCCCAATTAAAAGCTATTTCAACATATAATTTATCAAAAGATTTGAATGAAGAGCTCAATATTATAACCAACTTTATTAAAGCTAAACTTTTAATAATAGTTTCTGAAACAGATATGATGGTAAACCCAGCAAGTTCTATAAAGTTAGCAAAAAATATGAATGCAGAATTATTCATACTAAAAAACAATTGTGGACATCTTGCAGTTTCCTGCGAGATTGAAAAAGTTAGAGAAATAATCAATAATTTCTTATCAAAAAATAATTCAGTCAAATAAAGGAAAATAATGCAGAATATTGATGTAAAACTTCTCTCCATAAATACTATTCGAACATTATCAATTGATGCTGTTCAAAAAGCAAATTCAGGGCATCCTGGTTTACCACTTGGATGTGCTCCACTAATTTATCATCTATTCAGAAATGTAATGAAACATAATCCTCTTAATCCAAATTGGTTAAATCGCGATAGATTTATTTTATCAGCAGGACATGGGAGTATGTTACTTTATTCAATTTTACATCTATGTGGATATGATATTTCTATAGATGATATAAAATCTTTCCGACAATTTAATAGTAAAACACCTGGACATCCTGAATATGGTCATACCCCTGGAGTAGAGACAACTACAGGTCCATTAGGACAGGGATTTGCTAATGGAATTGGGATGGCAATAGCGCGTGACTATCTCGCCGCAATTTTTAACAAAGAAGGGTTTGAAATTTTTGATCATTATATTTTTTGTCTTTGTAGTGATGGCGATTTAATGGAGGGAATTTCACATGAAGCAGCCTCTTTTGCAGGTCACCAAAAAATTTCTAAGTTAATCTATTTCTATGATGATAATGGAATTACTATTGACGGAGAAACAAATCTCACTTATTCTGATGATGTTGAAAAAAGATTTAAGTCTTATCATTGGAATGTTTTAAAGATAAATGATATTAATAATCTTGATGAACTTTCGGTCGTAATCGAGGAAGCATTGAAAAATTCATCTGCACCAACTTTAATAATAGTTAAAAGTATAATTGGGTTTGGTAGTCCGAACAAACAAAATAAAGCTTCCTCTCACGGTTCACCCCTTGGTGTTGAAGAAGTAAAATTTACAAAAAAAAACTTAGGATGGAATTTTGAAAATGATTTTTATGTTCCTCAGGAAGTCAAAAATCATTTTGAAGTAATTTTAGATAAAGGAAAAGAATTTGAATACAAATGGAATGATATGTTAAATAAATATCGAGAGGTTTATCCTAAGGAGGCGAAATTACTTGATAATTTAATTAATAATCATTTAGATGATAATTGGGAAGATGATTTACCAATTTTTGAAGAATCAATGGCAACAAGGCAAGCATCAGGAAAAGTTCTCGAGAAATTAAGTGAATCAATACCATTTTTATTAGGTGGAAGTGCAGATTTATCTGAATCTAATAATACTTTTGTTAAAACTGCGGGTGTTTTTAATTCAAATAATAGAAAAGGTAGAAATATTCATTTTGGAGTAAGAGAACACGCTATGACTGCAATTCTAAATGGTATTTCTCTTTACTCAAATCTAATTCCTTTTGGAGGCACATTCTTAATTTTTTCAGATTACTTAAGACCTGCTTTGCGATTAGCCGCTTTAATGAGAATAAAAATTATTTTGGTTCTAACTCACGATAGTATTGGACTTGGTGAAGATGGTCCTACTCATCAGCCTATTGAACATTTGTCTGCATTGAGAGCAATACCGAATGTTGTTTTAATTAGACCAGCTGATGCAAATGAAGTTACTGAAGCGTGGCGTTATTCAATTAAACATAAGAATGGTCCTGTATTGTTAATTCTTACAAGACAAAAAGTTAAAACTTTGAATAGGCTTATTCTATCAAATCAATCAAATCTGAAATATGGAGCTTATATCTTAAAAGAATCAAATAAAATAGATTTAATACTTTTAGCCTCTGGTTCTGAGGTTCAATTGGCTCTGGAAGTTGCAGAAGAGTTAGAGAAACAAAATATTTTTTCAAGGGTGATAAGCTTTCCTAGCTGGGAAATTTTTGAAATGCAAAATGATGCTTATAAAAAGAAAGTATTGCCTGATGATATAAAAAAAAGAGTTGTAATTGAAGCAGGAATTACTCAAGGCTGGGAAAAATATATTGGAGCTGATGGTTTAGCTTTAACTATTAATTCTTTCGGTGCATCAGCCCCAAGCGAGGTTTTATTTGAAAAGTTCGGTTTTTCAAAATCTGAAATTGTTAAAAAAATATTAAATTATCTTTCAAAATAAATAGGAGTAAAAATGAAAAAATTTTTATTCTTAATGCTTTTAATTTTAATAGGAATCCAATTCATACCCGTAGAGCAAGTTAATCCACCAGTTCAACAAGAAATGGAAATGCCAGCAAATGTAAGAGATGTAATTCAAAGAGCCTGCTATGATTGCCATTCAAATAAAACTGAATGGAAATGGTATTATAAAGTTGCTCCAATTTCATTTTTAATTTCATATGATGTTAATGAAGGAAGAGAACATCTTAATTTTACAGAATGGAATGATTATAGTCCAAGAACTTACAAAATAAAAGATGAAATATGGCAAGAGGTACTAAATGAAAGAATGCCACCATATTTATATCGAGTTATTAATCCAAAAGGAAAGCTTAGTGAAGATGATAAAAAAATTTTAAGAGAATGGGCTAATTTACGCTAATAATAATTCAAAAGGAATTTATTTGAGTTTATTAAAAAGAGTAAGATTATTACAAAATGGTTTCGAGGGTAAAGGACCTGTAATTTACTGGATGAGTCGCGATCAACGAGTTGATGACAACTATGCTTTGCTATTTGCTTGTAACCTTGCTAGTGAGAAAAATAAAAATCTTGTTGTCGTTTTTTCATTGGTTAAGTCATTTTTAGGTGCTACTCTTAGACAATATGATTTTATGCTAAAAGGTTTACAAAAGATAGAAAAAAAACTGAAGCAGTTTGAAATTCCGTTTTTTATATTAAAGGGTAATCCAGAGGATACTATACCAGACTTCATCAAGAATATTTCAGCAAATTCTTTGATATCTGATTTTGACCCACTGAAAATTAAAAGAATCTGGAAAAGGGAAGTAGCCAAAAAAATCGAAATTCCATTTTATGAAGTAGATACTCATAATATTGTTCCTTGTCTTTATGTATCTAACAAAATGGAATTTGCTGCATACACAATACGACCTAAAATAAAAAAATTATTAGAAGAGTTTCTTGTTGATATTCCTAAAATTGAATTCAAAAATTCAAACTATTCATTAGGTGAGACAATAGATTGGGAAAATATTTTTAATTTTATTGAAGTTGATAGAAATGTTAAACCAGTTTCCAATTTTCAACCTGGTGAGGATGAAGCATTAAAAATTTTTCATCAATTTCTTCAAAATAAATTCGAAAATTATTATGAGTATAGAAATGATCCATCAGTTGATCATTTATCAAATCTTTCTCCATATCTGCACTTTGGACAAATATCTTCACAAAGAATAGCATTTATTACAGAACAACTTTTTTCTAATCATCCTTCGACAAAAGTATTTTTAGAAGAGTTAATAGTAAGAAAAGAATTGTCAGATAATTTTTGTTATTTCAATACAAATTACGATAACTTTAATGGTTTTCCCGTTTGGGCAAAAGAGACTTTAATGCAACATCAAAAAGACAAAAGAGAATATATTTATTCAGAAACAGAATTTGAAAATGCGCAAACACACGATGAATTATGGAATGCCGCTCAATTGGAAATGGTTATAACTGGAAAGATGCACGGATATATGAGAATGTATTGGGCAAAAAAAATTCTCGAATGGACTCCAACACCTAAAGATGCACTCCGAATTGCAATATACTTAAATGATAAATATGAATTAGATGGTAGAGATCCAAATGGTTATACAGGTTGTGCTTGGTCAATTGGTGGCGTTCACGATAGACCTTGGTTTGAAAGAGATATATTTGGAAAAATTAGATATATGAATAGAGCGGGCTGTGAAAGAAAATTTGATGTTAAAAAATACATCTCTAAAATAACAGAACTATCCAAAAATACTAACTGAAAGGAGTCATATGTCAAAATTAATGGTTAGTGTATCTGGGATAAGAGGTGTTGTAGGCGAAACATTAATACCTGAAATAATTGTTAATTATACAAATGCTTATGCAGATTTAATAAAAGAGGGTAATGTAATTGTTGGAAGAGATTCTCGAATTAGTGGAGAAATGGTTAAACATTTAGTTATAGGAACTCTTTTAGCTAAAGGAATAAATGTTACTGATATAGGAATTGTGCCTACACCAACGGTTCAATTTACTGTTAAGAATTTATCTGCTCAAGGTGGTATAGCTATCTCCGCTTCACATAATCCTAACGAATGGAATGCATTAAAGTTACTTAATTCTAAAGGAGAATTTCTCTCAAAAGACGAAAATTCAATTTTAAAAACTTACCTTAACTATGAAAAAGAATTTAAGAACTGGAATCAATTGGGAAAATACCAGGAGTATTATGAAGCTATAGATAAACACATTGAAAATATATTAAAACTTGATTTAATAAATGTTGAAAAAATCCAGAAAAGAAAGTTTAAAGTTTTACTTGATTGCGTTAACGGTGCAGGAGTTTACTCAGCTACAAAATTGTTACAAATTCTAAATTGCGAAATCATTGAATATAATTGTGACAAGACTGGTATTTTTCCACGATTACCAGAACCTTTACCAGAAAATATTGTTGATACAATGGCTATGGTAAAAGAATCAAATGTTGATTTAGGATTAGTTGTTGACCCAGATGTTGATAGATTGGTTATAATTACAGATAAGGGAGAACCATTTGGTGAAGAAAATACAATTACTCAATGTGTTAATTTTGTTCTTTCAAAGTTAAAAGGTAATGTTGTAATTAATCTTTCAACAACTCGAGCAGTAGAGGATGTTGCTAAAAAATTTGATTGTAAAGTTTTTCGAACCCCTGTGGGCGAAGCTAACGTTGTTGAAAAAATGAAACAAGTTAATGCTATCATCGGAGGCGAGGGAAGTGGTGGGGTAATTCTTCCAGAACTTCATTACGGGCGTGATGCTTTAGTTGGTATTGCTTTAACACTCCAAAACTTAGTTGAAAATAATATCTCAATTTCTGAACTTAAAACTTCTTTGCCTGATTATTACATCTCAAAAAGAAAAATTGAACTTGCAATCTCACCCGATGAAATTATTTCAAAGTTGATTGAAAAATATTCCAATGAAAACATTAATACTGAAGATGGACTAAGAATTGATTTTGATAATTATTGGGTTCATTTAAGAAAGTCTAACACCGAACCAATAATTAGAATTATTGTTGAAGCTGATTCCCAAGAAAATGCTGATAAATTATCATTAAAATTTTTAGATGAAATAAAAAGTTTAATATAATTTTTTTCTTTTTTGTAAAAACTTAAATAAAGCTTTATCGAAAGGTTCATTGGTTAAAATTAGGTTATAATCAAAATTTGCTTTCAAACATTCGTGCTTTATTTTACTAATGAATTCTTTCATCGCATCCTGATAGGCTTTTTTAATTTGATAAGGTTGGGTGCTTAATCTTTCGTTTGTTTCTAAATCAATGAAAATTGAGTCAGATTTAAAGCCAAAACTAAGTTCAATTTGATCCAAAATTTGAAATACTATTACCTCATTTTTTAGAAATGAAAAATTTTTTAATGAGTTTAACACTCTATCAATTTCATCAAACAAATCAGAAATAATTATAACCAATCCTCTTTTTTTTATCCTTTCAGCAAGTTTGATTAGTGAACCTGAGGTATTTGTAGTCTCCGATGGTTTAATATTGGCAAGAATATTTAAGATTTCTGATAATTGAGTTTTTGTTGCTTTTGGTTCAATTATATAATTTATTTTATTTGAATAACTCATAAGTCCTGCTGCATCCCTTTGATTGATTAACAAGTAAGTTAAAGCTGCAGCTAAAGTCTTTGCATATTCAAGTTTTGTTGATTTTACTTCATTCGATTTAAATGACATTGATTTACTTGAATCAAGAATGATATATACTTTCAGATTTGTTTCTTCTTCGAATTGTTTAATGAAGTATTTTTCAGTTTTAGCAAAAACACGCCAGTCAATTTTATTTAAATCATCACCAATCATATATGGTCTATGTTCACTAAATTCAATGCTAAAACCGTGATAAGGGCTTTTATGTAAACCTACTAAAAAACCTTCTACAACTAATCTTGCTCTTAAATCAAGGTTATTTATTTTTGATACAATTTCAGGTTGTAAAAAATTTTTATAATTGTAGTTACTAATTTGCATCTGATTTAACAATGTTCTTTTTGAGAATCTCTTCAGGTGGGAGTCCCATATTTTCAAGTTCGATTTTAGCATCTTTTACTAATTCATCTTGAGGATATTTCTCTATAAAAAGATTATAATGTTTGGTTGCTTGCTTATAATCTTTTATTTCATTAGCTAACAAATATGCTGACATAAATAAACTTTTTGGTGCGTCCGATGAAGATGGAAATTTTTCATAAATTTTGTAAAAATATTTTTGAGCAATTTTTTGTGATTCGTAATAATTTATTTCTTTTAACAAATGTTGTTGATAAATATTGGCTAAATTCTTTAATGCAATTGGTGAGAACTTTTCATCATTTTCATTTGCTACTTTTTTAAGTAATTCAATTGCTTGTTTGAATTTTCCAAGTTTAATAAGATTATCGGCCTCAAAAATTTCCTTTTCATAATTTTTTGAACATCCAAAAAATAATAAAAGTGTAAACAATATAAACTTTTTCATTTTATTGCTCTAAATTTTTTATGCATTCTAAAATCATTTTTTTTGTGTGAATTAATTCTTGTGAAATAACTTTTACTTCTCCTAAAACAGGCATAAAATTAGTATCACCATTCCATCTTGGTACTATATGAAAGTGAATATGGTCTTCAATACCAGCACCACTAACTCTTCCCAAATTAATACCAATGTTGAATCCATCTGGCTTTAAAATTTTTGTCAAAACATTCTCGAACAATTGTAATTTTTCAATACACTCCTGCACTTCTACTTGTGTTAATTCAGATAATTTACTGATATGTCTTTTGGGAACAATCATTAAATGACCATTATTGTATGGATAAAGATTCATAACAGTAAAACAATTTTCAGCTTGGTCAACTAGCAGATTATCCTCATTATCTGGTTGTAATTCTTTCATTTCACAAAAAATACATCCATTTTTTTCAGTATTCTGGGTAAATGATTCAATATATTTTGAACGCCACGGTGACCAAAGATTTTTCATAACTTTAACCTAAAAAATAGGCTGCCTTAATTCTCAAACAGCCTTAGATAGATATTGAAATTTTTAATAATTATTTTTCTTCTTCCCTTGATTTATTATATTCCTCAATAACTTTTTGTTCTATTTCTTTAGGAACTTCTTCATAATGGTCGAATTTCGTCTTAAAGATACCTCTACCTTGAGTTAAACTTCTTAATTGAGAAGAGTATTTATACAATTCTGCTAACGGCACTAAAGCTCTAATTATTTGAAAGTTTCCATCAGAGTCCATTCCTAAAATTTTACCTCTTCTACCGGATATATCTCCCATAACATCGCCCATATATTCTTCAGGAACTTTAATTTCAACTTCATTAATTGGTTCCAGTAAACAAGGTTTAGCTTCTAAAAACCCTTTTCTAAAACACATAGAAGCAGCAATTTTAAATGACATTTCATCAGAATCTACGGAATGATAAGTACCATCAAATAGTGTAACCTTTACATCAACGACTTTATTACCAGATATAACACCTTTATTCATTGTTTCCAGAATTCCTTTTTCAACAGCTGGTATGAATCTTCCTGGAACAACTCCTCCCACAATAGCATCAACGAACTCAAATCCTTTTCCTCTTGGTAATGGTTCTAATTTGAAATGTACATGACCATATTGTCCTCTTCCACCAGATTGTTTTTTATGTTTGTACTCTACATCATTCACTGTAGTTTTAATAGTCTCTCTGTATGGAATTTTGGGTTCGACTAAATCTACTTCAACACCATATCGTTCTTTTAATCTTTTTATAGCTAAAGCTAATTGTAACTCACCTTGCCCAGATACAATTGTTTGTGAGATTTCAGGATCATATTTAACTGTAAATGATGGATCTTCTTCGTGAAGAGTATGCAATCCATTTGCAATTTTATCTTCATCACCTTTAGCTTTTGGTATTACTGCTCCGTGAATAACGGGATCTGGAAACTTAATCGGTGTAATGGTTACAGAAAAAGTTTTTGAAGATAAAGTGTTATTTGTATGAGTATCTTTTAATTTTACTACTGCACCGATATCTCCAGCGATTATATGAGGAATTTCTTTACGATTACGACCATTGACAATTGATATCTGGCTTAATCTTTCAACTTTATTGTTAGCTTGATTTAATAAATCCATTCCTGCTCTTAAAGTTCCTGAATAAACTTTAAAGAATGACAACTCCCCTACATGCTGTTCTGAAACTGTTTTGAATACAAATAATACTGGTTCACCATTAGCGGCTGGTTTAATTAAGACTTTTTCATCTTTTCCTGTTAAAGTTGCTTCTTCTCCACCACGCTCAGCAGGAGAGGGAAGGTATGTGGATACAAAATCAAGAAAATTATTAATACCTATTGCTTTTGTTGCAGATACAGCAAAAACAGGTGTGATGCTTCTACTTAAGATAGAATTTTTCAATCCCAATTTTAAATCTTCATCTGAAAGAGTACCTTGTTCAAAATATTTGTTCATTAATTCTTCACTTGACTCAGCAACCTTTTCAATCAAATATGTTCTTAATTCATTTGCTTTATCAACTAAGTTTTCTGGTATATCACTAACTGTAACTTTTCTACTTCCAGCCTCACCATATTCATACATTTTCATTTTAATTAAATCAATTACAGCATTAAAATTAATTCCTTCTTTGACAGGAAAAGTAATAATAGTAGCACCGGAGGTTAATCTATTTTTAGATTTCTGATAAGTTTCAAAAAAAGTTGAATGTTCATTATCAACTTTATTAATAATAATAGCAGAGGGTAAAGAAAATTCATTAATAAAAGAACCAGCAAGCTCTGAGCCTACTTCGATTCCTTCAGCTGATTTAAGAACCATGATTGCAGTATCAGCAACTTTTAATGCAGCTTTAACATCACCAACAAAATCAGTGTAACCTGGAGTATCAAGCATGTTTACTTTAATACCATTCCATTCAAAATGCATAAGAGCAGTTGAAATTGATATCTGTTTTTCAATTTCATTTTGAGTATAGTCAGATACAGTATTACCTTCAGCAACAGAACCTATTCTATTTATTTCATTTGCAGTAAATAAAATTATTTCAGACAAGGAGGTTTTACCTGAACCGCCGTGTCCAATAAATGCAATATTACGGATTAAATCTGTTCTGTATTCTTTCACTATAAATTCCTCCTGTTCGTTTGATTTATTATATGATAATTAGAAGTTCTATCTTTCTTTGAACTTTTTCCAAAATACATTAATTCCATTTCTTAATGCATTGAGATTAGCAATGAAAGGTTGGGTATAATTTTCCATACCAGTTCTAATTTTCTCTTCAAATTCAATAATTTTCTCTACTCTCATTTTTATATCATCAATAATTTTTTTTGTTACTTTAAGCTGCTCTTTCAGTTCAATACTAAAATCGTTTAAGTTTTTGGTAAGGTCAACAGTAGATTTAATGAGAGGATTTAATGATAAATTTAAATTTTTTATTTCTGATTTTAATTCTTCTACAGATTTAACTATTCTTTTTACATAAAATATCAGCGCTATGCAAAGCATAGCAGCTGAAATTAGTAAAATAGCCAGAAGATACTGATTATAAGATTCCATTAAGATTAGCTTTTAGATTCTTTATAAGCATCATATCCAGCTTTAATAGCGGAAGAGATTCTTTGCGTTTCAGATTCTATCTTCTCTTTAGTGGTGGTTAAAATATCGGTGCCTTTTTCTTTTGCTTCATTTATAATTTTTTGAGCGTCTCGAATAATTTCCTGCGATTTAGATTTAGCCTCTTCAATTATTTTTTCGGATTTTTTTTTACCTTCATTAATCAATTCTTTTGCCTTCTCACGTGCTTCTGATATATATCTCTCAGCTTCATCTAAATATTCTTCACCCTTCAACTTTAAATCAGCCCTTAATTCCTTACCGCTTTTGGGAGCAAATAATAATGCTATTAAAGCGCCAATTGCACCACCAGCTAATAAACCAACTATAAAGCTTTTTGCGTTGTTGTTATCTTGAGACATATTAACTCCTTTTTTTTACTCTCAAAAAATATCATTGATGGCAATGAAAATCAAGTTAAATTCTTTAAAGAAAATATTTTATTGCTCTTCTTTAATTTCCAAATTACCGTACCTAACGCTAAAAATTAGAAATGATATAATTCCAATAATTATAGCAAACCATAGAGTTGATAATCTTGTAATCAATGTGATAGCAGTTGAATCACTTAAACTTAACCCTTTAGTATTTAGCATAATTAAAAATGAACTTTCAGTTATTCCTAATCCTCCTGGCAACATTGAAATAGCCCCGGCTATAGTACTAAAACTATAACTAAAAGTTGACCAAACTAAACTTAAATCATTAGAAAAATTTCGAATAACCAGATAATATCCTACACATTCAAAACTCCACGAAATTATACTCAATATCAAACCAATAATTAAAGGTTTAATTTTTAACAATGCTTCTGTTGAGTCGAATAATTGTTGAAATTTTGATGTAAAATTTTTCAACAAGGAAATTCTGGAAGACAGTATTAAAAATTTATTAAATGCATTTTTATTAGTTATTATTAAAACAGATAAAATTATAAAAATTGTAGTTCCTAAAGAGATAATAATACCGTATTTAAAGAATAATGAACCAAGCAGTGCCAAAATTGCTAATGATAAAAAGTCCGTAATTCGTTCAACTACAACTACTGGAGCTGTTTTTGAAATTTTAGCATTTATAACTTTTTTGAGTAAATAGGATTTAATGATCTCACCTGATTTGCCAGGTGTAATACTCATTAAAAAGCCACTTAAAAAGATTGTTAATGAATCCTTTTTCTTAACTTGAACATCAATTATCCTTAAGTAATACTCCCATTTATAAAATCTTAATACATAATTAAATAATGATAACAATAAAATAATTGGCAAATAAAGAATGTTAAAATTTGAAAATGAAACGATTAATGCTCCCAAATCTGAATAAATTGAAATTGAAAGATAGATTATGCCAGATATTAGAATTATTAAAATAATTTTCTTTTTTAATAAATTCATAAATTCAATACTTTTAACAAGGAATGATAAAATTTAGATAAAGGAAGACCAACAACATTGTAATAACAACCTTCAATTCTCTTGACAAATACCGCTCCGAAATCATCTTGAATTCCATAAGCACCAGCCTTATCCATTGGGCTTCCACTTTTAATGTAATCCCAAATTTCAATGTCGGAGAGCTTTCTGAATGTCACTTTTGTAATTTCTGCCTCTGTCAGAGTTCTGTCAATGAAAGGATTAAATATTGAATATGCAGTTATTACGGTGTGAGTTTTTCCAGATAGTTTTCTCAATAATCTATAAGCATCATCTTCATCTACAGGTTTTCCTAAAATTTCATTATCAATTACCACAATAGTATCACAAGTTATGATAATTCCATCTTTTACTTTGGTTTTGGCAGCTAACATTTTTTCTTTACATATTCTTTTAACATTTAACAGTGGTGATTGATAAGGATGAAAACTCTCATCAATGTTTACTGAAAAGGATTTAAATTTAATTTTAAGTTGTTTGAGTAATTTTCTCCTTCTCGGAGACTTTGAAGCTAAATAAATAGTTAAATTTGATTTAATCATAAACTTTAATTTCTGTTTCTGGAAAATAGTGTTGAATTATATCAATGTAATTAGTTCCAATATTTGATAAATATATTGACCCCCACTGACAAAGTCCCACGCCATGCCCAAAACCTTTACCCTTAAATTTAGTAGCGTTTTAAAAAGTGTGTAAAGAGATATAATGAAAGAGGCATTTACCCTCATTAAATTTGAAAAAAAGTGGAGGATAAATGCCCTAT
>Ga0308389_1001326_pt1 | contig 17030 bp, 19 predicted proteins | sample Hotspr2Sample148_FD_202362 | JGI IMG/M metagenome (GOLD analysis project Ga0308389, IMG submission 202362) | Hot spring phototrophic mat microbial communities from Mushroom Spring, Yellowstone National Park, Wyoming, United States - 20040719_148 ... | reverse complement strand
CGCTCAAGCCGGGCGGGTGGGGGTTTGGGCTGCTGCTGTCCTTGTTCAGCGAGTTCCCTTTGGGAGCCCCGGCCATCTACCTGCTGGTAAAAGGACGGGTCCTGGCCGCGGGGCTGTGCCTGGGCGGCTCCCTGGCTTTGCTGGGCTGGCCCCCGGCGGTAGCGGGCCTGTCGGTATCCCTGGCAGCCGGGGTATGGGCCCTGGTACAGCGGGCCCCAGCGGGCCGCCGTGTGCTGCCCTGGTGGGTGGCCTATGCGTTTTACCCGGCCCACCTGTGGCTGATAGGACTCCTGAAAGGAGGTGGGGATTGAAAAACGGCGGGAAGAATGGCCCCCAGGCCTTCGCCGAAGAGGTGGCGCGATGGCTCGAGGGGCTCAAGAGGGCGGATGAGACCAGCGTGGTACCCCGCCTCTTCATCCCAGGCCTGCTGACCCGCCTGGGGTACGACGAAGAGCGGGTGATCCAGGACCAGTCCGGCTGGCGGGCGTACCTGGAGCCAGGAGGAACGCCCTGCTTCCTGGTAGAGGAAAGGACCACAGGAGAGGAACTCACCCGCCGCATGCGGCGGCTGGGGGTACCCAGGGGGATGCTCATCGACGGGCAGGAGCTCCGGGTCTACGAGGTGGACGGCGGTCCCCCCAGCGCCGTCCTTCACATCTCCTTCCGGGAACTCCTGGAAGGGAGGCGGGAGTCCCTGGGCGGCCTGCGGGCCCTCCACGGAAGACTGGCCAGGGCAAGGATCCAGGCCGTGAGGCGGTGGGTCGAGGACCTCACCAGGACGAAAGAGGGTAAACCCCACGCCCCGGACGGAAAGACCTGGCCAGAAGAGGCCCGCGTCCCCGTGGTCCCCGCCAGAGGGGAGGGCTTCCTCCAGAGGTTCACGGAAGACGTGAAGAAGGTCCTGGGGGCGCTTAAAGAGGACGCCCTGGTTCAGCTTTGGACCCGGCTCGAGGAGCTGAAGACCGCGGAAAAAAGACAGAAGTCCGTTCGGGAGGAGTTCACCGGGGTGCGGGACCGGCTCCTGAAGGAGTTAGAACCCCACCTCTTTGAGGCCTCTATGGCGGAGCTGAAAAGAGCGCTACAGGCCCCCTGGGAGGAGGGGGCCACCGCCTGGCGGGGCAGGGCGGACCGGCTCAGGGGCTACCTACCGAGGGATAAAACCTCCTCGGGGCGCGTGGAGGTCGTCCTCGAGCGGCTGGAAGGGCTGGCCCTCCTCTACGAGGAAGGCCGCCACCGCCTGGAAGAGGACCACGGGGAAGCGGTCCGAACAAAAGAGGCCTTCACCCGGTGGAAGGCCCGCCACGGCTTCCTCCTGGTGGAGCAACAGGCCCCGGAGGAGTTCGCCGCCCAGACGGCCTACGTCCTCTTCGTGCGCCTCCTCCTGGTGCGCATCGCCGAGGACAAGGGGCTCCTGCCCCGCATGCTCACCGGCGGGGGCGCGGCCCGGTGGTTCCTCGAGGTGGAGCCTTACTACCTGGGCGGAGCAAGGGCCTTCCTTTCCCTGGTCTTCGGCAGGGCGGAGCGGGAGGTCTACGCCCACTTCTTCGCCGAGGGGACCTTTGACTGGTACCGCTCGAGTCGCCCTCTGGCCCTGGAACTCCTCTGGAAGCTGGCCCACTACGACTTCCGCGACGTGGACCAGGACATCATCGGCCACCTCTACGCCCACTACGCCACCGAGGAGCACCGCCACCACACGGGCATGTACTACACCCCGCCCGAGGTGGTGGACCACATCCTGGACCGGGTGGGCTTCCACGGCAAAGAGGTGGCCACGGCCACCCTCCTGGACCCCGCCTGCGGCTCGGGGACCTTCCTGGTGCGGGCAGCCCGCAGGGTGCTGGAGGCCTTCCGGGAGCAGGACGAAAGAACGGCCCTGAAGGCCCTCACCACCAACCTGGTGGGCCTGGACGTCGACCCCTTCGCCTGCTACCTGGCGGAGATCAACCTGCTGATCCAGGTCATGGACCTCCTGGGAAAGGAGGCCGGCCTCGTGCGCTTCCGCGTATACAACACCGACACCCTGGTGGCCCGCTTCCCGAGCGCCGCCTTCCTCGACGGCGACCTCTGGCCCGAGGAGAAGGTCAAGCTCACCCCGGAAGCCTTCGACTTTGTGGTGGGCAACCCCCCTACGTGCGGGCGGACGCTCCGGGGATGAAGGAGTACCGGGATGCCGTCAAGAACCAGCTTCCCCTCAGGGAGGGGGTAGAGGGGGTGTTGCAGAAGAAGTGGGACCTTTACGTCCCCTTCGTGGCCCTCGCCCTGGAGTGGGCGAAGCCCGGGGGAAAGGTGGGCCTCCTCGTGAGCGCCTCCATCGAGAGCGCCCCCTTCGCCGAGGCCATCAGGAACAGGCTGCTGCGACACACCCTGCTGGAGGCGGCCCACCTGAACGGGAAGGCGCTCTTCCCCGGGACGGTGGTGGACAACACCGTCGTCCTGGCACGGAAAGGCGTTCCTCCGCCGGGGCACCAGGTCCTCCGCCGGCGCTTCGCGGGCCAGTTCCCAGGGGGACTGCAGGGAGAGGAACGGGTCCTTGCCGGAGGGTTTAGGTTCGCACGGCGGGTCTCCCTGGCCGCGGAGAGCGAATGCGTTCCCCTGGGGGAGATCTGCTACGTGTCCTGCGGGATGTTCCTCCACGCCAGAGACAAAGGTTTCAAGGTAGAGGACCTTCTGGCCGAGGCCCAGGACCCCCACCATCCCCGCCCGTATGTGGACGGCTCCCTCATCGACCCCTTCGTCCCCAAGCGGCTGCGCTGGCTGGAGTACGGCCCGGGGCTTCGGGCCCCGGCGCAGGTGTACGGACCTACCTTCCCCGAGCTGTGGGATAGAGATAAGCTCCTCTTTCAGCGGATACTTCGGAAGCCCCTTCACGAGGCGGTCTGGGACCGGGGGCAGTACGGGTGTTTTCTCACCGCCAACCACACGGCCACGGTGGCCGTGCGCTGGTGCGACCTCAAGGGCGTGCGCAACCGCCAGCTGGGCGAGCCCCACCACCGCGAGCGCCTCAGAAAAGAAGTCCTCTCCAGAGGCTACGACATGGGGTACCTGCTGGGGATCGTGAACACCGAAGCTGCCTCAAGGCGGTCCGGCTTCCACTACGTCTCGGGGGAAGTGATAGAGGCCAGTCCCAACCTGGTCAAAACCATCCCCATTCCGCGCGCCAGCCCCTCGGAAGAGCGACGGGTGCGCAGACTGGCCCTGGCCTTGGAAGGCCTAGCCCGAAAACTCTCGCTGGACAGAGCCCCGCTGGCCCGGCAGCGGCTTTTGACCCGGCAGGCCGCGCTGAAGGAGGCCCTCGAGCGGCTGGTGGAAGACCTTTACAGGAGTAAACGATGAAAGTCCGGTGGATCGGCCTCTTCCTTCTTCTCTCCCTTGCCCTGGCCCAGGGGGTCCTGATGGGCCGGGCCAGCGTGGTGGACGGCGACACCCTGGAAATCCAGGGGGTAAGGATACGGCTGTGGGGCATCGACGCGGTGGAGTCCTCGCAGACCTGTCTGGACGGCGCGGGGCAGCCCTGGCCCTGTGGTCGCCGGGCCGCTTTCGCCCTGGCGGATTTGCTGGGACAGCGCACCGCGCGCTGCGAGCGGCGGGAGACCGACCGCTACGGGCGCGTGGTGGCGGTGTGCTATGTGGGCAACGTTGAGATCAACCGCTGGCTGGTGGAGCAGGGCTGGGCCCTGGCTTACGTACAGTATGGCGGCAGCGTCTACCTCGAGGCCCAGCAACAGGCCCAGGCGGCCCGGCGGGGTGTGTGGCAGGGAAGCTTCCAGGCTCCCTGGGAGTACCGGAAAAGCCCAGGCCGCTGAGGCCGCCCGGTTTCGTCTCGAACGAGGTAAGTCATGGACAAGCAGCTGATCGCCAGACTCAATCAGATACGCAAAGAGGCCCTGGAGCGGGGCGAGTATGTAAGCTTTACGAGCGGAGAGCGGCTGGTGGCCATACCGTTCACCGCTCGTGTATGGGAAAAAGACCACCGGGTGTACCTGGGCGACGCGGGGGACCTGTATTACCGCCGGGGAAGGTGCTACTACACGCTCGGAAACCTCCGGTGGTTTGATACCTCGAGGCTTTCCTACAGCCCACCCGGCCCAAAAAAGCGCGAAAGCTGCCCGGGGCTGTGGGAAACCTTTTTCGATCCGAAAGCGGCCGGGGCGGTATAATAAGTAACGCCAGAAAGGAGACGTTTTGAACGCGAAGGAGCTCTACATCCCCCGGCTCACCCTGATCCTCGAGGGCGCGGAGGAACAAAAGGAACTCGAGGAACGCGAAAGGCTCTACGAGGATTACGCTGCCAGCACCGGACAGAAAATCGTCTGGTGCAGCCTCACCGAAGCCCTCATGATCATGCTCTTCGAAGCCCGCGAGGGCGAGTGGTACGAGCGAAGCCAGCAAGCCTTTATGGACGGACTGGCCGGGTATCTCAACAAAAGACCCTCAGACCGTCGCGCGCTGGCCTAGGAGGCAGACATGATCACACTAGGTGTTGACCCAGGACGCTACAAAACCGCCTACGCGCTGATCCAGGGGGGAGCCCCCAACAAAATCCTGGCGGTGGAATCGGTGCACAACGGGGAAATTTTACAAACCCTTAAAAAGCAGCTCAGCCTCCACCGACCGGGTGTCGCCCTGGTAGAGCGCCCGTTCAAGAACAAAAAGCGCATCGACAAGGAAGACCTGGCCTACCTCTTCAACCTCGCCAGCCAGATCGAGAACTGGCTTTCGGGCCGGGGGATCAGGGTGCTGGCCCTGCAGGCCAGCCACCCCAAAGCCTGGATCGACGAGGAGGCCCCCCTGGGCTGGCGGCAGATGCTCACCGGCCTGCGCTACCCCAACGAACGGGACATCTGGCACTACCTTTTCAACCTGAAAAAGCAGGGAGGGCTGGAAGGGTATATCCCCCGGAACGAGAACCAGGTGGACGCCCTGGGGATGGCCCTCTGCGCGGGGGAGGTGGGGTGTGCGGGCCGGCGAGCTGCTTAAGGGAGCCATCGCCCGACTGAAACGGGAGGGCCACCCCGACCCCGTGGCCGGGGGTGTCTGCAGACCCGCGGTGGGCTACCTGCTCGAGGTTCTCCCGGAACCCCACCGGGCGTTTGTGCTCGATAAGATCGAGTATTTCGCCGGCTATGAGCGGGTGGGGGGTCAGCTCCCCCGGGCCTGGATCGTCATGTGGAGCCTGCTCGAGCCCATGGTCTGGATCAAGCTGTCCGACCGGGCCGTCGAGGACCCCCTGCCCTACGTGGAGCCCCGGCCCCTCGTCCCGGGGTTCCGCGCCGCCCCTCAGCCTGTTCTCCTGGCCGACCTGCGGGAGCGGGCGATCATCGGCGGAAGGCTGCACGCGCTCAACCTGGCCCAGGAGACGGTGGAGGTAATCCCCTGGAAAGAGGAGCGGATCCGCGCTTCCATCAAGCGGCGGCTGCCCCCCGAGCTGCTGCGCAATTTCCCCGAGGCGCCCGATGAGCTGATGGATAGCCTGCGAAAAAGCGTCGTGGACGTTCACAAACCCCACGCCTACGTGGCCATCGCCGACCGGCGCGACACCCCCTTTCCCAGCGTTCAGGTGCTGCTGGAACCGCGCCCGGTGCTGTGGCACGGTCCGGCGGCCAAAGCTTAGAAAAGCGGGGGAGCGCGAGGGGGCGGTAATCCCCCCCCGATTCATCGGGGGGATACACGGACCCCCTCGCCCTCTTGCGGAACAGGCGGGCCTTCCGCTACCATGAAGGTAGTGAAGAAGAGGAACTGGAAGTCTACAGGAACGGCGGTCTACAGCATATGCTACCACTTTGTATGGTCTACCAAGTACCGCCGCCATGTCCTCTTGCCTCCCGTGGACGCCTCCCTGAAGGAGGCCTTCCTCGCCCTCGCCACCGAGCGGGGCTACGAGGTCCTCACCCTGGAGGTGATGCCCGACCACGTCCACGTCTTCCTCTCCGCTCCCCCCAAGGAGGCCCCCGCCGCCATCGCCAAGGTGCTGAAGGGGGCTACCGCCCGGAACCTCTTCACCCGGCACCCCGAACTCAGGAAGCGGCTGAGAGGACACCTCTGGAACCCGAGCTACTACGTGGGCACGGCGGGAGAAGTTTCCGCCGAGACCATCCGGTGCTACATCGAAGCTCAGAAGGAGGAAGAGGAGTAGATGCCTCTCCTGACCCTTAAGGCCCAGATCCACGCCGCGCCCGAGGTGGAGGCCGTCCTCAAGGAGGCCATGCGCTCCGCCACCAAGGTCTACAACGGCTTGCTTTGGCACCTCCGGGAGGCCTACAAAGGAACCGGGAAGGTGGACCTCTCCCGCAAAAACCTCAACCGCATCTTGAAGGAGCTTCCCCGGGCTAAGGACTACTACTCCATGTCCGTCCAGCTCACGAGAGAGGAGGTGAGAGAGGCCTACAAGGCCTTCTTCGCCCTGAGGAAAGAAGGAAAGACAAACCACCAGGCCCCCGGATTTCGGCGCAAGGGGTACCTCTCCCCGCTCAGGTACGTCCAAAGCGGCTACAAGGTGGAGGGGGACAGGGTCACGGTATCCCTGGGCACGGGGCGCAAAGACGGAGTACGGCAAGTCTCCTTCCGCGTCACCCACCGCCCTGGAGTACGGTACGAAAGGGTGCGGCAACTCTCCATCGTCTACGACAAGCTCTCCGGGCGCTTGGAAGCCCGTCTGACGGTGGAGGTGAGGGCTGCCCCAAAAGCGGGAGAAGGGCGGGTAGCCCTGGACCTGGGGGAGACGATCTTGATGGCCGCGGCCTTTGACGACGAGAGCGTGCATCTCTACTCGGGGCAGAAGATCAAGTCGGTGCGGCGGTACTGGCAGAAGGTCCGGGCGAAGCTCAAGCGAGGTTCCCGCAGGTGGAGGGAGGTAGCCCATCGGGAGAGGGCTCAGGTGAACGATCTTCTGCGTCAAGCCGTCTCCCACTTCCTTCGGGAGTGCGTCAGCCGAGGCGTGGGAGAAGTCGTAGTCGGGGACCTCTCGGGCCTCCGGGAGGGCTTGGACTACGGCGAGGTCCTCAACCAAAGGCTCCACGCCTGGCCCTACCGCAAGCTGGTGGAAATCCTGAGGTACGAAGGGGCCCTCATGGGCATCAAAGTCTACGAGGTGGAGGAAAGGAAAACCTCCCTCACCTGCCACGCTTGCGGGAAGACTTCGCCCTCCAATCGGAGGCACCGGGGATTCTACGCTTGCTCTTGCGGCTGGAGGGCGCAAGCGGATGTCAACGGGGCCCTGAACATCTACGAGTGGGCTTTCCAGGTATCTCCCGTCAAGGGGAGTAGTGGCCGTGTGGCGCGGCCCGTGGTCCGGTCGTTCCGTCTGGGATGGCACGGAGTCCACGAACCGAAGCGCAAGGGTAGCCTCTTGCGTGCATCCTGAAAGGGATGCCCCCGGATTTATCCGGGGGAGGATGTCACAGGCCCTTCGGGCTTGTTAAATCAGGAGGCCAGCTATGGCGAAAGCGAACCTGTACCATATATACCCTGGACAGACCGACCCCCAACCCGCTTTTGTGGCCATCGACCTGGAGACGGGGAAGGTCGGCTACGACTGGAACGGCGAGATCGGCAACGCCGTGCCGGCCGAGGTCTGGCATGGGCGGGTCCAGCGCCTGCGGCTCGACCCGGCGGTGGACACCGAGGCCCTCGACAGGTTGCTCGAGTCCGAGGCCTGGAACTCCCACCTGCGGGCCCTGCTGGAGGACAGCGAGATCGTCTGGAACGCCTCCAACCGGGTGGGCCAACTGGGGCCCCGGGCCACGGCGGCCCTCGAGGCCATGCAGGAGCTCCTCGACGGGCTGCCCACCATTGAGGTGTGGCGGGCGGAGGACTGGCTGCGCATGGTCACCACCTACAAAGACGGGCTCACCTACATCGACGGGGAACTCGTCCTGCCGGAAAACCTCGAGGCTTTCCTTGAAAAGTATCCGGCTGAGGTTGAGTCAGACCCCCCGGTGTATGTCTACAGGATGGCGGAGTATCTGGAACAATTAGCGGAGGCCAACGCCGCAGCCTTGAAATAACTATCAAGCCCAAAGCCGATCTGACCCCACAAAGCACTCGAGGTCGCCAGGAGCCGGAACGAAGGTGGTCCTGGGGTTAGCCTCTGCTGCCTGGAGAAAATTATGGAAAAGCCCTCGCTCGTTCCGTATAACCCCGAAGACCTCATGAGCTTTCTGAATGTCCTGGGCACCTTCGCCCCGCAGAGGGAAAGCGTAGTGCTCCCCGGAGGGGTAGCGGGGCAGCGCCTGGGCTACCTCCGGTTGGACGACGAGGTGCCGGTGGTGGCCCTCGAGGTGGACCAGGCGGCGAAAAAGCGCCGCAAGGACTGGGAAGGCCCGGCCCGCTACCTGCTGGAGCGGGGCCTGAGCGCGGGGCTGTTCGTCTTCCACGACCCGCGTGGGGCCTACCGGCTGTCGTTGGTCCACGCCCGCTACCGGGGAAAGGGCCAGCCCCAGTTCTCCGACTACCGGCGGCGCAGCCTCACCGCGCACCCCCAGGGGCCCAACAAGACCTTCTCCCGGCAGCTTCGCCGCATGGCCGAGAACCCGCCCAGAAGCCTCGACGAACTCCTGGCGATCTTCAGCCTGGAGGCCGTCAGCGAGGAGTTTTACCGGGAGTTTTTGGGCATCTTCAAGGATCGGCTGGTCCCGGGGGTAGTGGGGGAGGCAACGGAACCAGAGCGGCAGGACTTCGCCTTAGCCTTCGTGGCCCGGAGCGTCTTTTTGGGGTTCGTGCAGAAACGGGGCTGGCTCGGCGGGCGGGAAGACTTCCTGCCCTACCTGCAGCGGCGCTACGGGGAGACGGTGGGGCCTGGCCAGGACCGCTTCTACCGGGAGTGGCTGGAGCCCTTGTTCTTCCAGGCCCTGAAGGCCCCGCCTGGGAGCAAAGAGCTTTCAGGGAGCTTACCCCCCGAGGTGCAGGAAGCCCTGGAGCAGGCCCCCTACCTCAACGGCGAACTCTTCGCCCTCAAACCCGGCCTGGACGACCGGGGGCTGTACCTGCGGGACAAAGCCATCCAGGCTTTCTTCGACTTCCTCTTCGCGCACAACTTCACCGTGGAGGAAAACGACCGCTACGAAGAAGAACTTGAACTCAACCCCGAGTTTCTGGGCCTCATCCTCGAGCGGCTCATCAACCAGCCGGGCGTGGAGGGCAAGAGCAGGGAGGCAGGGGCCCACTACACCTCGAGGGTCGAGGTGGATCTCATGTGCCGACTGGCCCTGGCGGAGTACCTCTACCGCCAGGGCATCCCCCTGGAGCGGGCCTACGCCCTCCTGAGCGGGAAGGGCGAAAGCCTCGGCCAGGAGGAACGCGCCCTGGTCCGCCGTCTGCTGCTGGATGCCAGAGTCCTGGACCCCGCGGTGGGCTCGGGGGCTTTCCTGGTGGGGATGCTGCAGACCCTGGAAGAGACCCTCGAGGCCTTAGGGGAACCCCGCACCCTGGACCTGCGTAAGCGCCTGTTGCAGAACCTCTACGGGGTGGATGCCCTGGAGTGGGCGGTGTGGATGACCGAACTCCGGCTGTGGCTGGCCTACTTCGTGGAACTCCCGGAGAGCGCCCGGGCCTCCAAAGAGCCGCTGCTGCCCTCGCTGGGGCTCAGGGTGGCCCACGGGGACTCGGTGGTACAGGCCATCGGTTCCACCCCCGTCCCGCTCAAGCTGCCCTCGGGGGCTGGGGCGCTGCGGGATGAGGAGGTGAAGCGGGCCTACGAGGCGCTGGTAGCCGCCAAGGAGGACTACTTCCACAACCGGGGGGTAAAGGCCCCGGAGGTGGAGGAGAGGAAAAAAGCCTTCCTGCTGGCCTACGCCCGGCGGCTGCTCGTAGGGAAGGGGCAGCAGGGGGGCCTGCTGGTGGAGGGAGCGGCGGAACAGGCCGAAGCGGACTACCGTCAGCTCGAGGCGCTGGTGGCGCTGGGCCGGCGGCCTTTCTTTTACCCGCTGGACTTCGCCGAGGTGCTCTTAGGCCCCAAGGGCGGTTTCGACATCGTGATCGGCAACCCCCCCTACGTGCGCCAGGAGGAGATCCAGGACCTCTTCGGGCGCTTTTCCCCCGATGCGTACAAAGCCATGCTCCGGGAGAGCGTGAAGACGGACCTGGCCCTCACCACCTGCTACAGCGAGCAAACAGCGCCCAAACCCTCGGGCCGTTCGGATCTGTACACCTACTTCTACACCCGCTCCCTGGCCCTGCTGCACCCCAGGGGTGTGCACGTCTTCGTGGTCTCCAACTCCTGGCTGGACGCGCAGTACGGGGCCTGGTTACAACAGGTCTTCTTGCAGGCGGCCCCCCTGCGGTACGTGATCGAGAACCGGGTCAGGCGCTCGTTCAGAGCCGACGTGAACACGGTGATCACCGTGGCCCACGCGCCTGAACCCGGGAAGAAGGTCCCCGGCGACTGGCCGGTTTTCTTCGTGGCGGTGAAGCGGCCCTTTGAAGAGGTGGATCTGTTGCAGGAACTGCTCGAGGCGCAAACGGAGGTACAGTATGCGGGCCTTGCGTAACACGGAAAAGGCCCGTATCCTGGCCCCGACCACCGCGAGGCTGCTGAAAGAGGGGCGGGACGAAAAGGGCCAATACACCGGGGGCAAGTGGGGCGGCCTCTACCTGCGGGCCCCGGACATCTACTTCCGCGTCTTGGAGAAGGCCCAGGACAAGCTGGTGCGGCTTTCCGAGGTGGCGGAGGTGCGCTTTGGCATCAAGACCGGAGCCAACGACTTCTTTTACCTCGAGGTGCTGCCTTACCGCCCGGTCTGCCCGTTGTGCGGGGAGGTACACCAGGAAGCCTTGACCCTCGAGGAGGAAAGGGCCTCCTGGCTTAGGGGAGAGCGCCCCCCAGAAAGTACGCTGGTAGCGGTGAAAAACGAAGCGGGTTGGGAGGGGTATCTGGAAGCCGGGAGTCTGAGGCCCATCGTCAAGTCTTACCGCGAGCTAGTCAATCACCCTGATGGTGTACCCTCACTTCGCCTCTTCGTCTACACGGAAGGAGAACACGCCAGCAATTACCTGCGCCACGGCGAGAAGATCGCCATCCCCCAACGTTCCAGCGTCGGCGCACGCTCTCCCTGGTGGAAGTTATCTCCCCTGACACCTCCTTGTGCCATTGTTCCAGCCGGGGTAGACCGGGAGTACCTCTTTCTTCCCAATAGGAGAGGATTTTTAATCGATAAGCGCCTCTACGGCCTGTACCGAACAGAACCCATTGTCGTGCGCTTAATGAACACCTCCTTTTTCAAGCTAAGTTTGGAGGTGCTGGTACGCACTGGGCTTGGGGGCGGACTGGCCGATTTCACGGTTTACGAGTACAAACAGGGACTACTCTTAAACCCCAGGCTCCTACCAGACCCTGATGCAGAAGTGACCGATAAACTAGTGGGCGACATCCTTGGCCTGAACAATCAAGAACAACAAGAGCTTTTGTTCGCTCTAGATGAATTGATCAAAGAGCGGGTATCTCGAGCTAACACCTAAAGGAGAAAGACGGACGACAACTGGATAGAGATGTTCCTGAACGAAAGGGGCTTTCTGGTATCAGGTACTAAAGGGTTTGCCTATCGCTGAGACCCCAGGCCCTTTTACCAAATTCACTTAATCCAGGAGTCAGCAACAGAAAGAGGCAACGCTAAATGGGCTTCATCACCAACCACCCCCAGAAAGACCTCGCCGCCCGCTTGGCCGACCTCACCGAGGCCTCCCTCGAACTCAACTTCCCGGTGGGCTTCTTCCTCTCCGGCCGGCGCGAGCTGTACGAACCCCTCCGCAAGGCCGCCGAAAGCACCCCCGACCTCAAGCTCAAAATCCTGGTGGGCCTGAGCGCGGACCGAGCAGCAAGGCCCTCCGAGCGGGTGGTTGAAGGCGAGAGCAAATCTATACACGATGTATTCTGGGCAGACCGACCCCCAGCCCGCTTTCGCTAGGAGTGTTAAAAATGGAAAAATCCTTGGCAAAAAAAGCCCGGCGGCTTTCGCCTCACAAGCGCCAGGCGCTTCGCAAGATCAGCCAGAAACTCTGGAAATACAACCCGCATCTGGCCGGCCTCGAGGTAGTCGCGGTGCTGCTGCTGGTACCCAGCGACCACCCCGGCTGGCCGGTGGTCGAGCGCGAGCTCAAAGAGGAAGCCGCCTTCTGGGGAGAGGAGTTGCTCGAGATTTACCAAAAAGCGGTGGCCACCCATTGGATCGACATCGAAAACCTGGCGTTTTTCTGCTTGCTAGAAAACGGCAGCTACACCGTAATGTGCTTCACCCCGGAGGGCGGGGTGCCCTCCGCCTGAGCGAGGACCGTATGAGCGTGATGTTTTACCTGGCGGGACGAATGAACGGAGACCCCGGACTCAGGCGCAAACTCCGGGCCTTACGGGCGGCGGATCCACCCGAGGCCTGGGCGGCCATCTACGCCGCCCCCGGGGCGGAGGAACTACCCGAGGAGCTGCTGCGGGCCATGGGGCTTTTGTGCGGGTACTACGAGCACGCCCCGGGACGCCACCCGGCGGAGCTCCTGGCTCAGCACGGGCCGGGTGGGGAGCGCCGGCTGCACCGGCTGCTGCGCTCGAGCGGCCCCCTGGAGCTGGCCCGGGAGCTGACCCGGCTCGCGCAGTACCTGGGCGGGGGACTGGACTACGGCCTGCTGGAAGAGGCCCTGCGGGACTGGGGTAGGCCAGAGAAGGTACGCTGGATACGAAGATTCGGCGCAGAGAAGGAGAAAGACTGATGAAGACCATCGAGATTCACGTGATCCACACGGTGCCGCCGCAGGCCGCCAACCGCGACGACCTCGGACGGCCCAAGTCCCTGGTCTACGGCGGGGTGGAGCGCGCGCGCTGGTCCTCGCAGAGCCAGAAGCGGGCTTTGCGCTCGCTGTTTCGCGAGCTGGAGCTGATCCCCGCCGAGGAGCAGGCGGTCCGCACGCGGGCTTTGCGCCAGGCTTTAAAGCAGGCGCTGGGCTGGGAGGAGGCCGAGCTGGACGAGGCCCTGCAGGGGCTGCTGGCGGCGTTGGGCCTGAAGGAGGAAAAGGGCCTGATGGAGTATCTGCTCTTCCTGGGGAACAGCGAGGTGGCGGCCCTGGCCGGGATCCTGCGGGATCACCGCGAGGTGTTGCAGGGACACCTGCAGGCCCGGGCGGCGGAGGAAGGCAAGGGCAAGCGCAAGGCCCAGGCCGGGGAGCTGCCGGCCGAGCTGATGAAGGCCCTCAAGCGCGCTTTTCAGCCCAACCTGGAGGTGGCCCTGTTCGGGCGCATGATTGCCGACCGCAAGGACCTGGAGGTGGAGGGGGCGCTGGCGGTGGGGCACGCCGTCGGGGTGACGGCGGATCCCATCGAGGACGATTACTTCACCGCCATGGACGACCTCTTAAACCAGGCCGGGATGCTGGAAAGCCGGGGCTTCGCCGCCCCCACCCTCTACCGCTACGCCTCGCTCGACCTGGGGCGGCTCGCCGGGCAGGTGGGGAGGGAGCGGGCCTTGCTGGGGGCGCGGGCGGTGCTGCAGGGCTTTCCCTTCGCGATTCCGGGCGGGGGCCAGCGCTCGTTTGCCCACCTGGGCGAGCCGGAGGCGGTGCTCCTGCGGGTAGGCGAGGGGCTGCCGCGCAACCTGGCGAAGGCGTTCGCCCGTCCCGTGGAGGGCCCCGAGCACCCCGCCGAGGCGGCCCTGAAGCGCCTGATGGGCTACTGGGCGCGCCTGGACGCCCTCTATGGCCCCCTGCAGAAAGAGGGCAAGAGCGGGGTCAGCCTCTTCCCGGTAGAGGGCTTCCCCTGGGCGGCCAGCTACCGCGAGGCGGTGGAGCGGGCCCTAAAAAGCGCGGAGGGGCTGCTGTGACCCTGCTGCTGCAGCTCGAGGGCCCCCTGCAGGCCTGGGGGATAGGCCCCCGGCTGGACCTGCGGCAGAGCGCCCCCTGGCCCACCAAGTCGGGGGTGCTGGGCCTGTTGCGCGAGGCCATGGGCCTGCCCTGGGAGGCCCCGGCGGAGCCTCTGGCCGGGCTCCCGCTGGCGGTGGCGGTGCTGCGGCCCGGCCGCCGCCTGGTCGATCTGCAGACCGCGCAGGGGGTGATAGCGGCGGAGAAAGACGACATCAAGAACAAGCTCACCCTGCGGGAGTACCTGGCCGACGCGGCCTTTCTGGCCGCTCTGGAAGGCCCCGAGGCGTTGCTGGAAAAAGCCCAGGCGGCTTTGCTCAACCCGGCCCGGGAGATCTTCTTAGGGCGGCGCGGCTGCCTGCCCTCCCCCCCGGTGGCCCTGCCGGAAGGGCTCTCCCCCCTACCGCTCTTAGAAGCCCTGCAAAGCGAACTAAAGCGGCGCGGGCGGGAGCAGGCCCGGCTCGTCCTGGAAGCCCCCGTGGGGCAGGGGCGGATGGTCCACGACGTGCCGGTGGGCCGCTTCTCGGAGCGGCGTTTCGCCCCCCGTTTCGTGCGCGAGGAGACATGGAAACTGTCCTGACTTACGAGATCGTGAAACCGGCCGAAAGCCTGCCGGAGGCGCTGTACCTCTCCCGGCTGCGCCCCCTAAAGCCCCGCGCCCTGCCCCTCCTGGCCCAGGAGACCCACCGCCTGGCGGCCGAGCTGAACCCCCTGGGCCGCTACCTCTACCGCAGGGCAGAGGCACCTTTCCCCCACCTGCTCTTGCAGACCTGGGGGGCGCCCAGGGACCGGCTGCCGGAGGGGCTGCTGCTGGAAGGGCCCAAAATTCTGCCCAGAACAGCCCTGCGGGAGGGAGCGCTGTACCGGTTTTACCTCGAGGCCGCCCCGCTCAAGCGGGCCCGCCCCTTTGCCTACGGCGAGGAGTTTCCCCGCTGGCTGGCGAAACAGCTCAGGGGCGCTGAGCTGGTCAATCTGCGGCTCCTGCCCATCGAGGTCTTCCCCCTGCCCAAAGGAGGCCGCCTGCTGGTGGGGAAGGCCCAGGGGGTGCTGCGGGTGCGCGATCTGGAACGCTTCTGGTCGGTGCTGGCCTTAGGCGTGGGCCGCGGACGGGCCTACGGGCTGGGGCTGCTCTCGCTGGGAGGGGCCCGGTGAGCCCGCTGGACTTCGCCCTGGCCTTGCGGAGCCTGGGCGCAGGCGCGGGGCTGGCCCGCCGTCTACGGGACGCGCTGCGGGGTGCGGGCCTCTCCCCCAAAGCGGCCGAGGGCATAGCCCAGGCCCTGCCCAAGGGCGGCCCCTACAGCCGCCAGCGGCTGCGCGAGGCCACCCCGGCGGAGGCCGGAGGGCTGGAAGAGCTCCTGCGGGCGGCTGATCTGGATGCGCTCGAGGGCATAGGGAAGAACCGCCCGCGGCTGGCCTTGCTGTTGGGGGAGGCCATGCTGGCCGAACGCGGCCTGCTGCTACCGCCCGGGCCGCCCCCGGCCTATCCGCGGGGGCTGGCCAAAGACCTCTTCCCCGAGCGGCCCGCGCTGGCGCTGCTGCAGGGCCTGCCCTACCCGGCGCTGGCCCGGCAGGCGCTGCTGCTGGCGGAAGGCCTGGCTTCCCGCGAGGGGAAGGAGGGGGTGTACTTAGGCTTCCTCAGCCAGCGGGGGGCGGGCCGCCACGCGGCGCTTTTGCGCGAGCGCTGGGGGGAGGCGGCGGTGGCCCGGGCAAACGCTATTCCCACCCTCCCGGAGGAGGCCCGCACCTGGGCCGAAGGGCCGGGCCGGGCCCTGCTGGCCCCCTTCGCCATCGGCACGGTGGACATGGCCCTGCGGGCCGTTCTCCCCACCCCGGAGGCCCCGCTGCGGCTGTACCTGCTTTCGCGCAAGGCGCTGGCCTTGGCCCTCCCGGAGGACCCCCGGCTCTTCGCGGCCCTCCTGGCCCTGATCCAGTGGCGGCGGGCGCTGGGCAGCTCCACGGTCATTTTCTCCCCGCTCTTCTCCCCCCGCTGCCTGGAGGAGATCTTCAAAGCCTGGGGCAGCGCGGCGGAGGTCCCCTTCCCCGGCGGGGTGGCGCTGGGGCAGGGAGAACCCCGAGCCTTTACGCTCCCGGGGCAAAAACGAACCGTAGCCCTGCGGGCTGCGCCCGGCAGGCCCCCGCAGGCCGAGCTATACAGCACGGTCAGAGAGGCCCGGGAGCGCTACCAGGAGTTGGCTAAAAAGGCCCGCCTGGTCCGGGAGGGAGGCTACCCCTCACACCGAATCCTCCCGGACGGCAGGAAGCTGCTGCTGATGCACGGCCGGCTGCCGCTGGGCAGCCGGCTGCTGCGCGAGAACCAGCAGGGCCTGCTGGTGGGTAGCTGGGTAGCGGGCCTGGAGGGCGGGGTGGGCGCGAGCGCGCTCTTCGCCGGAGCCCCCCCGCCCTGGGCGCTCAAAGGGGCGCTGCTGGAAGCCGAGGAGATCGTGCTATGCCCCAAAGAGGTCAGCGGCAGGAAGAAGCTCTACGTGCGGCTGCTCGAGGGCCTGCTGGCGCAAGGGGCCTTCAGCCTGCCGGAGGACGCAGGCCTCCTGGATGGGGAGGGCTTCCCTGAGCTGAAGGCGGCCTGGGAGTGGGCGTACCAGGCCATGCGATCCTTTCTGGGCCGGCCGGAGTCCTGGCCCCAGGGCTACCTGAGCGAGGTGGAGCTGCGCAAAGGCCCGGCGGCGGTGTTCTTGCTCCCGGCGGGGGAGGGGGTGCTGGAGGGGGCCTGGGCCCCGGAGCCGCTGGTGCGGGACTGGCCCTTGCAAAGTGCCCCTAAGGAGTGGCTGTGGGTGGTGAACCGGCGGATCGACAAGGAGGTGGGCGTGTGAGCTTTTCTTTGCTGGACGACCCCTGGATTCCCGTGCGGGCGGGGGAGGGCTACCGTGAAGTGAGTCTCCTGGAAGCGTTGGGGCGCTCGGAGGAAGTCTCCCTGGCCGTCGACCCTTACGAGGAGGTGCCCCTGCTGCGCTTTGTGCTCTTTGTCCTGGCCTGGACCTTGCAGCAGAGGGCCCTGGAGGAGGCCCTGGCCCTGCCCCCGGCGGCGCTGGCGGCAGAGGTAGAGGCCCGGCTGCGCCCCTTTGAGCAGCGGCTGGACCTCTTTGGGGCGTTCTTCGCCTTCTGCCCCGATCTGCCAGGTGAGCCAGGGGGGGTGGAGGTGCTGCGCCCGGACTGGCCTGCGGGCGGCGGGGCCCTGCTCA
>Ga0308389_1001317_pt1 | contig 17070 bp, 10 predicted proteins | sample Hotspr2Sample148_FD_202362 | JGI IMG/M metagenome (GOLD analysis project Ga0308389, IMG submission 202362) | Hot spring phototrophic mat microbial communities from Mushroom Spring, Yellowstone National Park, Wyoming, United States - 20040719_148 ... | reverse complement strand
GCAGTTTTTGAACCTTTAAAGACAATCATTTACTCACAAGTTAAGTTTCATACAGGCGAAACTTCTTCTTGGGCAATTGAACAAATAAAAAATTACAAAGACCAAAAAGACACAATGGATGACGGCTACTCAAAAATCTATTGGGTAATTTCTTCGGCTGACAATTTCTCAAAAGAATCTTACGACTTTGCAAAAGAAGCAAAAGTTCAACTTGTGGACGGCAAACAATTTGCGACAATGTTATTAGAGGCAGGTATTGTTAATTTAGACAAAGTATTATGACAGGATGACAAAGAAAAACGCCCTATAACAGCGGGTTTAAGAAATTGGCGGTTCAGTGGTTAAATGAAGTTTTGCGATTAATATCAAGTTCAGTGCAGGTTGACAGTTTTGTGCTCAGAAACCCGCCCGAACGCAAAGCCCGAAAACGTTGCACGATATTTTAAGAAAAATAACAAAATACAATGCTTGAAATCAACCAAAAAGTATTTGAAGACGTTAGAAGGACGTTACTATTTTGCCCCTATCAAAAAGAACTTTGAGAAAAAAGTGAAAGAAGTTGGGGCAAAAAAGGCTATTTCTTATCTCACCGAAATTATGCAAAGTTCAACAGCAGAAGTTGAGAAAATTATCCAAAACCGTATCAAAAGTGGCGAAATAAATGATGCCTCACAGACGAGAAAGGCAGTAGCGGGAAATGGTTTTCAAGGTTTGGTGGCTTATGCCTTGATTTATTTGCAGAACGAAGGTTTGATAAACAAAGACTTGGTTATCACTCTAAAACCTAAAAAACATAAACTCATAGAAGACTATGCTAAAATACAAGTAGGTGATGATGTGCAAAAGCCAGATGTGGATTTGATGATTTACCACAACAAAAAATTAGAAAAAGCACCTGTTTTGATTTTCTCAATGAAAACTTCTTTGAGAGAAAGAGCAGGACAAACTTACAAATGGAAACTTCTAATGGACATTGCCACTTCAAAAGACTGTTTGCAAATCAAACAAAAATATAATTTGAATTTTGAAGTAAAAGCGGATTTTAGAGTAGGGTTTATCACAACCAATTTTTATGATGAAATCACACAACCCCAACAAGTTGGAATGTTGAATTTCTTTGACTTGGTGTATCTTACCAAATCGGATAAGTTTAAATCCCCTATCAATGAGTTTTCAAAAATTGTATCAGACCTTAAAACACTTTACAAATGATGCTAACAGAAAAAAAATATACAGATTATTCGTGGGACTTTGAAGGGGCTAACACCAAACAATTTACACATTGCTACCACAACTACCCAGCAATGATGATACCTCAAATTGCAGAACGTATTTTGTCAAAATACGGTGCGGATAGTCATTTACTTTTTGACCCTTATTGCGGAACAGGAACAAGTTTGGTTGAAGCAAATTTGAAAGGAATTGATGCCATCGGCACAGATTTAAACCCGTTGGCAAGGCTTATCGCAAAAACAAAGACCACAAAAATAAACCTTCAAGTTTTGGATTTTTACCTCAAAGATTTTAACGACTATATTTTTTCGTTGATGTTTAATTTCAGTCCGAAGATAAGCGTCGTTATTCCTCAAATAAATAACATTGATTTTTGGTTTGATAAAGGAGTGCAAGAAAAATTGGCTACCATTAAGACTTTTATTGAAAAGATAGAAGATGAGAGCGTTAGCAATTTTTTCAAAGTAGCATTTAGCGAAACCGTACGAGAAAGCAGTTTTACACGCAATAGTGAGTTTAAATTGTTCCGAATGACCGCCGAGCAGATGCAAAAATTTAATCCTGACGTGTTTGGTTTAATGCAGAACAAATTAGCCCGAAACCACAAAGAACTGAAAGCATTTTTAGAGCAAAAACCCAAAGGTAGTTCGCAAATTTATGACTTTGATACAAGCGATAAGGTTCAACATATTGAAAACGAAAGCGTTGATATTGTGCTAACTTCACCACCTTACGGAGATAGTCGCACAACAGTGGCTTACGGACAATTTTCAAGACTCGCTAACGAATGGTTAGACGTAGAAAATGCGAATCAAATAGATAATAATTTAATGGGGGGAAGAAAACAAAAACAACGTTGTAGGTTTGACAGCCAAAGTCTTAATCAAAGCCTTGAAAAAATTGCAAACATAGATGAGAGAAGAGCCAAAGAAGTTTCTTCATTCTATGACGACTATCAAAAGTCTATTGAAAATGTAGCCAAAACGATTAAGAAAGGCGGTTATGCTTGCTATGTAGTGGGCAACCGAAAAGTTAAAGGCGAAGTTTTGCCAACAGATGAAATAACCAAAGACTTTTTTGAAATTCAAGGTTTTTCGCACATAGAAACCATCATTCGTAACATTCCTAACAAACGTATGCCCAGCAAAAACAGCCCAACAAATGTAACAGGAAAAAAAGACGAAACAATGAACAATGAGTATATCGTGATAATGCGAAAAGAATAAAAATATCAGGCAATATTATATTTGGGAAAAGGCGAGTTAAAATAAAAAAGGGGCAGTTCGCCCCTTTTGCACTTGTGGAGATGGCGGGAATCGAACCCGCGTCCAGAACCCTGTTAAAATCAGCCCCCACGCTCATCTTCGGCTATTGAAGTTCGTTTCCGACGGCGCAACCGACGGCGTTTCGGAAACTATCTCAACTAAGGTATTCGCCAAGTCCGTTGAGAACAAACTTCGCGAAGCCTACGTGCGAGCAAAGCTCAAGCACCCTTTTATGACGCAGGTCGGGCGTTCGTGTAGGCATCGAACCTGCCCGACGGCGTGGTCTGACTAATTAACTTGTGCTAATTAGGCAGCCATTGCGTAAGAATAATCTTCCGCATTTACTTGTTGCACAGACTTCTTTAACGAGTCCATCCGTGCGGAAACTCGGAGCGCAACTGATTCCGCCAGCGGTCCTGTCGAAACCTGTCATCCCCAACTTTTCAAAGAACTTTGGGCGACAAATATACGCAAAAACAGTTTCAGAGATGCACTTCAAAACACGGCTCTGACTTCGGCGCGCGCGGTGTGAATCGTGCGTCCAATCGGTAAGGCTCTGCCATCGTAGCCGCCCGAAGCCGTGATGTAGTTACTCACGCGGTAATCGGCATCAATGCGCCAAATGACCGTTGTGCCAATGGCGTTCCCGCCTGTCAGTTCAAAAACCGCGTTGAAGAAATCGGCATCGCGCAAGGTGGTTTGCAAGCGTTCCAGTTGTGCGTTCAATCGACCTTTGCCACGAAAAGAATAAGTCGATCGAATCTGTTGCGAATTGATATTGGCTTTCGCGCTCACGCCGCCCAGTGTTTTTGCAGGACGTTCATCAACGCGCTGTTCAAAGTTTGCACGAAATCCAAATTCCAAATCTTGAAACGGACGATAAGAAATATCAGGCGAAACGCTTACGGCATTGATTTCAAATTGGCGACCGGTCTCGACAAACGCCGCACCTGAAAGCCCCGCCGCACGAGAGCGGTTGTAAGAGGAAATTAAATTGAGCTCAAATCCAAGTTCGTAGCCAATGCGCGTAACAAATCGCACGCTTCGCTCTGCAAAAAGCCGCTTCTCAACACCCAAACTAAATTGATTTTGCGATGTGCGTTGCTGAAATCGAAATCGAACATTCGTGATGTCGTTCTCGAAAAGAAACACATCTTGCTGAATGGTGAAATTGCCTGCAAGCGTGGTTTGGTCGTTCAAAAATTTGGAGAAGTTGAGGAGATAAATCGAGCGCAAATCGGTTTCAGTGCTTCGCTCTTCAACACGCAAAAGCGTTTCGCTTGAAAGCGCGGCGAGGGCACTTCGCGCAAAGGTCGTTTTCTCGCGAATGATGCGTGCGGGACGCAGGCGCAGTCGGAAACTGGTTTTCAAATCAATCGTTGGGAAAAGTTCATCAGAAGGAAAGGTGCGCAAGATGTATTGAAGCGTATCATCGCCGACATCGCCGAGAAAAGCAATCGGCACAAACTCATCAAATTCTTTGAAGCCGTTGCCGTTGCGGTCGCGCCAGATGTAGTTGCCTGCGCCGTTTGGCACAACGAAGAACTGCCGCTCTGTGCGTGCCGCTTTTTCGGTTTGAACATCATAGAGCCACTCGGCTTCAAGTGCCGCACGGAACGGCGTGTATCGCACTTGAAAGCGCAAGAGAAAGGTCTCTGCATCAAGATTGCCTTTCTCTTTGAATCGCTCTGAAAAGGTGCGCAGTCGGTTGGTGAAATTCAGTTGTGCGACCCATTCTTCAAGCGGAAGAAGTCGCCAATCGAGCATGACGGTTCGAGCAATCGAAGCGGGAATGAGCCGTGAATCGCCGAAGAAGCGCGAGTCGAAGAGTTGGTCGGCGCGATAGCCAAGAGAAACGGTTGCCGCTTGTCCGAAAAAACTGGGCAGGCGCGCGCCTGTGGTGAGGTCAAGAATTTCATGGCTATCGGGGCGGAGCGTATCGGCGGAAATCGAGCGCGTCTGTTTTGCGCTTCGCTCAATGGTGAGAAAAGGAATAAGCGTTAGACTTGTTGTTGGAAAAAATTGCAGTTCAAGTTGTGCTTGCTGTCGAAGCCACTCGGCGCGTTCATTGGTTTGTGCGTTTCGGCTTTGGGTGTAGGCGGCGTTGTAATGGAGTCTGCCGAGCGAATCTTTGCGAGCTTCTACATCAAGCGTTTGGCGTGTGGAAGAGAAGAGTGTATCGCGCAACACATCGCCGAACGTGTAGCGAAGTTGAGTGATGGGGTTCGGCGCATAGAGCATTGATGCATTGCGAAGCCGTTCCGATGTTTGCGCTGTGAAAAGCGAGCGACCATCGAAATCAATCAAATTAAACTCGCGCTCAAACTCAACGGGAAGCGTTCTATCAATGAACGCAAATCGTGCGTCCGTGAAGCGTTGCGAGGCGTTGAGTTCGAGCCGACCGTAATTTTTGCCAAAGAGCGTGAGCGTTTTCGGTGCGAAGTTAAAGCCAAATTTGTAAGCCGTGCCGCGTCGAGAGGCATCATCAAGCGTCGAGAGTTTGTTCAAATCGTTGTCTGAAATCGCGCCTTCGGCTTGAAGTGTGAGCGATTCAAACGGTGCGGCTTTCATGCCGAAGTCAAGCACATTTTGCGCCGTCGGAATCGGGAGCAATCGGAACGGCACATAATTGCCTCGCCCTTCGCCGACAAACTCAAAGATGCCAAACGAGACGCGCCGATAACTGCCGCGCCCTTCACTCACTAAACTGAACGAGGGGCTCCACACTGCGCCTGCAACGCCTTGACCAACATATCGGAAAATTTGAACAGGCTGACCGTTCACGACGGTATCCACTCGCGCATAACTGCCACGCGGTCGCCCTGCATTATCCGTGCCGACAAAGGCGGAAGTATCATTTGCCAAAAAACGATTTGTGCCTGCTTCGGCAATTTTCTTGCGCTGTTCTTCGGTGAGGTTGAACTCAATCGGCGCGTTTTCATCGTCCGATTCCGAGAGGTAAGATGTTTGAAGCGAGAGTTTGCCGCCGAACCAATCGGTTTTGATTTTTGAAGCAAGAAAGTTTCTTGGAAAGATGCGCTCGGTGAATTGAAAATCAACAACGATGCGGCTTTGCGCCGTGATGAGCCTGCGCGGCTGAAAGAAAATTTCGCCTGTGCCGTATTCAATGATGTAGTCGTTGTTTTGTCCGCGTGTTTGCAAGACACCATCGACATAGACGCGCTCTGAACCTGCCAACACCACGATAAACGCTCTGCCTTCGGGCGATGTGAGTCGATACGGTCCTTGCACGCCGTCGAGTCCATTGAAGTTGTTGATGGCAAAGCGTCCGCGTGCCAAAGCAAAGCCAAGCAAGGCTTCGGAATTCACAACGCCGAAATCGTATCGACCTTCGACTTTGCCACCTTGCAAGCGGCGAAAGAGATTGGCAAATTCCGTTCCTGCAAGGTCGAGATTGAAATCGCCGAGTGTGGCAGTTGCGTTTTTGGAGCGCACTTCAACAAAGACGCGGTCAAATTCTTGAATCGTTTGCGTCGTGCCTTCGGGCTGAATCGGCGTGTTTTCATCGGTCAGTGCGGCAGAAACTTCGACACCATCAGCAAGTTCACCTTCAAGTTGCAAGCGAAATCCTGAATTGACATTGAGGTCTTGATTTGAGCCAACCGTAACGCCGCGCACGATGCTTCCCGACTTGCGCAGTTTCGTGCCTTCAAAAATGTCATCAAGTGGCGCACGCTTTGCGATTGTCGTGACTTGGGCGACCGTATCTTGCATGAGTGAATCTATTGGCACAATGAGTTCGCGCCGCGCATATTCCGACTTAAATTGAAACGGCAAAGTTCGATAGCGCACTTCAATCGTGTGCGGTTGATTGTCAAAAAAAAGGTATCGCAGATAAATAATGCCGTTTTGGTGGTCAATGCGGAATCGCGTGGAATCAAGTTGGAGATTGTCAAAGAAGATTTTAACTGTGCCGCGATAAAGCGAGCCATCAGGCAGTTTGAGCGAATCAACATACGTGGTGCGGAGTTTGACAATAGTTTCGCCGCTCAATGTTTTTCGAACAGACATCGTGTCAGACACAAAGACGCTATCGCGCCACTGCGCCGAAGCCGAAGCAAGCGAGAAAAAAATTATCGCAATATGAAGCGTAAGCCGAGGCAAATGATGGACGGTGTCTGATGGTTGGTTTTATGTGTGATAACCAAAACATAACAAAAGCGTGAAGTGAGAATCAAGCCCTTTTTACAGCGCACGGATAAGACAGTTTTAACAGAGTCACACAGACCGTTGAGCATAGAGTTGCACTTTGAGCACTGCAAAAATCTATGCCGTGAAAATCAATGCTCTTTTGGGGGTTCAAAGTAGGCGCGATGACGTGCTTCGTAGATGTTGGCGTGTCCAATCAACACAAGTTGGTCGCTTTCGGTAAGGCGTTGAGTGCGTGTGGCAGGCAAGCCTGATTTCATGCACACGGCTTGGGTTTTTAGAACTTCATCGGCAATCGCAAGCAGAAACGGCATTGGTCCGAAAGGTTTTCCGCGATAATCCAAATCGAGTCCTGCAACAATCACGCGCTTGCCATCATTGGCGAGTTTATCGCACACTTCAACAATTCCTTCATCAAAAAATTGGGCTTCATCGATTCCGACCACGTCGGCATGGCGCGATTGCTCTAAAATTTCGCTCGAATGCGAAACCACCTTCGAGGCAATTTTCAACGCACTGTGCGAAACAATTTCATCTTTGCTATATCGGTCATCAATTTGAGGCTTGAAGATGGCGACTTTTTGCCTTGCAATTTGAGCGCGACGCAATCGGCGAATCAGCTCTTCAGATTTACCGCTGAACATACAGCCAGCAATCACCTCAATTTTTCCTGCGAGTGCTTTTGCGTTGACGGGCTTGGCGCGAAGTTTTTGCACAATCATGTAATGAAAGATGGTCAAGATTTTTTTGGGAAAACGATTCGGGAAGTAACTCGGCGATGGAATACGACTTGAACTGTCCGTTTTTATCGGCAAGATAAACGATGAGCGACGGTGCAAAATCCATCAAGACCTGTCGGCACGCGCCGCAGGGCGGACAAAATTCACCAGAACTTGCCGTAATCACAATCGACTCAAACTCGCGCTCACCTTCGCTTAATGCTTTGAACAATGCCACACGCTCAGCGCATATCGTCAAAGAATATGATGAGACTTCAATGTTATGACCGCTGTAAATAATCCCACTTTTACTTTTCAATGCAGCACCAACATGAAAATGCGAATACGGCGCAATCGCTTTCGCCATCGCCTCTTTGGCGGCACAATGCAACGCTTCAAGCGAAAGATTGACAGTATAACGAGATGATTTTTTCAATGAGAAAAATGAAATTGTATCTTTGATACAAACAAGCAAACGCAACTGCAAAAATACTGTGCCGAGTGAATTTAGAATTTTAATCGTCGAAGACAACTCTGCCGACGAACAACTTTTCAAAACCACACTTTCGCCACTCTCTTTGAGCATTGATGTTGCTAAAGATGGCAGAGAAGGCTACCAAAAACTCAAAGAAAACTCCTACGATTTGATGATTCTCGATTTAATTATCCCAACATGAGCGGCGTGAAAGTGTTGAGAAAAGCAAACGAAGAAAAAATTGCGTTACCCCTGACGATTGTCTATAGTGCGCTCTCCGCAGAATCTTACATTATGGAGTGTTTGAAATTAGGCGCAAGCAGTTACCTTGTTAAGCCAGTGTCGGCACTCAACCTGCTGAACAGCATTGCGGATTGTTTAGCACTTTCAGCAAAGAAACGAACTGCACTGGCACACCCATCATCAACATTTCTTGATGAAAAACCGCTCACGCTGACCAGAGCGATGGCGCAAATGACCACTGCACAGAAATCGGGAAAAGTGCTGGTCGATACGGTTGAAGGCACTGGCACGCTTGACTACACATCAGGAAAATTGATTGCTGTTCGTTTCAAAGGATTAAGTGGATTGCTTGGGCTCGAGACACTTCGCGCACTGCCACACCGCTCGGTAACAATTCAACTTGTCGAGCCAATAATTGCTGATTGACTTAAAAGAACATTAACTTTACACCGCTTCAATTCAGAAGCAAAGCGATGATGACCAAGCCATGACCGACACACAAAAATATCAATTACTCGCTGTCGATGACGAGATTGCAAACATTACGTTCTACAAAGTTGCGCTCTCTCGATTGCCTGTTGACGTCGATACTGCCACAAGCGGCAGCGAAGCCTTTGAAATGCTCAAAAAAAAGCAATATGATTTAGTGCTTCTCGACTTGTTTATGCTGGATGGCACAGGAATCGGGTTGCTTCAAAGAGCCGAGCGTGAAGGGCTTATATTGCCGACAGTGTTAGTCTGTAGCAGTGCGAGCGATAAGGCAATCATCTCGCAAGCCTTGTCACTTGGTGCAGGCGGCTATCTCAAGAAACCGCTTGCATATCAACAACTTCTTCAAGCCGTGTGCGACTATCTGAACATACCTTATCCTGAAAAGTTAGCAAAAGGTGCGTCAGCATCATCACAAGTTTTGTCTGCATCTAAGTCCGAGAGCTCGGCTGTTGAACAGACAAGGAAATCTGCCGAAGTGCTCCAAACAGGAAAGGTTGAATCGCTGACACGCGCTATGTCGGCAATGACTATCAACAAAAAAACAGGCAAGGTCGAAGTGCATACCCCAAAAGGCGTGGGTATGTTAGAGTATGAAGAAGGTCGGCTGAAAAAAGTGGTCTACAACGGCAAAACCAGTATCGATGCACTTGAAGCCTTGCGTTATGAATCGCATCGCGAGATTCATATCGAGTTGAATAATTAAGTGAGTGGATTTGCATGATATCGATTCATTTCGCATATTCGTTCAAATCAAAACCAAGCCATGACTTTCAACCGCAACAACATCTGCCCTCACAACGAAAAGGCAATGCCTTGCGGTAACTCCCTTTCTTTCTTTTCATACTTCTACTTTACCTCGTTTTATTTCGCCGGTTGGCGAAACTAATCTGACTCACATATCCGCTTTGCGGTAAATCTACCACCCCGTTCAACCGAACACGGTTTCCAAATTCATCACAACACTTAAACAACTTCAAAGGAGAACGAATTATGCTTATCGTAATGGATAAAAACGCAAATCAAGAACAAATTGCGCAAGTCTGTGAGCGCATTCGTGCAATGGGCTTCAAGCCGCATGTGATTGCAGGCGAAGACCGCGTAGCGATTGGCATTACAGGCAATAAGGGCGCATTAGACAAAGAGCCGTTTCTTTCAATGAGTGGCGTCGTTGATGCTGTTCGAATCACAAAGCCCTATAAACTTGTCAGCCGTGAAGTGAAACCAACCGACACGGTGGTTACGATTAAAAATTCAAACGGCGCGGAAGTCAAAATCGGAGGCGATGAACTGCACATCATGGCAGGTCCCTGTTCAGTCGAGAGCGAAACACAAATCAACGAAATTGCACATCTGCTCAAAGCCAGTGGCGTCAAAATCATGAGAGGAGGTGCGTTCAAACCCCGAACGTCGCCTTATGCTTTTCAAGGATTGAAACTTAAAGGATTGGAACTCTTGAAAGATGCGGCAGAAAAAACAGGCTTACTTGTAGTTACGGAAGTCAAAGACACGGAGAATCTTCCTGCTGTCGCTGAACATGCCGACATCTTGCAAATTGGCGCACGCAACATGCAAAACTTCTCGTTGCTCGAAGCCGTTGCGCATTACAACAAACCAGTTTTACTCAAACGCGGACTTGCGGCAACAATCGAAGAATTTTTAATGGCGGCGGAATACATCGTTTCCAATGGAAACCCGAATGTGATTTTCTGCGAACGTGGTATTCGCACCTACGAAACCTACACGCGCAATACACTTGATTTAAGTTGCGTGCCTGTGATTCAGCACCTTTCGCACTTGCCGATTATCGTTGACCCATCGCACGGCGTTGGACTGTGGGAGTATGTCGCACCGATGTCAAAAGCCGCAATCGCATGTGGCGCAAACGGCTTGATGATTGAAGTCCACCCGAACCCTGCCGAAGCCCTCTCTGATGGACCGCAATCGCTTAAACCCAAAAAGTTTATCTCGCTCTTGCGCGAACTCAAACCAGTTGCCGAAGCCGTCGGCAAACGATTGAATGTGAATGTGCTCAATGAAACCAAGTCGCTCGAACTGTGTGCGTAACAATTTCATCTACGGTTTCCGTTGTGAAAAGAGCCAGTCGTAAAGTTCATCGGTAGCGAAAGCAGGTGACCAGGCGTTGTGTCCGACATTTGGAAACTCTGTATATCGCACAGGCGCGCCAAGTGCTTTAAGCGAATCAACTAATGCGCGAGACCAATCAACCTTTATCACTTGGTCATCAGAGCCGTGAAACACCCAAATTGGAAGATGCTTGATGCGCTGAACTTGGGTAACATCGCCACCGCCACAAATCGGAACCGCCGCCGCAAAAAGTGAGGGGTTGCGCATGACAAGTTCCCAAGTGCCGAATCCGCCCATTGAAATTCCAACCACATACCGACGCAATGAATCTACGGCGTAAGTGGATTGAATGAATCGAACTAAATGCACCAAGAGTTCTTGAATGAGCGAGGCACTATCGGCAAGTTTGTAATAGCCAAGTTCTTTTTGATAGGGCGACCATTTGAGTTCCTTCGGGCATTGCGGCACGAGAATGTAGCACGGATATTGGCTTTGACGTTTTTCAAATTCAAGCGCGCCGTGTTTAAGCACAAAATCGCTTCCATCGTTGCCACGCTCGCCTGCACCATGCAAATACAGCACAAGCGGAAAGGTTGCCTGAGGCGAGTGAGATGCTGGCACGAAAAGACGATAGGGAATTTTTAATCCACGATGTTCAAAGAAGTTTAAGGCAAAACGTGAGTGTTGTTGTTGGGCGTTGATTGAAAGCGCACCGCTTGCCAACATGAGCGCAAGAAGCGTCCAAATTGACAAGCGTGTGTGATGGGTTCGATAGGTCATTGCAAGTCGCAGTTCATTTACAATAGACTTACTACATTGAAAATAGTTCAAAAAAAGCAAAAGGAGCGGGAATGTAACCTCACCCTGTCGCGGTGCGACGTCCCTCTCCTTTCGCAAGGAGAGGGACGTTTTGGCGAAGCCAAAACAGGGTGAGGTTAAAGTATCAGGCTTTGCGATTAATGTTGCTTTAATTAAGCGTTCTTGTGATGTAGTAAGTCTAACGCCTAATTTACTACGCCTTCGAGGCGGTCTTCCAAATCCGCATAAATCTCGCGCAGTTGATTAAGTGTTTCGGCATCGGCTTTCCACAGTCCGCGACCGCTGGCTTCGAGCAATCGACCGACAATGTTTTTCATGGCTTGCGGATTAAGTTTAGCAAGTCGCTCACGCATCTTTTCATCGAGCGCGTAAGTTTCAGCGGCTTTTTGGTAAATCCAATCGTCAACGCTTTTTGTTGTGGCGTCCCAGCCAAGCATATAGGTCATTCGATTTGAGATTTCGGTTGCGCCGCTGTGTCCATGTGCAAGCATGCCTTCATACCACTTCGGGTTCAAAAGTTTTGTGCGGTATTCAATCTTTAACGCTTTGCCGACATCGTCAATTTTGGTATCGGCAGTGAAGGATTCAACATAGTTAAGTTTGACGTCTTTGAGTTTGGGATTGCGTTTTTCCGCACAAAGTTTGAGCGCGCCCGAAGTCGAGAAATAGTGGTCAATATCGGAAATGCCGAACTCGACCGAGTCGACTTGATGCACCACACGCGAGACCGTGCCAAGCAAGTTTTGCAAGACTTCGGTTTCTTTCTGCCCGTTTCGTGAGCCGCCGTAAGCAAACGCATTACGTCTGACAAATTGAGAATCCAACTCATCATCACTTTCCCACGCAGAGTCTTCAATCATATCATCAATGTATGTGCCGTATGCACCGGGCGATTGCGTAAAGAGCCGCGAGGTTGCGCTTTCAAACGATGAGCCTTTTTGCATGGCTTCATTCACGTGCTTTTTGATGAAGTTCATGGATTCAGGTTCATCGGCTTTGGCGGCGGCTTTCACGAGATTATCCAAGTGATTCATCAGCAAGCCAAACGCATCACGGAAGACAGGCGAGAGTTGCATCAAGACATCAATGCGCGGACGCTTCAACTCTTCAAGCGGAATCAGTTCATAGTGCGAAATTTTGTTTTGACCATCATACGCGGGACGCGCACCGATTAAGCGAATCACCGTTGCGACGGCTTCGCCTTTGGTTTTAATCGTATCCAAGCCCCACAAGACTTCGGCAATAGTTTCAGGATACTCGCCATGTTCTTCCAAGTGTCGAGCGACAATCGCATCGGCGATTTGCGTGCCGCGTGTGAAGGCAAGTTCTGATGGAATTCGCCAAGGGTCAATCGCATGAATGTTTCTGCCAGTGGGAAGCACGTGCAGACCGTCGCGGATTAAGTCGCCGCCTGCGCCTGTCGGTAAGAATCTGCCGTTCAAGACTTTAACGACGGCATCAAGTTCGTGCGTGTTGTCCGCCAAAGCACGCACCATCGATTTGCCATCGTGCATGATTTTTTCTAATGCGTTGGCTGTTTCGTGGTCAATCTCGTGCGCGTGAATCAAACTGCGCCACACTTGCACAGGATTTTCTTTGCCGAAAATTGCATGCTCGACAAAGGCTTTGCAAGCATCATCAATTTTTTCGCGAAGTGACATTGCGTGCGTATCGCCTTTGCGTGCCACGCTTGCTAAATGTGCATAGTGCTTGAAACTGCCGCTATGGTCAAATGCTTTGAGAAACAAACTCGGCAAAGCGGTTTCCAAGCCTTGTGCTTTGAGGCTTTCGGTAACAGTGATGAGTTGCGTTTCAATCGGTGACGCTTGTCCGAAAATGTGCAGAGAGTTAGTAATTAAGCGGGTTTCAAGTTCGTTGAGATAGACATACAGTCGGCTGACGTAGTCGCTGAACGCTTCGCCTTCTTTACGCGGCACATCGTCGTTGAGCGCAAGCACTTCGACTTTTTGCATAATCGCTTCTTCGGTGTTGGTGTCGCCGTTGAGATTGCGCTCGCGGTAATCGTTCATCATATCGCGCAAGGCGCGCAATTCTTTGTAAAGCCCAGAGCGCGACAGTGGCGGAATGGAATGAGAAATCATCACGGCGTAGCCGCGTCGTTTTGCGATTGAAGATTCACTCGGATTATTGACAGGATAAATATAGAAGTGAGGCACTTCCCCCAGAAGCGCGTCTGACCAGCATTTGCGGTTCATGCCAAGTTGCAAGCCAGGCATCCACTCGACCGAGCCGTGCATACCGACGTGAATCAGCGCATCAGCGTTGAAGGTGCGGCTAATCCAACGATAGAAGGCAAGGTATTGGTGGTGTGGCGTGTTTTGTTTGTCGAAGAGCAAACGCATCGGGTCGCCTTGCACGCCAATACGCGGCTGAACGCCAATGAAAATGTTGCCGAAGCGAATCCCGCCAATGAAGACCGAACCATCAGGCATCGGCACAATTTCACCGGCGAAGTTGCCCCAACGCTTTTCAATTTTCATTTGCTCACGTTCAGAGGCAAGACGCTCAAACTCGGCTTTGGTAACCGTGAGCGCGTCTTTGGAATTAAACATCTTTTGATGGTCAGTGGCGACATCAATCGCTTGCAAAAGGGCTTCGGGCGTTTCAGGGAGCGAGCCAACATTGTAGCCTTCTTTTTCCAATCGCTTCAAGATGGCGAAAAGACTTTTCGGCACATCAAGCAATGCGGCAGTGGCTTTCTTGCCCAAGCCGGGCGGATAGTCATAGACCACAAAGGCAAGTTTCTTTTCGGAATTTTTCTTACGCCGCAAGCCAACCCATTTTTTAGCGAGCGTAGTTAATCGCTCTAATCGGTCAGGAACGGTGGTAAGTTTGCCGTTGGTAATTGCACCAAGCACCACAGGTGCAACTGCACCGTCCATTTCAGGAATCGAGTAAGTGATAGTGGATTGCATCGGCAAAACGCCAGCTTTGCCCCACTGGTTGTAATCTTGCATAAAGAGCGGGTGCGAAACCACGTAAGGCACATCTAATTTTGTAAGCAATTCTTCGGAGACTTTGGCGTGAGTGTCGGGCTTGGTTGAGCCGGCAGGTCCGCCGACCAATCCGAAGCCAATCATATTGACCAAAAAATCGATGTGTTCTTTCATCAGCCACTCGCGCACTGCGACATGGGCTTCAACGCCCATCACAAAAATAGGCAAGGTGAAAAAGCCTTTGGCTTCAAAGGCGCGAATCGTGTCGTCAATGTAGGTGCGTTCTTGAAGCAAGTGTTTGCGAATGAAAAGCAGTGCAACACGCGGCGCGTGCTTTTCATCAATGCCGAGTTTATGCAAGTGTTTCTCTTGCCAACTGCGGAAGTGGCTCACATCTTTGAAGTATTCCTTGTGGTCTTTGATGGCATCGGGGTGATAAAGCCCCATCGTTGGAATGTCAATCGGTGGTGGCACATCGAGTGTTTCATCAAAGTATTCGCGCAAGATAAGTTTGAACATTGAGACGATATTTTCCACAATCGGGTGCGACCAATAGGCATAGATGCTCATCCAGTTTTTGAAATCTTTGGCTTTGTTTGGAATGAGCGGGAGCATCGTGCGCATGAGTTTCAGGAGTTTGACATAGCCGTAGAGTGCATCTTCATCGCGTCCGCGCACAAGGAGTTTAGCGATTTTCTTAACGCCTTCAGGCATGCCAGCACCTTTGCCTTTCATGACATAGTTGCCAACTTTGGTCAGTTCCATCGCTTCGGGCATGGATTCAAAGACGAACACCGTTTTTGCAGGCGATTGCTCGACTTGCGCTTTAAGCCACTCGGCTTGATGTTTGAATTGAATCATGGAGGCGAAGACGCAGTCGGCTTCTTTGAGCGCGTCGGCAAGGGCAGGATTTTGCGATTCAAGGTCTTTGTCGGAAAAATTGTGAAGTTCAGCGTGAGCCGCAAGATGTGATTTGACTTCCGTCCAAACGCGGCGATTGTAGTTCTCCATGCTGAGAACAGCAACAATTTTCTTCTTCATAGTCTTCTCCTTTTTACTTCTGAAATGTTTCTTCTAAAATGTTATGAAAGAACGGTTCACTTTTGATAAGGAGAAGATAAGGATTTTTCCGTTTCAATGCGCGTTGAGTTGTGTAGAATGAAATAGAAAGCAACGCGTAGCTCATATTAGGACTTACGCAAGAGCGAAAGTGAGTTTGGGATTTTTGAGTTGTTGTTTGAATCGTGGGTATATTTTTCGGAATGGTCGGCGAAGTAGGTCAAGGTGTAATTGACCTGCGACGACAACAGAAATTGTCCATAATCCAGTCTCGTCATCTTGTGTCTCCTTTTTCTTGAAATCTACTGACTTTTAACCATTTTGCGTAAGTCCTATTGGATAATTCATCGCAAGTGTTAAATTTCGGTTAAGGTCAACAACACAAAAGGAGTGCTTGCTTTCAAACACGCCTTTAAATCAAAAACTCTTTACTAACAACAGTTACTTCAATGCACATCTTGCTTTATGCATGGTGCGCAGATTGAATGAATATGAAAGTCAACCCGTTCTGTTTGCAGTTCGAGTTGGATTCGGAAATGGAGATGAGACGAATCGCCTTTCAAATCGGGCGAAGCCAAAATCATCTCCTTTATCGTTAGGATAAAAACAAATGTTCAAACAAGAAAAGTAACCTTAAACCCTTAAACGATGTTCTGTTCTTTATCAGCAAAACAACACGTGAAAACAACTAACACAAATTTTTTAACCAAAACTTAGGAGAAAACAAATGCGAAAGCACTTTACACTGCTTTTAACTGCACTGCTGCTGATAAGCGTGGCAACCTTTGCCAGCGGGCGAGACAAGAAACGAAATCCCGAAACGACGGCTAAAATCGTCAAATTTGATGAAACCACAGCAGCGGCAACTGCCAGCACGATTGAAAAAAACGGCTTCGTGCAATCCACTGAAAGCACATTCAACGGCACACCCACAGGCTTAACGGGCTTTTATGACTACCAATGCAACGGCGGTGCTGTAAAATACATCGCTGTGAACCCTACTGACCCCAACAAAATCCATGTAACCTATATGCTCTCGACGGACTCTGCAAATGCAAATGCGACGCGCCGTGTCGGGTATGCGTTCAGTAGCGATGGTGGCGCAACTTGGAACTCCATTGCCAGTGTGAGCGGTATCCGTGAAGGATTTCCATCACTTACGATTCTGAACACAGGTTCCGAACACTTGGGCGTGGTGGCGTGTCACAACCAGCCAACAGGACAGCGGTTGTTTTCTCGTGCCTACATTGACGGCTCGGAAGGCGGACTCTCCTTCACAGGATTTGCGCCTGATGACGACCCCGGTACAACATTGGGCGGGAACATCATCTGGCCCTACATCACCGCAAAACCTGATGGCTCAAAGATGTATATGATGTCGTCATTTTCAGGCGGACCGGGCACGGTGCACATGGTGGAGTTCGATGCAGCATTAGGGCAATTTGGCACATACGGACCTGCATTAGTCACCGAAGACGGTGATACGTTAGACCCAGGGGGTCGCTACAATGTGGTCGTGTCGCCAAGTGGTAACAAAGTAACGATGTATCACT
>Ga0308389_1001312_pt1 | contig 17097 bp, 17 predicted proteins | sample Hotspr2Sample148_FD_202362 | JGI IMG/M metagenome (GOLD analysis project Ga0308389, IMG submission 202362) | Hot spring phototrophic mat microbial communities from Mushroom Spring, Yellowstone National Park, Wyoming, United States - 20040719_148 ... | reverse complement strand
ACGGTAATCGTGCCTTTCTCTGCCGCATCTTTGACAACGTGATGATTGGTGATGATGTAACCATCGGCGGAAATAATCACGCCTGAACCAGAGCCGCGAATCGGCATTTCGTTTAGCCCGCCTGGTGGTCGGAAAAAGAATCGGAACAAATCGCCTTCTTTTTCCTCATCTTCAAAATTGTGGAAACGGTCGTTTGGAATGCGTGCCGTGCTTGTCTTTGCTGAAACATCAATGCTGACAACGGTCGGTTTAACGATGCTTGCAACATCAATAAAGGCTTGATTCATAGATTTGAGCCAAGTCATGGCAGGGGTTGGCGTGTAAGTAGCATTCCCGATACTGGCAGACTTGCGCTCTTGTGCGCTCCCAATGCCTGTAAATTGCAAGCCTGTCAAGGCGACAACGCCAATGACAATTCCAATAAAAATCAATCCGATTGCCGTAAAGAGAGTTTTCTTGTTCATTGTGTTAGAAAGTCAAAGTGTTGAAGTGTAACAAATTCAGTTTGCAATCAATCACAACTACGAAATGCGATTTACGCAAGCCTATTGCAAAGGTTTAATGCACGCTCAAACAAAACACAACGCCGCAAAAAAAGATTCAATGCGGTGATGTGTGATTAAGCGATTTAAGGTCAACGGAGCGCGGAAGACTTGCCGCCACATCGCGCTCATGCGTTACCAAAATTAAAATACGATTGTCTTCTGAAGCAACTTCTTTGAGAAGGTTCAAAACTAATTCGGTGTTTTGCTCATCGAGGTTTGCTGTTGGTTCATCGGCAAGGATAACCTTTGGGTTATTAGCAATCGCGCGCGCAATCGCAACACGCTGTTGCTCACCGACCGAAAGTTCACGCGGTTTATGCGAAAGTTTATTCCCAAGCCCGACACGTTCAAGCAGGTGCTTGGCACGCAACTTTGCATCAGAAATTTTTTTCGTGAAACTCATGGCAAGAAGCACATTTTCAAATGCGGTTAAACCTTGAAGCAGATTGAACGTTTGGAACACATAGCCAATCGTTTCAGCGCGAAAGGCATCGCGTTCAGTTTCTGACAACGAAGAAAGTTCAACGCCGTTCACGTTCAAAGAGCCTTGTGAAACAGCGATAATGCCCGCAATCGCATTCAGCAATGTGGATTTCCCGCTTCCTGATTTTCCAACTAATGCAATGCGCTCACCGTCTTGAACTTCAAACTTCGGAATGTTCAGAATCGGTGGCGCCGCTTTGGAATAAGCATAAACAAGATGAGTGATGATAATGCTCATGTGAATTTGGCAGAACAGGTAAAGGTTGAATGTTATCACAAGGTAAATAAGTTGGTGCAAATTTGGATAGCCGAAGTAAAGGTTGTAGATTCACCGTTGACTGTGTGAGTCGTAGCGTTGTATTTGTTGAGCATCACTCCTCTTGGTCTGGTCTCTTCTTTTCCTTCGTTCTCGCCTCGTTCAGTCGCTTGTATCTTGATAACTTCAACTGTCTCTTAAAATGGCTCTTAAACTCTATGTCGGAAATCTCAACTACAACACGACGGAAGAATCGCTTCGCGCAGCGTTTGAATTATATGGCGATGTGATTTCTGTGAAAATCATTCAAGGCAAAGGCTTTGGATTTGTGGAATATAGTTCAAATGAAGCGGCAGAAGCGGCAAAGGCAGGAATGGACGGCAAAAATTTAGATGGGCGTTCACTTCGTGTCAATGATGCGCGACCGCCTGAAAAGAAATCGTTTGGCGACCGAGGCGAACGCAGCGGATTTAGCCGCAGCGGCAATCGAAACGAGCGCGGCGGATTCAATAAACGCTACTAAGCCTTTCGCACACAGCCTATTCTGCTGACCGTAAGAACGACAAAGAGGCGAATCAATCTTCGCCTTTTTCTTTTTCTGAAATCTTGTGAGAAACCTTGTTCAATTTTTTAACAAATGAAAATTTTATTGGCAAATTGCTTTTTGTAACTTCACAGCGTCAAAATTTTTTCCAAAGAATTAAAACTTTGTATCTATGCTTCACAACGCAGAATCAGTTGAAACCCTCATCAACACTGACTATTACAACTTAGATGATGGCATTTACACTAATGAAGAAAAAGCCGTGCGCGACAGCGTGCGCGAATGGGTCAATCGCCGCGTCATTCCCATCATTGATGAACACGCCCAAAAAGCAACCTTCCCAACCGAGCTCATCAAAGAAATGGCGGAACTGGGATTCTTCGGTGCAACCCTGCCTGAAAGATATGGCTGTGCAGGATTGAACAACGTCGCCTACGGATTGATGATGCAAGAATTAGAACGTGGCGATTCCGGCGTGAGAAGTTTTGCGTCTGTGCAATCAGCACTCGTGATGTATCCGATTTATGCCTACGGTTCAGAAGAGCAAAAAAATTACTACTTGCCCAAACTCGCCAAAGGCGAACTCATCGGTTGCTTCGGCTTAACCGAACCCGACAGCGGAAGCGACCCCGGCTCAATGAAAACACGCGCAGTCAGAGATGGTAACGACTACATTCTCAACGGCGCAAAAATGTGGATTACCAACGGCACGATTGCTGACATCTCAATCGTTTGGGCAAAAAACGAAGAAGAAGGTGGCACAGTGCGCGGATTCATCGTGCCGAATGATTCAAAAGGTTTTTCTGCGCCTGAAATGAAGAACAAATGGTCACTGCGCGCATCGGTAACTTCGGAACTCATCTTGCAAGATGTGCGCGTGCCAAAAGAAGCCATGCTTCCGAATGTCAAAGGCTTGAAAGGACCGCTTTCGTGCCTGACCCAAGCGCGCTACGGAATCGCATGGGGCGGTGTTGGCGCGGCAATCGCTTGCTATGAAGTGGCTTTAGACTACGCACGCAAACGCATTCAATTCGATAAGCCCATCGCACGATTCCAACTCATTCAAGAAAAACTGGTCTATATGATTACCGAAATCACCAAAGCACAACTGCTGGCATGGCGATTGGGACGCTTGAAAGACGAGGGCAAAATGACCTTCCAACAAGTTTCACTTGCAAAGCGCAACAACATTGAAATCGCACTCAACATCGCACGATTGGCGCGCGAAGTTCTCGGCGCAAATGGCATTATGAGCGAATATCCTGTCATGCGCCATGCGATGAACCTTGAATCCGTTAAAACCTACGAAGGCACGCACGAAATTCATACACTCATTGTCGGTGCAGATATTACGGGCATTGAGGCGTTCCGATAAAAATGCACAAGAAGGGCGAAGGTTCTTCTTTGGCTCTTTGTGAAAACAACTTTGCGCGCTTTGTGGTTAAACGAGAAAGAAACCACAAAGAACACAAAGACTTGCACGAAGTTCGCAAAGGGAATCTGCGCCAAACCCGTTTAATCCGTCTGTTCCGTGTGCGATTCAAGAAAGGCACACTGATAACATAGAGAAAATCAAAACTCCTTTTGCCCTTGAAACAAAGGGTTGATAGAGCATCAAACGAACTGTAAATTCTCTAAAATCGCGATTGAATTTAGGAGGTAACGACCATGCAAGAACCACGCGCAAACTTTACTGCTGAAGAATTAGAACGAGGCTCGGAAGAATTTCTGAAAAAAGCATCAATGGTATTGGAATATGAATCGCTCCGTGAAGAACGCGACGCATTGATTGAAAACATGGAAAAGCAAATTCGTTTGATTGTGCGGCTGTCGTGGTGTGCAATCGTTGCCGCAATTCTGTTTGGCATCTCATCGATTTGGATTGATTAACAGTTTAGCCAATGGCATATCCCTCGCTGTATGCCTTGCTCATCGTTACGCTTGGCATCTACATTGGCTCACGGCTTTCGGCTTGCCTTCACATATTGCTCCCACTTGCTTTCGCTATGTTACTGCTTACGCTTCTCTTGCACGCACTTGCAACCCTCAAAAAGAACAATCACTTCCGCGCCGTTGAACTGTGCTTAGTGTTGCTCCTGCTATGTTCCGCCTTTTGTGCATACAGCAATCTCAAAACAAAGTATGTTTCACAAAGAGATGTTGTTCGATATGTCAATCAGCGTGTTTGGCTTAAAGGGATTGTCGCAACGAAAGTCGCTGAAAAAAATCACTCGGCACAATGGACGCTCAACGCCGAACAACTTGTGCTCAACGGCGACACAACCCAAGTGAGCGGCAATGTGCGCATCAGACTTTATGGCGACCTAAAAACCACTCTAAAAATCGGCGATGAAATTTGGATTAACGGCGTATTGAAACTCCCGCCAAAAGCAATGAACACAGGCGAATTTGACTACCGCCAATTTCTTCAAGAGCGCGATATTTTCTCACTTCTTTCCGTTCAAAATGATTCGCTCATTCAAAAAACAGGCATCATCAAACTTGCCTTTTATGAACGCAATATCACAATTCCAATCGCAGAGCGACTTTCACAAACGATTGAAACGCTGATTCCAAACGGCGATGAACAGCAGTTCGTCAAAGGCTTGATTCTTGGGGAGCGAAGCGATTTGAGCGATGAGGTGAAATGGGCGTTTCAACGCACAGGCACAATTCACGTGCTTGTAATTTCAGGGCTTCATGTTGGCTTGTTAGTATTATTGTTGGATTTAATTTTCAAGCGATTGAAAACAACACGAACAGGAAAGTGGATTGCGTTTGGATTAGCGACCGTGATACTTGTCTTTTACAGCCACATCACAGGGAACTCGCCGCCCGTTGTCAGAGCCGTGATTATGGCGTTGATATTTGAACTATCGAGAGTGATTGAACGCAAGGCGTATCCGCTCAACACGTTAGCGTTTTGCTTAGTTGTGATTTTCACACTTGACCCGCGTGCTGTGTTTAGCGCGAGCGTGCATTTAACGACGGGCGCAGTTGCCGCGATTGTGCTTATCTATCCACGCCTCTCGGAACTTGTTACAGTTGAGACACAAACAAAATGGCTGAAACCGATTGTAGCCCTTGCGAAATATGTGTGGGAATCGCTTGCGCTGACGCTCTCGGCATCTATGGGTGTTTCGCCGCTCATTGCTTACTACTTCGGCACAACGGCGTTTCTTGGCATTTTGGCAAACGTGCCCGTTGTGTTGCTCACCAGCCTTGCTGTTTATGCCGCAGTTCCGATGTTGATTTTTGACCTCATTTCTCAAACGCTTGCAACGCTTTACGCAGTCAGCGTTTTTTACTTCGTGCATTGGGCGATTGTGTTTGCGAAGTGGTTCAGCAAGTTGCCGATGGCGTCAGTAACGATTCAGCCAACGATACCTGTTTTGCTTGCGTTTTATCTCACCGTGATTTCAATCCTTCAACTGAACAACCCGAAAACCCGCGCCAAATGGGCGATTACGGCACTTGTAGCAATCAACCTTGCCATATGGATTCCGATATTTCAGCCCAAAGAGAACGCGCCGAAATTCATCTTTAATGCACTTTACAGCGGAACATCTATCATCATCAATGCAAGCGGAGAAACGGTGCTGATTGATGCAGGCGCAAAGAGGTCGGATTGGCTTCGCATCGAAAGACAACTTCAAATCTTCGGCTTAACTCCAACGGCGTTTGTTCAATTTTCATCAAGCGATAGTGTGGCGCAAAGCGTGCCGATTGAAAAGAAATTCAATCGTACAGAATCAATGAAAGGAATCGGCACAGTGCTGATTCGCCCGTCCGTAGAGCATTGTAAAATCTACACAAAACAGGCATCGATAGTTTGCACGCAAAATTTGAAAGGTGTTTCTGAAAATGAATGTTTCAAAGCCGACATCATCTTCCTAAAACTCTTGCGTTTTCGTGAGGAAGAAAGAGAGAAATTGAAACAGTGGATTGAACTGGCAGAGCCAAAACTCGTGGTGGCAGAACTTTCGCCGTTTATGCGCAAGGTGGAACGAAAATTTTTTTATCGTTTTGCCAAAACCGAATTGAGAATCAAAACCGCAGAAAGAGATGGGCAAATCATTTGGAGATAACTTTGGAAGCAAAAGCAGTGGTAAGGATAGTTTCTACCTATCTGCATTTCAAACGTGTTTTTATGTAACTTCACCTATCAACTTATTAAACCTTTCTTTGAGATGTCTATGTCAAAAATCGTTTTAGATTTTGAAAAGCCGCTGGTGCAGTTAGAAGAGAAGTTAGCCGAAATGCGTGCTTTTGCTCAAAGCAACAACGGGCAAGTGAATACTGAATTAGCGCATGAAATCAGCCTCATGGAGCGCAAAGTGGAAGATTTGCGTGCATCAATTTATCGCAACCTGACGCGCTGGCAACGCGTGCAACTGGCACGCCACCCTGAACGTCCCTACACCCAAGATTACATCTACATGATTTTTCAAGATTTTCTCGAAGTGCATGGCGACCGTGCCTACGGCGACGATAAAGCCATCATTGGCGGATTTGCAAAACTCAAAGATGGAAAAGGCTTTTCGCAGAGCGTTGCCGTCATTGGTCATCAAAAGGGGCGAGACACGAAATCAAACCTTTATCGCAATTTCGGCATGGCAAACCCCGAAGGCTACCGCAAAGCCTTGCGCATCATGAAATTGGCAGAAAAATTCAAAAAACCCGTCATTACATTCATCGATACACCGGGCGCGTTTCCGGGCATTGAAGCCGAAGAGCGCGGACAAGCCGAAGCCATTGCACGTAACTTGTTTGAAATGTCAAAACTTGAAACGCCGATTATCTGCGTCATTATTGGCGAAGGTGCATCAGGCGGCGCAATCGGCATCGGCGTCGGCGATAAAATCTTAATGCTTGAAAATGCGTGGTACTCTGTCATCTCGCCTGAAAGTTGTTCATCAATTCTGTGGCGAAGTTGGTCGTTCAAAGAACAAGCCGCCGAAGCCTTAAAACTTACTGCACAAGACTTAATCGAGTTCGACATCATCGACCGAGTAATTCCTGAACCCATTGGCGGCGCACATCGCAACCCCGAACAAACTGCCAGCACACTCAAAGAAGCATTGATTGAAGAACTTAAACCGCTTCTTCAAAAAGACCGTCAAACGCTTGTCGAAGAACGCATCGAAAAGTTCGCCAAAATGGGCGTGGTGGTGGAATAGCCTTAATGAACCAATGAGCGTGTAAATTTTCAAATGAGAGATGTTATGAACAAGTGCAAAAATCAAAAGAAAATTTGTATCATTATTACTCAAAAAATTTTAGACAAATTTTAACCAATTCTTTCTGCAATGAACAAGAAAGATAAACTCGTTGCTAAAAAGCATCGTAAAGCGATTGCGCGAATGAAAGCCAAAAAGAAAGCCGCACTCGAGCAAGCCCAAACAGAGCAAGCGCAATCAAAGAAAAAGTCGAAGTAAGTTTTAATGCACCAACTTTCTGAACTCTGCCTTATCGCAGAGTTTTTTATTCATTTTCTCGAAACGAGACCAATCCAATTTCACAATGATTGATTACAAATCACTGCCTATTGGCAAGAAAGTTCCGAAAGAAGTCAACGCCGTGATTGAAGTGCCAAAGGGGGAGCGGAACAAATATGAATATGACCCTGAACTTGGCGTGTTCAAACTTGACCGTGTGCTGTATGCATCGGTGCATTATCCAACGGCTTATGGCTTTATTCCGAACACGCTTGCCGAAGATGGCGACCCGCTTGATATTATGGTGATGACGCATGGCGCAACCTTTACAGGCTGTTTAATTGAAGTCCGCCCTGTGGGCTTGCTCAAAATGCGCGACGATAAAGGCATAGATGATAAAGTTTTATCTGTTCCTGTCAATGACCCGATTTACAACAGCGTGCGAAAATTAGCCGACCTTCCGCCACACTTGCCAAGCGAAATCGAGCATTTCTTCACAGTCTACAAGCAACTTGAAGGCAAACAAGTTGAAAGTTTCGGTTGGCACGATTTCTTTGTCGCTGAACGCGCAATTATTACAGCAATGGAACGCTTGAACGACCTGAAGCCGAAGAAGAACGAAAACGGCAAAGCACAGAACGGCAAAGCCCCGAAAGCGGCTAAACCTAAACCAGCGAAAAAAGTATCGGCATAATGTCGGAAAGTAAGCCCGAGCGCAAACGCTTTGAAGACCTCTCCCCAGCGGCACAAGAGATTATCCGAAAAAAAGCGTTGGGAGCAATTTTTTTCGCTTCGTTGATTATGGGAATTATGGGCGCAACGTGCGTTATCGAAGGGCTATACATTCTCACGCGCGATGATGCGTTTCTCATTGAACAACTCAAAGTCGTTGATGCCGAGAAAGCCAAACTGTCATCACTAATGATAGCGGCGGTTGGCGCACTCGAAGCCTTTTGTGCGGTCGGAACGATTCGCCTTTCCGTTACGCCGTATCGTATGGGGTTTTACATAACACTTCTCGTTGCAGGCAACCGCTTTATTGATGCGATGGTTTTTCACGGCACATTCTTCACTGTTGGTTCAATTCTCAATCTTTTTCTTGCGCTTTTCGCCTTGATGTTTCTCTTTGCGGGGCGATATGCAATTCTCACCAAGCCGCCCGCCAATTCTGAATCTTAACCTTCTCTGCTCAACATGTCCAACAAGCAAACTTACATTTCGCATCTCCGAAATCACGTCGGCGAAACCGTAACCATCAAAGGTTGGCTCTACAACATCCGCTCATCAGGAAAACTAATGTTCCCCGAACTGCGCGACGGCACAGGCATTGTGCAAGGCGTGGTCTCAAAAAAAGATGTCAGCGAAAAAGTGTGGGAAGAGTTCGGAAAACTCACACAAGAAAGCTCACTTATCGTTACTGGCACCGTTACAAAACACCCCAAATTGGAAGGCGTGTATGAACTGCAAATTCGTGATGTAGAAATCGTGCAAATTGCCGAAAACTACCCCATCACGCCCAAAGAACACGGCATTGAATTTCTTGCCGACCGCCGACACTTGTGGCTTCGCTCTAAACGCCAATGGGCAATTATGCGAATCCGCCACGAAGTCATTAACGCCATTCGTGATTTCTTCAACGAGCGCGATTTCACCTTGATTGATTCGCCCATCATTACGCCTAACGCCGCCGAAGGCACAACCACGCTCTTCGAAATCGATTACTTTGATTTAGGCAAAGCCTATCTCACGCAGTCAGGACAACTCTACGGCGAAGCAAGTGCAATGGCATTCGGAAAAATCTATGTCTTCGGTCCCGTCTTTCGCGCCGAAAAATCCAAAACGCGCCGACACCTCACAGAATTTTGGATGGTCGAACCCGAAATGGCATACTACGACTTGGACATGAACATGGACTTGGCAGAAGAATTTGTCGAGTATATCGTTCAGCGCACATTAGAGCGGAGAAGAGAAGAACTGAAAATCTTGGAACGCGATACCACGAAGCTCGAGAAAATCACGCGTCCGTTTCATCGCCTTTCTTACACCGATGCAGTCAAATGGCTCAACGAAAACAACATCAAACTCATCAAGAAAAATGAAGACGGAACGGAATCGCACATAGATTTTCCTTGGGGAGAAGATTTCGGCGCGCCGCAAGAAGAAGCCATCATGAAGCAATTTGAAAAGCCGTGCATCATTCACCACTATCCGACAGCCGTCAAGGCGTTTTATATGAAACGTGATGAACAGAATCCAAACATCGTATTAGCAATGGATATGCTTGCGCCCGAAGGCTACGGCGAAATTATCGGCGGCAGTCAACGCGAAGATAAGTTAGAACTCTTGTTGGAAAGAATTAGGCATGAAAATTTGCCTGAAAATGTTTTTCAGTGGTTTTTGGATTTGCGCCGCTACGGAAGCGTGCCGCATTCAGGCTTCGGGCTTGGCTTGGAGCGCACGGTGGCTTGGATTTGCGGCACAGAACACATCCGCGAAACCATTCCTTATCCGCGAATGATTTATCGCAATACGCCCTGAACCAAAAAATGGACTTACTACATCATTAAAGGCTTGATTTAGGTAATATTGACTGCAAAGCCTTACGCTTGACCTCTCCCTGTTTTGGCTTCGCCAAAACGTCCCTCTCCTTTTGTAAGGAGAGGGACGTCGCACTGCGACAGGGTGAGGTCACATTCTCCTCGCCTTGCACACGATTAACGCTCGGTTGCGCAGGTTCGTGTAAATGCTTGCCTATTCTTCCTTTGAAAGTGTCTTCAAGTGGTTCAAATTACCTTTTTGAACTGATTTTGAATGTTGTAAGTCTAATCCTTTCAGCAGAGAAACTGTATTCAATGCAAAATTATCGTTCTCAAACTTTATTTCGGAACTTGAAGCGTATCGTGATTTTTATATCTCTCAACAAAATTTGGCGCGATAACGAATGGCAAGCCTTCAAAAGACATACAACAAAGAAAAACGCTTTGGTCAAATCTACACGCCGCCGTTTATCGTTGCAAAAATTTTAGATGAAGTAGGTTTTTCATCGCAGGCTGTGTTGGGAAAAACGATTCTTGACCCTGCGTGCGGTGATGGTCGCTTTTTAATGGAGGTTGTAGGGCGCATTGTGAAGATGTCGCATCGTGAAGATTTGGAAAAAAATCTTGCCGCCGTGCATGGTTGGGACATTGATGAAACCGCAGTCGAGCAATGCAAAAAAAATTTGACGAGCCTTGTTGAATCGTTGGGGATTCAAGTAGATTGGAACATTTCAGTAAGAAATGCACTGCACCAGTTGCCACAGCGCGATATGTTCTTTGCAGGAGAAGTTGAACGCTTTGACTTTATTGTCGGCAATCCGCCTTACATTCGAATTCAACATTTGGAAGAAAAAGAGCGAAAGTTTATCCAACAACATTATGAGTTCTGCAAGAGCGGCTCGACCGATAGTTACATCGCTTTTTTCGAACTTGCTTATTATCTGTTGAAACCAACGGGTGTAGCAGGATTCATTACCCCAAACACATTTTTTTACACGGAAACCGCCAAAGCCTGTCGTGACTTTTTCGCCACAAGCGAAAGCCTGAAAAAAATTATCAACTACGGCGAACTTCAACTGTTCGATGACGCAACGACTTACAGCGCAATTACGATTTTCTCGAAGACACCACAAACAACATTTGATTACTATCGGGCTGAAACACACGGGCGGTTTCAACACAGAACCGTTGCGACAAAGGAACTCTTGCGCCAAAAAATTTGGCGGCTTTCGCCCGAAACACCTGAAAAAATCAAGGGCAAGCGGTTGGGTGAGATTTGCAACATTCACGTCGGCATTACAACGCTGTGCGATAAAGCCTACATCTTTCCGATTGAGCCAATAAACGACGAGACCGTTTGGGCATACACAAAACTGAAAGGTAAGGTCAAACTCGAACGTGCGATATTGAAGCCGATTGTGAAAGGCTCAACCTTGAAGTGCAGTGATGAGCCTATCAAAGAATATGTGCTGTTCCCGTATCAAAAGGTAAATGGAAAGATGGAAATCATCTCTGAAAAAAATCTTCAAGAGAACTTTCCTTTGGCATATCAATACCTCTTGTCTGTAAAACCTGAATTGGACAAGCGAGATAACGGTCGACCAAATCCCGTAGCGTGGTATGCGTTTGGCAGAAGTCAGAGTTTGGATACAAGTTTCGGAAAGAAAATTATTTTTTCACCGATGAATCGCAAGCCGAACTTTGTGCTTTATGAAAATGAGGATAGCACGGTGTATTCAGGGTATTTCATCAAGTATGATGGCGATATGCGATGGCTATTGGAGCGTTTGAACTCGCCGTTGATGGAGCAATTTATCGCAGTTTCAAGCCGTGATTTTCGTGGCGCATGGAAGGCATATAGCAAAAAAGTGATTGAAGATTTTATCGTCCCGCCATGAGGTTCTTCTTCTCAAAGAATCTGGTTGCAATTAGTCGCCCCGTCGCAGTTCGCGCTCCACGTCGCGTTTCTTGATGCTTTCGCGCTTGTCGTGAAGTTTTTTGCCTTTGGCGAGCGCAAGTTCGATTTTGGCTTTGCCTTTCGAGTTGAAGTAAAGTTTGAGCGGAATGAGCGTCAAGCCTTTGTCAGAAACTTTCAGCCGAAGTTTCTCAATTTCTTCGCGGTGCATGAGCAGTTTGCGCGAGCGTTTCGGGTCGTGATTATCAACCGTGCCGAGTTCATAAGGGGTTATCTGCATGTTTTCAAGATAGACCTCGCCACGATGAATGATAGCGAAACTGTCATCTAAACTTGCCTTTCCTTGCCGAATCGATTTGACCTCCGTGCCTTTGAGTTCAATCCCTGTTTCCCAAGTATCCAAAATTTCATACTCGAATCGCGCCTTGCGATTGTGAATCGTTTTGACGTAGGTGGATTTTGTTCCTGCTTTCTGTGCCATTTGAAATGGTGAGAAAAATCTTCAACAAGATTAAAAAAATTGCACATACTTTGTATCACTTGCGAAGAAAGTGTGCAATAATAGCGAAAAAACAAAGGGAATTGCACTGTTCAGGAAAGTTGGCACAGCATTTGTAAACAGAAAAATTAAGTTCTTTCTTACACTTCTCTCCAGCCGCAATGGGTAACCTAAGTTAGGGGGGTTACCCACTTTTTTTTTTCGAGTAGTAGAGAACTGACAAAAATTTTCACGCACGTTTTTGTAACTTTCTCGCCAACTACAATTCCTGACAAAAGAATGAAGCGAAATTGCCTCACCTTCCTAATCTTGATGCTTTTCAGTCCTTTGGTAGTTGGGCAAGACCGCTACTTGGACATCGTGCAAAAGTATCGCCGACCGCAGTTCTTCGCTGAATTTATCGCGCTTCCTGCCACGCATCACGATTCGCTTAAACTTGTTGGAAACATTCGGCTTTCTTACGACAATTCTTTTTTTGTCAAGAACAGCGAGGGGAAATTTTCAACGGACTTAACCTTCACCACTGAAATTCTTCAACGAAACACCGCCGTTACACGCAGCATTCGCCGCAAAATTGTTACCGTCAATTCGCACGAGGAAACCTTAAACCGAACTGAATTCGTCGAGACCGTCTTTATCCTTCCGTTGAAAAAAGGCGACTACGAAGTAGCCGTTGAAGTAACTAACAACGATTTGCAAAAGTCGCTTCGCATGGAACGCCAATCGTTGAAACTGTCTGCTGAACCTGCCGCCGCTAAGCAAGGCGGAATCAAAGCCTCTCAACTCTTATTCATCAATCGTCCTAACATCACAAACGATTCCATCAGCATAGAGCCACTTGGCGTGTCAGGAAACGGCGTGTTCGGGCGAGACTATTTAGCCATGCTATACTTTCAACTCAATAGCGATTCCCTTCGTGAAGTCTCTTACCAACTCTTCGAGAAACAAGACCAACGAGAAATCCTCACCACATCAGGAAAACTCTCGCCAAACAATTTGATAAGTATTTCCGCGTTGCGCGAATCAAAAGGAGAGACGCAACTCATTGCCGAACGAGGAAAAAAAGCAACAGGAGAACTGCTCGCTTTCATTGATTTCAACGCCAAAGCGATTGCAAATGCAAGGTATGTGCTGAAAGCAACTGCCGTCTCTGAAAAGGGAGGCGTGGTTGAGGTCAAAAAAGAATTTGATAATGCTTGGATAAATATGCCCTATCCGCTTTACGACATTGAACTTGCCGTGCGCCTGATGGAAGGCATTATGATTACAAGCGATGAAGTAGGAAAACTTTTAGATGGAAATCCCGCCGAGCAACGCCGCAAGTTCCTTGCCTTCTGGAAAGCCCAAGACCCAACGCCCGATACCGAGTTTAACGAAGCCCTCGAAGAATACTTCCGCCGTGTGGATTACACTTTCTTCAACTTCTACACCAATCGCGACTTCGGCTGGCGCACCGACCGAGGCAAAATCTATATCCGCTACGGAAAACCGACCGATATTTCGCGCGAGTTTCCACTGAATAAACCAACCCGCGAAATCTGGATATACAAAAACCTCAACAAGCGATTCGTTTTTTCCGACATCACCAACACAGGAAACTACGAACTCGTCTCTGAATCGCAACTTGAAAACGAATAACCTCTAAACCCAAAATGTTAGTTGTTATTGATGACGACCCAATGGTCTGCGAAACCCTCTCTGATGTTTTCGACGGAACATACGCGGTCAAATCGTTCACCTCTCCAAAAAAAGCCCTCGCTGTTGCCGAAGCAGAGCCGTATTTCCCGCAAGTGTTTATTGTTGATTACCGAATGCCAGATATGAATGGGGCAGAAGTCGCACGAATTATCAAAAACTTGAATAAAAACTATCAAGTGATTTTGATTTCAGGCTTCACAGACTTTGATGACATTCAAGGACTCTTGAAAGAGAGACAAGTTGATGAATTTCACCGCAAGCCGCTGGATATGGAGGCACTGAAAAAAAGCGTGGAGTTCCGAAGAAAAATTTTTCTGAAAAAAAGTGCTTTGTAGATGTGAGAACAAAAAACGCCGCAAGCGAGGCGGCGTTCTTCAGTCAGATACGAAGGAAATCTCAATACTTGATGCTACACCCGTATTGCTTCGTTACTTTTTCGGAAACTTCTTTGCCTGCTAAGAGTTCCTCAACAGCCTTCTTCACATAATTGACTTTGGCATCTTTGCCGCCGTTGGTAGAGCGGTCATCATCAATGGCACCCATGTAAGCAAGGTTTCCGTTTTTATCAATCACGAACATGTGCGGTGTTGTTTTGGCATCATACATCTTGCCGACTTTGCCGTCTTCATCAAGCAAGTAGTGCGAGGCATTGGCTTTCCACTCCGTCATTTGTGCTTTGAACTCGGAAGCCGTTTGAAAGTCCTTGTGGTTCTTGTTGGTCGAGTTAATGCAAAGCCACACAACGCCTTTGTCGGCAAGTTCCTTTTGTAGTTTCGGCATATTGCCATTTTTGTAATGTCCAACCACAAACGGACAGCCCGGATTCGTCCATTCCAACACTACAATTTTGCCTTTGAAGTCCGAAAGGTTCACATCTTTTCCATCGACATTTTTAAGCGTGAAGGCAGGTGCAGGCTTGCCAACTTCAACCGAAGGCGCAGTTGAAGCAGAATTGCTGATGGCAACGCCAAGAATTAAACCGAAAATACCAAGTTTTGAAAGGCTAATCATAATCATAACGAGTTGAGATGAAAGAGTTAAAAGCATTTGAACTGTAAATTTAAGGTTAATGAGATTTTAGCGCAAAACACCAAAGAGAGCAAGCAAAAGTGTGTCAAGAAAGTTCCAAGAGAGAAAAATTCGGAACTCGAAAAAAATCGGCTCAACTTGCGCTGAGCCGATAACCAACAAAGGAAAAAGAACAAAAGAACAAAAGAACAAGGCACTAAAAGAGTTTGAACCCGACCGTAACGCCAATTTGCAGGTGATTGCGTCCCAGTTCTGTCTCCATTTTGCCAACAAGGTTATTAAAGCGATACTTCGCTTCAAGGTCGAAGGAAACAGGGAAGGCAGGCAGATTAAGTTCTGCGCCGATGCCTACGCCGCCACCGAAACGCGTGACACCGTGTGCATCGGTTGCATTCGAGGAAAGAATGTTCATCGCCGCGTCAAGCCCGAGATACGGCGAGACGATACCGAAGGAAACCGGCGAATACTCTACGCCCGCACCAAACGTGAGAATGCGATTTTTGAGCGTGATGCCTTCGCGCGAGAAGTCGTTATATCCCGCAATCACCACAGGGCGGAGCGGCACGGCAGGAAGCGAGAGTTTGGCTTTGAAGCCGAGATTGTAGCCCGATGCGTCGCTAAAATCGCCTTGTCCTGTGGCAAGCCCGCCACCGATGCTTGCCGACAAGCCAACACCCGGCACTTGTGCGCTGGCAGAAACCGATAAAAAGAATAGCGCAAGAAAAATGATAGTGCGTTTCATGTGAAGTCAGTTTTATTGTTGGAAAAATCAGTTGGAAGCAACTGCGGTTGCCTCAATCACAACGGGAAATTCGGCTTCGATGTCGGTATCAAAAATGCCTGCGCCTTTATCGCCCGTATCGTGATGCTCGAGCAGAATACGCAATCCACCATTGGCGGCACCGCCGCTTGTAACCTGCACATTAAAGCGCATACCAAACGGCTGACCTTTGGAATCGGTGTCAAGGTTCGAGACAATCACTCTGCCTTGTGCGCCACGAAGAACGGTGAAACGAAACAGGTGTGTATCAGCATCACGGCGGATTTCTTCGGTGCGCGAAATGGGCGGATCAACGCTCTCATCAAGCAGTTCAATACGACCTGTGTAGGAGCGTCCCGCTTGCAAGGTCAGCGTGTCAACAACAGGCGGATTTCCACCATCGCCATCAAGGTCAACGGCTTTAGCAGAAACGGTTGTTGCGCCGTCGGTTAAAATCACTTGCATCGTCGTGATTTTGCCGTGTTTGTCTTCGTCGTGGTCGTGTCCGCAACCTTGTTGAACAAGTGAAAGGCTTGCCATCAGAGCAAGCGCAAGCAAAGAAAAGAATGAGTTACGCATAGTTGTTACAGAGTTGAGTTAATGAAAAAAAGGTTAATGAAAGAACGGTTTAAGAACCCCCAAACGGCAGTTGAAGGCGCATAATCACATTGCGTCCAACATCATCAGCATAGAGCCGAAATCGGCTCAAATAATCTCGATAGCGTGTGTTAAAAAGGTTTTGTGCTGAAATGACAAGTTTCAGCGGTTGCGTGCCGATGTAAAGCGTTGCGCCTGCGTTCATTTCCCAAACCAAATAGCCCGGCGGCGCAAGTGTCAAAAGCCGAATCACATTTTCATAGCGAGCAATAGCCTCTTGCTCGGAAAGGTCAGGAAACAATCCCGCGATAAGTGAGTTTGATTGTTGGAGTGTATCGCGCTGTGCAAACGGCACAAAGGTTTGTCGGCGTGCCGCCGTTGCCCCGAACTCAACATATCCCTCTTTGATGGATTGCGTTTCAAAGAGATGGACATGCGCCAACACTCGAAGCCTATCTTGCGGCATATTGATAGTAGGCTCATTGCGGTCAAGATTTCGCCCGCGAACCAGCGAGAGCGTTGCATCAAGGCGAAGAAAATCAAACAACGCATAGCGCATGGAGCCGTCGAAGCCCATAAGCCGCGTGTCAGATTGCGAATAGCGATAGGCAGGGAAAAATCCGCGCAGGCTTTGTGTCAAGCCTGTGGGTTCAAGAAAAATGAAGCCTAAAAGGTGATTGTAGAAAAGGGAAGTCTCGAGTTCAAGCCGTGCGCTTTGGTGGCGAAGCGTTGCATCGAGGCTATAACTTTTTTCAACGCCCAAAGTTCTATCGCCGACTTCATACTGCCCTGTGCC
>Ga0308389_1001310_pt1 | contig 17124 bp, 14 predicted proteins | sample Hotspr2Sample148_FD_202362 | JGI IMG/M metagenome (GOLD analysis project Ga0308389, IMG submission 202362) | Hot spring phototrophic mat microbial communities from Mushroom Spring, Yellowstone National Park, Wyoming, United States - 20040719_148 ... | reverse complement strand
ATAATGATAGATTTCATAGCTAGTGCTATTCGAGAAAGTTCTCCACCAGAAGCTACTTTTCTTAAAGGTAGCAAAACTTCTCCTTCGTTTGCACAAAAAAGAAATTCTATATAATCATAACCTTTTTTGTGTAACTTAAATTGTTCTAAGTTATTAGAATCTTCGTTATTTTCTGTTGCAACTTCTCTACTTAAAGAAATCTGAATTTTTGTGTTTTTCATTCCTAATTGTTCGAGTTCGTTTGCTAATTTTTCTTCTAACAAAGGAATAATACTTTTTCTTTTCTCTGATAATTCTTCTGCTAAATCTGTAAGTTCTTGTTCCATTGCTTGAATTTGAGATCGAAGAAGCTCTCTTTCTTCGTCGCTCATCTCGATAGAGTTTAATTCTCTTTTATATTCTTCTTTTTTTTGTAGTAAAAGTGTTGTGTTTGCTCCATATTTTTTGTAGAGTTTTCTGTATCCTTCTAATCGTTCTTCGATATCTTCTAATCTTTCTGTTGAAAAATTCATTTTTAATTTTTTTTCTCGAATAAAATCAATCACACTTTCTAGGTTATAAATACTATCTTGTAACAATTCTAATGTTTCTTGAAAATCTTGGTAAATTCCCGAATGTTTTTCTAGAATTTTTTCAACACTTTGCAAAACAGAAATTACCGAATGATCTTCTTCTTGTAAAACAGAATAAGCATAAGCCAGATCTTCGTATAGTTTTCCAGAATTTAAAATCATCGCTCGTTCTTTTTGTAGTTCTTCGAATTCTCCTTCTTTTGGGTGAAATTCTTCAATTTCTTTGATTGCATATTGAAGAAAATCTTTACGAAATTTTTTCTCTTCTTCCATTAAAGAGACCGATTTTAATTTTTTTTTGTTTTCTATCAATTGTCTGTATAGGTTTGATACTTTCTCTTTTAATCCTTCGAGTCCACCATAAATGTCTACAAAATCAAGATGGAAAGATGGATCGAGCAAACGTTGATTTTCGTGTTGTCCATGGATTTCTACTAGTTTTGATCCAATTTCTTTTAGAATTGCAATTGAGACTTGTTGTTGATTGATATATGCTCTTGGTCTACCATCCAATAAGATTTCCCTTTTTAGAACTAAGTTATCATCATAGATGGGAATGTTGAGTTGTTCTAAATAATTTAAAATTTCTTTTTTCTTATGTTCCTTTTTCGATAGATCAAAAATTGCTTCAATTACAGCTTTGTTGGTTCCATTTCTTAAATATCCGGTCCCTGCTTTTTCTCCCAATACTACACCAATAGCTTGAATGATTAGTGACTTACCTGAACCTGTTTCTCCTGTTATAATGTTCAATCCCTTACCCGGTCGAAATTTTAAATTTTCGATAATCCCAAAATTTTCTATGTTTAATTCTACTAGCATGTATACCAATAAAATACTAAACAAAAAATAAGCAAACATTTTTTAGTGTTTATTAAAAATTTTTTGAAGGTTTTTTAGAATTTCTAATATACCTTAAATTGATGAATTTTATCAAAAAGAATCACTCTTGTTTCCCATTTTTTAAAATTTAGATTTTCTTCGAAATTATAGTTCCATTGGTCTGGATTATTAGAATCATTGAGGAATATTTTTATTTTATTTGGATTAACTTTATCTTTTCTTAAAAATGGTTCTCTATCTTTAAAGAGCCTTTCTTCTAACCAATTTGTTCTTTCGCGATAACTACATTGTGGACAACCGATAATAATTGCTCCACTTCCTTCTTCGTTAACAATAGAAGGTTGAAATTTTTGCTTATAGAATATCCATGGAAAACTAAATATAATCATACTTAAAATAAGTGTAATAAACCATAAAACACCTCCATTAAGTCTATCTGTAAACCATAGAGGAAGTAGATACCAATAATCCATGGTAAATTCTTTGGGTATTATTTGCATTTTTGCTGATTCTACGCTAAGGGCAGGTTTTATTAAAGAAATTACTATCAAAGAAACAATTATAATTATACTGAGTGATTTATTTGTTATCCAATTGGATCTATTTAATCGATTTATATGTAGCCACAATCCAAAAATTATTGCTAAGGGCATAAGCATATGAAAAAAGAAAATTAAAAAGAAAAACAATGTGTTGATATGTTTATCAGTTAGAAAAGTACGAGATAATGGATCTGCAAAAATCGGGATTAAATCTAGCATTTTTGATGTACCGATTGCTATTTGTTGAGCGCGTATATCCCATACTAACCAATAACCAGTCCATCCCTCTAACCACATTATTCCTAATACAAAAAATCCAGTAACCCATGCTAACCATCGTGCTCCTCCAATCTTTCTATCAGAAATTTCTTTTAAAAGATGAATTGTAGCAAATAAAATAATACCATCTGAGCTATATCTATGAAGTGACCTAAATAACTGGCCAATATAAGAAAAAATATTCGGTTCTTTTAATTGTTCTAAAGAAGGATAAGCTTGATAAACAGATGGTTTATACCAGATAAGTAGGATAATACCTGTGATTGTTCCAATTCCAAAAAGAAGATTGGCAATTGCACCTAAGTGATTCATTGGATTGAATTCTTTAGTAAAACCTTTATATAAAAAATAGTTTAAAATATTAATTAATTTTTTTATTAAACTAAATAAAGGATCGAAAAATCTTACATATTCTGGTTTTAGATCTTTTATTTTTATACTTTTTTGATTGTTCATAAACCTAACCTTTATTCATTGAGTAAGTATTTAATTGCATCGATTGCGAGTTTCTTTTGTTGTTCGTTAATAGTAAATCGATATGCTAATTTGTTGTTTTTGTCGACTATAAGAATGATATTAGCATGACTATATTCACCTGTTTTAGGATTGTATTTCCTTGCAAAATCTAATTGATCTAAATACTGATTAATTAAATCTTTATCTCCAGTTAAGAAATGATAATATGGTTCATCCATTTTATAACTTTTGGCAGTAATATCAAGTTGTTGTGGAGTATCTCTTTCTGGATCCATTGTGATTGCAAAAATCTTTATTTGTGATTTATCTTTTATTTGATTGGATATATCTCTTACTTGTCTTAAAATCAATGGACACATGGCTTCGCAATGAGAATAAAAAGATGTTATTATAAGAACTTTACCTTTAAATTTATTAAAATTAATGATCTCTCCTCTATGATCGATAAGATCGACTGTTTTAAGAGGTACTTGGATTCGGATATTTTTTAGTTCGTACGATAATGTTGGATTTTCGAAATACGCTAAATAGATAAAAAATAATGTTGCAAAGAAGACGGGAATAGAACCATAAAAAATATAATAATAATAAAACTCCCTTGTTCGATGAATTAAAATTTCTTTTAATGGTTTGCTCCAAAATAAAATGATAATTCCAATCAGAAGTAGGGGATCAAGAATGAACATCAACAAGTAAATATTTTCATCTTTATCAAAAAAATAGCAAGGATGAACTTTGATTTAAATCCATATTTAACATAATATTATATAGAGAAGAATTTTGCAAGCAAAATTTAATATTATATACTATAAAATAAAAAAATGATATCATTTAAAAAAATCATTACTGTAAATTTTTTTATGTATTAATCTATTGACAAAATCAAGCTTTTTGTTTATTTGAAGTAAATTATTATAAACATAAATAATTCAAGGAGATATTATGAAAAAGCAACCATTATTAATCCTATTAATGATCTTAATAGGATTGGCAAATTGTAAAGAAGAAAGACAAATTCAAAAACAACCAGAGAAGAACATTATAGCACGAATTCAATATATTAAAGGTGATGTGATTCTCAAAAAAGAAAATACACAAAAGAGTGCTCAAATCAACGATGTATTAGAAATGAACGATATTATCTTAACAAAAGATGATGCAACTGTGGACATTATTGTAAAGAATAAGGGAATTATTCGAATTGGCGAAAATGCTCGTGTTGAATTAAAAACTCTTAGCGAAGAAAATATAGAACTCAAACAAGACTCTGGAACGGTAATTACCCATCTTAAAAAACTAAACGCGAACGAAAATTATTCTGTTGTTACACCAACTTCTGTTGCTGCTGTTCGAGGTACAAGCTTTATAACAAAAGTGGATAAAGATCAAAATACGACTGTGGCATTGGTTCATGGAAGTATAGAAATCAGAGACAAAAAAGGTAATTCTATGGTATTGGATAAAGCTGGCGAGATTACCATCCAAAAACAAATGGATTTAACCAAACAAAAAATTCGACCTCTATCGAAAGAATCTTTAGAAATGTTAAAACAATTGGCAGCACAAGATAAAGGGAATGTGCAAGAATTTGTAAGTTTTGTGCAAGAGCTAAAAAATTCCAGTTCTTATAAGGATATTGGGTTAGAATCTAACTACGAAGAAAAATTAGAAGAAACTGTATCTAAACAAGAGAAAAAAATTGTACAGAAAATACAATCTGGCGAAGAAACTGTTTTAAAAAGAAACATTAAAAAAGATCCTTTAAAAGTTCCCCCATCAAAAGATTTTACCAAAGAATAAAAAATATTGTTTTAATCTCTCTTAAAAAAAATCAGGTATTATGAAGCTTTTACGCTTTGTAATACCGCTATTTTTTTTCTGGAATACAATTCTTTTTTCTGATCAAATTGAATCGATTCAGCTTCCATTGGATACACTTACCATTGCATTTGGCGGAGATACCCATTTTGTTTGGGGAATCAGCGAATTACAAAAAAAAGAGGGGCTAACATCGCCTGTTACAAAAATTCTTCCCTTTTTTTCTCGGTTTGATTTTCGAGCATTAAACATAGAAACAGTGATATCCTACAATGGTAAATCGAAAAACAAAAAAAATTATGTATTCCAATCCGATCCAGAAAACCTACAAGTCCTTAAAGAATTAAAACTCAATCTAGCAATCTTAGGAAACAATCACACATACGATTTAAAAGACGAAGGTTTAAAAGAAATGCTGGATTGGTTTAAGAAATACGAAATACCCACAATTGGTGCTGGTTTAAACCTACAAGAATCAACAAAACCTTATATAGCAGAAATTAAGAACATCAAACTTGCTTTTTTTTCTGTTTCTTTGATCAACCCAAAAGAAGATTATGCTGATGTAAATAAACCTGGTATCGCGAATTTAAACCCAATGCTACTACAAGAAATTAGTAAGACCCAAAAATCCGTCGATTATATTTTTTTATCGATTCATTGGGGACAAGAATACAATCCTTTTATTTCCAAAGAACAAAAAAACCTCACCCAACAACTTTTTAAACGAGGAGTAAATTTTATCGTGGGACATCATCCCCATATTCCACAAGGGATAGAGGTTTATTCTAATAGTGCAGTAGTTTATTCTCTTGGGAATTTTCTTTTTGGTTCTGCTCATTATCTTCAAGACGAAAATATTGTTGCTGTGTTTCATTTTGATCCAAACACAAAAAAATTTTTAGGTATCGAAATTTACCCCATTACTGGTAGATACAGAAAGTATGGTTATAAACTTGACGAACCCAACGAAGACGACAAAGACAAACTTTTTAAAGAATTGTATTATCTAAGTAAAAAAGAAAACCCACAACAAAATATATTTATTTCTAAAAACAGAAAAAGTCTATTTATTAAAGCGCTGGATTGATCAAAGGATCTTTTGCTTTGGGAGGTGCTTTACATGGTTGAGTTAGAATGTTTTCGATCAATTTGATTTTATATTCTTGTAAATTTTTATAATTTTTTTGTAAGAATGATTGTAATTCTTTTTTGTAATTACAACTAAAAATATAAGCTTTTTCTAATATTTTTTGATGATTTCGAAACTCTTCTGTGGTAAAAAAACCATTTAGCATGATTTTCGAAAATTCTATAAAGGCTTTGTTGATTTCGCCATATTGAACAAAAAGCTCAAACCTAATAAGGTTTAATTCTTGGTTGTTTACGTTATCAGTTGCTTTAAGAATTTTTAATATATATTCTTTTTTATTGTGTTTGATAGAAAGCGATAAAAACCTTTTGATAAAATCTTCCTCTGTAAAATTTCTTTCTAATGCTTCGTTATAGTTTTTTATGGCTTCTTCTGGGTTCGAATTTTCTATCAATAATCCTTTAAGGTAATAGGCATCGGGAAAATTATCTCTTAAATTAATGCAAGTATTTATTTCTGTTAATGCTAAATCATATTTTTGTAAAAGCCAATAGGTTCTTGCTAAATTATAACGATATACAGGATGATAAGGATATAACGAAATCGCTTTTTTAAAAGATTCGACCGCATTTGTGTAATCACCTGCTAAGCTTTGTAAATATCCTAATAGATTCCAAGCGGGATCGAGTTCGGGATTTAAGTTTAATGCTTGCGATAAAAGAACCTGAGCTTTTAGATGATTTTCTTGTTTAGATTCCCAAACTGCTAAAAAATAGTTGTAATAAGATTCTGCTTCTTTGTATTTAGCAAGCTCTTGGGTTTTATTGTAAGCTTCTTTATCTTTTCCAAGAAAATACATTAGGGTAATATCCGAAACCAAACTTTTTATCTGGAGTTGTTTTTCTGTGGTTTCGAGTTCTTGGGGATTGTAGAATTCAAAGGTTTTTTTATTCTGGTATAATTCTTTTTGATTTTGTAAAGTATTTAAATAAAATAACAAAGGAAAAAAGATTTCTAATATCATATGCCCCAATCTTTAATGAACGTAAACCAATCTTTGTGCATTCTTTCGGGAATGATTTCTAATGGAGAAGAATAGGTTGCGTTTAACTCTTCGTAATCTTCTTTTGTTCCACAATCGATGCGAATGCCTTGGTAGAATTTTCCTAACGGTCGTTTTAACAATTCACTCAATTCTTTTTTAAAAGAAGAACCATCGCTTTTATAATAATCAAAGAAAGATTCATGGAAAATCGAAAGTCCTGTATAAAAATATTTGTTGGGTTCTTGTGGTAAGGTAAAATTCAATTGGTAATATTCCTTCATATCTTTTAATATAGTGAATCCCCTTTCGTTTTTATGTTTTATGTCTTTTTTTTGAATATATAATAAATGGTCGATAAAAAATTTTTCCAGAAGAGGTATGTCTTCGAAGGGATTAAAACTAGGAAAAAAGATTGTATCGGGGTTGATTACCAAAAAATAAGAAGAAAGCAGGTTTTGATAAATAGCATAAGCAATTCCACCAGCTGTTCCTAAAATTTCTTCTTCTTCGGAAAAATAGATGGGAAAAAAAGGAAAATTCTTTAAAAAATCTTTGATTTTATCTTTTTGATAGTGTAAATTTATGACAACACTGTCCACTTTAAATTGATACAATAAAAACAATGTATATACTAACAGTGGATATTGTGCTATTTTTAACAAAGGCTTTGGTTGATTTTTCGTATAATCCTTCATTCGTGTACCAAAGCCAGCTGCAAGTATCATTGCTTGTTTAGTTTTCATGGGTGGTTCGTAGGCTACGAAAATGGTTTAACAATTGATTCGAATATAAATAGACGGTATCGGGAAATCTTCCTAATTGACTTAATAGAATCATTTGTTCTAGATCGGGAATGATATAATTCAAAAAATGTTTTTTGTTTAAATCGAACCCTAAGTATAAAAAACTTCCTAATGCTTTAAATAAACGTTGTAATGCTTGTAGATAAAAAAGGTTTAAATAAAAGTGTTTTTGTTTTTTGGGTAGAGACGATGATTCGTAATAATAATCAAAAAGTTTAAGAATTATGTCAGAATTGAGTTTTACGTAAGGGTCAAAAAGTAAAGAGGAAAGATCATACCATCGTAGTCCCATTCGAGCATCTTGATAATCAATGATTTTAAAATCGGATTTTTCTGAATAAAAAAGAATGTTTCGCGAATGAAAATCTCTATGAGTAAACACATATTCTTTTTGTTCGCACAAGAATTCAATTGCTTCTTTTAAGAAAACTTCGAATTCGAAGGGTGGCAAAGGCAGATGATTTTTTTTTATTTTATCAACACAAAAGTCGATTTCGAATTGGAATTTATCTAAATCAAAAAATCGGTTTTTTACGTTTGGTGGAATATCGCTAAAAGAATGCCAATAGATAAGTTCATCAATAATCGATCGATAAATTTTTATAATATGATTTTTATCAAAATTTTTTATGATATCTTGAAGGTAATAATTACCACCATCTTCTAGAAGAATCCAACCCTTTTCTTGGTAAAGGTCAATCATTTTAGGAATTTTAGCATTTTTTTTGATTAAATATTCTGTTAATACGATAAAATCATCATGATCCTTTAAAAAAGGATAGGTAATACATAAAACCATGGATTTTGTATTAGAAGAAATTCGATAATAACTTCTGTTAGAACCTTCTTCGCTAATTTTATCAATCGTATAAGAATCTTTATAATATTTATTTATAAATTCTTCTAAATTTGGATCAAACTTCATCTATCGAATTATATCGTATATAAAATTACCAATACGTTCCACACCTTTTCGAATTAGATCTTCGTTTATAGCATAGGAAAGACGAATACAATTGTCATCGCCAAATGCAATACCAGGTATTACAGCAACGTTATATTTTTCTAAGAGAATCCTCGAAAAGGCTATAGAATTTGGTTCGTCTTTTTGTTTTAGTTTCTGGAAATTATCCATTAGAAAAATGTCGGATAAATCTGGAAAGATATAAAAAGCACCGGAAGGTTTAAAGACTTTTACATGATCGATAGAATCTAAGATTCTAAAAATCAAATCTCTTCTTTCGGTAAAAACTTTGCGAAAATGTTCAAGAAAGGATTGATCGCCTCTTATAGCTTCTAATGCAGCCTTTTGAGCAATCGATGTAGGGTTAGAAGTACTTTGACCTTGTATTGTATCCATCGCTTGGATAATTTCTTCTGGACCTAATCCATAACCGATTCGCCAACCAGTCATACTATAAGTTTTGCTTACACCATTTACAATCACAGTTCGATTTTTTAAAGATGGATCCACAGAAAGAATGTTTTTAAACGTTATGCCATCATACAATAGTTTTTCGTAAATATCATCTGTTACAATGACTATGTTCGGATGTTTTTTTAATATTTTTGCAATTTCTTTTAGTAGATCTTCTGGATAATAACTACCAGTAGGATTCGAAGGAGAATTGATAATAATCGCTTTGGTTTTTGGTGTAATCGCTTTTTTTAGATCTTCTATCTCTGGAAGAAATTGATTTTCGTTTTTAGTGGGAATCACTACTGCTTTACCTTCTGCAAATTGTACAATATCTATGTAAGAAACCCAATAAGGAGAAAAAATTATTACTTCGTCTCCTGGGTTTATTATAGCAAAAAATAGGTTGAATAAGACTTGCTTACCACCAACACTTACCACAACTTGTTTGATGTTATAAGAAAGCTGGTATTCTTTTTCGTATTTTTCTATGATAGCTTTTTTTAATTCTGGTATTCCTCCCACTGGTGTATATTTTGTAAAACCATCTTTTATCGCTTGGATAGCAGCATTTTTGATGTTTTCTGGGGTATCGAAATCTGGTTCACCTGCACCAAATCCTACAATATCTCTTCCTTGTGCTTTAAGCTCATTTGCTTTAGCTGTAATGGATAAGGTCATTGATGGAGTGATGTAATTCATTCGATTGGATAAAAACATATCAACCAAAAACCTAAGATGAATTTAGCTGGCAATATTTATATAAATGAATCATGAAAAAAATCAAAAAAAATTGATTACTCTATAATTTTATAAACAACATCTTTGGGTAATTCCTTCTCTGAATAATGTTTAAATAGTTCTAGGTTCAAATTGAACACATCTTTTCTACTATAAAAACTTACTGTATCTCCACCACAGACCACATTTTTTTTGATTTTCCATTCTCCCATCTTTTTGTAATAATCGTTTTCGAAGGAAATGTTTTTAAACCAGTCCTCATACACGATGATTAATTCGACGTTATAATCCAATAAAAGTTTTTGTGCTGTTTCGTTGTTAAAATTGCCTATTTTTATTAGTTTTAAGACTTCGTAGTTTCCAAGTCCTGCAAGGTCTAATAATTTTATTTCAGTAAAATAAGTGATGGCACCAATGTCGTTAGCAGCAATGTTTGCATGATTTTTGTATTTTTTTAAAAATTGTGCCATCTGGATTTGCTGTTCATAAATATTTTTTGTTGCTAAGGCAGAGATTATTGGGCTAAACAAGTGAGGAATATGAAAAATAATTAATACTGAATAAATGATTGCTTTTTGCCATTTTTTGGGTGTAACATCATTTAAAAATATATAAATGTTTATAATCCCAAGCAAAACTAAATAAGCATCGTATCGATAAAAATATCCTATTCGAGCAAAACTAACATGGATGAGGGAAGTTAAGATAAAAATTAAAGATAAATAAAATAAACGATTATTTTTCGATTTTAGAAGGATCAATAGATTAATTATAATTAAAACATCTATATGAATACTAAGTTTTAAATTTTCGGTTAAATTGTAAAAAACTTTCGAAATTAGCGATATAAGTTTTAATTGATCGCCAACAATACTTTTAGCCATAATTGAACTAGGAAAAAAAACTAATCCAAAATGTAATGACCATAACCCAAATAAAAAAACAAAGAAGAAACTTGATATAAACAATATGATAGAAAATATATAATCTTTGTTAAATAATGCTATAACAAAAGATATCATAAAGATCAATGCAAAGTTTTCGTATCGCACAAAAGCTACAAAAGGTGCAAGAATTACCATAGTTATTTTTATTTTTTGATTCTTTGTATCTTCTAAAAGTAATAAAAAATTGTAAAGTAACAGTAGAATTAAAAGAATTTGTAAAGAATGCTCCATACCACCAAAGCTTAATGGTATAAAAGGGGTTAATAAAAACAACAAAATCATTTGTAAATGATGAATTTTATAAAGAAAAATCTCTTCTATAATTTTTTTTACAACTATTAAAATCAAAATTTGTGATAGAATGTTCAAAAGAAAGGGTATATAATAAAATAATTTATCTGGTAAAACGTAAAAAAACGCTAAAATAATTGTATATAATGGAGAGCTAGAAGCATTAGCATAATGGTATCCGTCTACACTTAAAATAAATTTTGTTGCTAAATTTTTTGCCATGCTTAAATGTATATATGTATCGTCTAGTGCATAAGTAAAAAAACCATTCGTATAAACTTTTAAAGAGTAAACTAATGTTGCAAAAGTAAGAATCAATAATGTATAAACAGGGATTTGAATTTTTTTTATTTGATCCATCTTTAAAAGCAATTTTTAATGAATTGTTGTACGTCAATTTGTTTAAATTTATTTGGATGGATTTTTCCTCTTGTCCAAAATAGAACAAAAGAGATTGAATTTTGTCCATTTTAGGACAATATTAAAAAATTTTGTTTTTTCAGTCAAAAAAATAGTTGTATGTAGAACCATTAAATATATAAGTATCATTTAGAGGAGAGATTTATGCGAAAATTGAGTTTATTGATTTTGTTGGTACTAATACTTAGTACCAATGCTTGGGGAAGGGCAGCAAGGACTACTTATCCAGTGGTTTTTGCTCATGGATTGGCTGGTTTTGACGATATATTAGGTTATTATTACTGGGGCGATGATTATGGAACATTTGTAGGAGATCCTTGCGATCAATTTTTAAAAGTTACCTGCAATTCTTATATTGATCCGGGTCAAAAGGCGAAGGCAACAGCAGTACAACCGTTTCATAATTCAGAATATAGAGGTTGGCAATTAGCAAATCAGATCGAAAGCTATATGGCAGCGACTGGTTCTTCTCATATTAATATTGTAGGACATTCTCAAGGGGGAATTGATGCGCGAAAAGCAGCAAAAGAACTTAGAGCAAGAAAAGGATATACAGTAGTAAGAGTATTGATTAGTGTATCTTCTCCACATAGAGGTTCACCGATAGCAAAATATATTTTAGATTTAGGTCCAGGTGTTACAGATGTGATAAGTGCATTAGTAAAAATTTACGGAAATGTAGTTTATCGTTCTGGAAATGATCCATATGCAGCAGCAAAACAATTAGTATACAACGATTATTCTGCAACAGATGGTCAAATTACAGGAATGAAGGTATTCAACCAAAATAACCCTATCAGTTCTTCTTATGCTTATCTATATGCATCTGTAATAACAGCACAAACTGGATTAAGTGTAAACCCAGCATTGTTTATTTTAAGACAGGGGTTTTATAACATCGATGGAGATGGATATTGTAACGATGATTGCGATAACGATGGAGCTGCGGGAAAGGGTAATGGAATAAGAACCGATTTAGACGATGATGGCTTAGTAGGAATAAATTCTCAACAAATGGGTTATCGGTTAAAGTATACAGTGAATTGTTGTGGAATTATGGATAGAATTAACACATATTCCGATACTGGTTATGTATCCAATATCAATTACCCCAATTCTACCCAAATGACGTCAAAAGCAGCAATTGTAGAACAAGACCATTTAGATGTAATTGGTGTACCACCCGATATGTTTGACGAAATGAAGTTTTATGCTGCGATACTAGACTATATTGCTTATTATGATTAATATAAAAGCCCTCTTTTTAGAGGGCTTTATTTGGGGGAAAATATGAAAAATAACAAAATAATCATAAGTATTTTAGCCATAATTGTAGTAGGAATTATTGCTATCTTTTATTTAACAAAAGAAGATCCTGTAAAAAAACAAATCGAAGAGGTAAAAAAGAATCCACCAAAGATACCTAAAATCAACGAGGATATTTTAAAAAGTATTCCTATTGTGGATAATCCAGAGGGAAGCCCCCATTATGATGCAGAAAATCTTACCTTCGAACAAATGGTAGCATTGTATAGAAAACATTATGGAAAGAATATTACCAATAAATGGGTGCAGATTCGATTAATAGAAGATCTAATTCGAACCTTAAAAGCGAAATATCCAGACAGTTGGGTTACAGAACTTTATATTATGTTAAAGGCCGCATTTCCCGATCTTGCAGATGAGATATTTAAACGATTTGAACAATACAACGAATATCAAAAATGGTTAGAAAGCCAAGGAGATAAACTATATAGTTTAAGTCCAGAAGAAAGACAAGAAATGCTATGGAGTAAAAGAAATCAAATTTTTGGAGAAGATGTTGCGAAAGAGATATGGGCAGGGGAATTAAAAGCACAAGAACTAAAACAATCATTAAAACAGATAGATCAATCCAGTGGAGATATAAACGATAAAGTTCAACAATTTAGAGCAAGCATCCAGCAGATTTATGGAGAACAAACGCAGGATTTTCTTTCTAAAAGAAATTTAGATGTATCGGAAACATTTTTGCAACTTTCTTCTGTTCAAAAAGAATTACAAAATATGGATTCGGAAAAAAGATATAAAACATTGAGTCAGATAAGAAAAGCATTAGGAATGGAACCAGATGCAGTAAAACGATTAGAAGAACTAGATAAAGAAAGAGATACGCGATGGGAGATTGGTCAACAATATATGATAGAACGAGAAGCATTAATAAAACGAGGAGCATCCCAAGAAGAGATTCATAGATTAAGGCTAAAATTTTTTAACCCAGAAATGGCAGAGATACTAAAACAAGAAGAAGAAAATGGTTTTTATCGTTTTAAAGAACAGCGTTTTTATGGGTTAAATTGATTGATAAAAATTCTTTGGTTGATTCAATCTCTGGATTCAAAATTTCTTAGTTTTTTGATAAAAGCTTTAATTTTTTCGTTTTCGGGTTCTATATCTAAAGCCTTCTCGATTAGATATTCGGATCTCAAAAATTGATTTGTTTGATAATAACAATCTGCTAATTGTACGAGTAGGTTTGCATTTGTTGGATTTCTTAGATAACATCTTTCACCATATTCAATAGCTTCTTGGAATTCGTTTTGTTTATAGAGCGAAAAAAAACAACAAATAAAGAATATTATATTCAGAAGGTTTTATTTCGAAATATTTTAAACAATATTTATAAATATTTTTAAAATCCTTTTTCGAAGTATAATGTTCGATCAGTAGCTTTATACAAGGTAAATAATGAGGAAATTTATCGTGGAATTCCAAAACTTGTTTTAGGTATTCCTCTGGATTTTCTTTAAAATTCTTTTTAAGTGAAGTAAAATATATCTTATCTTCTTTGGTAATGCTTAAATCTTTTTTGTCCAAGATATGAATTTTAAGTAAAGAAATGTCATCAGTTAATTCTCCTAGGATCTAATATTTTATCGAAAATAGTTTATAGATCGCCATTCGATTCTTGTATAATTCTAAGTATTAAGGTTTCGTCGTTATTAAGAGTGCCAATCGTAAGTTTTATATCATCCTTACCATCCGATCCAAAAATGATTATGTCGTTGCTTATTAACTGCAAGGTTTTAATAAAAATAATTTCATTCTGCGACAGATTATCCGATGTTCCCAATCGTCTAAAATGAAAATCCGTATCGAAAAAATTTGCCTTTTGATTGCGGTATAAAATTCCATTGGGATGTTCTGCGTTAATATAATACATTGTATTTGTTTTTTCGTCTATTAATCCCATTACTAACGTAGCTCCCATAGAACCACGAAAAGATTCAAAAATATGACGAAGTTCCATAAAAGAATTTTTTAACCATCGTTCCGGAGAATAATTCTTAAAAATAAATGCTTGTATAGTTCTTTCTAGAATGGATTCCATCACAGATCCTAATATTAAAATACCTGCTGCACCTTGCATAGATTTTCCCATCGCATCTGCATTAAGAAAAAAGATATATGGATTTTCTTTTAAATAGATGTTTCTTGCAATACAAATGTCTCCACCAATTTCTCCTTTTTTGTTTCTAAATGTAAAATCCTTTTTTTGTTTGATCAAAAATTCTACTTTTATAGTATTACTTTTTGCAAGGTTTTGTCCAATTTGCTTTAATAGTAAATAAGTTAAATAATAATCACCATCTTGTATTTCTTTTAATTGATTTATTTCTTCGATTTGTTCGCGTAATTGTTGTGTTTGTTGATCGACCATTTCTTTAAGGTTTTTTGCATAATTTTCGAGTTTTTTGTTGTTTTTTCGAATTGATCGAACCATAAAATTAAAAGTAGAAGCAATATACCCCAACTCGTCTTTGTTATAAACATTCAATCGAAAATGATAATTGTGATCGTTTACTTTTTTCATTGCTTGTATGATTTCGTTAATGGGTTTAATAAAAATTAAACTTTATAAAATAATAATATAAAATTATAATAAATAAAAAATACAAAAGAAAAGAAATACAAATTATACCTAATATTGCTAACAATTTTATAGCTTTCGTCTTCGTAAGCGCCAATTCCTATAATCCAGTTTAATTCTATGTCTTTTTTGTAATTATGATATTCCCAAGGTTTAAAATACGCTACTTTGGTTCTTACATTTTTATCTATGGGATTTTTCCATGGATATCGAAAATAACCTTCTTTTTGGAATAAAATATGTCGAACTGGAAAGATATTTTGGTAATTCATGTTATCAAGGTTTACATTTTCTAAATAGGGATGGATAATTGCAATAGCAGGATCTGGTTTTTCTTTGATCGTTTTTATATAAGTTTGAATGTATTAGTATTGTTCTTCGGGGGTTTTACCAAAGTGATTTAGATATTCTTGTAAATCCTTTGGAGAGTTAAAGTAATCTTTAAAATTGTTTTTAAATCGCTCTTGTATTTTTTCTAATGTATAATCTTCGGGGAATTTCGTTTTGGGTAATAACCATTCTGGAGAATATGCTTGTAAAACAAATATATATCCGTCATTTCCAATTTTGATCACAGCTTTATTTACATTTCTGATAAACCTTAATTTATATTGTTCTAATAACTGATTTTTTGATTTTTCGCTCAATGAATTATATTTATAATACAATATTTCTGCTAATCGAGTAGGAAAGTTTAAAATCAATCTATTATTTTCTGTATTTACTTGAATTGGTTGCGGGTCCAATATTTCTATAAATAGTTGAATAATTTTATCATTTTCTTTTTTTATTAGAATTTCCTTCGTTTGTATTTGGATATCTAGTAAATCAAAAAAGTCCGTTATTGATTTTTCTAATTCTTCGTTGGGAATTTGAATTTGTGCAGATTCTATCGGACCACTAAATCGCTTTTTTAAGTTTTCTAGTGCTTCTTCGTAACTTATAAATCCTTGATCAACTTGCGAAAAATTATCTACAATATTATTATAAGAAATTTCTACGAGATATTTTAAATCTTCTTCTAACTTTTGGATAAACTTATTTTTAAAATAAAGATGAATATATTCAATTAACAATACAGAAAAAAGAATCGAAAAAACCAAAAAAAATGTAATGATTCTACTTTGAATAGAACGGTTCAAAAAGAAATTTTTAAAATATTTCATGATTATTACAATTTAATTTTTTGTAGAAAAAATTACAATAAAAAAAATTTAAAAAATTATATAAATAAATAAATGCCATTCAATTATCTAAAAAATAATTGATTTTTGAAAATCCTTTAACTTTATTAGAACTGGACTATGCATGCTATAAGGCAATGGGGAATTAGGTTGTTTTATAGTATTTTAATTCTCTTAATCCTAAATTGCATTACGAATTTTCCTTTTTTGAATTATCAGAATACAACCAAAGACAATTACAACGAATACATAAACCGAGAAAGAGAAAAAGAAAATCGAAAGAAGTCTTATATAGCAGAAAAAAACAAAGAAAAGAATCAAGAGCAAGAATGCTTTGAAATGCAAAAAGATTATATTCTTAACAAAGAGGAAACTTATAAAATTCGCAAATGTCCCTAACAATAAAGATAAAATCAATGTATAAAAAACTACTTACGATAAAAAGATGAATGGATCTAACAACATGAATAGGATTTAAAGTTTGAATTTTATCACCAATAAAAGGACGAAATTCTTTTTTGTTAAAATAGTAATTTACTCCCCCTAATTGAATTTCTAATGCTCCTGCAAAAGCAGCTTCTGGATTTCCGCCATTAGGGCTTGGATGTTTTTTTCTGTCCCTTTTCCAGATAAAATAACAATTTCTATGATTGTATCCAAGTAAAATAGAAGCAACATAGATAAATACAAAAGAAATTCTAGCTGGAAGAAAATTGAGTAAATCATCGTATTTCGCAAAGAT
>Ga0308389_1001303_pt1 | contig 17157 bp, 23 predicted proteins | sample Hotspr2Sample148_FD_202362 | JGI IMG/M metagenome (GOLD analysis project Ga0308389, IMG submission 202362) | Hot spring phototrophic mat microbial communities from Mushroom Spring, Yellowstone National Park, Wyoming, United States - 20040719_148 ... | reverse complement strand
CGCCTTTGACAGCATCAAGCAAGCCTTCAAGGACACGGCGACGGTCATTCGCGACGAGCTGGGCCCGACCTGGCAGCAGCTCAAGGAAACGTTCGCAGCGGTCGCGCCGGCGCTAGGGGTCATCGCTGGGATTGTCGGCGGAGCCTTGCTGGTAGCGTTCCGCCTGCTGGCTGAGGTGGTTCAGATACTGCTGCCGCTGATCGTTAAACTGTTCTTCGAGGGGATTCAGGCCGGTCTCAGGATTATCGAAGGTGTCGCCAACGTCATCATGGGTCTGGTCAATGTCCTGGTCGGCGTCTTCACCGGTGACTGGCAGCGCGCATGGGATGGGGCGAAGCAGATCGTCGAAGGATTCAAGGAAGCGATTCTTGGTATCCTCGGCGGCCTGGTAGGTAGCCTCGCAGCGGTCCTCGGCAAAATCTGGGACATCGTCACCGGTATCTTCCGCAAGATCTATGACTGGCTGGTCGGCCGCTCGTTGATTCCCGATCTGGTCGAAAAGATCATCAGCATCATTACCGGGTTGCGGGATCGCCTGGTCGGCATCTGGCAGAGCATCCTGAACACAGTGACAAACATCTGGACTTCCGTCAAGGATACCGTCGTCGGCAAGGTGACCGAACTTGTAACGCGGGGCAAGGATCTCATCTCCGACCTGCGCGCCGCGCTGGAAGAACGCTGGAACGCTATCCTGACGAAGGTGCAGGAGATCTGGGAGCGCATCAAGACCTTTGTCATCGAAAGAGTTACCGGTCTCAAAGATACCGCCCTGCAGAAGGTGACCGAGACTCGGGACAAGCTGGCGGACTTGTGGGACGAGATCAAGAGGAAAGCGACCACGATCTGGGACGATTTGAAGCGGCACTTCGAGGATGCCAAGCAGGCTATGCTGGATACGCTCAAGTGGCCGTTCGAAAAGCTGCGCGACACGGCCGCACGCATTTGGGACGAGGTCTGGAATAAGGCGACGTCCATCTGGGAGCAACTGAAGCGCTTCTTCGAAGGACTCAAGCAGGGAATCTACGATGCTCTAGAATGGCCGTTCAAGACGTTTCGCGACAACATCGAGTCCATCCTGGGTTCCGCATACAACTTCGCGATCGCTCCGCTCAACGCGCTGATCGACGCTTTCAATGCCGTGGAGCGCGCCATCGCTGCGGCGTTGCGCTGGGTCGGTGAAAAGCTCGGAATCGATTACCTGCGGAACATTTACTGGACAGATATTCCACGCATACCGGGCTACAGTCGCGGTGTACGCGCGTATGCCGAGGGCACTGACTACCACCCGGGCGGCTTGGCACTCGTCGGCGAAGAAGGGCCAGAGCTGGTGATCTTGCCGCGCGGCGCGAAGGTGTTACCAGCTGACGTCACGGCGCGCTTCATGCAACACGCAGTCGATGCACCCGGTTTCCAGCCGATGGGTGGCCTCATTGACACGATCGTGTCCACCGTATCCTCGGTGGTCGGCACAGCGGCAGAAATTCTTGAAGAGTGGCTCTCGAAGGGTGCCGACTGGGTCGTCAGTCAGTTGACGTCGTTCTTCGACATCGACACGTCCGGGTGGGCAGGCAGAATCGCATCTGCCCTCCGCGAACGTGTGCTCGGCTGGGTCAGAGACTTCGTCAAGGAACTGCTGAAGAAACTAGAACCCAAGCTGGACGATAAGTGGTACCGGCCACTGGAGCACTACGTCATCACACAGGAATTCGGATGGACGGAATACGCCAAGTCTGGTGCATACGGCGGCAAGCCGCATACCGGTATCGACCTCGCGGCTGCGCGCGGCACCCCGGTGTACGCCGCACGGCGCGGGACAGTGACGTTTGCCGGTTGGTCGGCAGGCGGTTACGGCAACCTGGTCATCCTCGCACACAAGGGTGACTTGACGACCTACTATGCACACTTGGAACGCATTCTGGTGTCAGTTGGCCAACAAATAGCTGGCAAGCAGCAGATCGGCACCGTCGACAGCACGGGGTACTCGACCGGTGATCACCTGCACTTCGAGGTTCGCGAGCACGGGATACCGGTCGATCCACGCAAGTACATTGCCTTCGGTGCCGGTGGCTTGCTGCGCGAACCGGTCATCGGTGCGGGTCTCTTTTCTGGCAGCCGATACCTTTTCGGGGAACGGGGGCCAGAATACGTCGTGCCCGCAAGGGATATTGCCGCAGCAGGTGCGGTCGGTGGGGGAATCGACGTCGATATCAATTTCCACGGGCCAGTGACGATCAATGCGCATGACGAAGAGCAAGCGAATCGTGTCGTCCACGACATCGGCTACCTGATCGCGCAAGAGCTGCGGCGCAGGGGGCTGCGATGAGCATGGCTGCGTATCCGGGATGGCCTATCCGTTTGGAGAGCCTAGCTGGCGACATCGTTATCACGTTCCCGACATATGCCATGGAATGGGAGACAGGGGGTGAGCTCCGAACAGCGTTTGCCGACGTGCCACTGGCGGACTATGCGTTTGACCTTCTCGGGACGCGACCGGCACCACGTGGCGCAACCGAAGAAACGATCCGCTTCGTCATTGTCGGCCAGGATGCACAAGACGCCTGGCAGCAGTACATGGATATGCGCAGCAAGCTGGCGAGAATCGGTCGTGGTCGACTATGGGTGCGGGATGCCTTGGGCAACCATTACTGGGCTTATGTTCGGCCGATGGGCTTAGCGACAACGACGTTCGGTGTCGAGAACTTGCGCCACTTCTCAGTAGCGCTGACCTTTCGGCGGCTTTCGGACTGGATGGCACAATCAGCATCGTCGGTGGTACTGCCGGGAAACGGCATGCATATCGTGCGCATCTCTGGCAATCTCCCTGTCAAGGATCTCACGATCGATATTGTCGCAACTGCAGCAAACGGTTACGCCTCACCGACGATCGAAAACTACGTGACTGGTGAGCGCGTGACAGTCAATCGGGTTGGCTCAACGGATCGCCATCGGTTGCGCATTCTGGCTGGAAGATGGATTGTCTTGGAATCGAGCGATGGGGGAACCACATGGAATGACGTGACACCTGCACTGGTTGTCGGCTCGCTCCAGGCGACAATACTTCGCCTAGAACCGACAGCGAACATCTTGTCCGCCTCTGGTTGCCCTGCTGCGACCATAACGATAACCTGGTATGATACGTATGCGTAGGTAGGCGTGCGATAGCTCACTGGAGAACGAGGTGGTGGTGCACAAATGCCTGGCTCGAAGACCAATGCTGGCGAAACCCGTGTGCTGAACGTCCTCTTCGGCGCTTCCCAGACCGTTCCTTTGACGTGGCACATCGGCCTGCACGCAGTGCCGCGGTGGCGACCGAACCAGGCCTATTCGGTTGACCAGTTCGTGACGCCGACGACGTCGACTCCGAACCGGATCTATCGCTGCACGACAGCGGGCACGTCAGGGGCATCCGAGCCGAACTGGCCGGACACGGATAACGCGACGGTCAACGACGGATCGGTGGTCTGGACGGAAGCGACGAACGTCCTCGAAGCAGGAACGTTCCCCGCAGAGGTGTCCGGCGGTGGTTACGCACGCGTCGCGGTGACGAACAACACGACGAACTTCCCAGCGACAACATCGGACACGAAATCGAATGGCACCGATATTACCTTCCCGGCAGCGACAGCTGACTGGGGGCAGATCGCGCTGGTAACGATCTGGGATGCGAGCAGCGGTGGCAACGCGTGGTTCTGGGCGACGCTATTGGTGTTCCGCGACATCTTGAGCGGCGACCAGCTGCGGATCCCGACAGGACAACTGCAGATCAGGGAGGACTGATATGGGCAAGGCTCGCGAGGTGGCCGATCGTGTGACGGTAATCCGCGCCTTGGCGACGCCCGATAGGCGTGCTGTTTTGGACTTGGCGCGCGATCTTTTGGGGGGAACGCAGGCGTTGATGCAAAGAATCCAAGAAATCATTGACACAATCGACCAGGAAGCGCTGTACATCCAGGAGGAATCCAGATATACATTCGGTGTGTGGGACCACGAGTCGCCCATCAACGGCGTACCAGCAGATGTCGTTCGCGCACGACACCAGATGAGCGAACAAGACGGTGCATACTGGATTGCGCTGGACGGAAGGGTGTTTATCTTCCAGCCTGTCAGGGGTGTGCGCGATGAGCAGCAGCTAACAGAACAGGCGCAGGCGCATATTCACGAGATGGTCAGTGAGGCTGTTCGCTTGCAAGTGATAGACCAGGTAGAGCGCAAGCTGTTGGTGGAGTAATCGGGCAATGCCTTGGTATTCCAAAACGTCATTGCCATCATGGGCCGCAGCCATGGAGCTCGGCTCTTTTGTCATTGATGGAGTAGGTTATATCGTTGGTGGTCGCGGCACTTCCTCTCTATCGGTTTCTAGCGCACTCATGTCATATAATCCCGCAACGAATAGCTGGTCGTCAAAGGCCCCTCTGCCAACACCGAGATACAGTATGGGATGCTTTGCCGTTTCGGGAACCGGTTATGCTGTGGGCGGAAATACTGGCTACTCTGTTACAAACGCGAACGAAGCATACAATCCCGGCACCAATACATGGTCGTCGCGGGAAGCCATGCCGCAAGCTCGATATTCGCCTTGCGCTTTTGCCGTTGGCGATAGTGCTTATGTTATCAGTGGATGGTATAACGAGGCAGTCAGAGAAGAGACTTATGCGTACAATGCGGTTACTAGAACATGGACAACAAAGAGCCCGATTCCTACTCCAAGGCAATGGGCCAGCTTATTCGTCATCGATGGCGTCGGTTATGTGGCCGGTGGATATGGCGAAGGCGGTAATTTGCAGCTCAATCACGCATACGATCCTGTAACAGACACATGGGCCACCAAGGCCCCCCTCGCGAGCACGGCATCAGGTCATGTTGGCTTTGCCATTGACGGCTTTGGTTACGTCTGCCCTGTATCTGGTTTATCGGCAAATACCCACGCATACAATCCTGTATCTGATTCGTGGTCAGCAAAGGAGTCAATGCTGACGCCACGCACATACGCTACTGCCTTCGTTCTTTCTGGTCTCGGGTATGTAGTAGGTGGCTATTACAATGCGAATGTGTCAGACAGGAACGAGGCATACTCGCCACCTGTATTACGTGATGCCAGTTTTCAGGTCAGTGCTCGCTCGTTTTCTTTTGCTTACACGAGACGCATAAGAACCGTTGCCCAAGCGAGCACCATATCGCGGTCTTCTTGTTCAGCTCAACTACGACACACGAGGGCCGTGATCAGAGCAACAACAGCCGGAAAAGCTCACATAAGGGTGCGCATCCCCGGGCCGGTTTATGCCTCCGCAACAAGCCATGGAATGTCCCAGTTTGCCCTTTCCCTGGCGCTCGGTCGTCGCATCGAGGCGATATTCGATGGCAGCACCAAGCAGCTCGCAGTTTTAGGGGGCCTGCAGTTTGTCTCGGGAGCACGAGTGAGCGGGCAATCAGTGGCCACTATCGATTTCAGGCGCCGCATCCCAAACTCCGTTGCGATAGATGGACAATCGATCCTGACGACCCGTGCAGCGCCACCATGGCCACCGTTAGGGCCCTTGCGCCTGGAGGTGGCACAGGGGAGCGGCTTCGTCTCTGTCTACCCTGTCCTGTCCGCAGCATACACGTGGCGTCTCGGCGAACTCGGCGAGCTCTCCGTCTCTGTTCCCGTGACTGCAGCCAACATCGATGTACTCGACGTCGGCAAGCTCGTCCGCCTGATCCGGCAGGGCGAAGGAATCGTCTTCGCGGGATATTTCTCGTCCAAGCGGACGGTGTTGGAAGGTGACGGTCCAGTCGTCGAATTGTCCGGATACGGCCTAGCACGAGAGCTGTCGCTGCAGACGACCAAGATCTCGTGGATCGTCGACGGCCAACCGACCGGGGTGACAGTATCGACGCTACTGTTACCCGGCTGGACAGCATCAGTCGAGAAGGCCAGCGAGCTCGTCACGGCGATCTTCGAAGGAGCGACGCGATTCGAAGCGATCGCCAAGGTCGCGCAACAGAAGCTGATGCACTTGCGGCCCGAAGCCGACATCAAGTCGCTGACCCTGTTCTCGACGGTCACGGTCAGCCCGTTCCGGTTGCTTCTCTACCCGGCCGTGCCACCGTATCTGGATCCCACATCGATACCGATCCAAAAGATCCGGATCACGCGCCGAGACGAAGAAGTCGTTAACCGCATCATCCCGCTCGGTGCCGGTGAAGGGATCAATGTACTGGATCTCCGCTGGTCAGACCGCACGTCACCCTATCCGATCCGATCGGGAACGACGCCGACTGGGACACCGTATTACTACATCGAGGACGACGACTCGATCGCGACCTATGGCTTGCGCGAGCGTGTCATGGCGTTCAAGAACGTGGCACCGATCGCCAACTCACCAGCAGCCTACCGCGAAGCGGCGAACACCTTGTACGAACTGGCTGTTGCCTGGCTGAACGAACACAAGGAACCGCGCACGGAATGGGAAGTGTCGGTTCTGGGCCCAGTGCGATTGCGCGATCCGTTCACCGGCGACTGGTACATCCGGCCCGGCCAGACGGTGCACCTGTTGGCCAAGGGGGTCGCAGAAGATATCGACGGTAAGCGCGTGATCGTCGACATCGACACGACAGCGTTCGTGCGGGGTATCAAGCGCAACTTCCGCGGCGACGTCGAGGAAATCGACTTCGAGTTGTCGTCGGATACCGAGCCAGAACGCGGCGAAGACGCGCTGTCCGAAGTGGTCGAGCGGCTGTGGGCGCTGTCCGTCCACCAGAAGCACATCACGTTCGAGCGACAGAACGGTCCACTGCGCCGGTCGATCGACAATACCCATCCAGTCATCATCCCCGTCCGCTACGACCCGGAAATCCGGTTCTTGCACCGCGTGATGTTGCACATCACGTGCCATCCGCTGCGATCCAACGTACAGGTCGCGGCAGCTGGTGGTGGCCAGACGACGACAGCAAGCGGGGAGCATTCGCATTCGATCAATGCCTTTACGACACAGGCTGGTGGTGGCGGGACGACCACGTCCGACGTCATCGGCGACCTGATCTGGGCGCGCACGATGAACAACGAAACATGGTCGGATCCCGGGCGCAGAGAACAAGTCGTTTCGTATGGTTCATCGGCTCGCGTTGACTACGGCGTGTTCGTCGGTCGCGGCGCCGCGGCACCGACGAACGCCGAACTCTATGCACAAGAGCACCAGCATTACGTCAATATACCTGCGCACAGCCATTCGGTCAGCGGCCAGACGACGACGAACGCAGCACCACATTCGCACTATGTCGCCGACCACACGCACGCGCTGGTGTACGGGATTTATGAGTCTACGTTGCCATCCAGCAAACAGATCCGGATTTTTATCAACGGTGTTGACCGCACGAGTGCGTTAGGCGGACCGTGGGACGCGAACGAACTGGACCTGGACATCACCCAGTTCTTGCAGACCCAGTTCCTGACCCCCGTACAGCAGAACAACCAGATCGAGCTGCGGGTCGGCGCGGCGGGTGCGCGCTTCGACGTCGAAGTGACCGTCCGCTCGATCATCACCATGTCGTCTGTCGTGCCGCTCTAATGACCAGCAGGTAAAATCGAGAGTGAAAGGACGGAGGTGAGAGCCATGCACTTCCGGCTGCAACCTGACCGGCCGATCGACATCCTGCCGGACGGGACCGTGTATGCCAACGTGCTGTGGTACGAAGACGATGCGGATCCCGAGCACGATGCACCGTTCTTGATCGATCAGGTGCGCCTACCGTACTGGTTTCTCTATCAGGACGACGCAGCGCGCGAGGCGTACTTGTTGAGTGCGATCGCGAACCGCGCGCAGGAACTGAAGCGCGAGCGTGAGCGGACGGCGCTGCTGCAACAGTTGTCCGATAACAGCTTCGTGCACGAACTGAGCCGCGGTGCTCACCGCGTCACGCCTGACGGCAAGGTCATCGTCCGGCGACACGCCGTGACCGAAACGGTCATCGATCCGGGAGGCCCCCATGCGCCACCTCGCGATCCCCGTGATCGCAAGACGGTCTAGCGGCCTGTACATCCGCGTCGTCGAATCGGACGGTGTGCTGGAGCGGGCGCGCTGGGTGGGGCCGTTCGCGGACGCCGAAGCGATCGTGGACTGGCTGGAACTGTGTGCGCTTGAGGACAGCACGACGGAGCTTCTCTCGCCTATGGACATCGGACTGCCGATGGAACTCGCGTTCGTGCGTCCGTCCTTGGAGCAAGCACGGATTGCACGACTGGCGCTCGCCGCCAGGCTCGTTTCGCAAAAAAGGGAGGAGGCTGGCGATGAATAACAACGGCCTTCTCGACACCATCATCGGCTTTCTGTTCGGCGCTGGTGGTGTTTCAGTTTTGAACTGGTTGCTGCGTCGGCGCGAGACGAAAGCGGACATCATCGCCAAGCAGCAAGAAGTGATCGACAGTCTGTGGACGAGAGTGGATGTGCTGCAGAGGCGGGTTCAAGAACTGGAAGCGCAAGTGTCACGGATCGAGGAGGGGGCGAAGCAGTTGCGGCGTCTCCTCGACGCGTACGAGAAGCGCTTCGGTCGCCGCTTCCGGATCGGGCCGGGTGGCAAGGTGATCGAGGTCACCGAGCAAGGGGAGTGATGGCAGATGGACGAATTCGACCCCACGACGATATCGGCGAGTGCCGGTGTCACCGGTGCCCTGACGTACGTCGTGATGCAGATCGTCAAGGCCGTTACCGGCTGGCACGACCGCCGGGCACTGGTCGCAGCCAGCGTGGTTGCGCTGGTCTTGGCAACGCTGGCCTGGGGCGCGACGCACTGGGAAACGGTCAAGGACGTTTGGGACGTCCTGATCGCCTGGCTCGGTGGACTGGCTTCCGCGACAGGTCTCTACAAGCTGAACCGCAAGGAGGCCGAAGGTGGCAATGGATGAGCTGGTCGCGTTGGGCTTCTGGCTGCTGGGTCTGCTCCTCTTGGCGATCGGCACCGTCCTGGTACGCCGCTATGGATCACTGGTGATGGCGTTGCGGTCGTATGAGCTGGTGGGCGAACTGGCGCGTGTCGCCTGCCTTGCTGCCGAGCAATTGGGCGAGAAGCAGCTATGGACGGGTGACGAGAAAAAGGCGTTCGCGCATGCCGTGATCGAGGCAGCGCTGGAACGGTTGGGGTTGCAGCTTGCGCCGGAAGAGATCGACGCGGTCATCGAGGCGACCGTTTACGAGTTGAAGCGCCTGCAAGGGGGTGGGTTGTAGGCGATGTGGCGGGAGGGTTGGCTACCCTGCCCACACTGTTGTGCACCGTTCCATGTCCTGGACATCTGGTACGGTCGCAAGATGGCGTGTGACGCCTGTGGCGGACTGCTGCGGCCAGGTATGGCCGACAGGGTCCAGCGAGACGACGGGACGGTCGTAGACCGTGTCACCTGCCCTTGGTGTGGGGGTGTCCAAGACTGGACAGCGCTCGAGTGTGTCGGGGCCGAGCGAGTCGAGCGCGCTTGGTACAGCTGTGCGGACTGCCACCGGCCGTTCGTGGTCGAGCATGCCGTGGCGGTGAGAGGACAGGACGCACTGGCGGACGCCTCGGCTCGCGAACTGGCCTGGTGGCGTTTCCTGCGTTGGTTCAGGGAGCGCCACGATGGGGATACGGAAAGAACCGACACCTGAACTGCTAGAGGCGCTGCGGACATTACCCGATGCAGAAATCGCTCGCCGCTACCGGATCTCGCGCAACACCTTGCGCCGATGGCGGGTCGAATACAAGGTCGACAACCCGTATCTCGAGTCGTACGGCGAGTATGCTGCACGTGCCAGTGGACACCGCGAGAAAGAATCGGCGGTGCTCTTGGCGAGCGACCTGCATTACGGGAAGCGGACGAGCAGCTTCGATACCGACGTCCTGCGTCGCCGCATGGATGCCTTGATCCCGCGCCTGCAACGGATCCACGACCTCCTGTCCACGTCTTACGACATCGACGAGCTAGTCGTCTGCCTACTGGGTGACGTGAACGATGGATCGGAGATCTACCCGACGCAGGCACACCACCAGGAAGTCAGCGATCCGCTGCGGCAGGCGTGGGAAGTGGCTGCGTACCTGGCGGGCTGGCTGCGGCGGCTCAAGCGGGTCTGGCGGTCGGTGCGGGTGGAAGCGATCGCCGGAAACCATGGACGTGCCGGAAAGAGGGTCGCCGAATCGGCCAGCTGGGATCTGGCCTGCTACCACTATCTCGCGCTGCACCTGGAACGAGACGGGATACCGGTGTCGTATGCGCAAGAAGGGCTGGATCCGTTCCTGCGGATCGTGACTGTCCGCAAGCACCGGTTCCTGCTGTATCATGGACACGGGGTGCGGATGTATCAGGGTGTGCCGTGGTATGGGTTGGCGCAGCGGGTCTTGCGGTGGCGAGCGGTCATCGGTGATTTCGCCGCCTTGTGCTGTGGCCACTTCCATGCCTATGGCGACATGGACATCGCCGGGACGCGTGTCCTGTTGACCGGCACGCCGGTGACGGACGATAGCTGGGTACTGCAAGTCTTGGGTGGACAGAACGCGAACCGCTGGCACCTGTTCGGGGTCGGCGACCGGCGACCGATCACGTGGCAGTTCGGATTGGAACTGGTGGGAGAATAGGCGACATGGCGACAGCGATCCTGGGTTCAGCCAAGGTACGCTCCCAAGCGGTTTTGAACGTGGCCATGCGGAAGGGTGCGCATATCCGCTACCGGAACGTCATCGCCTTGTACTACGCCATCGCACCGCGCTACCGTGTCCGACCCGAAGTCGCCTTGGCGCAGGCGGCGCACGAGACCGCCTGGGGGCATTACGGTGGTGTCGTGCCACCGGACTACCACAACTGGTGCGGCTTGAAAACGGCGTCGGGTGGCAGCGACAGCGATCCGGCAGCGCACGCGCGTTTTCCGGACGACGTTACGGGTATCCTGGCACACGTCCAGCACCTCGCTGCCTATGCTGGTGGGCCGACGCCGCAGGACGTCGGCGATCCAGTGGTATCGCCGCGCCTGCACCTGGTCCAGCGGGGTAGTGCGCCGACGGTGGAGCAGCTGGGTGGCAAGTGGGCGCCGTCGGCGGCGTACGGGGCACGGGTCGCAGCGATCGTCGCGGAGTTTCTCGCCGAAGAGGAGGAGCTGACGATGCGGGAAGTCGAAGAGCTAGCGCGCAGGCTAGGGTTGATCGACAAACGGAAAGAGCTGGCGACGAACCCGTGGGGTGGGCCGAGAGCGAAGTTTTGGCCAAAGCAAGGGGTGGTCGTTCACTACAATGGGGGAACCGTACCGAACGCGACCGATTCGGGTTCTGCGTGGCAACAAGTGGTACGGAACGCGGTCTACCACACCTATCGTGACTGGGGCGGTGGGGCGCGCGGTGACGGGTTGATGTACCATGTCGCGATCGGCCCCAACGGCGAAATGTGGCAATGCCGCGACCTGGACGCGGTGTTGTGGCACTGTGGCAGTTGGCCAGAGAACGAGACGTACCTGAGCGTGTTGGTGCCGATCGGCGGAGAGCAGCGTGCGACACCGGCGCAGCTGAACGCCTTGCGGCTGTTCGTGTCGCGGTTCTGCGATGAACTCGGTATCCCGCGGTCGCGTGTGGTCGGCCACAAGGAACTGAGCCCGACCAGTTGTCCGGGGACGTTGATGGAAGACTTTGTGCTGCCGTACCGGAAAGGAGCGGGTGGACAGATGGCAGATGGCAAGTTCTTCCCGGAAACAGGCAAGTTCGTCGGTGGCGGATTCTGGCGCTTCTGGTCGGAATACGGCGGACTCGCGATTTTCGGTCTGCCGTTGACGAACGAGCTGGAAGAGCCGATCGCTTGTAGCGATCCGCGCTGTGGTCGTGCTGGAAAGCCGCATGTGGTGCAGTATTTCGAGCGCGCGGTGTTCGAGTGGCACCCGGGGGTGTGGCCGGAGCGGTATGACGTGTTGCTGCGGCGGATCGGTGCGGAAGTAGCGAAGCAGAAGGGCTACAGTGGTCCTGGTATCGGCTGAACGTGCGATGAACCGGACGGGCCTGGACACGCTGTGCACGCATCTGGCGAACCGTGGCCTGGTGGTCGTCGCCTATGTCGTCCGCAAGGAGTCGCTGGTTCTCGTCTTTTCCGGCGGTGCCGAAGCGGAGATCGCGTTGCGGCGGCTGGGCGAACGACCGGACATGGTGGCGGATGCGCTGGCGAGCGAGCTGGATCCGTACCGGTTGAGGGTCGTCGGCACGTACGAGTTGCCGGTCGAGATCGGCGAACGGACGTTGTCCTGGTGGCGCTTCTTGCGCTGGTGGTGCGAAAAGGGGGAACATGCTCATGCTCCCCCGCTGAAGACGTAGCGATAGTAGGCAATGAGCAACGTGGCGATATGGCGGCAGCGCTGGTCTGTCGCGAAGTCGGCGCAGTCGCACGCCATCGCCAGTGTCCCGTCCGGCTGGTGTTCGGTGACGATGGTGGTGCTGGGCTGGCCGGGTGGGTCGAAGCGGGTGATCGTCCGGGTATCCGACCGCTCGACCAGCGACTCGCTGCACAAGAAGTCCATGCGCTCACGCGAATACCACCGGACATACTCGTCGCGCACCCAATCGTAGTCCTGTCGCGTGATCGTCCGCAGCTGCATCGTGCTTCCCTCCTTCCTGGTCTCGATTGTACCACACCCTTCACACGTTGTCAAGGGAGACCGACCAGAAGTGGAGGACGATGTCGAGGCTCTTGCGCAGGGCGTCGTCGAGCTGAATGGGGTCGATGGTCAAGGGATAGGTGACGCCGAAGGCGGTGGCGATGGTGTGGGCGATCTGGTAGCGCAGTTCTTCGTCTTCGGCGATCTGTTCGGCGATCCAGCTGACGAGCTGTTCGTGGGTTTCGAAGGTCATAGATCGACTCCCCACGACCGTGCGATCGCGACCAACGCGGCACGGATCGCTTCGTCGAAGGATTCCTGGTCGGTGGTGTAGGGGTACGTAGGCTTCATGGCGCGCGCGATATCTTCGGCAGTCCACTGGCGGAATTCGGGATCGGCACGGATCTTCTCGTCCATCCAGTCGATGTCGTCCTCGGCTGGCTGCGTACCCATCAGCCCGTGCAGACTATCGGCCTCGACGATGTCAATGCCGGAGGATGCGCAGGAAACCAACGTGACCGGTTGACTTTCCAAGTCGTGCAGGATTCTCATGAAGGTCGTCGCTGCAGCGTAGCGCAAGGCGTCGTCCTGAACCAGCCGTTCACTGATCGCCGCGACCAATTGTTGCAGGTTGTCGATTCTCACTTCCGCCTTCTCCCTCCTCCTTTCCACCCTGGGCCTGTCCCGCCTTGGACAGCTCATGCTCGAGCGTTTCGCGGAGGAACCTGATGGTGTGCCTCGCTGCTTCTCGCGCCGGTTCTGGAATCGCTGGGTGCTCGAGCGAGAGCGACAGTGCGACCAGGTCGACGTCGCTGCCGTAGCCAGCACTGACGAGAAGCTCAGCAGTCTCATAGGGTGTGAGGTTCAAGGCACGAGCGATGGCAAGTGCAGTGTCGTAGGTCGGATGGCGTCGACCGGCTTCGTAGTGACAGATCAACGAGATCGTCACGTTGGCCAGCCGACTCAACTTCGCTTGCGAGACCCCCTTTTGGGTACGGAACTGGAGGAGCTTCTCTGCGAACTGCACGGCGTCACCCCTCCCCTCGGTCACTTCTATCCTCGTCCGGCTTTTCGTCGTCCTCGTGTCGGCCGAACCACAGCCACGCTGGCTTCCAGGTTCGGATAGCTAGGCGCACGAAGTAGGTGGCCTGTTGCTCCGGCGTCCGCACTTCCTGTTCAGCAATCTGGCGCAACGCCGTCATCTCTGATTGCCTGAGGTGAACCGTCACCGTCGGCACCGCCGTCATCCTCCTTCCAGTGAACCCGTCCTGCCTGTCACCGACAGTGAGTATACACCATGCGTTGATCTGTTGTCAAGTTTCGTCGCCAAGTACCGTCAGATCGGGAACGCCGTGCCACCTCTCCTGGCGCACGCCGTTGCCGTACCTCTCGCTCGCGCGGCAAGAGGTGAGCTGTCGTTAACGAGGGAGAGCCTGAACCGCGGTCGTCAGCTGAGACTGGCGTTGGTCGGAATATCGTGTCGTTAGCTCGCTGACGACGGCAGTAACCTGGGGACGGTGTTGGACGGTCAGGCAGACGGCGCACCAGCGGATAGCGTGGCAGGGGGAAGACGGGGAACGCGTTATTGAAGGGTGGCGAAGGTGATAGGGCTATGAAAGGTGCGACGAACGGACGTGATACGGGTGCGGACTTCCGAAGCTCGCGGCATGGCGCCTAAGGAACCTTCAGTCGTTACCCCTGCCTACTGGTTGTTTCCGCCCTACGCGTACCGAACTTTTGTTCTGCTGGGAGGTGGTAGTCCGCGTGGGCGTGGGCAACTGGGACACAAAAAGAACCGGCCGGGAACAACTTCCCGGCCGGATCTTAGGTCAGGGTACCTCAGTCGTACAGGCGCTTCAGAAGGCGGTCGAAGCGTGAATGAAGGCATGCAAGTGCTGCATCGAACCAGTCGCCGTCAGTGTCTGGTTCGAGGTAGAGTGCGACTGCCATTAACGCGATATCGCGTGCCGAAACGTAATCCAGGAGTTCGTACGCGTACTCATCGATCAGGAAGTCGCAAAGAAGCTCGTACGCCTCTTGCCAGAGTGCCCCCGCGGCGGAGGCGCTGATTCGCGGCGTATCGGCGCCGAGAGCCTCGGCAAGAACACGAGCCGCCGAAGGCACCTGACGCTCGACTAGCTCACGGACAGAGACTGTCTGAACCATAGCTGAACCCCCTTCATCCTACCCGGCCGGCCTCCCGGCCGTCTACTCTGATGATAGCATATTCCCGTACCCGCCGTCAAGCCCTCTCGTGAGCAATTCGTTCCCAGTTTTCTGCCGCCGCCGCCCGCCGCCGCCAGCACGTGAAACTAACGATTGTTCGTTCGCCCCCCCCCTCGCGTGGCTATCCACCACAGTCGAACACGCGTTCGTACTGCCTGACTAGAACAAACGATCGCACCGACCTTTGCGAACATGTGTTCAGAATCAGCGACTGCCCGCACACACGTTCGCATCGACCGTTCGGCTGCCGCGACGCCTACCAAAACGTCGCTTGGCATGCGCTTGGCATATCGATACCTACTTTTTGGCATGTTACTGGCATGGCTCGGGCTATCGGTCGGTAGGTTTTCGCGCGGGTCGAGCCGGAGGTCGGCATCAGAATCGAGTGCGAGAGGCTTGACAACGAGTGCAACGACGTGCTATACTGCGAGCGTCGGATAGGAAGAGGCGCTCGCGAGTGGGCGCGAGCGTCAGAGACTCAAGGGAGGTTCGAGTCATGATCAGTTACAACGCCTATCAAGCTGAGCGTGCGTTCCTCCGCGCTGCTCGACGTCAACACGTTGACGTCGACGTTGAGCGAGCGCTCGTTCATGAGATCCTCGAGGAAGCTGCCTGCTTGATCGATGCCTCTATCCCAGACTCCTTCCACCGCCACATTGACGCGCGCGACGTCGCGCGCGTCGCTCTGATGCTCGCTGCACGCGAGCACAGAGAAGCTATCCGTACTGCTATCGACGAACTTGTCGATAGCCTCACGCGCTAACCATACCCAACTAGCTAACCGTCGAGTCGCGAGCGTTGTGCTCGCGACTCTTCTTTTTGCCTCCCACGCACTCTACCGAACGTTCGCCCCTCGTCGTCGGACTCCAACAGACGATCGCGCCGCCGAGTCCGAGCGCGCGTTCTGAACGATTCAACCGAACGCCTGTTCGCACCCTCCGTCCGACACCGGCGCAGAACGAACGATCGTTCGGCCGGCATGTGGTTGGCATACAGTTGTCTATCGTCCGATCGAGAGGCAAAAAAGAACCAGGAGGAGCCATGAGACTCCTCCTGGTTATCCGCTCCAGCCCTCTGGCAGGCTAGAGCGGAAGCTCTTCTTCTTCCTTCAGCTCCTCAAGGTCAACATACTCCTCGCTATACGAAACGATCTCCTCTCCCGAGAGGAGCTTAAACAGGTAGTTTAGTGCTTCTGCCTCCATCCCGTAGAACTCGCGTTCATGGCAAAAAACCTCGAGCGCCTGACGAGCCAACGACCAATTCCAGTTGCGGAGGGCGAACTCCGCAATTCCGAGTGCCCAGGCGTCCGGATACCCGAGCGCCTGGTAGTACTCTGCCAACAGCCCCGCAACCCGGCTGACATAAACATTGTCGTTGTACCGCATCGCTGTACCTCCCTTTACCGTACGCGGTCGACCCCTCGCCGACCGCCACTCCCTTAACCGACGATCGTAGTATAACATAGCTGCATACCCAGTGTCAAGCCTCTCTCACCGATCCTCGATCTGTTATCCACACACGACTGCGACGCCCACTGCCTGCTCAGAACGCGCATCCGCACCACGCGACCAGAAAGCTTGTTCGCACCGCAGACTCCGCACACGCGTTCTGAACGATCGCTCGCGCGAACACACGTTCGCATCAACTGGTCAACGCCAGCGACCGACCAAAACATTGCCTGGCATCAGCCTGGCATGTTGGTCGTTACCCTGGCATTGTGCTGGCATGTCGTTGGCATGCAGTTAGCATGCAGCCTTTCGCCGGTTGCTCGAGGCCAAAAGAAAGCCGGGAGGAACCGCGCGGTTCCTCCCGGTGTTTTCTTGCTCGAGCGAGAGAAGATCATGGCTTGATGCCATAATCCTCCGCATACGTTCCTCGGCGGATGGACAGTTCCTTTATCAGCTGTATGATGCCGTCGATAAACCCTTGGTCGCTGGCGACCGCCAAAGCAACCGCCAGCGCACCTACCTCGTCGTCAGATACGAACGTGTAAAAGTCTTGCGGTATGTTGTCCTCCAGGATCGTCTTGGCGCGCCAGACCCAGGCTCGGCCCTCATTCACGGTCTCCTGGAGCGCCTTGGCAACCCCCTGCTGATAAACCGGAATGCACGGCAACATTGTTTCTACCCCCTTTACTGCTACGGCGGCCCACCGACCGCCCCCCCCCTTGACCGACACTCGTAGTATAGCATACCAGCATACCCCGTGTCAAGCCTCTCACCGAATATAGCTTGGCATGCACCTGGCATGTGGCGGGCATGACGTTGGCATGCTGGCGGCTACGAGCCTCGAGCACGCGCCTGGCATGTGCCTGGTATGTGGTTGGCTATCGAATGCCCGAAAAGCACAAAAGGGCTCGGGGGGG
>Ga0308389_1001301_pt1 | contig 17166 bp, 13 predicted proteins | sample Hotspr2Sample148_FD_202362 | JGI IMG/M metagenome (GOLD analysis project Ga0308389, IMG submission 202362) | Hot spring phototrophic mat microbial communities from Mushroom Spring, Yellowstone National Park, Wyoming, United States - 20040719_148 ... | reverse complement strand
GGCGCAGCGTCGGAAAATCACGCCACTCGTGAAGGTCAAGCTGGTGCCAGTAATCCAGCCCGGCCCGGCGCACCGCCCGCGCGTCAATCGAAAAACCCAGCGGGTGAACCAGGTGCAGGCGCGTCCCGGTACAGACACAGGTGCGCGCCACGTTCCCGGTGTTGACATGGATTTCCGGTTCGACCAAAACGACATGCATCGGCGTCTTCCAGCGTTGTTCTCTGGTATCGTTGTTCCGATGACGCCTGAATAGTCATCAGTCCTGCCGTACCAGGTCCGTATCACCATGGCAGAAACGGTTTTGATTGTGGATGACGAACGTGGCATTCGGGAATCCCTCCGGGGGGTTCTCGAAGATGAAGGCTTCGTGGTCGAAAAAGCCGAAAGCGGCGATGCTGCCCTGCGGCGGCTGGCCACGACGCCCGTCAACTGCATTCTGCTCGACATTTACATGCCCAACAGCCAGCTCGACGGCATGGCGACCCTGGAACACATCCGGCGGCAGTACCCACACATTCCCGTCGTCATGATTTCCGGGCATGGCACGATTGACACGGCCGTGCGCGCGATTCGGCTGGGCGCCAGCGATTTCATCGAAAAACCGCTCAACATCGAACGGACGTTGCAAGCCGTGCGCCACGCAATCCAGATGCACCGTCCAGCGCCGGCACCGGACAGAAGCGACCTGGTCGTAGGGCAGAGCGTTCCGATGCGCGCCCTGCGCCAGCAGATTGCCCTCACCGGGCCGACCGACGGGCGGGTGCTCATCTACGGTGAATCCGGCACCGGCAAGGAACTGGTCGCGCTGGCGTTACATGCCGCCTCAAAGCGCGCCGACCAACCGTTTGTGGCGGTCAACTGCGCGGCCGTCCCCGAAGACCTCATCGAGTCGGAGCTGTTCGGACACGTCAAAGGTGCCTTTACCGGGGCGACGGAATCGCGGCGGGGCAAGTTTGAACAGGCTGACGGCGGCACGCTGTTTCTCGATGAAGTGGGCGACATGAGCCTGCGCATGCAGGCCAAGCTTCTGCGGGCGCTCGAAAGCGGTCTCATTGAACCCGTCGGAAGCCAGAGCGCGCGGCGGGTGGATGTGCGCGTCATTGCGGCCACGAACAAACGGCTGGACGAGGCCATTGAACAGGGGCAGTTCCGGCCGGATTTGTTTTACCGGCTCAATGTCATCCCGTTTCAACTGCCGCCACTGCGGGAGCATCTGGAGGACATCCCAGCGCTGGTCGAACACTTCGTCCGCCAGTTCAGCCAGCACTACCAGCGCCCGCCTATCACCCTGACCGAAGATGCCTACGAAAAGCTGCGCCGGCACGACTGGCCCGGCAACGTGCGCGAACTGCGCAACCTCATCGAACGGCTGGTGATTACGGAAACCACGTCGCCAGTGACAGCGGAGCAGATTCCGCTTGACCCGGCCCCCAACTCGGTCTGGGCCAGTTTTCAGTTCGGGTCGCTGCGCGAGGGCAGCGAAGCTTTTGAGCGCGAACTTGTCCGCCGCAAGCTGGCCGAATGCGACGGCAACGTGACCCAGGCAGCCGAGGCTCTGGGCATTGACCGTAGCTACCTGTACCGCCGCATCAAGGCGCTGGGCATCAGCCTGCGCGGCTGACCAACCGGCTGCCGACGACCAATGGTGAGTGAGGAACTGTTCATCGGAAACTCGACGGCGCTGCTCACGCTTCTCAAAGACGCGGCGCGGGTCGCGCCGACCGAGGCCACCGTGGTCATCACCGGCGAGAGCGGGACGGGCAAAAGCCTGCTGGCCCGCTGGCTGCACGAGCAGAGCCGCCGGGCCAACGGGCCCTTTGTCGTCATTGACTGTGGCTCCCTGCCGGAAGCCCTGCTCGAAGCGGAACTGTTCGGGTTCGAGCGGGGGGCTTTCACCGGTGCGGTCGCAGCCAAGCCCGGCCGGTTCGAGGCGGCCCAACACGGAACGCTCGTCCTCGACGAGGTCGCCGCATTGTCGCCGGCGGCCCAGGCCAAGCTGCTGCGCGTCATCGAAGAACGGAGTGTCCTGCGCCTGGGCGGAAGCCGCGCCCTCACGCTCGATGTACGCCTCATTGCTGTGACCAACACTGACCTGACGGCGGCCGTTGCACGCCAGGCCTTTCGGGCGGATTTGTTTCACCGCCTGAACGTCATCAGTCTGGCTGTTCCGGCATTGCGCGACCGACCAGCCGACATCCCGGCTCTGGCCCGGCACTTTCTGACCCAGGCTGCCCACCGCCACGGATGGCCGCCGCCGCCGCTGGCGGCTGAAACCCTGAGCTTTCTTGAAGGTTACGACTTTCCGGGCAACGTCCGGGAGTTGCGCCATGCCATGGAACATGCGCTCGTGACGGCTGCACCAGGTGTCATTCGCCGGGAGCATCTGCCTCAGCGGATGACCTCGGCAGCAGCTCTCATGCAGCACCGGATGCGCAAGCCGACACTGGCGGAACTGGAAGCCACCTACATCCGGGAAGTTCTCCAGCAGGTCGGTTGGCGTAAGGCCGAAGCCGCCCGTATCCTGGGCATCAGCCGCAAAAATCTCTATGAAAAACTGCGGGCCTATGGCATTCCCTACCAACCAGCGCATCGCACTGCCGGACAAGCCTGACACGGCAGCTTGACCAGGCGGCTGAACGTTCGGTAGCCTGCCGCCTTTTGCTGACGGCCGGTTGTCCCGGACTCCGGCGGCTGAGCCAAGCGGTATCGCCTGATAGCCTGACCCTCACTGAGCAAGGAGCCTCTTTAAGCCACCATGAGAGCCAATCAGATTCGGCGCGGCATGATCATCCTGTTTGACAAACAACCCCATCGCGTCCTCGAATACCGTCACCATACCCCCGGCAACCTGCGGGCGATGGTGCAGACGAAGCTCAAGAACCTCATTACCGGCACCACCTTTGAGCATCGTTTCAGCGCTACCGAAGATGTGGAGCGCGCCACCCTTGAGCAACACGAAATGCAGTACCTGTACCAGGAAGGCGCAACCCACTACTTCATGGATGTTTCGACCTACGAGCAAATTGGTCTCGACGAAGAAATCCTGGGCGACACGCTGAGCTACCTGAAACCGGACACAACCATTCAGGTTGAGGTGTACAATGGGCAGCCGGTGGCGATCCAGCTTCCGGCAGTGGTCGAGCTGACGGTGGTCGAAACCGAACCGGAGCTGAAAGGTGCTACAGTGACCGGCTCCAGCAAACCGGCCAAGCTCGAAACGGGCCTGCAAATCAGTGTTCCGGGCTTCATCAAGGAAGGGGATGTCATCCGGGTGGATACAACCGAAGGCAAGTACATTGAACGCGCCAAGTAGGTTCCCACCTGTGGCAGCTTCTGACGCGCCATCCGCTGCCCGGCTCAGGTTGCCGGCGTGTTTTCCCGGTTTCCCTTCTGGCTCTACAATACGGCTTTGATCGCCGGCGCGCCGCTGTGGCTGGGCTATTACGGGCTACGTCGGCGGCAGCGCCCGCTCCGTCTGCACGAGCGGTTTACCTACTGCCCACTTTCCCACGCTGCCCCTCGCATCTGGCTGCACAGTGTTTCCGTCGGCGAAGTCCTGGCCGGGCAACCGCTGGCGTGCGCCCTGCGGGAACACTTCCCACACGCCAGTTTTGTCATTTCGACAACCACGGACACCGGACAGGCGCGCGCCCGGGAACAACTCGCCTGGATGGATGCACACTTTTACTTTCCGCTTGACATTCCGTGGCTGACGGAACGGGCCGTGACCAGCCTCCAACCGGTGCTGGTCATCATTCTCGAAACGGAAATCTGGCCCAACTTTTTGCGTACCTGTGTGCGGCATCAGGTGCCTGTAGTGCTTGCCAATGGCCGGCTCTCCGACCGCTCCTTTGCCCGCTACCGCTGGCTGGGCCGGATGATGGGCGACCTGCTGGGCTACTTTCGGCTCTGCCTGATGCAATCCGATACCGATGCCGAACGCATTCGCCAGCTTGGTGCGCCACCGGAGCGCGTGTTGACGACCGGCAATCTCAAATATGCCCCCCCGGATGCCGACGAACAGGCGCGGCGGGACCGCATTGCTGCTGCCCTGCAACAGCAGTACCACCTGGGGGACGGGCGGCCGTGCATCGTGGCCGGCAGTACCGTCGAAGGTGAGGAACCCATCCTGGTTGAAGCGTTTGCCCGGCTGCGGGCCGGCCTTGACCGCCCTGGCTGCCGGCTGCTGCTCGCTCCACGACATCCCGAACGTTTCGCGGAAGTCGCCCGCCATCTGGAGCGTTTCGACTGGACGGTGGCGCGGCGGTCTCAACCACGGCCGGAGGATGTCCGGGCGGAAGTCATCCTGCTCGATACGGTGGGCGAACTGGCGGCGGCCTACCGCTGGGCGGATGTGGCCTTTGTCGGCGGAAGCCTCGTGCCACGCGGTGGTCACAACATTCTGGAACCGGCGGCAGAAGGACGCCCCATTGTGACGGGGCCGCATACGGAAAACTTCCGTGCCATTCTCACCCGCTTTCGCGCAGCCGATGCCGTGTGGCAACTGCCGTTGACATCACCGGACGGTCTCCGCCAGGAACTCCAGACAGCGTTCGAGACGCTTCTGCGTGACCCTGGGCAGGCGGCCGCCCTGGGACGCCGCGCGCAGGCAACCTGGGCGGCGGAAACCGGCGCCGTGGCGGCAACGGTGGCCGCGCTCAAAGCCTACGTGTTTCCCCACATTCCGGCGCTGGCCTCTATTCGAGGTGACTGATTTTCCCCTGCAGCGTGGTGTCAATCATCATGGGCGGCGTGCCGTCGCCGAAGAAAAACGACTCCATCGCCCCGAAGAGGAATTTCTGCGCCTGGGGATCGAGCGGGTTCAAACCAAAGTGATTCATGAGCACGAGTTGCTGGGCCTGCCACTTTTTCCAGCACTCGGCACAGGCCGTTGCGTGCACCTTGCGTCCGAGGTCGGTGTTGAAGGGCACCCGGCTCATGGGCGCCATGGTCTCCCGGCAGGCGACGGCGTACGTCTCCCCTTCCCGCCGGATCAGACGTGCCTTTTCGAGTTCACCCAGGGCCAGCTTGACCGACTTTTCGGGATGGCCGGTCTCGGCCACAAGCTGCGCCGCCGAAAGCGCACCTTTTTCCTTGAGTACCTGAACGACGACGCGCGGCGTTCCCTTCAAAGCGACACACAGCGTATCCAGCATATATGACTCACATAAGCATCAGAGTGGCGGGTGTTCCAGAACCCGTAACGGCCCGGTGAAGCTTACGGAATGGACGGCAAATCGTACAGGCAGGCCGCCTGACGCAAACCGGCATACAGCTCAGGCTCGACCTGCCACACATCCTGCCCATAGAGCTGTCCGGTCGTCCGTTCAAAGCGCAGGGCGGCATTGAGCGCCGCGTCGGCCGCGTGCAGATCGCTTGACCGATAGAGTGCCTGTCCCAGGTCTTTGAGTGCCTCGGCGAAATCCGGGCGCTGCTCGATGGCAAACTGAAACGCCTCGATGGCCAGCCGGGGTTTGTTCTGCCGCATCAGCGTGCGCCCCAGGCGGTGCCAGGCTTCAGGGTAGTGTCCGCCACTTTTTTCAAGGGCTGTCCGAAATGCCTGCTCAGCTACATAAGGCGGCTCACACTGCGACAGCACCAGGCCCAGCTCATAGTAGCCCTGCGCCGTGTTCCCCGCCGGGGTTGCCACGAACTGGCGCAGCGTTTGGGCCGCTTCAGAAAGCTGCCCGGCTTTGACATAGGCCCGGCTCAGTTGCCGATACAGTTCCGGCAGGGGGGAAACGGCCAGGGCGCGCGCCAGCACCTCGACAGCCGCCTGTGGTTGCCCCATCGCCAGAAGGACTTTGCCCAGGTCGAGGGTGGCTTCCGGGTACTGTCCGCCACGGCTGGCCCGGGCTTCATTGAAGGCCGACTGCGCCCCCGGAAGGTCTCCCTGCACGGCGCGGGCGTTTCCCAGGCCAAGCCAGCTCTCGCCATCAGTGGGACGCATGGTGACGGCGGTGTGAAATGCGGATTCGGCAGCTTTGCCGTCGCCCGAACGCAGGGCCGCCAGCCCCAGGTTATGGTACGTGGCCACCTGGGTATCCCCCAACTGCAACGCCTGCCGATAGGCCGCACAGGCCTCGGCCGGACGATTCAGACGCAGCCAGGTATTGCCCAGATTGCGGTACGCCACACCCAGGCCCGGCTCAGCCGCCAGTGCACTCTGGTAGGCCTCAGAAGCCGCCGCGTAGTCTTTGTGGGCGTAGAGAACATTCCCCAGATTGAACCAGGCTTTGCCGTAGGGTTTCGGCGCGTTGGCAATCGCCCGGCGAAGCAACTGAAGGGGTTCTTCGGTGCGACTGGCAATGAAAAACCGCCCCAACTCGAACAAACCAACACCCAGATTGAGCAGTGCCTGGGGATCATTGGGTGCCAGAGTCTCTGCCGTGCGCCACATCCGCACGGCCTCACGCAGTTCCCCCATATCCCGCAACACAGCCCCCAACCACTGATAGGAAGGCCCATGCTCAGCATCGCATCGGATCGCCTGGCGAAAGGCGTCCCGGGCCGCCTCAAAGTCCCCCTGCTCCCGGAGTTGGCGGCCACGCTGAAAGAAATGATGGAGTTCGGCTTCCGGTGCCCGTGTTGGAGTACGGGAGCGATCAAAGGCAGTCGTCACAGTCTGGTCCGTCATGACAGAGGTGGTTGTTCTCCAAGGTAAACATCCCCCCCTGCGCTCGTCTTTGCCGGTCTCTCAGGTGAGGTCAGAGGCAGGCCCTGCCGGGCGTTTTGACACCCATCAGACACACGTTCCGGCGTCAGAGTTAGCTTGTGTCAAGTGGTCAGAGATTGCAACCCACAGCAATCCCTTGTTTCGGTTGAACAGCTTGTTTCGGTTGAACAGGACGGGTCCAACCACCCACCCGACCGTGGTGGTCAAGGGAATCCGGCCTGTGATAGCGTCCCGGACAAATCTTGAAAACCGATCCGGTCAGCCTGGTTGGCAGGGACGGACCGATGTGGAGGAATCATCACTACCATGAGCGCACCTGCTCGCAGCCCGATTACGGGAAAAGTCGTTCAAGTCATTGGACCTGTCGTTGATGTAGCGTTTGGCGACGGTTATCTGCCACCTATGTACCAGGCCCTGCGCGTCACCAGCGAGGGCTTTGATGTTCCCCGGCCAATTGATGTCGTTGTCGAAGTCCAGCGGCACATGGGTGACGGGCTGGTACGAACCGTGGCCATGCTGCCCACTGAAGGCATGGTGCGGGGGATGAAAGTTTATGACCTTGGCACACAAATCACGGTGCCGGTCGGCAAGGGGACGCTGGGACGGGTGATGAACGTCCTCGGCGAGCCGGTGGACGAACTCGGTCCCATCAAATGTGAAAAACGCTATCCCATCCATCGCCCGGCGCCATCTTTCGAGCAGCAGTCCACCGAAGCCGAAATGCTTGAAACCGGCATCAAGGTCATTGACCTCATCCAGCCCTTTCTCAAGGGCGGCAAGATCGGCCTCTTCGGTGGAGCGGGGGTGGGCAAGACCGTGACCATCATGGAACTCATCAACAACGTGGCGATGGGGCACGGCGGTTACTCGGTGTTTGCCGGCGTCGGCGAACGGACCCGCGAAGGCAACGACTTGTGGGTCGAAATGCAGGAAGGCGGCGTCATCCGCATGGACAACCTCGAAGAGTCCAAAATTGCCCTCGTCTATGGACAGATGACCGAACCGCCGGGCGCGCGGGCGCGGGTGGCACTTTCGGGGCTGTCGGTTGCCGAATACTTCCGCGATGAGATGAATCAGGACGTGCTGTTTTTTGTGGACAACGTCTTCCGTTTCACCCAGGCCGGTTCGGAAGTATCTGCCCTGCTCGGACGGATGCCATCGGCCGTCGGCTACCAGCCGACACTGGCCACCGAAATGGGTGAAATGCAGGAACGGATTACCTCAACCAAGACCGGCTCGATTACTTCCGTGCAGGCGATTTACGTTCCGGCCGATGACCTGACCGACCCGGCCCCGGCCACAACCTTTGCCCACCTCGACGCCAAGACGGTGCTCTCCCGTCAGATTGCCGAGTTGGGTATCTTCCCGGCCGTGGACCCGCTTGATTCGACCTCCCGCATTCTCGATCCCCAGATTGTCGGACAGGAGCACTACGAAGTCGCCGAAGGCGTCAAGCGGACGCTTCAACGCTACAAGGAACTTCAGGACATCATTGCCATTCTGGGCATTGATGAGTTGTCCGAAGAAGACAAGCTGACCGTGGCACGCGCCCGCAAAATCCAGAAGTTTCTCTCGCAACCCTTCCACGTGGCGGAGCAATTCACCGGGCGCAAGGGCAAGTACGTCAAGGTGGCGGACACCATTCGGAGCTTCAAGGCCATTCTGGAAGGCAAGCACGACGACCTGCCGGAGCAGGCCTTCTACATGTGCGGTGCCATCGAGGACGCCATCGAGAATGCCAAAAAAATGACGGAGTAAGGTGTTGTACACGAGAGATGGCCCCTTGGCCGGAGCCATCCGCCCGTGACCTTGCTGCTGTCGCTGCCCAAATGGGCACGCAACCTCGCAACCTACGCCATGGCCTCAAAAAACGCCTCTGCGCCCAACCGCAAGCGGCTGTTGATCACTGGGATTGCAGGCGGGCTGGCCACACAGCTCGCCTCATCCATCCCGCTTGAATGGGAGGTTATCGGCATCGGACGGCGGCCGCCCCAACTGCCCATTCGCCGTGACATCACCTACCGTCAGCTCGACATCCGCAAGAAAGCCCTGGAAAACCTGTTTCGCAATGAGCGTTTCGACGCGGTCATTCACCTCGCCGTCGCCAACGATGTCCGCCTGCCGATGACCGTCCGGCACACGGTCAACGTCATTGCCACAATGCGGCTTCTGGCCTGCTGTGAACGGCAGGGCGTCCCCCAGGTCATTCTGCTCAGCAGTGCTGATGTCTATGGCGCCGATCCAACCAATCCCACGTTTTTGACCGAAGATTATCCGCTCAAGGCCATTCAGCGGTATGCTGACATCGGCGACAAGGTTGAGTTCGATACCTATTGCCGGTCGTGGATGTATCAGGTCCGGGATACAACCACCACACTGCTGCGTCCGTGTCATATTGTGGGGCCACACGTCCAGAACTTTCTCACGACCTATCTGCGCTTCGGTCTGGTGCCGGTGCCACTGGGCTATGATCCGATGATTCAGGTCATTGATGAACGCGACATGGTACGGGCACTCCTGCTCGTTCTGGAGCAAAAACGGGGTGGAGTGTACAACGTCACAGGGCCGGGCGAGATTCCACTCTCGGTAGCCGTCCGGGAAGCCGGTGGCATTGCGGTTCCAGTCATCTACCAGATGGCCGCGCCATTGATGAAGCTGGGCTGGGCCATTGGGCTGCTGCCCTTCCCGACGCCGCAGTACGACTTTCTGATGTTTCCCTGCATCATAGACGGCAGTCGGTTTCGGGAGACCTTCGGCTTCAGGCCCCGGTTTTCGCTGCACAAGGCCCTGCGCTCGATTCGGCGGCGGCCGGCACCGCTGACCGAAGCCGAGGAAGCAACGCCGGTGCGCCGGCGGCGCCAGGCCCGGCTGCCCCTGACCGAATCCTGACCCGGCTGCTCTGCCGCTTTCGGCCTGGCTGCTCGGCTGTGAAGGGCATGGATAGCCATCCGTGACCTGTGTTACAGTTTTGGTACAGTCTTGAGAAGACTCAAAACCACCAGACTTGTTGTTGCAGAGACGGCGCAGCAGACGGTTTTTTGGTCGCCATGTCGGACGTTTCCATCACCAGTTACGCCACACTGAGCTACCTTGACAGTCAGGGGCTTCAGCGCACGGTGCGGATCAACCGTCCGGTCTTCAGCATCGGCCGCCTGCGAACCAACGATCTCCAGATCAACAACTCCTATGTCTCCCGGCGGCATGCCGAGATTATTTACCAGAATGGGGAATTCATTCTCCGTGACAACAACAGCACCGGTGGCGTGATCGTCAACGGCGAACGGATTACGACCCGTGTTCTTCGCTCCGGCGATCGGTTTCAGCTTGGGGATGTCCACCCTGTCACCTTTCTTTTTGAAATCCAGGCGATTTCACCTGACAGTGATGGTCTGACCCACACTGACGAAGAACAACGCACGACTGACCGGCTGACCACCGTCATTGCCAGCCCCCGCTCCCGTTTTCTGAACACAGCGCTGCTGGACAGCGCCGAAAACATCACGGATTTCACGCTCAACCGGCTCAAGGCGCTCAATGAGTTCAGCCGCAAGATGCTGACGGCCGGCAGCATCCAGAGCCTGCTTGAATGCCTGCTCGATGCCGCCATGGAAACCCTGCCGGCGGAACGGGGGGTCGTCCTGCTGTGGGACGCGGCTACCGGTACGCTTGAAAAGCGCGCCGTACAAAGCCGGTCAGGGGGGTTGGATGTTCAGCCGAGCCTCACCATTGCGATGCAGTCCTTTGAGCAGAATGTCGCCATTCGGAGCTTTGATGCCTCGGCTGATACCCGCTATGAAGCAACGTCGAGCGTTGTCCAGCAGGCCATTCACTCCGTGATGTGTGCGCCGATTGCCTCGACCAAGCGCGTGTGGGGGGTGTGCTATGTGGATAATCTGCTGGCCAATACCCAGTTCAGCGATGAGGAACTGGAATACTTCCTGGCTCTGACCCAGCAGGCGGGGTTTGTCCTGGGCAACCTGCACCTCATCGAAGAACTGCGCGCCACCCAGGAACGCCTCATCAACCAGGAAAAACTGGCCACACTCGGACAGTTTGCCAGCGGCATTGCCCACGAACTCAAAAACCAGCTTTCGGCCCTGACAGCGGCCGAAATTCTGATGAGTGACACAGAAGACCAGCACCGCCGCCAACTCATTCAACTTATTCTCAATGCTCAGCAACGCATGGTGGCGATGGTCAACGAGATTCGGGACTTTGCCCGGCCGGACAGCAAGGAATACGAAAGAACCGTGCAGCCACTGGTGCCGGTCGTGGAGGAGGCGCTCAACTTTGCCCGCTATGACCCGCTGGTGAAGGTGTGCCGCACCAAACTCCAGACCACGGCAAATCCCTATGTCAAACTCAATCGGGACAAGCTGATGCAGGTCCTGCTGAACCTGCTCCGCAATGGCGCCCAGGCCATGCAGGGAAAGCCTGGAGAACTCACCGTAGTGGTTGACGAAGCCGATGGAAGTGCCAGAATCACCGTATCGGATACCGGCTGTGGCATTGCTCCTGAGAACCTGCAACGCATCTGGGAGCCATTTTTTACGACCAAAGGCAGTGAGGGCACCGGACTGGGACTCGGCATCTGCCGGCGCATTATCGAAGGTCACGACGGTGACATCACCTGCCAGAGCAAGCTTGGACAGGGGACAACCTTCACGATTTATTTGCCCCTGGCCATCCCCCCCACCCTCCCGCCTTCCACATGACAAGTGTCATCAGGTTGGGAGGAATGGGGGACAACCGAAACCTGGGATGCCAGGCTAAGTTCCACCGGCATCAAGCATCTCATCGAGTGGAGAGAAACCCGTGTCACACGAACACCTGAAGGCAAGTTGGCGCGCCGAAATCGAAGCTATTGTCCGTGCCGAGCTGGGCAAAATGGAAGCTGAACTGGCCCGGATGCACCACCAGGTTGAACAGTCTTTTACACAGTTGCTCTCGCAGTCGGCCGCGCGACTGGCGGCGGTCAGCCAGGAACCAGCCATTGCCGACTTTGCCGAACGCGCAGTGGCGCATCTGGCCGCCCTGGCGGCCCCACTGCCGCCAACCTCAGCGGCAACACCGGTTCCGGCGCATGAGGCGGAACCGCCACCGCCTGTCGAGGAAATTCCTGCGCCACCGGTTGCAGCAGCGCCGCCACCACTGACGGTTGATCTTCAGGCGCTGTATTACTACCTCGTCGAAATTCAGAGCCAGCCCACTCAGGCTGAAGTTCTCAATCTGCTGGTCACACGCGCCCTGGAATACGCACCACGGGTGGCGCTGTTTGTTGTCAAGTCCGGGAATATCGTCGCCTGGACGGAACGTGGCTTTGAAACGGCCGGGGGTTCACTCCGCGGGCTGACCATCCCCATTGAGGCCAAAACAACGCTGTTCGCAGCACTGGAACAGCAGATGGCCGTGCTGGACAGCCCCTATGCCTACCAGGAAAACCAGATTCTGCTTGACCGTATCGGGCAAGCGCCCGAAGCCATGGCCGGCATTCCGCTGCTCGTCCGTGGCAAGGTGGCCGCCGTACTCTATGCCGACTCCGGCGATCAGCCGGCGGAGCGGATTACCGTTCCACCGCTGCAAATTCTGACCAACGTTGCCGGGCTGACCGTCGAACTGCTCAATGCCCGCAGTCGGCTGGCAACAACTGCGGTCGCAGTCACGGACCGGACGACCCAGACCATGGCCCCGCCACCGGTCACGACTGAAACGGCTTCCCCACCCACAGCCGTCAGCGAAGCGCAGGTTCGTCCAGTGGTCACCGAGCAACCGGCAGCCACGCCGGTCGCGGCTGAGACCGGCGCTCCCCAAGAAAGTGTGGCAGAGACCACCGCCGCTGAAGTTCAGGCGACCACCTACCAAGCTGAACCGGCTGAAACCAGTGCTGCCCAGGCAGAGGCAGGGTATGGTGTCGTAGCACCAGCCGGGCCGAGTGCTTCCATGGGGACGGAGTACGACTCCACGCCCCAGGTTTCCCCCCAACCCGATGGACACCTCGCTGGAGACACCCAGCCAGACAGCGCGGCACCGGCAGTGGTTTCTGAAATGGGTGCCATGACGGTTGAAGCCAGCCCGGAACCCCAGGAACCAGCATTCGAACCGAAACCGCTCCCGCCCTACGTCCCGCCCGGTCCGACGATTCAGGAGCCAGCTCCCACATCCTCCTGGACGCAGCCTTCTCCCGAACCATCGGTACCCGTCTTTGGCGTTGAAAGCGGTACCGCATCGCTTGACAATGGAGCCTTCACCGTCGCTCCATTCCCAACTCCGGCCATTCAGTCACAACCACCGGTCCCTGTTGCTGCGCCAAGCGCCCCTCCCAAACCCACGACTGAAGAGGAAGCCAAAGCCCACAACGATGCACGGCGCTTTGCCCGTCTGCTCGTTTCGGAAATCAAGCTCTACAACGAGGCCAAGGTTGCGGAAGGACGCATTAACCGCGACCTGTATGACCGTCTGAAAGAAGACATTGACCGCTCGCGCCAGATGTATGACAAGCGGGTTAGTCCCATCGTGGCGGCGAAGTTCGATTACTTCTACGACGAACTCGTTTCTTCCCTGGCGGAAGGTGATCCCTCCCGCCTTGGGGCGGATTGCCCCGGTCCGGTTCTGATACAGCCGGAATAAAGCCACGCTGCAAGCGATTCCCATCTCCAGGAAATGGACGAGCACCCGGCTCGTCCATTTTTTTCCAAGCGGACCCCCCTGCCATGAAAGCATTGTTCTCACGGCTTCAGTCACGTTGGCGTACCTGGTTGCAGCCACTGCCGCTCAGGATTGGCGTCGGTGGACTCGTATTGATCGCCGGACTTGCCCTTGGTGGCAGTTTCACAGTGCGGTACTGCCTGCACGCCGCCACGCCCCAGGAACGCACGGCTGCCCTCACCGAACTCCGTCAGGCAGTGGCGCGCGCCGGCAATCAGCCGCCCGACAGCCTTCTTGCCAGCTTCGAGCGCCGTTATCCAGACTCTGAAGCTGCGGCTCTGGCCCGTTTTCGCCGGGGCTATGACAACTACCAGCAACGCAACTATGCCACCGCAGTCAGCCTGCTCGACACGCCACTCATTGGCGAGTTCAGCCGTTTGGGTGACTATGGGTTGTATTACCTGGGCAAAGCCCAGTTTGACAGCGGCCAGTTCCAGGCCGCGCAGGCAACCTTGGCGCAAGTCGGCAGACGCTATCCGCAATCCCTGCTGGCCCGTGCCGCCACACTCCAGGCCGGGCGGGCTGCCGCCGTCCGGCGCGATGTGCCGGGTGTTGAGCAGGTGCTCCAACCTCTGCTTGACAAAGGCGATGGCAATGCCCTGGCCATTCTGACCCTGGCCTACCACACGGCCGGCCGTCTGGAAGACGCCCAGCGCACCTGGCGGCGCATCATCACCGAAGCGCCGGACAGCCTGACCCAGGACGAAGTCCAAAATGCCCGGCAGGCATTGTTCCCTGATCCGGCGACGGCGGCTGCCGCGGTGCGTGTCACAGACGCTGACGGACTGCGCCGACGCGCCAACCGGCTCTATGAAGCCAGGCAATACACGGCCGCTGCCGAAGACTTCACCCAACTGGCGACGCTTGACCCAACTGCACTCCAAAGTGATGAAGCCCGCCTGCGGTACGGCATCAGCCTCTACTTTGCCCAGAAGTTGGCTCCGGCGGCAACCCAGCTTGCGGCCGTCAGCAGTCAGGACAAACCGCGCCACGCCGAAGCGTTGTTTTACCTTTCCGAAGTCCAGCGGCGGAGCGGCAGCACCAGCTATCCGGCCACGGTGGAGCGGCTGCTGACGCTGTATCCCACTTCCCCACGCGCTGGCGAGGCGCTCGAAAACCTTGCCCAGTGGGCTGAAAAGCGCGGCAGCGGAAACTACTACGAGCGACTCATCCGGCAGTACCCTGAGCGGAAAGCCGGCCAGCGGTGGCACTTCCGGCGGGCCTGGACACTTCACCAGCAGGGCTCCTATGCGGCCGCCCTTCCGCTTCTGCTCGACCACGTGGCACTGTTTCCGGCCTCGGATTACAAAGGCATGGCCGCCTACTGGGCAGCGCGCAACCTGGAGCGTACCGGGCGCAACACCGAAGCCAAGGTACTCTACGAAGCCATTGTCCGGCGGTACCGCTATGGCTACTACGGACAGCAGGCAGCCAATCGTCTGGCGGCCCTGCGCTCCGTCCCGGCGGCGCAGCTTCCGGTGCAACATCCCGTCATGCGAGCTGTTGCCGGCTTGCCGCCGGCCCGTCCGCTCCCGGAAACCCTTGACAGCGAAGGCGAAGCCTGGCTGGAACGGGCCTCCCAGCTTCGGATCATCGGGCTGATGGATTTTGCCCTCGAAGAAATGGAAGCGGCGCGTCAGACGGCGCCCACGTCACCCAAAGTCGCACTCGAAATGGCCCGCGTGTACCGCGACCTCGGCCAACCCAACCGCGCCGTGCAGGCGTTGCAGCGCGCCCACCCGGAGTATCTCGCCTACCAAGGCGATGAAATCAGCCGCGAAGAATGGGAAATCTTCTTTCCGTTGCGCGAGTGGGAAACCATCCAGCAGGAAGCCAGGGCCAATGGACTTGACCCCTTCATCGTCGCCGGCCTCATCCGCCAGGAGTCGGTCTTTGACGCCAACGCCCGCTCACGCGCCAACGCCATCGGTCTGATGCAACTGCTCCCCTCGACCGGACGGCTCGTGGCCAACAAAAAAGGCACCGGACCCATTACGGCTGACCAGCTCTACAATCCCAGGCTCAACATCGTGCTGGGCACCAGCTACCTGGCCGACATGTGCCGCCAGTTCGGGCGCTATGAATATGCCTTCGCAGCCTACAACGCCGGGCCGGGTCGGGTTGTCAACTGGCTCAAGACCCTGCCTACCGCTGAGCTTGATGTCTGGATTGATGCCATCCCGATTACCGAAACCCGGCTGTATGTTCAGGGTGTCCTGCGCAATACCGCCCATTACCGCCGGCTTTACGGCTCAGGCAACCGGGATTGAATAGGCGATTTATCAAACCGGAGCGATCCGCTGGGTAACCAGCAGAAAGAACAGCAGTCCGCCCAAAACAAGCCGATAGACCACAAAAACCAGCATGCTGTGCGTCTTGAGAAAGTAGAGCAGAAAGGCAATGGCGGCATATCCGGTGATGCCGGATACAACCGTGGCAACAACCGTCGCCAGCAGCATCGTCGGATCGAAGTCCTTGACTTCCCGAACAAACTGCAACAGCCCGGCGCCGGTCAGGGCCGGAACGCACAGCAGAAACGAAAAGCGGGCGGCAGTGGCGCGGTCAAGCCCCAGCAGCAGGCCGGCAGTGATGGTCGTGCCGGAACGCGAAGCGCCCGGAATGAGCGCCAGCGCCTGTCCGCAGCCAATGAGCAGGGCATGCCACCAGGTGAGGTCAGACAGCTTGAGGCGGCGTGATCCCACAACTTCAGCCACGACCAGAAACACCGCCAGACCGACCAGCGCCCCGGCAATGACGTACAGGTTTTTCGTCAGCACCCCCTCGATGATTTTCCTGAATCCGAACCCGAACACGATGACCGGAAACGACCCGATGACAATCAGCCATCCCAGTCGGGCCGGTTCACCCAGTTCCCGCCGCTCCTGCAGCCAGGCCAGGTTGTCGGTCAGAAAGCCCCGGGCAATGTTCCACAAGTCCGGGAAGAAATAGACAATCAGGGCCAGGACCGTACCCAACTGGATAAAAGCCACAAAGCCGGTCAACTGCTCCGGCGTCAGCTTTTGGTCAAGCTGAAGCAGCTTGCTGACGAGAATCAGATGGGCTGTACTGCTGATGGGCAAAAACTCAGTCAGCCCCTGGACGATACCAAGAAGAATGGCTTGCAGGATAGACATCATCAACAACACTGGCAGGAAATGTCCGGGACGTGGGCCCCGGCAGCCTTGGCGGGCAATGCTACTGCACGCCTTCCAGCGAAGCACGTGCTTTCTCGCGTTCTGGCTGCTGCTCTGGGGCTGGGTGCCGGCGGCGGGCGGGCCTCCGCCGGTGGCGGCCGGCGCGTCCCGGTGCTGTGGCCGGCTTTACGTGATCGTTCGGGCAGAAGGCCGCCTGAAACCGGAGTCGCTCCCGGTGGCCGGTGTCAAAGTGGAGCTGCGTCAGCGCTCTTCGGAAGCGGCGCTGACATTTGAAACCGACCGCAACGGCCGCGGTGCCCACGTGGGCATCCCGGAAGGCGTGTACCGTGTCCGGTTCATCCACCCGGACTTCACTACGGTGGAGTTCACCGAAGTGAACATTCAGGCGTGGCCGCCAGTGGAGTTGGTTGTGGACCTGCCACCCCGCACGCCCACCGCACCAAACATCATTCGCCGCCTTCCCTACCGTACGCCGCTCATCACCAGGGACGGCGGCTCAATCCGTAAATTGACGTCCTCCCCGCCCTAAAGGGCGGAGATTCCTACCACAACTACGCACGGATCGCTCCACGCGCCGTCGTCTCGGCGGGTTCCTGCTTCCGACTGCCTATGCAGTTCGATCCACAGGCC
>Ga0308389_1001297_pt1 | contig 17194 bp, 13 predicted proteins | sample Hotspr2Sample148_FD_202362 | JGI IMG/M metagenome (GOLD analysis project Ga0308389, IMG submission 202362) | Hot spring phototrophic mat microbial communities from Mushroom Spring, Yellowstone National Park, Wyoming, United States - 20040719_148 ... | reverse complement strand
AAATAGAACAAAATCACGTATTTTATAGCTGGGAAGAAATCCAAAATAACACTACATTAATTGAAGCGCCCGTATATGGATGTTTTAAAGATATTCGTAAACAAAAACTTAATAATAGCGATATTTCCCTTGAAAGAATATGGTGCATTGGTGGGAAAACAGGTTGGTATTACGGTAACCCGCTTTGGAAACTAAGAGGTTTGATAGATCAACTTGTTGGAGGTGTTGGTATGTGCAGAGGAAGAAAAAGTGACACAGAATTAAACACAGGCGACACTCTTGATTTTTGGCACGTCATGATTGCTGATAAAAAAGAAAAACGTTTATTATTATATGCCGAAATGAAATTGCCAGGCCAAGCATGGTTGGAATTTAAAATTGACAAAAACAACATCTTGACACAAACAGCAACATTCCGCCCTTTAGGAGTATTGGGTAGGTTGTACTGGTATTCCATACTTCCCATACATACATTTATTTTTAAGGGAATGATAAATAAGATAGCCAAAACATCAACATAGTTGTGAAAAAACTAGTCCATAATAATCCATTTGCAATTAGCGTAGTGTAAATATATCAACGTAGTTTTTCATGATATTTATACTTTTATTTGCATTTATTCAATAAAAAGATTGACAAAATTAAAATATCCTTAATTGGTGTTTTTTGTATTTCTTACAAATCCCTGTTCGGGAAAAAGTGTAATAATGGAGAGCAGCAGAATGGAAGATGTACCCAATTTATGTCTTCAAACAACACCCTTTATTCAAAATCCCACCCCGTGCAGAAAAGGCTTGAGGACTGTTGATGCGTCTATAGCATCATAAACTCCCGGTTTCCTCCGCCGTCCATTCTTCACAGGATGGGAAATACTACGGAGGTGGACCATGAAAGCCCACAATATTTTTCAAACAACCACACGTTATACTGCTTCAGCTGGCATATCTTCATTTATAAAGTTCTGCTGGAGTCAGCACCCTCCTGACTCATCTTCAAAGCTTTAAAAGCCCTTTATTGCAAAAAAACTCTGGTGACAAGAGCCATTGATATCTAGTTTGCTGTGGCCCTACTTTTTTACATGGGCACCGAATATCAGCATAAAACTGTATGTTATCTGGTTATGTCCGTTGCCAACAGCAACGATGCCTTGGTGGCTAAAATAACCGACGATGATTCTTATGATCTAGCAGAATGGCAGGGCACGGAAGATTTTCAAAGCTTTAGAGGTATGACCCGCAGTTTTTCTCAGATGAATATATTCATATTTGAGACAGGTTATAATACCACGCTTATGAAAAATCCGCCCATGCTTCTTCTACTTTTGCTCAAGAATATCTTTCTTCAATTTTGAAAATGAAGAAAAGGAGATACACCAATGAAAAAATCAAACAAGAACTATAATGAATCAATTGTGACAAATGTGGCCAAGACTAATAGCACTGACAAAAGGTACCTCGAAGCTGCATTCAAAGAAGCTGAAGCTGTAATAAAGGATATGCACACATCTTTACAAGGTCTTAGCAAGTCAACCGTTGATGAAATGCGTGACCTATATGGCAACAATAAGGTAGATCTTGGCAAGAAAAAGTCCTTGATCATGAGGATTTTTGAGGCTTTTATCAATCCTTTTACCGCAATTCTTTTTGCTCTTGCGGTGGTATCCTTTATAACGGATGTGCTTTTGGTGGAAACTGGAGAAGAAGCATGGAAGACTGTTATCATTATCATGACAATGGTGACGATCAGCGGACTGCTCCGTTTTATCCAGGAAACTCGCAGCGGAAATGCCGCGGAGCGCTTGATCAAGATGGTCAGAACCACGGCTACCGTAGAGCGACAGGGAAACGGCAGACATGAAGTCTTGCTTGAGGATCTGGTCGTGGGCGACATTGTTTATTTGTCGGCCGGTGATATGGTACCGGCCGATGTGCGCGTCCTCATGGCAAAAGACTTATTCATTAGCCAGGCTACTCTCACAGGCGAGAGCGAGCCGGTTGAAAAAATACCAAACGTAGTAAAACAGGGAGAATATGATTCGTTAACCGAATACCACAACCTTGCTTTTATGGGCAGTAATGTTGTCAGCGGTTCTGCAACCTGCGTGGTTATTGCCACAGGCAATGATACGCTTTTCGGAGCTATTGCAAAGGGTTTGATAGCCAAACCCATTCAAACGAGCTTTGAAAAAGGGGTGAACTCCGTTTCTTGGGTACTCATTCGTTTTATGCTGGTAATGGTGCCCGTGGTACTGTTTATCAACGGCTTTACAAAGGGCGATTGGCTTCACGCCTTTATGTTTGCAATTTCTATTGCGGTAGGCTTGACCCCGGAAATGCTGCCCATGATTGTCACCACCAGTCTTGCAAGAGGCGCGGTAGCAATGTCCAGGAAAAAGGTAATAATCAAAAATCTGAATTCCATACAAAACCTTGGCGCCATTGATGTGCTTTGTACCGATAAAACAGGGACGCTGACACAGGACAAGGTTGTATTGATGTATTATTGGGATGTGCACGGTAAAGAAGACGTCCGGGTGCTTCGTCATGCATTTCTTAACAGTTATTATCAAACCGGACTCAAAAATCTCATGGATGTATCGATCATTGAGCGAACAAGAGAATTGAGCGTTAATGAAATTTCTCTACAGGATTCATTCACCAAATATACTAAGGTGGATGAAATCCCCTTTGACTTTGAACGCCGCAGGATGAGTGTTGTGGTTTCCGAAAAAAAAACCGGAAAAACACAGTTGATCACGAAGGGCGCTGTGGAGGAAATTCTTTCCATCAGCAAATATGTCGAATACAACGGCAACGTAGAACCGATAACCGATATAATCAAAGCTGAAATACTGAAAACAGTTAACCGCCTCAACGACGATGGAATGCGAGTCATTGCTGTTGCTGAAAAAACCAATGTATCGCCTGTTGGCGTATTTTCAGTCACGGATGAAGCGGATTTGATTTTACTGGGATACCTTGCTTTCCTTGACCCACCCAAAGAAACAACTGCTGCGGCAATCAATGCGCTGAACGAACACGGTGTTGCGGTAAAAATCCTCACGGGCGATAATGACCGTGTTACCCGCTGCGTTTGCAAACAGGTTGGTTTAAAGGTTGTCAATATGCTTCTCGGCTCGGACATCGAACGCATGTCTGAAGACGAACTAAAAAAAGCTGTAGAAGTGACCAATGTTTTTGCGAAGCTCTCACCACAGCAAAAAGCTACCATAGTATCAGTTCTTAGAGAGAATGGCCATACAGTTGGATATATGGGGGATGGCATCAACGACGCCAACGCCATGAAGATATCAGATGTCGGCATTTCCGTAGATACGGCCGTTGATATTGCAAAAGAAACCGCCCATGTTATTCTGCTCGAAAAAGATTTAATGGTTTTGGAAAACGGCATCATTGAGGGCAGAAAAACCTATGGCAATATGATCAAGTATATCAAGATGACTGCCAGCTCCAATTTTGGCAACATGTTCTCAGTACTTGCCGCAAGTGCCTTTTTACCTTTTTTACCGATGGGAGCCATTCATCTTGTTTTACTTAACCTGATTTATGATCTTTCTTGCACGGCAATTCCATGGGATAATATTGACAAAGAATTCCTAAAAGTCCCAAGGAAGTGGGAACCTGGCTCTATCGCCAAGTTTATGGTCTGGATAGGCCCGACAAGCTCGGTATTTGACATAACAACCTATCTGCTCATGTATTTTATAATCTGCCCTGCAATGACGGGAGGACAGCTTTTTCACCAGATATCCGACCCGACAACGCAGGCTTATTATATTTCCGTGTTTCAAGCAGGATGGTTTATCGAATCGATGTGGACGCAGACTTTGGTTATTCATATGATCCGCACACCTAAAATTCCGTTTATTCAAAGCAGAGCATCGCTGCCTGTTACGTTCCTTACCTTCTCGGGTATTGCGGTTTTAACGGTTATTCCGTTTACCGCTTTAGGCAAAGCAATCGGTCTTGCCGCATTGCCTCCCGTTTATTTTACATGGCTTATTGCAACAGTTGTTTGCTACATGGCGCTTGCCCAAACTTTTAAAAATATTTTTGTCAAAAGATATGGCGAGCTGTTGTAAATGTAATAATATCATCTGATAAGAATCTCGAAATTCTTATCAGATGATATTTACCTAGAGCACAATATGCAATGTTTCGCTTCCTTTGTCACCTGTGGTGAGATAAGGAGAACCATGGTTACGTGAAAAGACTGACTCGTTTTCAAATAAATCGATAGATGTGAAGAAAATGAAAAATACTTTTGCAAATAGATTTTATACTGCTGTTATAATTTTTACCGCAGCACTTACGAGAATACCAGAGGCCTCGGCTCAGCAGATGGTGATCGATGATGCGGCAATAACCACTCAACGTTCATTCCAGCTTGAGGCGTGGTATGGCTCACACGAATCATGGATAGTGCCGGCAGTGGGTATTAACTCTTGGCTTGAACTTTCCGCCGGGACTGGGTTTGATTCCATCGAAGACAATGACCTTTCATACTGGACTCTAGTCGTCAAAATTGTGAGCCATGACCTTTATTCATCCGGTTACGCCTTCAGTTTCGTCGCCGGTACTATCTTTGACACAGATTCAGAACTTATGAGGGCATACGCAAATCTGCCTTTCAGTATTATTATATCCAGTAATGGTTCAGTAATTCACACCAACTTCGGCGGAGTAATGATTTCACGCGAAGGAAACAATAATTACAGCATCACATACGGTCTGCGGGGAGATTTCGTCATGCATGAAAACATCATAATACTGTCAGAGATTTTAGCGGTAAATAGAAATTTCGGCTTTCAGGCCGGTTTCAGGCTGAGCCCGATTCCCGGCTTTTTATCAATTGATCTTACCTTGGGCCGTGGCTTTAAACCTGGTGATTCATATCCCCGGATTCAATATCGGCTTTGCACTTACGCCAGCGTCCTTGTGGTAACGTCTGATTAATCAGATGAAGACGTAAAAGATTTATTTGCGTCTCGCTTGGTTTGCCTGAAGCGAGACAGTACTATTCTTTTATGTTTGTTTAATTACAAATTTAAAAGATATAAAATCAATATAATTACATTTTGACTTAATACTCAAAAATCAGTATTATTAAAAAACAATGCATTTTAAACAATCCCTTGGTGGCTGTAAAGTCTTCAATTTATTTAATCAAAACAACACTCCTACTAAAGAGGCTTTGTACCATTGGGGGAAATCGATAATTTGCAAAAGGAGGTAAAGCAATGGAAAAAAAATTAGAAGCAAAAAAAAGATGGATTACTGACTGGTGGCCAAACAGATTAAATCTAAAAGTGCTCAGACAAAATTGCTCCCATTCCAATCCTTACGGGCCAGATTATGATTATGCTAAAGAATTTGAAAGTTTAGACCTTGCAGCGGTAAAGAAGGACCTGAAAGACCTTATGAAACATTCGCAAGAATGGTGGCCAGCTGACTTCAACCATTATGGGCCATTGTTTATTCGTATGGCATGGCATAGTGCTGGAAGTTACAGAATTTATGATGGTAGAGGTGGTGCAAAGTCAGGTGATTTGCGCTTCCCGCCAAGGATTGATTGGCCAGATAACATTAATCTTGACAAAGCGATACGTTTACTCTGGCCTATCAAGAAAAAATATGGCCGCAAACTATCATGGGCTGACCTAATCATACTAGCCGGTAACGTTGCTTTAGAAGACATGGGTTTCACAACCATTGGTTTTGCTGGAGGACGAGAAGACATATGGGAACCAGACGAAAGTGCCGACTGGGGCCCAGAAATTGAAATGCTCTCCGGAAAAGAACGCTTTAAAGAAGGCGAACTTGAAAAGCCATTTGCCGCAACAGAGATGGGGCTGATTTATGTAAACCCTGAAGGCCCTGAAGGGAATCCCGATCCTGTTGCATCGGCAAAACAAATCAGAGAAGCTTTTGCTCGTATGGGTATGAATGATGAAGAAACCGTTGCACTGATAGCTGGGGGTCATGCATTTGGCAAATGTCATGGAGCTTCTTCTGACAAACATCTTGGACCTGATCCTGAATCATCTCCTGTAGAAGAACAGGGACTTGGCTGGAAATACAATTATAAAACAGGAAAAGGCCCTGATACATTTACATCAGGATTTGAACTTGCGTGGTCTTCTACACCTACAAAATTTGGCATCAGCTATCTACAATTTTTATTCAACTATGAATGGGAATTGACTAAAAGCCCGGCAGGTAAACACCAATGGGTTGCTAAAAATGCACCAGCAATAGTCCCCGATGCCCATGATCCAAATAAAAAACATCCACCTATGATGCTGACTGCAGACCTTGCCTTAAGATTTGATCCGGAATATCAAAAAATATCAAAACGCTTTTTAGAAAACCCAAAACAATTTGCAGAAGCATTTGCCAAAGCCTGGTTTAAACTCATTCATAGAGATTTAGGCCCCCGTGAATGTTATTTAGGTCCTGAAGTCCCCAAAGAAATATTTTTATGGCAAGATCCATTGCCCACACGTGATTATGATTTAATCAATGAAGATGACATTAAAGAGCTGAAAACAAAAATAGCATCTTCTGGTTTAAGCATATCTCAGTTAGTGTATACAGCATGGTCTTTAGCCTCAACATATAGAGATTCTGACAGGCGAGGTGGTACTAATGGAGCTCGTATTCGTTTATCACCACAAAAAGATTGGGAAATTAATCATCCCGATGAGTTATTAAAAATTTTAGGCGTATATGAAAAAATTCAAAAAGAGTTTAACCAGAAGAAACAAAACAGAAAAGTGTCTATAGCAGATTTAATTGTCCTTGGAGGATGTACAGCCATTGAAGAAGCAGCAAAAAAAGCCGGATTTAATGTAAAAGTGCCTTTCACTCCAGGAAGAGTAGATGCATTACAAGAGCAAATAGATGTAGAATTTCACTCAGTCATGGAACCTATTGCTGACGGATTTAGGAACTATTTAAAAGATTCCGGGAAGGTATTGGCAGAACATCTGTTGGTGGACAAAGCACAACTCCTTACTCTTACAGTACCTGAAATGACGGTTTTAGTTGGTGGGCTAAGGGTTCTTGGCGCTACATATAAATATTCGAAAGATGGTGTATTTACAGATGATCCAGGTACACTTACAAATGACTTTTTTGTAAATCTTTTAGATATGAACATTGAATGGAAGCCTGCAGATGATAATAATTATCTATTCAAAGGCTTTGATAGAAAAACAAGAACACAAAAGTGGACAGCAACAAGAGTAGATTTAATATTTGGTCATCATAATGAATTGCGTGCTGTTGCTGAAGTCTATGGTACAAATGATGGTAAAGAAAAACTGGTTATAGACTTTATAAAGGCATGGGACAAAGTAATGAATCTAGGCCGCTTTGATTTAAGAAGATGAATATAAAAATTAATTAGTACTTTTAACCGGCACTTTCCTTTGTTGCCCCTACAAAAGAAAGTGCCAGCAATTTTTATATAATAATGCTTCCTAATTTTAATATTTACTCCCTAACGGGAATAAACCCTGCCTCTTTAACTATCGCCTGCCCCTCAGGAGATAATATAAAATCAATAAATGTCTGTGCTGCAGGCTTTATCTTTACTTCATTAACGTACATATAGAGCTTTCGGGCAATAGGGTATTTTCCAGCTTTTCCATTTTCTATGGTTGGCTCCACAGTATTAACATACAGAGGTTTAACTCTATCATTAAGATACCCAAAACCAACATACCCGATGGCTTTAGGATTTTGTGAAACAGTCTGCAAAATGGCCCCATTTGAAGCCTGCAGCAATGCATCCTTTCGCACCTCAACATGCTTCATTACTTTGGACTCCCACACCTCAAATGTTCCCGAGCTTGAATCCCGTGATATAACAACTATGGATCCATCATTGCCACCAACATCCTTCCAGTTTTTCACTGAACCTTCATATATTGCTTTCAGTTGATGTAATGTAAGGCTTGAAACAGGATTGGAAGGATGTACTATAGGAACTATCATGTCAAAGGCAATTGCAATTTCTTTGATAACTTCACCTTTTCGTTTTGCAAGCGCCAGTTCTTCCGGATGCATTTCACGTGAAGAGTTTGCAATATCACAACTCCCATCAATAAGTGACTTTATACCATCACCCGAACCGGTACCGGAAAGTGAAATAACAATTTTATACTTTTCATAAAAAGCCTCTGCAGCTTTTTGAGTTATTGGCAACACCGTTGTTGAACCTTTAACAACAACTTTGTCTTTTGATTCTTTTGAACATGATGGTATAAGTGCTATTGCTAAAGCAATTGTTATGATAATCAATACGATGCTATTTTTGTTTTTCATAAAAAACCTCCTTTAGAAATAAAATTTCATAAATATCTTTATATTCCCCAAATTACTCTGGAATATACATTCCATTATAGACATTTTCAACACTTTTTTAACAAAAAACGCTACATTTCTGTAGCGTTTTATAAAAATCAGCACATTGAATGTACATTAATCAGTTAGCGGTATAAAGCCTGCTGCCTTAACAATCTGCTGCCCTTCTTTTGAGAGGATAAAATCTATAAACTGCTGGGCTTCAGGTTTTATCTTTACTTCATTTACATACATGTATAATTTGCGGGCTATTGGGTATGCACCTGATTTGCCATTGGGTATTGTAGGTTCTACACCATTAACAGTGAGTGATTTTACCTTATCATCAAGATATCCATAACCAATGTAACCTATAGCTCTTTTATTCTTTGATACAACTGATACTATGGCACCGTTTGAAGCCTGCAACAATGCATCTTTACGGACTTCAGATTTCTTCATAACCTTTGATTCCCACACTTCAAATGTCCCTGAGCTTGAATCTCGTGATATTACTACTATCCTTTCGTTATTGCCACCAACCTGGCTCCAGTTAGTTATAGCTCCTTCATAGATAGCTTTAAGCTGAGCCATTGATAAATTTTTCACTGGGTTTGAAGGGTGTACAATAGGTACTATCATATCATAAGCGATAGCAACTTCTTTAATCTTTTCACCCTTTGCTTTTGCTAAATCCCATTCTTCTTTTTTCATTTCCCGTGATGAATTAGCAATATCACAACTGCCATCAATAAGCGACTTAATACCATCACCAGAACCGGTACCCGAGAGGCTGATTACTATCTTTGTCTTTTCATAAAATGCTTCTAGTGCCTTCTGAGCTATTGGCAATACAGTAGTTGATCCCTTAATAACTACCTTTGACCCTTTTGTTTGTGAAAAACCAATTGATAATGAGCTTACTAACGCTATTATCATAAAAATTAAAAAACTCTTGACCTTCATTATGGCCTCCTGTTATAATTTAAAAAACTTTATGTAAAACGCAATTCGCATTTTTACTCACTAAACTAAATACACAGTCATTATGAATTTTTTATAAAGATTAGATTAATTTTCTATTTGATTTGAACCAGTTGATCTTTGAATCATACAATTTCATCAGCTTGGGCGGAAGAAAGGCATTAGTATATTACAAAAACTTTATATTTTCTTTACATTTTCATTATAAATCCTTAACATTTCAGTGGTTCGATAATGAAAAGATATACTACAAACAATGTTACAGTAAAAGAAATAACGGTGATTTATGTCTGATAACACAGTAAAAGTTAAAGCGCAAAACCTTTCTTTTTTTTATGGGGATAACCAGGCATTATTTGATATTAATTTATCAGTACAGCCAAATACAGTAATGGCACTGATTGGCCCTTCAGGATGTGGTAAATCTACATTCCTGCGTTGCATTAACAGAATGAATGATATTATACCCTATACAAAAATTGAAGGCGAATTGACCATAGATGGCCAATCCATATACCATACTAAGTATGATGTCACACAACTTAGGCGCAGGGTGGGCATGGTCTTCCAGAAATCAAATCCATTCCCAAAATCAATATTTGACAATATTGCCTATGGATTAAAAATAAATGGCATAAAAGATAGGTACACCATAGAACGTATTGTTGAAGACTCCCTTAAACGAACTGCACTGTGGGACGAAGTAAAAGACAGGTTAAACGATTCAGCAATGAGCCTTTCAGGAGGGCAGCAACAGCGCCTTTGCATTGCCCGCACTATTGCAGTACAGCCGGAGATAATTTTGATGGATGAACCGGCATCAGCGCTTGACCCAATATCAACACAAAAAATTGAAGAGCTTATTCAGGATTTAAAGAAACAATATACAATAATTATTGTTACACATAATATGCAGCAGGCAGCCCGTGTGAGCGATTATACTGCTTTCTTTTATATGGGTAAGCTTATTGAAGTAAATAAAACCGAAGTGATGTTTACAAAACCAGAAAAGCAGATGACAGAAAATTACATAACCGGTAAATTTGGATAATCATTGAAAGGAGACCATCATGCCAACCCATTTAGAACAGGAACTCAATGACTTACTGCGCAAAATACTTGAGATGGCTGATATTGCCATTGAAGCAGTTAATGATGCAGTGCAGTCGCTTAAAACAATAGACGTAAAATTAGCTGAAAAAGTAATACAAAAAGATTCAATTCTTGATAAGCTGGAGATAACAATTGATGAAGAATGTGGCAGGATTTTAGTAACCAAACAACCCGCAGCAGGTGACCTGCGATTGATATTAGCAATTCTTAAGTCCAACACTGATTTAGAGCGCATTGGTGATTTAGCCACTAACATTGCTAAAGAAACCATACGCCTAGAAGGAAAGTCTTTACTCAAGCCACTCATTGACATTCCGCGGATGACTGAAATATGTATCCGTATGATTACATTAGCATTTCAGGCAATCACTGAAAAGAATATTGACTATGCCAAGCAATGCATAACTCTTGACAGAGATGTTGATGAACTCAACATGCAGATTAACCGCGAGCTTTTCAGCTTTATGGTTGAAAATCCTGCAACTATTTCACCTGCATTTGGCCTCATAATGGTGGCAAAAGCCTTAGAGCGTATTGGTGATCATGCAACCAATATTGCTGAGCGGGCAATCTATTTTATTGAAGGTGAAGATATCCGCCATCAGGAGTAGCACATGCCAAAAATATATGTAGTGGATGACGAAAAGGACATTCGCGAAATCCTTAAAGTCAATTTGCAAAAGAATGGCTTTGATGTTGCAACGTTTGCTTCAGCAGAAGAGGTTCTTAAGCAGGTAACTATCGCAAAACCTGATCTTTTTATTTTAGACATTATGATGAGTGGCATGGATGGGCTTGATTTGTGCAAACAGATCAGAGCGTCAAATACTTTAAAAGATATACCCATTTTATTTCTTTCGGCAAAATCACAAGAACTGGACAAGGTGCTGGGGTTAGAGTTAGGTGCCGACGATTACATCACCAAGCCATTCAGCGTCCATGAACTTGTTGCACGGGTAAAAGCAATTCTACGGCGCACACAGGGCAAAGATGAAACACCAAAAGAATCTTTAACATATAAAGGCATTACACTGTATCCGGAAAAATTTTTAGTAACTATCGATAAAGAACCTGTTGACCTGACAAAAACTGAATTTCTTATCCTTAAACTATTTATGCTATATCCCGGTAAAATTTTTTCCCGTGACAACATCATCGATAGCATCCGCGGTGACAATGTATATGTAATTGACAGGACAGTTGATGTTCATATCATGAATCTCAGGAAAAAATTAGGCAAATATAAAGATGCCATCAAAACCTATTCCGGAGTTGGTTACGGATTAAAAGGGTAATAGCATAATGATGAAAAGCCTGAAAACAAAATTAATTGTTGTGTACTCGGTAGCATTAGCATGTTTCATTTCGTTTCTTCTCATTTATAGCAGCCGTCATATACATCAAGAATTCACTATATTCTTAAAAACCGAATTACAACAAAGTATAGAATATATAAATACCTATTGCCAGTCATTTCATAAGCCCATTAACAAACAATTTTTTACTCAAGAGATAGTAGCTGCTTTAACCAATCTATCCCGAAAGAGTTCCCTTCGCATAACCATTATCCAAAACGATGGCACTGTGCTATTCGATTCAGATGCAAAACCTGAATTAATGGAAAATCATCTATACCGCCCTGAAATTTTGGAAGCACAAAAAAATGGAACCGGGATTGCAACCCGATTCAGCAATACCGTTGGTTCTGACATGCTGTATGTTGCTTCATATTATAACTACTACTATATCCGAACAGCAAAATCAATGGCCACCATTAATACGCTCATTGAGTCGATAACCCGAAATATTGTTATGGCCGGATTATTCATCCTTGTTATCAGTATTAGTGTTACAGCTATTTTTGCCACAGCATTCACAAAGCCAATCAAAGATTCGTTACAATTTATTAATTCGTTCTTTAATGGCGACCTCAATACGCGCATCCTCAACTACAAAGACGATGAGATGGGGTATTTACAAAAATCAATGAATCAGCTTGCAGACAATATACAACAGCGCATTAATGAACTTACCAATGAAAAGAATAAACTCTTTTTAATTATTGAAAGCATCCATGACCCAATAGCACTCATTGATAAAGATAAAAAAATTGTTATTTATAATAAGGCATTTGCAAAGTGTTTTGAGTACCCAGAAAGTTTAACCGGTAAATTTTATTTTACTGTCATTCGCCACAGTGAGCTTAATGCAAAAATTTATGTTGCGTTTTCCCAAAAGCAAAAAATATCTTTTGAGGAAACAATAGGTGGCAATCATTTTCAGATTTATATCTACCCGTTTTCTGAACCCGCCACCGGCATACTGCTACTCATGCACGATGTGACCGAGCAGAAGCGCATACAGCAGTTAAAATCTGATTTAGTTGGCAACCTTTCCCATGAATTAAAAACACCAATAAGTATCATCCGCGGATACTTGGAAACTATAAAAGACAATATCAGCGATCAAAAAACAGCGGAGCAATTTATTGAAAATGCGCTCATAAACGTTGAACGCCAGAATGCTATTATCAACGACATGCTTAAACTTAATCAATTGGAAACATCGTCCTACATCACAAACGAACCTGTTAATTTAAAAAAAATTATCTCACAGTGTGTTGAACTGTTAATGCCAAAAATTCAAAAAAAGAATTTGGCGATAGCTATGAATATTGAATCCCTGCCTCAAAACACTCAGGGCAATGCATTTTTAGCCGAAGAGATTTTCTTCAACATTATTGACAATGCCATTAACTATAACAATCCAGGTGGTTCGATCACTATTGAAAGCAAGGTTACTCCTGCTACAATTACTATTAGCGTAGCCGATACAGGAATTGGTATACCTCATGATGAAATGAACAGAATTTTTGAGCGATTTTATCGCATAGACAAAAGCCGTTCACGCGAAACCGGCGGCACGGGGCTTGGGTTATCCATTGTTAAGCATGCAGCAGTACTATTAGGATGGTCAGTTGAAGTAGCATCTTCAATAAAAGGGTCAACATTCAGTATAATTATACCTACATCTTGATTATGAATTACGTTTTTTACTTTCAACCAATCTCCCATTTACATATTTATGAAGAACACTGGATATCATTGTTTGATATGGAATACCTTCTTCCATAGCAATTTTTTGCAAAGATTCAAGATCCTTCTGTGAAATGCGAATGTTAATACGCTTGTCCTTTTTTATTGTAGCTTTTGCATATCTTGTATATTTCTTTATTTCTTTTTTCATATTCTTAATTTCTTGCCATTCACCTTTTTCAAATGACTCAAGTATCTCTTTTTCATATTTGTCCAATTTTTTAGTCATTTTTTCCTCCTCTTAAAAATAGTTTTGTTGCCTTTCTGCTAGGAAAAATAGTTTTTAGGAAAATTTCCTTTTCAGTTTCAACAAAAGGCACTAAATAAACATAATCATTAAACTCAATCACAAATATTTTCTGACCAGGGTATTTTTGGGGATTTTTATGCTCAATGATTGAAAATAAGTTACCGTTTTGAATACAACTAATGACATCCTCAAAAGAAATACCACATTCTTGTTTTAGTGATTTATTTTTTTCGTCATTCCAGTTAAATGTTTTCATTAATACATAATATATGACATTGTGTGCCTTATGTCAACATAATTTACCAAAAAAATTCACTGTTAATTCCTAAATGTATTTATGTGTACAAAATTTAATTAATATACACTCCTGGCGCCAAAGGCGGTGGGAGTTTACAAGTATTTATGTTAAATTATTTTAAGGAATAGATACTGAAAAAAATTAATTATTATTCCACTATCAATTCATACATGCATTCTTATGTACAAATAATAATATAATGCTCTCATTGTTTTCAATTATTGGATAGTTGATTTCAATTATTAATAAAATGTTTCCAAAAAATTTATCACTATTGCTTAAACTTCTTCCTGTATTTATATCGCAATACCATGCCGGTGAAATTCAAGCCCAATACCAGCACAATAAGCACAATAGCAGTACCGTATTGTATATGGCGTGTCGCCTCAATGTGGGTACCAGCTGTAGCTAACACATAAATGTGGTAAGGAAGTGCCATGACCTCACTGAAGAGTGAATCTGGTATATGCGGTGTATAGAACGTTGCACAGGTGAACATTATTGGAGCTGTCTCCCCTGCTGCTCTTCCCAGTGACAGCATAATTCCGGTTAATATCCCCGGCAATGCCGTTGGCAGAACTATCTTATAAATGGTCTGCCATTTGGTTGCACCAAGCGACAGTGATGCCTCACGGTATGATATGGGAACCGTAAGAAGCGCTTCCTCAGTTGAGCGTATAACAAGCGGCAGATTAAGTATACCCAATGTTAGTGAGCCAGCAACGATGGACGAACCAAAATCCAGGAATATAACAAACACACTTAATCCAAAAAGCCCAAAAACTACCGATGGGACACCGGCTAAATTATTTATACCCAAACGAATAAATTGTAGCACTCTAATATTTTCCACATATTCTGTTAAATAGATTGCTGTCATAACACCAATGGGCACTGATATGACCGAAGAACCAATCATAAGATACAATGTACCTAACAGTGCAGGATATATACCACCTTCACGCATTTCATTTTTGGGGAATGCAGTTAAAAATTCCCACGATAATGCGCGGTAACCCTGCAAAAATATATATCCCAATACAAACAACAAAAATGCAAGTATGGTATATGACAGAGCAGTGATGATGATAAATGATGTTTTTTCAATGACTCTTGCTTTTGCCTGTAATGATGCCATAGTCCCCTTATTTAATGATACTTAAATTTATATTTCATTGAAAGATAGTTAGCAATAATATTAAAAAACATAGTAAGTATAAATAAAATAATGCCTATTGCAAACAGTGCAAAATAATGATCACTTCTATATGAAGCTTCAGCCATCTCTGCTGCAATGTTGGCAGTTAAGGGCCTTACAGGGTCAAACAGTGATGTTGGGAACGTGGTTGCCCCACCAGCAACCATCAGCACCACCATTGTTTCGCCAAGGACGCGTGCAATCCCTAAAATAATAGCCGTCCATATCCCTGAAAGGGCTGCAGGCATGGTAATGTGTATAATCGTCTGCCAGCGGTTTGCTCCCAGAGCATACGATGCTTCTTTCAGCGATACCGGCACTGAAGACAGTGCATCCTCGGATATACTGGCAATAGTTGGTATTGCCATAAAGGCTAGCATGATTGACGCATTGAAAAGGTTGAGTCCCGTATCTATATCCATGTGGTCTTGCAAAAATGGTGCAATAATCACCATGCCAAAAAAGCCAATGATAACCGATGGTATGGATGCAATAAGCTCAATTGCTGGCTTTACAATTTCACGAACAAACGATGGGGCTAATTCAGACAAGTAAATTGCTATACCTAAACTAAATGGTACAGCAAAGATTGCTGCAATAAAAGTAACAGATAATGATGCGATAATGAGTGGTAATGTGCCAAATTTTGGCGGTTCAGACGTAGGATACCAGCTTGTGCCAAGAAGGAAGTCTTTAACACTCACAACATCAAAAATTGGCAAGCCTTCCTTAAAAAGGAATATCATAATTAAAAACAAAAATGAAACTGACAGGTAACCAACAACAGCAAAAATATATTTTACCATCCTGTCGCTGATATTATGAATATTAAGAGCAGACTGTAAGGTTTTTTTTGTCATAGTTTTCTTTAATAATTTAATTTTTTGATAAGTTGATAAGTTTAACAAATCTCAAAATTATAAAGAAATTATAAAGGTTATGTAAAGATAATGCAAAGTTTTTTATTAATGACATAATCCATCCGATTACCGTATTAACTGCCAGCTTCTATTTTCCATAACTGTAACGATATCACTTTCACTCACAATAAAATTATCGCCATCTATTGTATGTGCTAAAGCTCCTGCTGCTAATGCAAAATCTACACAATAATCCAAGGTATTACCTTTAATAAAAGAATACATGAATGCTGCTGCTAATGCATCTCCCGCACCTACACGGTCTACAACAAGCTGAATTTTTCTAAGCTTTAATTCTGTAACAGTTTCCCGTGTTGATGCAAGAGCTCCTATGGTAACGTCAGATGCAGTAGTACCAACTCGATGTGTTATTAATATAACGTTCAAATCTGGATATTTGGTAAAAAGATAGTCTATTATTTGATTATAGTTTGTTACTTTGTCAGGCAATAAAAGTTTTTTGATATGTTCTTCATTTCCAATCAAGATATCAACTTGTTTTACAAACTCTTGTAGTACTGCTTGAGCATGGTTTATATTCCGCCACAAGGTTGAGCGATAGTTAATATCAAATGATACCACGCCGTTTGTACTTTTAACAATATTACAGGCTTTTAGTGTCTCTTCATATATTGTGGTCGATAGCGAAAGTGTTATCCCTGTAGTATGAAGCCATCCGCAATTATTCAGTACTCGTTCCCACTTGATAGCATCTTTTTGAAGTGATGCAAATGCACTGTGTTCTCTATCATATAGTAAACGTGATGGGCGCAAGCCAATCCCCTTTTCATAATAATACAGGCCTAATCGGGAATTGCTTAAAAACTCTATACAATCCACAGTAATGCCAAAACCTTTGAAATAACGTATTGCAGCTTTTCCTAATTCATTATCAGGCAATACTGTCATTAATGTTGTCTTCATTCCCAATTGCGACAGTAACACCGCGCAGTTAGCTTCAGCGCCA
>Ga0308389_1001296_pt1 | contig 17199 bp, 17 predicted proteins | sample Hotspr2Sample148_FD_202362 | JGI IMG/M metagenome (GOLD analysis project Ga0308389, IMG submission 202362) | Hot spring phototrophic mat microbial communities from Mushroom Spring, Yellowstone National Park, Wyoming, United States - 20040719_148 ... | reverse complement strand
ACCTGGCGTACTACAACGGCCATAGACCCCACATGGCCCTGGAGGGCTTGGCTCCCCTGGAGTTCCTGGCTAAACTACAGGCGGAGTTGGTTCCCCAAGAGTCTCAGATGTGTTGACCGATTACAAAGCCTTGACAGTCCCAGCCGACGGTGGGTACACTTCCTCCAGGAATGAAGCTGAAGGGTAAAAAACCTAGCGCCGGGAGGTCTGGCCTGAGCTAGCCCGCGCCATTTGCATATCCCGGCCCGCGCACCGCCTGCGGGCGATTTTTTTTGTGAAAAAGTTTATGGCAGCACACCCCTCCACACGCCGTATCGAGATTGTAGACACCACCTTTCGCGATGGCCAGCAATCACCGCTGCTCTTCGACACTGGAAAGTACCGCTTTACTCTGGAAGAAAAAAAGGAGCTGATGACCGGCCTAATCGAGCTGGGGATAACCCACTTCGAGTTTTTCTCGCCAGTGGTTGGGGTAGTCGAGGCACAAGACGTGCAGGAGCTGATAGCTCATGCTAGGACCCTCACCCGAAAGCCCCTGATGTTTTTGGCCCACTGCCGCTGCAACCCGGAGGATATTGCACAGGCCCTCGAGACAGGCTGCAACGGCTTGAATCTCTACCTGGGGGTCTCGCCCCTGGCCCAGATGCACAATGCCCAAAAATCCCTTGAAGAATCGATCCAACTAGTCCGGGAAGTGATCGGCACAACCCGTGAGGCCCACCCCAGCCTTTATCTGCGCTTCAGCGCTGAGGATGCCTTTCGCACCCCCCTCGGGGACATCTTCCGTCTGTACGATGCCATCTACCCTTACGTGAACACCCTGGGCATGCCCGATACCGTAGGGATTGCTGAGCCCGAGGATGTAACGGCAGTGGTGTCGCAACTGCGCCAGCGCTACCCCAGGGTTGACCTGGAATGCCACTTCCACAACGACCGGGGCCTGGCCCTGGCCAACGTAATTGCGGCAGTACGGGCGGGGGTGCGCTATGTGGACGCCTCCATCTGGGGCCTGGCAGAGCGCTCAGGCATTCCCTCAATCACGGGGGTGCTGCTCAACCTTTCTAAGCGTTATCCCGAAATCGCAACGCAGTACAATCTGAGCCAGTGCTACCCGCTCAACGTGTTAATGGCCTCCATTCTAGGCACCCTAGTGCCTTATACCGAGCCGGTCTCACTGACCAACCGCACGCACACTGCTGGAGTACACCAGAAAGCTGTTTTGAATGAGAAGAAGGTTTACGAAGCCCACAACCTGCACGACTTCGGGGTGGATAAAAACCAGCTCTTGCTGGGGCCGCTATCGGGCTGGAACCTGATTTACTACTACCTAAAGGAAGTAGAGAACTTTATCATCAGCAAAGAACAGGCCAGGCAGATCGCGCAGGAGTTCAAGAGTCGCACTGCTGAAATAGGGCGCAGCAAGAAACCCGAAGAGCTTTTGCTGGAGATCGCAGAGGCTCATGGTCTTTCACGCCATGCCTTGCCAGAGGGAGTGCCAACGGCCCGCCTGGAGAACCTGGACTGAGGATTTTATAAGACACCTGCGCTCCAATACTGATAGCCTTATGAACAAAGCGCGCTTCGGAGGGTGTTATGGGGCTAACTTTAGCAGAAAAGATTCTCTCTAGACGGGCGGGCCGTGAGGTCAGGGCGGGGGAACTGGTGGTGGTTGAGGTAGATCAGGTGATGGTGGTGGACTCCATTGCCGGGAGCTTTTTCAAGCGCCTAAAACAGCTCGAGGCCACCCCGCGTTTCCCTGAAAAGGTGACCATCGTGATTGACCATGTGGCCCCCGCCGCCAACGTCGAGGTAGCCAAGGCCCAAAAAGAGATCCGCGAATGGGGTCAACAAATAGGCTGCCGGGTGTTCGATGTGGGCCGGGGCATCTGTCACCAGGTGCTCATCGAGGAGGGCCTGGCCCTGCCTGGCGGGATCGTGCTGGGCTCGGACTCGCACTCTACCACCTATGGGGCGGTGGCCTGCTTTGGCACCGGCATGGGGGCTACCGACATCGCACTGGCCGCCGCCTCGGGGCGTACCTGGTTGCGCGTGCCAGAAACAGTCAAGGTAACTTTTCGGGGACAGCTTGCACCCAGCGCGACGGCCAAGGATGCGGCTTTGGAGATGGTTCGGCTGCTCACTGCCGATGGGGCTACCTACATGAGCATCGAGATACACCTGGTGGATGGGGCCGAGTCCCTGACCCTCAGCCAGCGCCTGACCCTGGCCAACCTGACCGTGGAGGCCGGGGCCAAGTGTGGGTTGGTGGTGCCCAGCGGGGAGATTTTGCAGATGTATGACCTGCCCGACTGGCTCTCGCCCGATCCCGACGCGGTGTATGCCAGGGAAGTCGAGATTGACCTCTCTAACCTTACCCCACGGGTTGCGGTGCCGTTTTATGTGGACAACGTGGAAGAGGTAGAAAAGGTAAGGGGCAAAAAGGTAGACCAGGTGTTTGTGGGTACCTGTACCAATGGGCGGCTGGACGACTTACACCAGGTGGCCGAAATTTTGAAGGGCCGTAAGGTGGCGCCGGGGGTACGGTTGCTCATTATTCCGGCCTCATCGCAGGTGCTCGAGCAGGCCACTGCCGACGGCACCCTCCTCACCCTGCTGCAAGCTGGGGCTACGCTGGGAACCCCTGGCTGCGGGCCTTGTATGGGACGGCACCAGGGCGTGCTGGCACCGGGCGAGGTGTGCGTGAGCACCTCCAACCGCAACTTTAGGGGACGGATGGGCGCAGCCGACGCCGAGATTTACCTGGCCTCGCCCCGGGTGGCCGCCGCAACTGCGGTAGCCGGCTACATCACCACCCCGGAGGCCCTGGAGGAGGTAGCCCATGCCTAGAGTCTGGAAGTTTGGCGACGCCATCAACACCGATGACATTCTGCCGGGCAAGTATGCACCCTTTATGGTGGGCGAGGACAGGTTTCATACCTACGCCTTTGCCCACCTTCGCCCCGATTTTGCCCCCAACTACCAGCCAGGCGACATCCTGGTCTGCGGCAAGAACACAGGCCTGGGCTCTTCGCGGGAGTATGCCCCGGAAGCCCTGCGCAAGCTGGGCCTCAAGGCCATCATCGCCAAAAGCTATGCCCGCATCTTCTACCGCAACCTGGTTAACCTGGGCATTATGCCCTTTGAGGCCCCGGAGGTGGTAGATGCCTTGCAGGACGGCGATGAGGTGGAGCTGGATTTAGAGCGGGGCATTCTGCGGCGTGGGGCCGAAACCTTCTTGTTAAAGCCCCCACCGGCTTTTTTGCTGGAAGCCCTCAAAGAAGGCAGCATTCTGGAGTATTACCGCAAGTACGGGCGTTTTCCTGGCGAGCGCACCGGCGGGTAAACTGAAGGGGTTGGGGGTTTTTATGGAAGACTTGGAAGTAATCTGTCCGGAATGCGGCGAGGCCAACTACCTCCTTGCCGAGGACCTCACCCCCGACGACTTTTTCGAGTGTGAGTCCTGCGGGGCCTACCTGCAGATTCTATCCACCGACCCGCTGGAAGTGGTGGTTATTGAAGACGGTGAGGAGGGACTTTTTGTAGACTGCCTGGAGTGCGGTCTAACTTTCAAGGTGGATAGCCAGGACGAGGTGATCTGCCCGGAGTGCGGCCACCGCTTTATGCCCGACTGGTCGGATATCGAAGAGGACGAGGAAGACCTGGCCTGAGCTGATGGCCCATAGCCGATGGCCGGTGCCAACAGGAATATGACGAAAGGAGAGACCATGACAGCCGAATGTGTGGAATGCGGAAGCCCGATTGAGCTGGAGAACCCCGAACTGGGGGAGCTGGTGGTTTGCGAAACCTGCGGTGCGGAGCTCGAGGTGGTAGGGTTGGAGCCCCTCAGGCTACAAGCGGCCCCCGAAGAAGCGGAGGACTGGGGCGAGTAAGGTAGGGCCTGGAGGGCAGGCCGGGAGGTAAGCCCCAAACCCTGCCCTCCAACGAACCGCCCCTTTGCGTATGCTAGCGATTCTGTACGACCGCATCCGCCCCGACGAGGAGATGCTCTTCAAAGCCGCTGAGGGGCTGGGCATTCCTTTCAAGAAAATCTATGCCAAACAGATGCCCATGCGCCTGGGGGAGCGTCCACCGGAGCTCGAGGGCGTTACCTGTGCGGTGGAACGCCTGGTCTCGCAGAGCAAGGGCCTGGCCGTCTCACGCTACCTCAAGAGCCTGGGGATTCCGGTGGTCAATGCCCCGGAGGTCATTGAGGTTTGTGGGGACAAGTGGGCCACCAGCTGCGCTTTAGCAGCACATGGGGTTCCCCAGCCCAAGACCGCCCTGGCTACCGAAGCCGAGGAAGCCCTGAAGCTCATCGAGCAGATGGGCTATCCGGTGGTGATGAAGCCGGTGGTGGGGAGCTGGGGCCGTCTGCTCTCGCTCATCCGCGACCGCGATGCCGCCGAAACGGTGCTCGAGCACAAGGAGGTGCTGGGCGGCTACCAGCACCAGCTCTATTACATACAAGAGCTGGTGGAAAAAGGGGGCCGGGACATCCGGGCTTTTGTGGTAGGGGATAGCTGCATTGCGGCCATCTACCGCAGTTCGGACCACTGGATTACCAACACCGCCCGTGGGGGCAAGGCCTCCAACTGCCCGGTGAGGCCCGAACTGGCCGCGCTGGCTGTAACGGCGGCCAAAGCGGTGGGGGGTGGGGTGGTGGCTATTGACCTGTTCGAGTCCCCTCGAGGCTTGCTGGTAAACGAGGTCAACCACACCATGGAGTTCAAAAACTCTGTAAGCACCACTGGGGTGGACATTCCAGCCAAGATACTGGAGTACGCCTGGAGCATCCGCCGCACTTAGGGCCGTGCCCGGCTCTGCCCAGTGGCAAGGCCACCAGCAATCAGGTGGGCCGCACGCAAAGGTTCGGGGATGCTGGAGTGCACCGCAAAACGCCTTATAACCCGGTCGGCCTGCTCTGGGGTTAGTCCCACGCGCTGCACATAGACCCCGGCCACGGGCTCGGGGGTCCCGGCTCTTTGCATAAGCGCCCATTTCTGCTTTCCGCCACGCACCTTTTGCAGGGCGGCCTCGATGGCCCCCAGGTTGGGTTTGCGCCGCGAGATCACCAGTACCGGCAGGGCCAGGCTTTGCGATAGCGCCTGGATGTCCACCACGTTGAACCCGCCCAGCGCGATGCCTTGTAACATGACCAGTTGCAGGCTGGAATAGAACTTGGATTTTCGAATTAACTCGGTCAGTACGCGGGTGCTGTTGCGCCCATCCCGCCGAATATGCCCGCTCAATACCCCCTCTAACCGCAGTCCGTTGTACACCGCCCCCACAATTTTCACGTTCCCGCGGTGGCCGCGCGCAAAGGGGAAGTCGTCGAAGCCGATCACGTAAGAGAATCCGGCGGTTTTCATAGGTCTAGTTATCAGGTATTGTAGACGCTTGATTGTTGGGGACGAAGATGGAGAAGAAGACGGTTTCGATTGTGGGCGGCTCGGGATACGCCGGGGGCGAATTTTTACGGCTAGCCTTAGGGCATCCAGGGCTCGAGGTCAAACAGGTCACCTCGCGCCGGATGATGGGCGACCCCGTAACGCTGGTACACCCCAACCTGCGGGGTCGCACCAGCCTGAAGTTTGTGGATCCCGCCAGCCTCGAGCCCTGCGACATTCTGGTGCTCTCCATGCCCCACGGGGTGGCGGCCAAGGAGTTCGACAAATACCAGCATCTGGCCCCGGTCATCCTGGACCTCTCGGCGGATTTTCGCCTGAAGAACCTGGAGCTCTACAAGAAGTACTACGCCGAAGACCACCCCCGCCCCGACCTATTGGGCCAGTGGGTGTACGGCAACCCCGAGCTCTACCGCGAGGCCCTCAGAACCGCCAACCGCATCGCCTGCTGCGGCTGCAACGCCACGGCCACCATCCTGGGCCTCTATCCCTTGCTGCGAGAGGGCCTTCTGGCCCCAGGGCCCATCTTCGTCACTGTGATGATCTCCACCAGTGCCGCTGGGGCGGAGCCCAGCCTGGCCTCGCACCACCCCGAGCGCGCGGGCAGCATCCGGGCCTACAAGCCCACCGGCCACCGCCACACCGCCGAAATTCGGGAGAACCTGCCGGGCCAGCCTGAGCTTTACCTGACGGCCATCGCCACCGACCGGGTGCGGGGCATTTTGATGACCGCCCAGACCTTCTTACGGCAGGGCCTGAGCGAGAAAGACGTCTGGGGGGCTTACCGCAAGGTGTACGGGACAGAGCCTTTCATCCGCCTGGTCAAGCTCAAGAAGGGCATTCACCGCTACCCCGACCCCAAGGTGGTGGAGGGCACCAACTATTGCGAGGTGGGCTTCGAGCTGGAAGAAGACACCGGGCGCTTGGTGGTGATCTCGGCCATCGACAACCTGGTCAAGGGTACAGCCGGCCATGCCATCCAGAGCCTCAACGTGCGGATGGGCTGGCCGGAGACGCTGGGCCTCGAGTTCACCGGACTGCACCCCTAGGCCATGGTGGTTGTCGGCTCTACCAACCCGGCCAAGCTGGAACCCGTGCGCTTGGTGTTTGCGGAGCTATTTCCGGGGCTCCATATCAGCGGCGTGGAGGTGCCCAGCGGGGTGCGCGCGCAGCCCATCGGCTACGAGGAAACGGTCTTGGGGGCGGAAAACCGCGCCAGGGCGGCCCTGGCCCAGCCCGGCGCCACCTGGGGGCTGGGTCTGGAAGCTGGGGTAGAGTTCAATGCTTACGGAAGCTGGCTTTTCAACATCGCGGTGATCCTGCGCGCCGACGGACGCCGGGGCATGGCTCGAGGGGGCTCGGTCTTGCTGCCGCCGGTGGTGGGTGAGCGGCTGCACCGGGGTGAGGAACTGGGCCCCATCATGGACGACCTGGTGGGCCAAAAAGACACCAAGAAGGGCAGTGGCGCGGTGGGCATCCTCACCCTCTCCCGCGTCGAGCGGGTGGAGTTCTGGCGGCACACCCTCGAGCTGGCCCTGCCGCCGTTTTTACGCCCGGAGCTCTACCCGGTATAGATCCTTGCCTTATGATGGCAGGCTAGAGGTTGGCCGATGATTGTGGTCAAGGTAGGCGGTTCGGAAGGTATCAACTACGAGGCAGTGGCTAAAGATGCCGCTTCGCTTTGGAAGTCGGGTCAAAAGCTCATCGTTGTGCACGGGGGCAGCAGCGAGACCAACCGAATAGCCGAGGCGCTGGGCCACCCGCCGCAGTTTCTCACCCACCCCGGCGGCCTAACCAGCCGGCTCACCGATCGCAAGACCCTAGAAATCTTCGAGATGGTCTACTGCGGCTTAGTGAACAAGCGCATCGTGGAGCTGCTTCAGAAGGAAGGCGTAAACGCGGTAGGCCTTTCGGGGTTGGATGGCCGCATCTTCGAGGGTAAGCGCAAGGATGCCGTCAAGTACATTGAAAACGGCAAAATAAAAATTCACCGGGGCGATTATACGGGCTCGGTGGAGAAGGTCAACACGGGCTTGCTGACCCTGCTGATGGACGCGGGCTACCTACCGGTGCTGACCCCGCCGGCGGTTTCGTACCAGGGCGAGGCCATCAACACCGACGGCGATACGGCGGCGGCCATGCTGGCGAGGGCCTTCAAAGCCGAAGCGCTGTTGCTCCTTTCTAATGTCCCCGGCTTGTTGGCGGACTTTCCGGATGAGTCGAGCCTAATCCGCGAAATTCCAGCGGCCCGCTTAGGCGATCCCCAGTACATGAGCGTGGCCCAGGGCCGCATGAAAAAAAAGGTACTGGGCGCGGTAGAGGCGGTGCAGGGCGGGGTGGGTCGGGTGGTGTTTGGCGATGCCCGTATCGAGAACCCGATTTCGGCTGCGCTGGCGGGGGCCGGTACGGTGGTGCGCTAAACCCCCAGGGAAGGACGAGCAGTAAAATTGCGTCATTATGGACCGGCCCACCCCTTACGGCCTCGAGCCCTTGCCCCCGTGCGAACTCGACCGCTAGCACAAAACGTGGCCTGTACAGCGGATTATCAGGCAGGGACGCTATTGAACCTTTCCCCTTTTCGTGAGACCAAAATGTCTTGGAATGGAGCTATGTGGCGCTGGATGGTTCTGGTGGTGTCTTGGACGTTGGCCTATGCGCAAACGCCCTCAGCGGGAAACCTGCCGATGCTTCCGGCCAGTCGGCTGGGGCTGATTGTAACCCAGGAGAACGGAGCCATCACCTTTCGCAAAGCCGAGCTGAGTTTTACCTACGTGGAGGGCATCGGCTGGACACCTCCGCTGGAGCCCGGCCTGCCCCCACCCCAGGGAACGCTGCTGCCCCTCGAGGTGATCCGGGCGGTGGGCCTGGTGAGTGCGCCGGAAGCCAGGGTGCGCTTTTCTGCCGATGCCAGCCGGTTGCGCCTGGTGCTGGATCTGCCCGAGGGCGACGCGGTGCAGCCCGCGCCTTCGGGCCTGGCCCCCTATCCGGGCCGCCTGGAACTGAGCCTGCCCTACTTTGTGCCGGGCCTCGAGGGGCTGCGGGTTGCAGGAGTTGAGGTGGAGGCCCGCTACGAGCCGCAAAGCACCCTGCTCACGCTGCAAGCCCCGCCGGGTCGCTTTTACCGCTACCGTACATTTTTGCTTTCCAACCCCAGCCGCTATGTGCTGGACGTGTACTACCTCGAGCCCGAACGCGAAGAGACCTTGCAGCCTGGTTTCCGCTACCGCGAGCTGTGGGCCTGGACGCCTGAGCCGGTGCGCATGTACTTACTCGAGGCCTTACCGGGCCGCTGGCGCATGGAGCCGGTGGGCCGTCCAGGCGAACGCAGGCCCCTGCCGGAGATGGCCCCTGGTGCTTTGGCCATCCTAAACGGTGGCTATTTCGATGGGCCTACCGGAACGCCCATTGGCCTCTGGGTGCGCTCAGGGGTACCCCTCAGCATCCCCTTTGGGCGCAGCGCTTTGTTCTGGCAGGACGACACGGTATTTGCCGGACGTCCCCGTTTCACCGCCTCGGTACAGCTGATGGACGGGCGTAGCCTGCGGGTGGGGCTCAACCTGGCCCGGGCCCGCTACACAGTGCACACCCTGCCGGGGCTGGTGGGCAGGGCTGGTGAAAATGTGCACCTGGTGCAGGGTGAACTGATTATCGCCACCCATCCTGCGCCTTACGAACTCCCCGAAGGCTTGTGGGCCCTCACCTTCCCCGCCGAAGCGCCTGTAGCCCGTACCGGCGAGACCCTGCGGCTGGTGGTGAGCCTCGAGCCACCAGTCAGCCATGCCCTCGAGGCAGGCCCCCTGCTGTTGCAGGCAGGAGTGAACGTCTTCGACCCCAACGCTGAGCCTTTCCGCGATCGTGCGCCTTTAGAGGCAGTAGTGGCCCAGTCGGTGGTAGCTTGGTCACGGGAAGGAGCACTCTTCTTTATTGTGACCGAGCCCATGCGCCTCGAGGCCTTAGCCCAGGTGCTGCAGGAACAGGGCTTTTGGGGTGCCATTCGTATGGACGGGGGCGGTTCAGCCCAACTGTGGGTACAGGGCCGCTTGCGCAACCCAGGCAACAACCTGCTGGGGGTGCGCCCAGTGGTGAGCGGGCTGGCGCTGTACCCCAGGCCATAGCCCGCCCGCTGCTTTGTCTACGAAGGAGGGCTTGTCAAAATGCGGGGAGTTCGCGCTACTGTAGCCTCCTGAAAAGGAATCCCCAGTGTGCCTGAGAGCAGTTTTTGGGCCACGCCGCGAGTTATCAGGAACTTCGATTTGCGATTTTAGGCAATTTCTCACCTCCGAGCCTTAGGCTAAACTTACTCCTTGGGAAGTGAGCCCCGCTGCTACTGTGCTGACACAGCACACGCAGGATGAGGGCGTAGCTTTGACGGGTGCTGTTGCCGTGGGCTCGAGCTAACCCAGACAGGAGGTTGCATGAATATAGCCATTCTTTGCCATGCCAGCGCCGGAGGCTCGGGCGTGGTGGCCACTGAGCTGGCCCTGGCCCTGGCGGGGCTGGGACACCAGGTGCACGTGTTGGCCACTGAGCGGCCCTTTCGCCTCACCGAAGAACGGCTCAGCCGGCTGGGCCTGAGCAGCAACCTGCTGGAGGGTCGTCCGGTATCGACAGGACAGAGCCCAGTGGGCGGGCTAGGCCGCATCTTTCGCACCTCCAGGCAGAGTGTGGCCCGTTGGTTGGCTCGGCTAAAAAGGCCGCTTCAAACAGGTTCGCTGCACTTCCACCAGATCCTGAGCGCCGATTACCCCTTGTTCCAGGAGCCGCTTACCCCGCTGACCGCGGCCAACTCTGTGGCCGAGCTAATCGAACGCCATAAGATTGAGCTGGTGCACGCTCACTACGCCATCCCCCACGCCACCAGCGCCATTCTGGCCCGCGAGATGGGCCTTGACATCAAGGTGGTTACCACCCTGCACGGCACCGACGTGACCTTGGTGGGGCTGGAACCAGCCTTTGCCAAAACCACCCAGCATGCGGTGCGCGTCTCCGATGCAGTAACAGCGGTATCCCAATCGCTGGCTCAGGATGCCCGCAGCAAGCTGGGGGTAGAGCGCGAGATTGAGGTCATCTACAACTGGGTTGACCCCGAACGTTTCAAACCCAACCGCGACCCGGCCTACCGGGCCCGCTTCGCCCAGCCCGAGGAGGCCATCGTGCTGCACGTCTCCAACTTTCGCGCGGTCAAGCGCCCCCAGGACGCGCTGCGGGTGTTTGCTGGCATCCTCGAGCGGATGCCGGCCCGCATGCTCATGATTGGCGACGGACCGTTGCGGCAGGAATGCATGGAACTGGCCCACGAGCTGGAAATCGCGGGCCGGGTGCAGTTTTTGGAATCTACCCCCAGCATTGAGAAGTTTATGAGCGTAGCCGATTTGTTTTTGCTGCCCTCCGAGCAGGAGTCCTTCGGGCTGGTGGCGCTGGAGGCCATGGCCAGCGGGGTCCCGGTGGTAGCTAGCCGGGTGGGTGGTCTGCCCGAACTGCTCGAGGAAGGTAAAACCGGCTTTCTGTGTCCGATGGGGGACATAGCGGGGATGCTCGAGGCCAGCATGGAAATCCTTACCAACCGCACCCGCCGCCGCAACATGGGGGAGGCTGCGCGCACACGGGCCATCGAGCACTTCCGGCCCGAGGTGGTGCTACCGCGCTACCTCGAGGTCTACGAGAAAACCCTGGATAGGGTGCTGCAGTAGCCCTGGGGCAGCGCTAAGGATCTGCCTTGGCTGGAAGCACCCGGGCTGCGGTAGAATCTTTGGGCTCAGGCAGCGGCGCTCTGTCCTGAAAAGAGATCTCCAACATGGCGGTTCAACTCGAGCACATCCAGGCTGCACGTAGGGTAGTTCAGGGAGTGATCGCCCCCACCCCCATCCTGCCCGATCCCCTCACTTCCGACGAACTGGGAGCGCAGGTCTTCGTCAAAGCCGAGTGCCTACAAAAAGGCGGCTCCTTCAAGATTCGTGGCGCCTACAACAAGATTGCCTCCCTCACCCCAGAGGAAAAAGCCCGCGGGGTGATCGCCCCCTCGGCGGGCAACCACGCCCAGGGGGTGGCCCTGGCGGCTTCCCTGCAGGGTATCCGCTCGGTGATCGTGATGCCCCAGCAGGCCCCACTCACCAAGGTGATAGCCACCCGCCGCCTGGGGGCCGAGGTGGTGCTCTGTGGGGCCAGCTTCGACGATGCCGTAGCCCATGCCCACGAGCTGCAGCAGCAGGGCTACACCTACGTGCACGCCTTCGACGACGAAAAGATTATCGCCGGCCAGGGTACCATCGGCCTCGAGCTCTTGGAGGCCCTGCCCAGCCTGGATGCGCTGGTGGTGCCCATCGGGGGGGGCGGCCTGATTAGCGGCATCGCCGTTGCAATCAAGGCCTTGCGCCCACAAGCCCGCATCGTGGGGGTACAGGCGGTGGGCTGCGCTCCGGTCAACCCCTCGCTCAAAGCCGGGAAGCCCCTAAGCGTGCCGGTGGCCCAGACCATTGCCGACGGCATTGCGGTCAAGCGGCCCGGCGAACTCACCCTGCCCCTCATCCAGCAATATGTGGATCAGGTGGTCGAAGTCACCGATGATGAAATTGCCCGGGGCATCGCCCACTGCGTCCAGAACCTCAAGCTGGTGGTGGAGGGGGCCGGGGCTGCTGGAATGGGGGCCATTCTGGCGGGTAAAGTGTCGGTCAAGCCGGGCCAAACCGTAGCCACCGTGCTATGTGGGGGCAACATAGACGGCAACCTGCTCTCACGCGTGATTGAGCAGGTTATGGTGCGGCAGGGCCGTTACCTCCTGCTTAAGCTGGCGGTGGTAGACCGTCCGGGGGCCCTGGCCCGGGTGGTGGACCAGGTAGCCGCAGCGGGGGCCAACATCATCGATATCTTCCACCGGCGGGCGCTCTGGCTGGCCCCGCTGGGCAAGGTGGGGGTGGAGCTGGTGCTGGAAGTGCGCGATGCTCAGCACAGCAACGAGGTGGTAGCTAGCCTCGAGCGGGCCGGTTATGCTGTGGAACGGGAAAATGTGGGTGACTGGCCCGATTCAAACACCGGCGAAGCGGCCTAAACCCCCGCTGGCTCTGTTTCTGGCCGATTTTCCACAGGCCTATCCACAATTCCAAAGTCCTGCGCGATAAGGCGTGCGGTCATCTTGGCCGACATCATCACGCTGGGGGTTCCCGCCCCTGGTTGAACCCCCGCCCCTACCAGGTACAGGTTGCTAATGTCCTCACTTCTGTTGTGGGGCCTGAAAAAGGCCGACTGGGCCAGGATGGGCTCCGGCCCAAAGGCGTTGCCCAGGTAGCTATTCAGGGTGTGCTCGAAGTAGTCGGGGGTGATAAAGCTCTTGTGCACCAGGCGCTCCATCAGGCCCGGCAGGTAGCCGCGCTCGTCCAGGAAGCGGAGCACCTTGTTCACGAAAGGTTCGCCCAGCAAGTCCCAGTCGAGCTTGCTGCCATTGTGGGGTACGGGAATCAGGGTATAGGCCGCATGGTGGCCCGGAGGAGCCAGCGAGGGGTCAGTGAGGGTGGGGATGTGCAGGTACTGGCTGAAGTCCTTGGACAGGATTTTGCGACCAAAAATGTCCCTCAGCAACCCCTCGTAGCGCGGCCCCAGGATGATGTTGTGGTGGCGCAGCTTCTGGTCTTCGGTACCGTCGGCCTTGAAGCCAAAATAAATCACCACCAGCGACATGCTCTGTGGGCGCTTCTTCACGATGAAATCCGACTGCCAGAAGCGGTACTGGGGCTCGATTAACTTCAGGTAGGTGTGGGCGTAATCGGCGTTGGAGACCACGATGTCGGCATGCATTACGCTTCCGTCGGCTAGGGTGATGCCTTTAGCAACTTTCTTATTGCCCTCGCGCACCACGTTGATCTTCCTAACCTCGGCGTTGTAGCGTATCCGCCCACCCAGCTCCTCAAACTTTCGTACGAAGGCCCGCACCAAAGCCCCGGTGCCCCCCAGGGCAAAGTGGATGCCCCAGGTCTTTTCCACAAAGTGGATCATGGCGTATATAGCGGGCACGCTCAGGGGGTTACCGCCTATGAGCAGGGTTTCAAAGCTGAAGACCTGGCGCAGCTTAGGCGATTTGAAGTACTTACTGGTAAAGCTAAAGAGGGAGCGCACCGCATCTAGCCGGAGCAGGTCGGGAATGATCCGCAGCATGCTGCCCAGGTCACCGAAATGGGTATAGCCGAGCTCAAGGAAGCCTCGCTCGAAAATGGCCTTGGCGTCGCGGTGAAAGCGCTCGTAGCCCTCGAGGTCACCCGGCTCCCCTAGGGCTGCTACCTGGCGGCGGGTGTTCTCGGGGTCGCCGTCGTAGTCGAAGAAGGTGCCATCGTCGAAGTAGATGCGGTAAAAGGGCAGAATGGGGACGATCTGCACATACCTGCTGGTGTGAGGCCCACCCGAGATGCCTTCTTTGATGCGCTTATCTTCTCCGAGTACTTCGGGGGGAAAATCGGGGAGGTGCAGCCTAGACTGGCCGCGCTCGAGGCTAAAAAGTTCCTCAATGAAGTGCGGCACCGTAATCACGGTAGGCCCCATGTCGAAGGTAAAGCCGTCTACCTGCCGGACGTAAGCCCGCCCCCCGGGGCCGTCCAGCTTTTCTACAATGGTCGTCTCGAAGCCCAGGCTCTGCAGGCGGATGCCCATGGCCAGACCGCCAATCCCCGCACCAATCACAATGGCCGTCCTCGTCATATCAGCGGCAAGAATACCCCTAAACACCTGGGACATTCTTCGGCGAAGCTACATTTGTATATGCTGTGCAACATGAAAGCCATCCAGGTACACCGTGCAGGCGGCCCCGAAGTCTTGGAACTCACCGACCTTCCCAAACCCCACCCCGGCCCTGGGCAGGTGCTCGTTAAGGTCGAGGCGGCGGGCCTCAACTTCGCCGATATCCTCTACGTGGCGGGGGAGTATCTGGTGCGTACCCGCTACCCCACGGTTCCAGGCATGGAGTTTGCCGGGATCATCGAGGCGCTGGGCGAAGGGGTGGATGGGTTGCATCCGGGCCAGCGGGTGGCAGCCCTGGGGGGCAGCGGCGCATTTGCCGAGTATGCGATGGTGCCAGCCCGCTCGGTGCTGCTGGTGCCAGCCCAGATGAGCGCTGCCGAGGCCGCCGCTTTCCCTGTGTCTTACTTCACCGCCTACTTTGCCCTGGCCACCCAGGCCCGGGCCAGGCCGGGAGAATGGGTTCTGGTGCAAGCCGCCGCCGGTGCGCTGGGCACAGCTTCTATTCAGGTGGCCAAAGTGCTGGGGCTGCGGGTGATAGCGCTGGCCAGCAGCGAGGAAAAACTGGCCCTTTGCCGGGGCCTAGGGGCCGAGGTAACCCTGCTTAACACCCAGGGCGACTTGGTAGATGCAGTCAAAAACGCCACCGAGGGCAAGGGGGTAGACATCCTGATGGAGGTGGTGGGAGGTGAGGGTTTTGCCCAGAGCCTCAAGATGCTGGCCTACCGGGGGCGCTTGCTGGTGGTTGGTTCGGCCTCCCGCCAGATGGCCCAGATGTACCCGGTAAGCCTGATGAAGGGCAACCAGAGCGTCATCGGCCTGTGGCTTACCCCTTTCCTGAGCGACCCTGCCGAGATGCAGGCGGCCACGGCCTTCCTGATGCCCCTGGTGGCTTCGGGCCAGATCAGGCCGGTGGTGGGCCAGCGCTTCAAGCTAGAGGAGGCCGCCGAAGCGTTCAGGTTTGTGCTGAGCCGTAAGAACACCGGAAAGGTGATCCTGGAGCCATGAATACCGCCGATGTGGTGGTGGTCGGACTGGGCGCGATGGGCAGCGCCAGCCTGTACCAGCTCGCCCAGCGGGGGGCCAGGGCCGTCGGGATAGACCGGTATCTACCACCGCATACCCACGGCTCCAGCCACGGCGAGACCCGCATCACCCGGCAGGCCATCGGCGAAGGGGTGGCCTATGTGCCGTTGGTACTGCGTTCACACCAGATCTGGCGCGAGCTCGAGGCCCAGACCGGCCGCTCGCTTTTTCTAGCCTGTGGGGGCCTCATTCTGAGCAGCCCCGCAGGCGAGGCCCTGCACCACGGCAAGCCGCAGTTTTTGCCGCGTACCCTCGAGGCCGCCCGGCAGTTTGGCATTGCCCACGAAGTGTTGGATGCGGCGCAAATACAAAAGCGGTTTCCGCAGTTTATCCTGCAAGGCGACGAAACCGGCTACTACGAACCCGGCGCAGGGCTGCTCTACCCTGAGCGCTGCCTAGAGGTGCAGCTTCAGCAGGCCCGGCGCCTCGGCGCAACGGTGAAAACCGGCGAACAGGTGCTCAAGATTACGCCCCAATCCGACGGGGTGCTGGTCGAAACCGATAAAAGCCGCTACTCCGCGGACAAAGCGGTGGTGAGCGCAGGGGCCTGGGCCGCCGACCTGCTGGGCGAGCCTTTCGTGCGGGTGCTTCGGGTCTATCGCCAGGTGTTGTTCTGGCTCGAGGCCCAAAATCCCCAGGCTTACGGGCCAGAGCGCTTTCCCATCTTTATCTGGATCTTTGGCAGCGCTGAAGGACAGCACTTTTATGGCTTTCCCCAGGTTTCGCAGGGCGTAAAAGTAGCTACCGAGCAATCGCAGGTATCCACCCACCCCGACCAGGTAGAGCGCCGAGTATCCGAAGCCGAGACCCAGTCCTTCCTATCCCGCTACGTGCAGGGTCGTTTGAAAGGGCTGGGCCCTGGGTGTCTTAGGAGCGCCACCTGCCTGTATACCTCTACCCTCGACGGTGACTTCATTCTCGACCACCACCCCGACTCCGAGCGTATTCTAGTGGCCTCGCCCTGTTCGGGCCACGGCTTCAAACACTCAGCGGCAGTAGGAGAAGCCATGGCTGAGCTAGCTTTGCGCGGACAAAGCACATTCGACCTAACGGCTTTCCGCCTGACTCAGCGATCAGCCTGGGAATAAGGCTTAGCGAAGGGTTTTTTGAGCGCTACTGCGGCAGTGGCGTCTGGGCATCCCAGTAGGCCAAGGCCTTGAGCACCGTGTTACGCTCGTTTCGATGGGAAAGGCGCCTGAGGGCTTCGCGTACAGGAAACCAAGCTACCCCGTCTACCTCTTCCTTTTGGGGTCGCGGGGTTCCACCCACATAACCCATCAAAAAATGGTGTACCTCCTTTGTAACCGTGGTTTGAATGCCGTTGTCCTTTACGATGAAGTGGTAGCGGATGCTGCCCAAGGGAGCCAAAACCTTGGCTTCGATTCCAGTTTCCTCGCGTACTTCGCGAACCGCTGTTTGCGGGTAATGCTCCCCAGGTTCTACCTGGCCTTTGGGCAGACTCCAAACCCGCCCATCCTTAATGGCAATGAGGAGCACCTCGAGGCCTTTCCCTCCAGCTCGTTCACGCAACACCACACCCCCCGCCGAAGTCACACGGCGGCGCGATTGCGGCAGCACCCGGGTTTTACTAGCCCTAGTGCCGCGTTTGGGTCGGCAGCGCGAACCAATCGAATAACGCATACTTTATGTTATGATTTTCAAAAGACCCAAGAACGGGTACCCTCTTTTAGTTTATACGGGAGAAATCCCGCCCGCCGTGCATGAAGGCACATATTTGGCTAGAGGTCCGTACAGCCTATAAACGGACCTTGGCTTTGAGCAAAAAAGCGCCCCGTAGGGCGCTTTTGCTTGAACAAAGAAAGATCAGCCTAGCTAGCGCGAGATAACGCAGACAAGCTGCACAAGAACTCCTTAGAAAGGAGGTGATCCAGCCGCACCTTCCGGTACAGCTACCTTGTTACGACTTAGCCCCAGTCATGGGCCTTACCCTAGGCGCCTGCCTATGGCTCCCGGCGACTTCAGGTAAAAC